>PVBE012700363.1_pt1 | contig 20178 bp, 14 predicted proteins | sample 1631181 | NCBI WGS metagenome assembly PVBE01 (sample SAMN08397723, study PRJNA350692) | Marine metagenome, whole genome shotgun sequencing project. | isolation source: water | place: Pacific Ocean | collected 2012-04 | reverse complement strand
GTCATGACGGACGGCCGCTTCCGGCTCGGCGCGGGTCTCAGTCCCTGGCTCGAGGACTTCCAGGTGACCGATACCGACTGGGACACGCGAGGCCCGCGCATGGACGAGATGATCGCGATCCTACGCGGACTCATGAGCGGGGAGTATTTCGAGTACCACGGCAAGCACTACGAGCTGCCGGCCATCAAGATGGCGCCCGTCCCGGAGAAGCCGGTCCCGGTACTCATCGGGGGGCAATCGAATCCGGCGCTGCGACGCGCGGCGCGCATTGGCGACGGCTGGATCTCCGCAGGCGGCAGCCTCGAGGATCTGGAGAGCATGCTCAGCAGGCTGCGCGGCTTCCTGAAAGACGAGGGGCGCAGCGAGGACGGTTACGAGATCCACGTGATGGCACCTTTCGAGGCCTACACGCTCGAGGGTGCCCGGCGCCTCCGCGACCTCGGTGCGACCCATGTGATCCTGTCGCCGCGCAATCCCTACGAAGAGCCCGATTGTCCCCTCGCGAAGAAGCTCGGCTTCATCGACGCCATGACGGACGAGCTCGTCACGAAGCTCTGAAAGGAGTCCTGGCATGCGAGTGGGAACGCTATGCGAACTCTGGCGTTACCCGGTCAAGTCGATGCGAGGGGAGCGGCTCGAAGTCTGTCGGGTCGAGCAACGCGTGGGCATCCCCGGCGATCGGAGCTGGGCCCTTCGAGACCAGCGCGCAGGCGAGATCCGCGGCGCCAAGAAGATCCCGCAGCTGCTCGAGCTGGCGGCTCGGGTGCTCGAGGAGCCCGTGGGCGAGACGGTGCCCCGCATCGGGCTCGAGCTGCCCGACGGCCGCGTCGTGACGAGCGATGACCCGAAGGTCTCGGATTGGATCTCCCAGGCCGTGGGCCGCGAGGTCACGCTCGAGGCTCGGCGCCCCGCCACGGACCTGGACCACTACCGCCGCGCCCGACGCATCGACGACGTCGAGGCCGAGTTCCGCGCCGCCAGCGAGCTGCTGCCGGAGGAGGCCGTGCCGGAGTTCGGCGAGTTCGCGCCAGAAGTGCTCGAGTTCGTATCTCCGCCGGGGACCTACTTCGACAGCTTCGAGCTCCACCTGCTGACGGACGCCTCGCTGGCCGAGTTCTCTCGACGCGCGCCGGGCGCCCGGATCGACGCGCGACGCTTCCGTCCCAATCTGGTCGTCGAGATCAGTGGAGCCGCCGTGGGCTTTCCCGAGTTCGAGTGGTGCGGCCGGCGGCTGCGCATCGGCGACCTCACGATCGAGGTGGTGCGCCCGACGATCCGCTGCGGTATGACCACCCACGCCCAGGCGGATCTCCCCAAGGAGCCGGACATCATGCGCGCCCTGGTGCGCGAGACCGGCATGACCCTGGGCGTCGGTGCCGGGGTCGTAACCGCTGGCGCCGTCCGTCTCGGTGATCGAATCGAATTGCTGTGAATCAACCCGGCCCCCAGGCCCATGGAGGAAACAATGACGATCGAGCACATCAACCCCAGCAGCTGGAACGCACCCCAGGGCTATAGCCACGTCGTGGCCGCCACCGGGGGGCGCACCCTCTACGTCGCGGGCCAAGGCGCCTACGATGCCGACGGAAAGCTGGTCGGCCCCGGAGATCACGAGGCTCAGACTCGACAGGCCTTCCGCAATCTCACCGAGGCGCTTGCGGCAGCCGGCGCGAGGCCCGACCAGATCGTGTTCTCCACCATGTACGTGGTGGGCCTGAACGACGACAGCTTCGAAGCCTTCATCCGCGGCATGCACGAGGCGCTCGACGGAAAGCCGATTCCCCCGACCGCCTCGACCATGGTCGGTGTCGAGCGGCTGGCCTACGCGGAGATGCTGGTGGAGATCAACGCCATCGCAGTCGTGTGAGCTGTGCGTCGCTAGAACCCGGCTGCAGCTCGGATCCCCGTGTTCGGGTCGAGATCGACCTCAGACGCTACGCCTCTTTTCTCTAGAGATAGCGGTGGTATAGGCCGCCGATCCGATGTGGGTCCTCAATGTCCGTGGGCCGCCGCGGGTCGGTGCCCTGCGTACCCCGGGATTCCGATCAGGCCGGTGTTCCGCGCATTTGGCCGATCACGTGGTCTCGGACCTCGGCGCTCGAGCTCGCCGCGGGGGCGCCCGCCAGGGACATCACTTCGTCCCAGCGCTCGAGCAGCGCTTCCGGATTGCTCTCGTCCGGGACGGCCCCGGCACCGACGACCAACGAGACCCGCGCGCAGAAGCCGCCGCCCGTGACGAAGGTCTCGCCCGACACTGGCGCCCGCTCGTGGGCGAGCAGCAGCACCAACGCCGCCGCTTTGTGTACCGGAAAGTGGTCCCGGAACTGCTGGGCCAGCTTTTGGTTAGGCATCGAGGCATTCATGGGCGTGAGCGCTAGCGGCATCACCGCGTTGGCTCGGATGCCTTGCGCAGCGCCGTCGATGGCCAGGGATCGGGTCAGCCCGACGACGGCTGCCTTGGCGCTCGTGTAGGGGATTGCGTTGGGCGTGCCGAAGATCGTGGCCGAGCTGGTATTCACGATCCGACCGTCGCCGGCCTGGCACAGGTGGGGCCAGGCCGCGAGCGAGAGGGCGACCGAAGCGTTCAGGCTCACCGCCAGCTCGGCATCGAAATCCTGGGTCGAGAATTCTCCCGGGCCACCGCCGTGTCCCACGCCGGCGTTGTTGATGAGCGCGTCGATGCGTCCCCACTCGCCGATCGCCGCCGCGACGACGCGCTCTCCCGCGTCGACCGCCGTGACGTCGACCATGCAGCCGACCGCCTGCCCGCCCGAGCCGTGAATCATCTCCACGGTCTCCGCGACGTTTCCCTCGGAGCGGCCGTTGACGACGACTCGAGCACCGCGCTGGGCGAGTTGGAGTGCGTACTCGCGTCCCAGGCCGCTCCCGGCCCCGGTCACGATCACGACCCGTTGCGCGAAGGCGAGCGACTCTTCCGATGTCCTCGATTTCCTCGATGCTCCTGACGCCACTGCTGCCACGCGAACCTCCCGCTGCTTCGACCGTGAAAGCGACTCGGCCTCGCGCGGATCGTATACAATCCCGGGGCAGGGCGTTTGGAAATCCGGCGTGCCCCGTTCGAGCTGCGCCACCGCCCAGGAGGTCCGTATGCACGACCTGATCATCGAAGATGCGCGCATCATCGACGGGACCGGCGCTCCGGCTTTTCACGGCAGTCTCTGTGTTCGTGACGGCGCGATCGTGGCCATCCATCGGCAGGCGCGCACGGGCGAGGCCGCAGCGGAGCGCATCGATGCCGGAGGCCTCGTGTTGGCACCCGGCTTCGTCGACCCCCACACGCATTACGATGCCCAGATCGCGTGGGATCCGCTGCTCACCTGCTCGCCCTGGCACGGGGTGACCTCTGTCGTGATGGGCAATTGCGGGGTCGGGGTCGCGCCGATGCGGCCGGCGATGCGTGAGATCGCGCTCTGGGACCTCGTGAACGTCGAGGCGATCCCCTACGACGCGATGCAGCAGGGCGTCGACTGGCAGTGGGAGAGCTTCGGCGAGTACCTCGATGCGATCCAGGCTCGTGGCGTCGGAATCAACGTGGCGGGGCTGGTCCCGCTGACCCCGTTGCGCCATTACGCGATGGGCGAGGCCTCCTTCGAGCGCGGCGCGAAGCCGGGCGAGATCGCGTCGATGCAGCAGCTCTTGCGAGGGGCGCTCGACGCCGGCGCCTTCGGCTTCAGCACGACGCTGATCAACAACCACGTGGGCTACGGGGGCCATCCGATCGCGTGTCGCAACGCGAGCTCCGATGAGCTGGCGGCGCTCTCCCAGGTGGTCGGCGACGCGGGACACGGCGCAATCCAGCTCGCCCTCACACAGACCGAGCTGGGCTGGATCTCCGACGAGGAGCTCTCGGTGCTCGAGCTGCTGGTTCGCGAGAGCGGTCGGCCGGTCACCTATCTCGCGCTCATCAACGAGGTCGGCCAGCCGAAGAGCTATCTGCGTGCGGTGGAAAAGCTCGGTTCGTTGCTCGACTGGAAACGCGTCGTGCCCCAGATCAACTGTCAGCCGATGCTGCGCCGCCTATCGATGGACCATCCGTTCACCTTGGGCAATCTCGAGAGCTTCGGTGTCGTCTTCAACAAGAGCGAGCCCGAACAGCTGGAGATCTATGCCAGCGAGTCCTTCCGGGCGGCGGCGAAGGACGAGCTGGCGAAGCGGGGAGTTCCGCGCGGGATGGTCGGACGGCTGCGCGTGGGCGAGGCCGAGACCGAGCCGGCCCGCAGCTACGCGCGCACGCGCCAGACGATGGACGAGATTGCGGCGGAGACCGGTCAGCACGCGCTCGACGTGCTCTGCGATCTCACCCTCGCCGAAGGCGTCGGGCTCCAGCTGGAGCTCGCCTTCGCGAACTTCGAGCACGAGGGCGTCGCCAATCTGCTGCAGGATGGTCGTTTCCTGATCGGACTCTCCGACGGCGGGGCGCACGTCGAACAGATCTGCGACGCCGGGTTCGCGACCCACCTGCTCGGGCGTTGGGTGCGGGAGCGGGAGGCGCTGAGTCTCGAAGAGGGCGTCCGCCAGATCACCTCGGTGCCCGCCGACTTCTGGGGCATCCGTGGGCGCGGTCGCCTCGCCGAGGGCAATGCGGCGGACCTCGTCCTCTTCGACCCGGATACCGTGATCGATCTCGATCCCGAGTACGTGCACGACCTGCCGGGTGGCGCGCGACGCTACGTCAGTCGGGCCGAGGGCATCGAGGCGACCATCGTGGGCGGCCAGGTGCTCTACCGAGCCGGGGACTACCAGGGTGGTCTGCCGGGCCAGGTACTGCGCAGTAGCCGTTGAGCTCGGCCCGGCCTCCTTCGGACGAGATCCCGGGGCGCAGCGATACTCAGAACGCACGACCTGTCGTTCGATTCAGAGGTTGATGAAAGAATTGATCTTTCATATTTTCTCCGGTTCGCAGTGCAGTCTAGGATCCTACCCACGAGGTGTACGATGATCTACGACCCCTATTCCCGTGAAGTGCAGGAAGACCCCTTCCCCACCTATGCCCACTTTCTCGAAGAGGAGCCCTGTCACTACAACCCGGAGATGGACTTCTATTCCCTGTTCCGATTCGACGACGTCTGGGACGCGACGCTCGACTGGCAGACCTTCAGCTCGCGGCTCGGCCCCTTGCTCGAGACCCGCGGCGAGGTGCCCCCCGAGCAAGTGATGTCGATCATCGGTATGGATCCGCCGCGTCAGGTGGCGATCCGCAACGTTCTGTCGAAGGCGTTCACGCCCCGGCGAATCGCGCGCCTGGAGCCGGCAGTGCGGCGCATAGCGAGCAGCTACCTCGACGCCTACGTCGAAGCCGGCGGTGGCGACATCCAGGAAGCCTTCTCCAACAAGCTGCCCATGGACGTGATCAGCGTCCTGATGGGCATCCCCGAGGAGTTTCGCGACGGCTACCGACGCGTCGTGGAGCGCCTGCTCGTGAGGGATACCGAGACGGGCCTGCCCCTGCCGTCTGAGCCGGACGCCCTCGACACGAAGGCCATGCTTCTCGATCTCCTGAAGCAGCGGCGTGACAACCCGCGCGAGGATCTGATCAGCGTCGCCGCGCAGACCGAGTTCGATGATGTGGATGGGGTGCGCCGCCGGCTCACGGATCAGGAGGTGGTCGCCTTCGCGGCCCTGCTCACCACCGCTGGCTCCGAGACGACGGTGAAGCTGATCGGAAACTGCCTCGTGTACCTGTGGCAGAACCCCGAGCAGCGCAAGCGGATGTGGGGGGATCCGACCCTCATCGCGCAGGCCGTCGAGGAGGTGTTGCGCTACGACCCACCGTCGCACTTTCAAGGACGGGTCGCACAGCGCGATGTCAGTTTTCACGGTGTCGCGATTCCCGAGGGCGCGCGCGTCGCGCTGGTGACCGGCGCAGCCGGCCGCGACCCGCGCGAGTACGACGACCCGGATCGCCTCGACATCGACCGCCAGGCGGATCGGCAGCTCTACTTCGGCTACGGCCCCCACTTTTGCATCGGGAAGTCCCTCGCTCGCCAGGAGGCGCGCGTCGCCCTCGAGGAGATCGGGAAACGCTTCCCGGACTACGAGGTCCTCGAGGAGGGCCTCACGCGCACCTACCAGGCGCACGTGCGCGGCTTCGCCACGGTGCCTCTTTCTATCTGATTGGATCGGATCTGATCGGATCGAGAGGCCCGGTCGCACGCACTCCTGCAGCTTGAACAAGCGGCGTTGGCGCCGAGGGTCGTGCGCTGAAATGGCTGGAGGTCAGGATGTTGTCGGTCTGACCAGAACACTGCTTGGATTTCCTGTGCAGTTCGGTTCGTGAGACAACGGCTCTCCGGGACGGGCGACGTCGAATCGCCGTTCAGACAGCCCGCCGGAAGTACTCGAGGCGGGCCAGGAGGCGATCGAGTAGACCCCCTGAAGACGATTCACTGACTCACCGATTCATCAGGATACACCGATTCATCGCGCCGCCGTCATCGGCTGCCATGAGGCATTCGAACCCCTTGCGACCCCAAACCGGATCTTCGACACAGTTTCGAACCGACTCTGCTCGCCCCACTTCGTGATCCGCGTCGAATCCCTCGAGGTCCTTGCCCGTCAGCCCCACTCGCAAGACCTCGTGAATCTTGTCCATGAGCTGCTCGCATTCGGCCTCATTAAGCGACTCTTCAGTGATACTAACGACTCCGCAGCCCAGAAGGAATACGAGCGCGAATATGGCCGGCCCGCCCAAATCTTGTTCGACATCTTTCGTTCCCCTTAATGGGGATGTGTCGCCCTGACTGGCGGCGGACTTGAGCTGCGGAATCGATATTTGAGGGGTTTGTCCCCGGTCGAACTGACGTTCTCATCGAGGATGAAGGGAGAGTCTTTCATCTCGGGCACAGCTCTTTGTGTCCTTGCCCGAGACCGCGAGATTCTTCGAGTGGTCCAGCCAGTATCGGTCTCGGTCGGTCGAAATCGGGAAGGTCGAGCTCAGCATCTGGCCCGCGAGCTACGGCTTTACGGAAACCTTCGATCTCGATTTTGTGAGATTCTGTACGGATGCGGGTGCCGCGCGCGTCGCAATCAGCCAGGGCGAAGCACAGACGGCAGACATCGGTGGCCAGCCCGACTCCAACCGCCGATACCAGGACGAAATCCTGGCCAATGCGATGCTGAGAGCGCCTCTGGAGAGAGCCGAGACCTAACGCAGCAGCTCTTCGACGGGCTTCTCGACAACCGTGCCTTCGAAGAATCCGGGATTCGATTCGGCCCACATCGTGGCGGCATTCGTGAAGGTGAAGTCGCGGAAGTCGGATTCGGTCAGGAGTCCGTCCTCGACCAGCTCCCAGGCTTCCTCGACGGTCCTGGCCATATCGGTCACGTCCCAGTGGCCGATATCCGAGCTGTAGAACGCGCGGATCTGCGCAGCTAGTGGATTGATCTTGCGATTGAACCCGACCGCGTTCATGGGGTCGTCGGCTTCGCACCCGAAGCGGAAGTTTCGATCGAAGATCTTCTTGACGTCCTCGGCGCTCTCGATCCCGGTTCCAGCGAAGTCGTCGACGAAGAGCCCCGGACCCGACAGCCAGCCCAGCCCTTCCTCGAGCTCGTCGATGTGTTTCTTGAAACGCTCGGAGCCGTGGCTCTCGAAGAGAGACTTGATGAGGGCTCGGTCGATCTTGTCCGGATCGTAGGCGTGGACTCCGGGGACGCCGCGCTTCGCGAAATGCCCGATCAGATCGGAGTAGAGATTTGCTGCCCAGGCGACACCGCCTTCGAGGAATGCACATCGCAGATCGGGAAAGCGCTCCGCCACCCCGTTCATCACCATGCTGCGGCAGGTCGCCTCGCCCGCATGCGCGAAATTCCCGATGTGATTGAAGACGTAATTCGTCTGGGACATCCGGGTGCCGAAACCCATCGAGCTCGAATGAAAGGTCGGCGCGACCCCGAGCTCGACGCATTTCGCCCAGACCGGGTCGTAGTCATAGGGGCTCTCCGGCCCGAAGCTGTCGACCCAACGGGCTCCTCGAGGCGCGTCGACCGAATCGACCAGCGGTCGATAGACGAGCCCGGCGACGAGCGCGGCCTTCAGGCCCAGCTCGTTCCGGCAATACTCGAGCTCCTCGATGGCCTCGGTCGGGTCGTACATCGGAATCATCCCGACCGGCGTAAGGCGATCCGAGTAGGGCTCGAACATCTCCGCGGCACAACGATTGAATGCCCGCAGCGAGGCGCGCCGCAGATCCGTTTGATCCAGACCCATCGATGTGAGCCCCATCGTCGGATAGAGCACGGCAAAATCGACCCCGAACTCATCGAGTCGGTCGTAGAGTAGCTGCGGAAGCATGCAGGTCGCGCGGTCGCGTGATTTCTCCGCCGGATAGGGCCACCACGTCATATTGAAGAGCCCCATCGCCCGCCGCTCCTCGATCGACACCCCGGCTGGCGTGCTCTGCGCCGCGAGCACCTCATCGAACTCGACTGCGAGTTCGTGGCCGCCTTCCTCGACGAGGAAATCGCGAACGACAGGGAGGAACTCGATGATGTGCCCGTCGGCATCGATCACGGGATGATCGAGACGGGCACGGATATCGTGCGAGCTGTGGTCGGACATGGGAATCTCCGGGATTGTTGGGTCCAATAAAGCTAGTACGTGAGGGAGGCTCCTGCTCCTGCCCCTCCGCCCCCCCGCTCGCGATCCTCGGCAAGAGCGGGGATGATTCGCGGCCTGATGGCGGGGCACATCACCGCTCGGATTTCCTGCGCAACCGACGATCGGGAGCGGAATGTCGCCTCCCGATCACGCGCCGTGAACGAGCTTCTTGAACTCCGAGGCGATCAGCTCCGAGGTCCCCGAGAGCCGGGTCGCCCGCCACTCGCGCCAGGGGAAGATGTTCTCCCAGCGATGCAGCTTCTCGAAGCTCACGGTCGCCGAGATCAACTCCTCCGTCGGCCCCGCCACCGCCAGGGGTTCGGCGAAGCGGGGAAACGAGGGCCCCGCGATCAGGCTGTTGCCGGCGAAATTCCCGCTGCGTCTCTCGTCCACCGCCCCGGCCGCATAACTCTCGGGACGATCCGAGCCCGAGACCTGATTCGCGGTCAGCGTGTAGACGAGGTTCTCCTGAGCCCGGGTGCAGGTCGTGCCGATCATGTTCTCGCGTTTTCCGGGAGCGTCGAAGGAGGCGCAGCAGTTGAGAATCACCCGGGCGCCCTTGAGCGCGAGCAGGCGTGTGAGTTCGGGGTTGAACCAGAAGTCGTAACAGATGATCAGCCCGATCGGCCCGAAGCGGGTCTCGAAGATCGGGATCGCGGTGCCCGGCTTGAAGGTGACGCCCTCGGTCACCCAGGGCAGGCTCCCGAGGTGGAGCTTGCGATAGGTTCCCTGGATGCCCTCGGGACCGACGAAGGCCGCGGCGTTGTAGAGCACCGAGGGATCATGGGGGTCGCGTTCGACCATTCCGAAGGCGACGTAGATATCGAGTTGCTTGGCCAGCTCAGCGACGCGCTCAGTCGTTGGGCCGGGTACGGTCTCCGCGAGATCCGCGTGATATTCGCAATACTCTGCTCCCTCACGGCAGGGCACACAACCCCCGCAGCCCGTGAGCGCCTCCTCGGGAAAGGCGACGATGTCGATGCCCTGTGAGGCCGCCTCACGGATCGTAGTCTCGATCTTCTCCAGGTTTGCGGCTTTGTCGCCGGGCACACAGGTGAAGTTCACCGCGCCTAGCGTCACGATCTTTTCGTAACTCGCATAACGTTCGGGGATCATCGAAGTGTCCTCTCCAGCGCTGCCGCGGCCGCTGACGTCACGCACGGCTCGGGGCCTGGCTTCGAGTCGTATGATACGCTCGGCATGGCCCTGCCGATAGGCATGAATTCGAAGGCTTTGTGCGGTCCCAGATCCAGGGCGGCTCGGCATTGGGCGTCGGAGCGGAAAGTCGGAGCGGAAGACCGGCGGTCGGTCGCAGCGGAAGGTCGGAAAGCTCTTTGCCATCGGTTCGAAGCGTTGGACGGGTGTCGGGGGCTTTTCTGCTCCGGGCCACTGCGAACCCGGTGCAGTGGAAAGTGGCGGGGTGGTGCAAACCCCGTCATTGTCGACTGCTCCCAGGGTGGGTGAGCTCGGAATTTCAAGTGAAATCAGGGTCGTCGAAATTGGCGAGCGCTTTGCTGGTCGTCGCTGGTATGGTCTTGATCGATGCCGGCGTCCGAGCCGAAGGGGTCGCTGGGCTGCGGGAGGCCGTGGGGGATGACGTCCAGATCATGGTTGACGCCGAGCAGCGATACGATGGAGGAACCTCGATCTCGGTCGCTCGGGCGATTGCAGCGTGCCGCCTGGGCTGGATCGGAGACGTAGAGGCTCGGCCGCAGATCGACGAGCAAGCGAACCGGCGCGGTGCAGCGATGGTCAGCCACATCAGCCCGGAGCCCAATGCGGGGGTCATCGCGGCAGAAGGTTCGGCCCAGCGGCTCGAGTGGTTTTCTCGGCGCCCCGTCCTCGCGAACTGTCCAGATATCCTGGATAGGCTGCTCGGCTGAGCATCGTGCCGGGGGGAAGTGCGCGCAGTCTGCCGACACTCGCGGCCTACGCCTCTCCGGTCGCTCCGGCGACCTTCCTCTTCGTCCTGACCTTCGTCTACTTCATCAAGTTCGGCACCGACGTATTGTTGATCGCTCCGGGGGCGATCGCGACCATCTTCGGCCTCTCGCGCCTGTGGGACGCCGTCTCGGACCCGATCGCTGGCTTCTTGAGCGATGGCACACGCGTCTCCTTCGGCCGACGGCGCACGTGGATTATCGGCTCTGCGCTGCCGATGGCCCTCACGGCGCTGATGGTCTGGAGCCCTCCTCGCGATCTCGACGGTCTACCACTCCTCGTGTGGCTGACCATAGGGCTGTTCGGCTTCTCGACTGCGTACACGGCCTTCGAGGTGCCGCATAACGCTCTGGGAGCCGAGCTGTCCGAGGACTCCCGCATGCGAGGCCTGCTCTTCGGTGCGCGGACCTGGCTGTTCATCATCGGGAGCTACACCGCGCTGACGCTGGGGATCGCAACGATCCGGACTGCAGAAGATCCGCGCAGTGCCGCAACCTGGCTGGTGGGCGCTGCCGGACTCCTGGCGGTCGGCGTGATCTCCACCGGCGTGCTGCGCCTGAAGGAGCGGGCGGACTACGCGGATCGCGGGAGCAAGTCTGCACTTCGCGCCTACCGGGACATCTTTCGCAATCGGCACGCCCGTCTGGTGCTGCTGGTGGTATTCATCGAGTACCTGGGCTCCGGTGGTGCGGTGGTGATGATCACCTACGTCTTCGACTACGTGCTCGATGCAGCGAATTTCACCGAGGTCAACTTTCTCGCCATCGGCGTCGGACAGTTCGTCTCGGTTCCCGTCTGGGTGGGCCTCGCGCGCCGCATGGACAAGAAACACGTCTGGCGTATGGCCATGGCGTGCAGCGCGATCGGCTGTGGGCTGCAGTTTGGATTCGGGCTGTGGGGCTTTGCCCCGGGCTTCGTGGTGGCGTCCTTCGCATACGGCTTCGGTGCCAGCGCCACGAACGCGATGGGCGCTGCGGTTCTCGCCGATGTCGTCGACTTCGACGAGGTCGAGACCGGCGAGCGCAAGGAGGGGGCCTACTTCGCCAGCTGGCACTTCATGCGCAAGACCGTCCAGGGGCTGATGCTCGTGGTCGCGGGCCTGGCACTCCAGTGGTCCGGGTTCGAGCCCAACGTGGAGCAGAACGAGTTCGCGAAGATGACGATCCTGGTCGTTGCGACCATCGCGCCCTGCATCGGCTATGGGCTGGCCTTCGTGATCTTTTCATACTACCGGCTGACGGCGCCCGTCCACCTGCAGCTGCGCGCCGAGCTCGACCGCCGCGCGGGGAAACCCCCGGCGCCCCCCGTCGAGCCATCCAGTCAGAGCGAGGATCCATGAAGCGCAGCCAAGTCGACCCGGATCTCTTCACGATCGCGAGTGCGAACACGCGCTGCTAGGGAAAGCGGCACGTCCTCTGGGGGCTCGTGCCGAGATTCGCCAGTCGATATTCGATTCGGAAGCCTGCATTTCGAATTACAGAGCCCCATGCGGCCGGACAGGCGCCCAGCACCCCCCTCTCTGCCTTCTAGCCGCGCATCATCTTCTTTGAGATGTCGTCATGGAATCGGGATATCTGGATCACACCGCGAAATTGTCCTCTCCGAAGGGTGTTCTCGCGTGGTATTTTCTACGTGAGGTGTGATGCGGCGAATTTGTGGAGGGATCTCTCGATGTGATTCTGGGCAATGCCGATCGCTGTGAGCATGGCAATGGGTGCGCCCTCAGCGGTGCTTTCATTCGATGCCGAGCCGATGCTCTCGCCTCGAGTTACTCAAGATCAGGTCGAGAACGACCTGAGCCTGTTTCAACTTCGACGCGAAGGTCGGCGTATCTTCTCAACGCCTTTCAACGCCGCGGACGGCCTCGGCGACGGCCCGATCAACCCGTTGGACAAGGTCTCACCGGGCGGGCGGCCTACGTTCCGGAATCACGGCAGCCTGTTGCGATTCAACGGTCTGGACAGCCAGACGTGTCTGGAATGTCACAATCACAGGACGACGGACACGATCCCCTTCGAGTTCGCAGTGGGTGGTGTTGGAGCCCTGGGGCAGGTGGCGGCGCCGGGTGTCATCGATCCCGATATCGACGATTCAGAAGACAACGGCTACGCGCCAGTCCAGGGTCGCCTGATCAACCCGCCCTTTGCCTTTGGTTCGGGCGGTGTCGAGCTCCTTGGAAAGGAGATGACAACGGATCTCCAGGCTCAGAAGGCGCTGGCCCTGGCCAACCCGGATACGTCTGTCGATCTCGAATCCAAGGGCGTGAGCTTCGGCTCGATCTCTCACGACGGTGTCGACTTCGACTTCAGCAACATCGAGGGCATCGGCGAAGATCTCGTCGTGCGGCCCTTCGGCCGCACGGGCTGCTGTGCCACGGTGCGTGAGTTCGACACGGGTGCAATGCAGTTCCACCACGGCATCCAGCCCGTCGAAGTCGTCGGCGCCGACGTGGACGCCGATGGCGTCGCCAATGAGCTCCCGGAGGGCGAGCTCTCTGCGATGCACATCTTCCAGGCTTCGCTCGAGCGACCCCGTCAGAAGCACATCTTCTTCCAGACAGCCCAGGAGAAGGCGGGTGGTGTCGTCTTTCAGGATATCGGCTGCGCGGATTGCCACGTTCCGAAGTTGGTCACCGACTCGAGGCACCTGTCCCTCAGCCTGCCTGAAGTGATGGACGATCCCAGTGCCAATGTCTACTTCACTATCAACCTGACGCGTTCGGCGCCTGGCTTCCGAAGCTCGGGATCTGGCGTCGAGGTCCCGCTCTTCGCGGATCTCAAGCTCCACGATATGGGTCCGGATCTGACCGAAGGGACCGGCAACGCCCTCTACACGACGGCACGACTCTGGGGCGTCTCGGATTCGGGTCCCTATCTGCACGATGGCCGTGCCCTCACGCTGAGCGACGCAATTTCGCAGCATGGCGGCGAGGCGCAGGCGAATGCCGATGCCTTCGATTCGCTCGCCGAAGTGGATCGAGCCGCGCTCATCGCATACCTCGATACCCTGCACACGCCAGCTTTGCCGAGTTGGAGACTCAACAAAGGTCGTGGCCGGCTAGGAGTTATTGGGAAGCGCTGGATTGGCAGGTAGGACCGGGTCCGTCGCAAGCGGCGTCGGAGCGAGGCCAGAAGCCGAACTTCGGTGCTTCACTCTCTGTCATCGTGGACCTTGGAGGCCCTGAACCACCGCGCGCCCTCCTGGGGACTAGCGACGGTGTCTGGATGATGACGGCCGATCGCGATCGAGTAGAAACCTCGGTTGTTCCTCGGTTGTTCCTCAGTTGTTCAAGGGAGAGCTGCTGTGAATTCTCGATCACTTCTGCCCGCCGCGTTTGCGCTTCTGGTCGGTATATCGATCGGCGTCGTTTTCAAGCCAGATTTCTTTGCAGCCGGACTGCGGCAAGAGCCGGCACGATCGACGCCAGCGCGTTCGGCTCGGCCCGATTCGTTCGGCTCGGCGCCGGCGGCAATGCTCGAGCCAGACTCCCCGGCCAGCTCGAGGCCGGAGCTGGCGCGGTCATCGCAGGCGCCCAGCGCCGAGGCCGCTCGGCAGGATGAGAGCGAGTCGTCGCAGGATGGATTCGCGTTCGGCGCACGTCTCGATGCAGAGAACGGACGAGCCGTGTACCGCGATGATACGTTCGGTCCGGATGAGGCGTCACTGGTCTTTCCCACAGCGGTCGACGAGGCGGGAGCCGCTGCCGACTACGCGGAGTACGGCGACGGTCCCCTTAGGCGCGATGCGACCAGGCCGACAGATCGCCCAGGCAGCGATGAACGAGGAGCGAATGAACCCGACCAGGAGTTCGAAGCCGACGCGTGTCTTCCACCCTTCTCGGCTTGTCGGAAGGACTCGGATTGCTGTGGCTCATCAGTCTGCCGCTCGCGGCCCGGCACCATTAGCGGCTACTTCGAGTGCACCGTCGGCTAGGAGTATCGCACCTTCACTTCGGTCGGGTTCGCCTTCTGCCGCGCAGACTCCTAGCCCCTTCTGACAGGGTGCCCGGTGACATGCCCGACAGTGGGCGGCTGCTTCGGCTGGTGCTTCTTCCGGGACTTCTACAGAGGCGCTTTGCCACGCCTTGCCAGGTTCGAGTCGCCCAGATGCCTGAGAGATCCTCCTGCCCCCATCGTCCGGTTTCCTGGAACGACACGTCCTGAGGGACCCGTCCCACTGTGCAGTTCTCGAAAGCGACGCGTCCTCGGGGGCCGCAGGCCGCGCCGTCGGGACCGCCGTCGCAGATGATGGCCAATTCGTCGTCGTCGCCGCCGACGTCCATTCGGGTCGGCGTCGTTCCCGCGGCGCGGGAAGGCCGCCTCAAAAAGCCCTGCCTGTCGAAGCGGCGGCTCGAAGACGAGGCGAAGCAGTATGGGTCTCGACTCGAGCCGAGATCGTGGCCGATCGGGTGGCCAGGCTCTCATCGCCTCGACTGCGGTGCACGCACCAACGGCTCGCTGCGTTGCAGGCGGCAAGCTACGCTCGGGTCGCGATGACCCAAGTCGACCCGACGGCCTGTCTCCGGGAGCTGCTCGCTGCGACCCGCGGCACGATCACGGAGCGCGCCATCGCGCTCGCCAAACACCTGCAGACGCGTGCCGCTGCGCTCCAGACCCGTGAGGAGAAGCGCCAGCAGGCCGAGCTCGAGCGCATGCTCCAGAGCGTCTCGGATCGCGCGACGCTCAGCCAGCTGACCGACCAGGCATTCCGCGCCAGGACGCCGCGTCGCGTGGCCGATCAGCTGACGCATATCCTCGACGTGCAGGGCGTGCCGCGTTTCTTCAACGCCATCGACCGGGCGCTGCTGAAGGGGTTCCAGTCCTTCGGTGGCTACCTGCCGGGCGTCTCGGTTCCGCTCGTGAAGGACAAGATGCGGGAGGAGACCGCCAATGTGATCCTGCCCGGAGAGATGGAGCATCTGGGAGAGCATCTGGAGGCGCGCCGGCAGCAGGGCGTTCGCATGAACGTGAACTTCCTTGGCGAAGCTCTTCTCGGGGAGGGGGCCGCGCGCGTGCGCCTCAAGGCATTCCTCGCGGCGCTGCAGGAGCCGTCAATCGAGGTCATCTCGGTCAAGGCGACGACGATTTACTCCCAGATCACGCCGATCTCGTATCGGGCTGCGCTCTCGGTCCTCTGCGACCGCATGGAGCTGCTCTACCGCGCGGCGGCCAAGGCGCGCTTTCGTCACAGCGATGGCAGCGAGTCGGCGAAGTTCGTCTACCTCGACATGGAGGAGTACCGAGACCTCGATGTGACCGTGGCCTGTTTCATCGAGACTCTGAGCCGGCCGGGTCTCGAGGGCGTCAACGCCGGGATCGCGCTGCAAGCCTACATCCCGGATTCCTTTGCGGCACAGAAGCGCATCATCGCCTGGGCGCGGGAGGGGGTCGCGGCGGGCGGGTCGCCGGTGACGATCCGTCTGGTCAAGGGCGCGAACCTGGAGGCGGAGCGAGTCGAGGCTTCGATCGGGGGCTGGCCCCAGGCTCCCTTCCGGGAGAAGCAGGACGCCGATGCGAACTACAAGCGGATGCTCCACGAGGCCCTGGCAGCGGAAAATTTCCGCGCGGTCCGCCTCGGCGTCGCGACGCACAACCTCTTCGAAGCGGCTTACGCACTGTGTCTCGGGGCCGAGCGAGGGGCGCTCGAATCGATGCAATTCGAGATGCTCGAGGGGATGGCGAATCATCAGCGGCGCGCCCTGAGCGAGCTCGCCCGCGACATCCTGCTCTACGCACCTGCGACCCGGCGGGAGGACTTCCTCAACGCGGTCGGATACCTGGTGCGCCGAATGGACGAGAATACGGGGCCGGATAACTTCCTGCGCCACGCGTTCAAGCTCGAGGTTGGCAACGACGACTGGAACGCGCTCGAGGGGATGTTCGTCGAGAGCTTCGACCGGATCGCCACGCTCCCGGAGCGTTCGCGACGCAGCCAGGATCGCAGCGCCGAACTCGGCGAGGACCCGGGGCCCGTGTCCCTCGAGACCTTCGACAACGAGCCCGACACCGATTTCTCGCTGCCACAGAATCTGGTCTGGGCCGAGTCGATCCTCGCGCGCTGGTCGGGTCGGGTCGGGGAGGCAGCGGCGGACATTCCCGTCGTCGTGGGCGGTGAGGATCTGCGAGGCGATCGGCTGGAAGGGTTCTGCAATGACCCATCGCAGCCCGGCGCCGTGGTCGGTCGTTATCGGCAGGCCTCCATGGAGGATATTGATCGAGCCATCGCCTGCGCGAGGCAGGATCCAACCGGCTGGCGTGTGATGGACGAAGCCGCACGCGGTTCGCTGCTCGCCCGGGCCGCCCACGAGCTGCGGCGTGCCCGGGGCGATCTGATGGGGGCGGCCCTCATAAACGGCGGCAAGCTGCTGACCGAATCCGATCCGGAGGTGTCCGAGGCGGTCGACTTCGTTCAATTCTATGCTGCGTCGGCGCGCGCCCTGACCGCGCTGTCGAGCGTGGAGACCGGACCGCTCGGCGTCGTGGTAGTAGTGCCACCCTGGAACTTCCCGATCGCCATCTCCTGCGGCGGCGTCAGCGCCGCTCTCGCCGCGGGTAACACGGTGATCCTCAAGCCCGCTTCGGATACGGTCCTGGTCGCGTGGGAGTTATGCCAGGCGTTTTGGCGCGCGGGGGTGCCGAAGGAAGTGCTTCAGCTCGTGCCGTGCTCGGGCGCGACGGGTGGCGCGCGGCTCGTCGCCTCGCCGGAGGTCGGTGCCGTGATTCTCACCGGCGGCACCGACACGGCGCTGCGCATGCTCGAGGCGAAGCCCGACATGACGCTCATCGCCGAGACGGGCGGAAAGAACGCCACGATCGTGACGGCGATGAGCGATTGCGAGCAGGCGATCAAGCACGTGATCAAATCGGCGTTCGGCCACGCCGGTCAGAAGTGCTCGGCGACGAGCCTTCTGGTCCTGGAGGCCGAGGTCTTCGATGACCCCAGATTCGAGGAGACTCTCTGCGACGCCGTGCGCAGCATCCGGGTGGGCTCGGCGTGGAAGCTCGACAGCAAGATGGGGCCGATGATCAAGCCGCCGAGCGGGGAGCTCAAACGCGCCCTCAAGGAGCTCGAGAAGGGCGAGCGCTGGGCGGTGCTGCCCGAGAGGCGCGCCGAAAATCCGTGCCTCTGGTCCCCCGGGCTGAAGTGGGGGGCGACGCCCGGCAGTTACACCCACATGACCGAGTTCTTCGGCCCGGTCCTGGCGGTGCTTCGCGCCGACGACCTTCGGCACGCGATCGAGATCGTCAACCAGACGGGTTATGGACTCACGTCGGGTCTGGAGAGTCTCGATGCGCGGGAGCGCGAGGAGTGGTGCGAGGACATTCGTGCGGGCAACCTCTACATCAATCGGGCCACGACGGGCGCCATCGTGCAGCGCCAGCCCTTCGGAGGAGTGGGCAAGAGTGCGTTTGGATTGGGGATCAAGGCGGGTGGGCCGAACTACGTCGCTCAGCTCATGACGTTTCGCGATGTCGACATCACGGCGGCGAAGCGGCCGGGGACGGAGCTTCTCAGTCCGGCGCTCGTGGATCTCGAAGCGGCCCTGAATCGCGACCAGGCGGGGCAGGGGATCCTGTCGGCGCAAGAGATTGCGCGCATCGTCCGAGCGATGCAGAGCTACGACCGGCGCCAGGTCGAGGAGTTCGGTGCCATCCACGACCACCAGCGTCTCGTCGGGCAGGACAATGTTCGCCGCTACCGCCCGGTCGCGTTCCTGCGCGTTCGCGTCCACCCGCACGATGACGCGTTCGAGATCTTCGCACGGGTCGCGGCGGCGCACACGGTCGGGTGCCGGGTGACGGTGAGCACCCCGCCTGACCTGCACTCCGCGGTGGTGGCGTTGCTCGACGAGCTCACGGAAAGCTGGGCCGCGTCGATCGAGTTCGTCGAGGAGACCGACGAGGCCCTCGCCGGTAAGATCCGCGAGCGCCAGTTCGACCGGCTGCGCTATGCGCGCCCCGAGCGCGTTCCCCTCGAAATTCGCCGTGTCATCGGCGACAGCGGCGTCCAGATCGCGGACACCCCGATTCTCGCCGAGGGCCGGCTCGAGCTGCTGTGGTACGTCACCGAGCAGAGCATCAGCGACAGCTACCATCGATACGGCAACCTCGGCGCCCGCTCCGACGAAGAGCGAAAGCCCGTGATGTAGACGGAAACGAATCTTTGAGCCGCCCGCTCCGGGCGTTCTCTAGGCGCCGAAGCCTCGAGACAAAATATCCCGCGCGGGTACACACTTATTCAGGAGTTCCCAATGAGTTTCGAGCTCTCTCCGCTCTGTGAAGCCCTCGGCGCAGAAATCCACGGCCTGGATCCTCAATCCATCGATGATGCCGGCGGCCAACGCCTGCGGCGGGCGCTGCATGACCATGGTGTATTGCTCGCCCGCGGCCTCGATCTCACGCCCGCATCGCATGTGGAGCTCACGCGCGCCTTCGGCGAGCCCGAACTCAGCCCCTTCGAATCGATTCGCCTCGAGGAACAGCCGGAGATCATCGTCCTCTCAGCTGGGCGGAACGAGCAGCTGAAGCCCGACGACCCCGGTGCCGAAGACCTGATCGGCGAGATCCCCTGGCATCTGGATCTCGCCTACACGCCTTTCCCCTGCCGCGGCGCACTGCTCTACGCCCGAATCATCCCGCCCGAAGGCGGCCAGACAGGCTATGTCGACACGGCGAAGATCTACGATCTGCTGCCGGCGGCCATGAAGGATCGCATCGAAGGTCTCGAGGTCCTGCACGCCCTCGGTCCGATCCAGAAGGCGGTCAACGAGGCGGGTGACGTCGACTATGCCGCCGATCCGAACGCCGCTCAGGAATTCGAGCCGGTCATTCATCCGCTCGTGCACCGCCATCCCGAGACGGGCCGAAGAGCGCTTAATATCAGCACGGCGTCCGCCCAGTCGATCGTCGGGCTGCCGGCGCGAGAAAGCGATGCACTGCTACGGGAGCTACTCGACTTCGCGACCCAGACCCGCTTCAGCTACTTCCATTCCTGGCGCCTCGGTGATCTCATCGTCTGGGACAACTGGCGCACGATGCACATCGCGACGGGCCACAAACGCCGACATGTACGTGTCATGCATCGCACGACGCTGCACGGCGGCGTCGCGCTGAGCGCCTAGCGTTCTCCCGAGCTCCGAGACACGGCAGTGTTGCGTCATCGAGATCCAGAACGCTCTTGTCCGGGCCCTCGAGAGTGCGCAAACCGAGAAAACTGACGAGGGCCATGCGAGGAGCTGCTGGCTGTGTGGAGGTGAACAAATCGAGTGAAGGCCGCACCGATCGGCCTCGCGCTACGTGCTCACCGCTCATGGCGTCGCGATCGATGGAGCGATCAGTTCGCCGGTGCTCCCGGGTATGGAATGGATGGATCGCGGGCTATGCCCTGGGCGAATGCGGTACACCCTGGAGCTCGTCCTTGTGGAAGAAACCGCCCTTGATGATCGCCATCAGCCGGGTCTGGTCCTGGAGCACGGCGATATCCTCACTGGGATCCCCGTCGACGACGAGCAGATCCGCCAGTCTGCCCACCGCGATCGTACCGAGTTCGTCGCCTCGCCCCATCAGCTCTGCGCCGTTGCGGGTCGCCCAGCGGATCACGTCGAGTGGCGGGATGCC
>PVBE010809381.1_pt1 | contig 20179 bp, 21 predicted proteins | sample 1631181 | NCBI WGS metagenome assembly PVBE01 (sample SAMN08397723, study PRJNA350692) | Marine metagenome, whole genome shotgun sequencing project. | isolation source: water | place: Pacific Ocean | collected 2012-04 | reverse complement strand
GATCGAGATGGCTTTCTCCAAGCTCAAGGCCGCCCTGCGAGAGGCCGCCGCGCGCACCATAGACGAGCTATGGCAGATCATCGCCGAGATCATCGACGACTTCACACCCACCCAATGTCAAAATTTCTTCACCGCAGCCGGCTATGAACCGGATTAAATTGAATCCGCTCTAGCTTTCGAATTCGAGGCCGAGATCGCGGTAGCGTTCGGGATCGTCCTGCCAGCTTTCGCGCACCTTCACGAAGATAAATAAATGCACGCGGCGCGCCAGCAAGTCTTCGAGTTCGAGGCGCGATTCCTGGCCGACCGCCTTGACGCGCTGGCCGCCTTTTCCCAGCACCATGGCCTTGTGGTTGGCGCGCGAGACATAGACGATCTGTTCGATTCTGAGCGAACCATCCTTTAGCTGGCGCCAGCTCTCGGTCTCCACGGTGAGCGAATAGGGCAGTTCCTGATGCAGTTGCAGGAACAGCTTTTCGCGCGTGATTTCCGCCGCCAGGAGGCGTTCCGAGATGTCGCTGAGCTGGTCCTCGGGGTAGAGCCACGGCCCCTCGGGAAGCAATCCGAGAAGATGGTTCAGCAAATCATCGACACCCTGGCCGTCGAGCGCCGAGATCATGAAGATGCGCATTAAAGAGGCGCCGTCATCCAATGCGGCGGCCAGCGGCAACAGGCTGTCATGCGGCACGCGGTCGATCTTGTTGATGGCGACCAGCACCTTGCGCCCCGATTTGGCGAAGCTGTCGCGGATTCGCCTGGTGTTCGAATCGAGGCCCTTGAGGGCATCGACGAGCAGCAGAATGGCGTCGGCGTCCTGGGCGCCGCTCCACGCCGCGTGGACCATGGCGCGCTCAAGGCGGCGCTTGGCGCCATCGAATATTCCCGGCGTATCGACGAGCACGAGCTGCGCCGCGCCGACGACGCGAATTCCGCGCACGCGCGAGCGCGTGGTCTGCACTTTCGGCGATACGATCGAAACCTTGGCGCCGACCAGGCGGTTGACGAGGGTGGATTTGCCGACATTGGGGGCGCCCAGAATGGCGACAAATCCGGCGCGCCGACGATCCGCCGGCTCAGTCATCATCGCTGATCCTTCGGCTCAGTCGTCATCGCTGATCCTTCGGTTCAGTCATCATCCGCCGCCAACCGGTGCAGGAGGATTTGCGCCGCCGCCTGCTCGGCCGCCTGTTTGCTGGCGCCGGCGGCCTCGGCGGCCGGCAAATCCGCCACCTGTGCCTCGATTTCGAAATGCGGTGCATGCGCCGGGCCGTGGCGCTGAATGAGGCGATAGACCGGCAGCACGCCGTGATGCGCCTGCGCCCATTCCTGCAGCGTCGATTTGGCGTCGCGCGGCGGGCTTTTGTCCTCGGCCATCGGCGCCGTCCAGTAATGGCGGATGAAACGCGCCGCCGCGTCGTAGCCGGCATCGACAAATAGAGCGGCGATGACGGCCTCGCAGGCGTCGGCGAGATTGGCCGAATTATCGCGCCCGCCGCTCTCCTCTTCGCCCTTGGCCAGGATCAAATGATCGCCGAGGCACAAATGCCGGGCGATCCGTTCCAACGCTTCGCGGCGAACAAGTGCGGTAAAGCGCCGCGCCAGGGCGCCTTCGGACTCGCCGGGATATTCGCCATGCAGCATTTCGGCGACGGCCAGGCCGAGCACGCGGTCGCCGAGAAATTCGAGCCGTTGATTGGACTGCACATCGCCCGCCACGGCGCTCGGATGGACGAACGCCCGGGCCAGCAATTGACGGTCTTCGAAGCGGTGTAAAAGCTTCGCCTCGAGAGCCTCTGCGATGGCCTCAACCGCGGCCGCGTCGAAGGCCGCCGTGACGGTGCGCCGCCTGGGCACTAGTGCCCCCGAATTGTGATAGGAGGCACTAACGCACCGCGGTGAACAGGCGCTCGAAGCGGGTCGCCTCGCCCCACTTCCAAATTTCCCAAATGTCGGCGCCGCCATTGGTCGAATAAAAAATAAACTCGGCGCGGCCAACCAGATTCTCCGCCGGGATGAAGCCGACACCCGAATAGGAATTGTCGATGCGGCTGTCGAGGGAATTGTCGCGATTGTCGCCCATGGCGAAATAATGCCCCTCGGGAACGGTATAGACGTCGGTGTTGTCGAGATTCCCGCGCGGGTTGGCGTCGAGTGTGTTGTGGCTGACGCCGTTGGGCAGGGTTTCCGAATATTGGATGATACTGCGCGTGCGGCCATAGACGTCGGTGAAGCTGAAATTCTCGACCGGGCGGCGCTCGACCCAGACGTCATTGACATATAGCGAGCCGTCCCTGACCTGAATGCGGTCGCCCGGCAGACCGACGATGCGCTTGATGTAATCGGTCTCGTTATCGCGCGGCAGCTTGAACACGGCGACATCGCCGCGCTCGGGCTGCGAGCCGAACAGGCGCCCGGAGAACAGGTCGATGCTCCATGGCAGCGAATATTTGCTGTAGCCATAGGCATATTTGGAGACGAACAGATAATCGCCGACGAGAAGCGTCGGGATCATCGAGCCGGACGGAATATTGAACGGCTCAAGCGCCACCGTGCGCACCACCATCGCCGCGATCACCGCATAGGCGATGGTGCGGATGGTATCCCAAATGCCGCTGGATTTCCGCTTTCTCGATTTATCGCTGATCTTCGTTCTTGCCATGGGGCTCGCGGCGTAGGGTTATGGTGGCGACGGAGTTCCCGGGCCTCGGGGAGCGGCGAGGGCGGTGATGATCACGATGGCCTGGGCGGTGGGCGGTTCGTCGGTTAGAGAAACGTCGATCTGTGTGGTCATGCCTGAAGGCGTTAGGGATTGCAAGCGTTCAGCCGCGCCGCCCGAGAGCCGCATGGTCGGTTTTCCCGACGGCAGGTTGACGACTTCCATATCGCGCCAGAACACGCCCTGGCGAAAACCCGTGCCCAACGCCTTGGAGCAGGCCTCCTTGGCGGCGAAACGCCGGGCATAGCTCTCGGCGCGCGCCGCGCGGCGCTCGGATTTGGCGCGCTCTCCGGCGGTGAATATGCGCCGGGTAAAGCGTTCGCCGAAGCGCTCCAGCGTGCGCTCGATGCGCCTTATATCGATAAGATCGCTGCCCAGGCCAATGATCATGAGGGGAATATAGCGGCGCCGCGATATCAGGCGCTGCGCTCGCCCAAAGCCTCGGCGCGCGCCTTGTCCATCAGCGCCCGCATGCGCCGGATGCTGCTGTCGAGGCCGGAAAAGATGGCTTCTCCAATGAGAAAATGGCCGATATTCAACTCGACTATCTCAGGGATCGCGGCGATCGGCGCGACACTGTCGAAACTCAGGCCATGCCCGGCGCGCACTTCGAGGCCGAGCGAAGCCGCGTAAGTGGAGGCGTCGCGCAAGCGCTCAAGCTCGGCCTGGCTGGCGGCTCCGGGCGGGGCATCGCAAAAGGTTCCGGCGTGGAGTTCGACCGCCGCCGCGCCGGCCGCAAGCGAGGCGTCGAGTTGCGCCGCGCTCGGATCGACGAACAGGCAGACCAGGCAGCCGGCCGAATTCAGGGAAGCGACGAACGAGTCCAGCCGGGGCGCCGCCGCGACGACGTCGAGGCCGCCTTCGGTGGTCAATTCCCGACGCTTTTCCGGCACCAGACAAATTCCCGGCGGGCTGTGGCGCAAGGCGATCTCGAGCATTTCGTCGGTCGCCGCCATTTCAAGATTGAGCGGCAAATCGACTTCGGCCATCAGCCGTTCGAGATCGCGGTCCGAGATATGCCGCCGGTCCTCGCGCAAATGGCAGACCAGGCCGTCGGCGTCGGCCGCGGCGGCCAGTTTGGCGGCGCGCACGGGCTCCGGGTGATCGCCGCCACGGGCGTTGCGGATCGTCGCCACATGATCGATATTGACGCCCAGCCTGAGTTTTTCGCTCATCCGCGCTTGCTCTCGCCGGCCGCGCGGTTGATCGGCGTGACGGTCGCCGATGGCCGCTCCTCTTGCGCCTTGCCGGGTTCCGGAATGGTCAGCTCATCCGCCGTTTCCACGGCCGTTTCCGCAGCGCCGCCAGGTTCTTCCTCGGTGTTGATATTGGCCACCCCCATCTCGCGTTCGCGCCGTTGCTCGGCCAACACCTGCTGGCGTTTGGTACGGCTGGTATGGCGGTGATGCTGATAATTGGCGATCGCCCGTCTGATCGGAATGTAGAATATCACCCAGACGACGAGGCCGGCCGGGATGCCACCGACGATCATCGGCACGCCGATGGTGGAAAAATGATCGAAGATCATGGTCAGGCTGAGGTCGGATAAACTCAACTCCGGCATGTCGCGGCCCAGTATCTTGCTGCCCAGCCACAGCACACCGAACCAGATTCCCGGGAAGGTCCACGGGTTGCCGACCGCGGTGCCGATCGCCGAAGCGAGCAAATTGGCGCGCAGCACCCAGGCGAGAAGGCCGGCCAGGACGAAGTGAAGGCCGATAAAGGGCGTGAAGGAAACCGCGGCGCCGAGCGCGAAACCGCAGGCGATGGTATAGGGCGTGCCGGGCAGGCGCTTGATGCGGAAGACATAATATCTGCCGGCCCGGCGCCAGCCCATGCGCGGCCAGACGAATTCCAGCAGCCGCGCCAGCAATTGGCGCTTGCGGCGGCGGCGGAATACGCTCATGGCGCACCTGCAGCGGACCGGCGCGCCATGACTGGCCCGAATCCGGCATGCGTGCGGCTATGCAGCGCTCTCTTCTCCATCCCTCTCCCTTTCGAAGGCCTGATTTCAATTATTTTTTTTATCGGCCTCGAGAACTGCAAAATATCGCAATAACAGGGTGTTGCGCAAGCGATGCGCCGGAATCCGCGGCGCGGCCGCTGGGCTATTCGATGAAACTTGCGATATCGGTCAGCTTTTTGCGCTCGATATCGGGCACTTTGGCGTGCCTCGCCGGATAGCCTGCCACCACGATCATCGCCGCGCGCTCGTTGGCCGGGCGGCCGAGGAGAGTGCGCAGAAACCCCATCGGGCTCGGCGTATGGGTGAGCGTCGCCAGGCCGGCATGGTTGAGGGCAGTGAGCAGTATTCCGGTGGCGATGCCGACGCTTTCGGTCACATAATATTGCTTGATGCGCTGGCCCGCCGCGTCGATGTCATAACCGCGCTGAAAGACGACGATCAGATAGGGCGCCGTTTCGAGATAGGGTTTGTTGGCGTCGGTGCCGAGCGGCTGCAACGCCTTCAGCCACGCCTTGGGCGCCCGCCGCCGGTAAAATTCGCGCTCCTCCTTTTCCGCCGCCAGGCGGATGCGGCGCTTTACCGCCGGCGCGCTGACGACGACGAAATGCCAGGGCTGCATATTGGCGCCGCTCGGCGCCGAGCCGGCGCTTAGCACGCATTTCTCTATCACCGCGCGCGGCACCGAACGCGCCGAGAAGGCGCGCACCGTCCGCCGGCGGCTGACCTCGCGGTAGAAATTGGCGGCGCGGCGCCGCATGACGGCGCCGTCGCGCGCGACATGGCCGGTTAGCGGCCGCGGCCGGTATTTTGCCATTTCTCCCCCGTCGATCCGATCCGCTAACCGCGCGCGCGTTCGACGCTGCTGACGCAGGGAATCGCGCGCAACGCCGCGATAACGTCGGTCAGGTGGCGCGCATCCTGCACCTCGACATCGACGAGAAAGTCGAAAAATTCGGCCGAGCGGCTGGTGATCTTGAGATTATTGATATTGCCCTTGCTCTTGGCGATCGACATCGCCAATTGGCCGAGCGAGCCGGTTTCATTGGCGACGACCAGACTCAATCGGCCGACATGGACGCTGTTGTCGGCTTCGTCGCGGTCCCATGACAGATCGAGCCACCGTTCCGGCGTGTCGCCAAAACTGACCAGGGTTTCGCAATCGATGGTATGGACGGTGACGCCGATCCCGGTGGCGATAATGCCTACAATGCGGTCGCCCGGCAGCGGGCTGCAGCAATCGGCGAGATGTACCGCGACGCCGGGCTCGAGGCCGCGAATCGGTATCGCCGCGTCGCCGGCCTTGGTGGCGCCCGAGCGGCCACGCATCAGAGACAAAGCGCGCGAGGCGACGCCGGGACGCCGGCGGGTTGGAAAGCAGGCGTCGCCAAAATCCTTGCCGGTCAAAATTCCCTGGCCAAGGGCGACCAAAAGCTCGACCTCGGTCTTCAGCTTGAGCCTCGGCAGGGCCTGCGCGATCACCGCCTCGGCGAATGGTTCGCCGATCTCGCGAAACGTCTTTTCGGCGATGGCGCGGCCGAGCGCCTCATATTCCTTGCGCTGTTTGGAACGGATGAAGCGCCTGACGGCGGCGCGCGCCTTGCCGGTCACCAGGAAGCTTTCCCAGGTGGCCGAGGGCGCCGGCACGGTGGAGCGCACGATTTCAACCTGATCGCCGTTGGAAAGGCGCGTCCTCAGCGGCACCATGCGACCGTTCAATTTGGCGCCGACACAGGTATGGCCGATGTCGGAATGCACCGCATAGGCGAAATCCACGGGCGTCGCGCCGCGCGGCAAATTGATCAGATCGCCATGCGGCGTAAAGCAGAACACCTGGTCGCGGAACATTTCCAATTTGGTGTGCTCGAGGAAATCCTCGGGCCCCGCAGCATTGTCGAGAATGTCCAAAAGCTCGCGCAGCCAGCGATATTGTTTGCCGTCACTGCCCGCCTCGGCCTGCTTGAAGGCCCAATGCGCGGCGACGCCGAGCTCCGCCTCCTCGTGCATTTCTCGGGTGCGAATTTGAATTTCGATGCGCTGGCTCTCCGGCCCCATCACGCTCGTATGCAGCGAACGGTAGCCGTTCGGCTTCGGCGTACTGATGTAATCCTTGAATTTTCCCGGCACCATCGGATAGGCGCCATGGACGAAGCCGAGCGCCCGGTAACAATCGGCGTCACTATCGACGATGATACGGAATGCGACGATGTCGGAGAGTTGCTCGAAGGCAATATTTTTGTCTTCCATCTTGCGCCAGATCGAATAGAGGCGCTTCTCGCGCCCTTCCACGCCGGCCCGGATATGATGCCCGGCCAACATCCCGCGCAGCGCTTCGAGAATACGCGGCACGATATCGCCGCCTTCGCGGCGCAGAAAATCGAGGCGCGCCTGTACCGAGTTGCGGGCATCCATATTGATCTCGGCAAAGGCCAGGTCTTCCAGTTCCTCCTTGATCATCTGCAATCCGATGCGCTCGGCAAGCGGCGCGTAGATATCCATCGTTTCATTGGCGATGCGCCGGCGCCTGTCATCATTGTCGATGAAGCTGAGCGTGCGCATATTGTGCAGCCGGTCGGCCAGCTTGACCAAAAGCACGCGAATATCCTTCGACATGGCGAGAACGAATTTGCGGAAATTCTCGGCGTGCTTGGTTTGATCCGATTGCAGCTCCAACTGGCTGAGTTTGGTCACGCCGTCGACAAGGCGGGCAACCGGCGAGCCGAAATGACTTTCGATCTCGTCGAGCGAGGCCAGCGTGTCCTCGACGGTATCGTGCAGGAGCGCGGTGACGATGGTATCGCAATCGAGCTTGAGCCCGGTCAGGATGCCGGCGACTTCAAGGGGATGGGAAAAATAGGGATCGCCGCTGGCGCGAATCTGCGCGCCGTGGGCTTTCAGGGAAAAAACATAGGCGCGGTTCAGCACGCCTTCATCCGCAGTGGGATCGTAAGCCTTAACGCGCTCGACCAGTTCGTATTGACGAATCACTGAATGTCATGCGCCCGGCCTGTCCGCGAGGATCGGGGCCGAAACCGCCACCTGTTTGGGGCCGCGCCGGCGCAACCCGCCCTACGTATCACGCAATTACGAAAGGGGGCACTAGGCCTCCTCGTCCGCGCCGCCGGCAGCCGGCTCGCTGCTGCCTTCCGCCTCACCGCCGGCGTTCGGTTGGAACACCGCGTCGGCGCCGACGGCGGCGGCTTCCGCCTCGTCGCTATTGGGGATTTGCGCCGAAGTAACGCCGGCCCAGGCTTGTTCGGCCGACAGCACCGCCAGATTTTCCTCTTCCGGCTCGTCTACTTCCTGATCGACATCGGCGCCATGTTCCATCTCATATTTCAGCACCTCAAGTTCAATCGTCTCGCCAGCGATTTCGCGCAACGCGATAACCGGATTCTTGTCGTTATCGCGTTCCACCGTCAAAGGCGCGCCGGAATGAATATTCCGCGCCCGCCGGGCGGCGAGCAAAACCAGCTCGAAGCGGTTCGGGACCTTATCGACACAATCCTCAACAGTTACGCGCGCCATGCTGCGGGCACTCCATTTTAAACGAACAAAAGTGGATCAAGGGACGCCGGGAAACTACCCGTTCGCCGTCCGCCGTGCAAGTAATCAAGTAATAATTGGGTGTTTTTGACCAGAATCAAGGGCATTTCAGGTTTCCAGCAGCTCGATTTCCTGGCCCTCGGGCAAGGCGGCGATAAGATCGTCAATATGGCGGCCGCTTTCCGGGTGGCGCCAATCGGGCGCGATTTCGGCGAGCGGCAGCAGCACGAAGGCGCGCCGGTCCATGCGCGGGTGCGGCAAGCGCAATGCCGGGCCGCTGTCATCGCCGGCGCGGTCGAGAATCTGGCCCCTGAAATCGATCAGATCGAGGTCCATGACGCGCGCCGCATTGGGTTTGCCGCGCCGGCGCCCGAAGGCGGTCTCGATTTCGAGCATGGCGGCCATCATTGCGATCGGCGAAAGCGCGCTCTCCACCTCGGCGACGCCATTTACATAAAATGGCTGGTCGGCCGCCGGAAACGGCGCGCTCCGGTACCAGCCGGAACGTCGGATCGTGGCGATGCCGGCCGCCTCGAGATGGCGCAACGCCGCTTCCAGCCCGCGCCGCGGCGGGCCGAATCTGGCGCTCTCGAGATTCGCGCCCAATGCGATGACAATCATGAATTCAATACCGCAGCGTTGGGGGCTTGCCCTGAAAGGAAACAAGACATAAATATTATCCGTTAATCAATTTATTTTTGTAACGAATTGACTTGGTGCGCCTCAATTTACTCGGCCGTATTGAGATTGGCTGGCAGGTGTGCATGCAAATATAAGAAATGGAATTATTGGCATGGTCAAAATTTTTTCTCAGGAACGTATCGGCCTGTTCATCGACGGATCCAACCTCTACGCCGCCGCCCGGGCGCTCGCCTTCGACATCGATTACAAGCGCCTGCTCGACGCCTTCTCGGAAAATGGGCGGCTCATTCGCGCCTTCTACTACACCGCCTTGATCGAGGACCAGGAATATTCGCCGATTCGCCCGCTCGTCGATTGGCTCGACTATAACGGCTATACCATGGTCACCAAGCCGGCCAAGGAATTCACCGATTCGATGGGGCGGCGCAAGATCAAGGGTAATATGGACATCGAACTGGCCATCGACATGATCGAAATGGCGCCGGTTCTCGATCATATCGTGCTGTTTTCCGGCGACGGAGATTTCCGCCGCCTGGTCGAAGCGGTGCAACGCAAGGGCCTCAGAGTCAGCGTCGTCAGCACGGTGCGCTCACAGCCGCCCATGGTGGCCGACGAATTGCGCCGCCAGGCCGATAATTTCATCGAATTGCAGGATCTCCAGGCCAAGATCGCGCGCGAGCCGCAATGGCGCGAGGGCGAAGAGCATGAGCGCCAAGCGCCGAGCGCGGCGCAAATTCACGAAAATTTTTCCGACGACGAAGACGGCGAAGAGCTGGTCGACGCGAGATAACCCGGTGCCGGACGCGCCGGGGCGGAATTGCCGGAAATGCCCCCGCCTCGCCGACTATCGCCACGCCAACCGCACGGCGCATGCGGATTGGCACAACGCGCCGGTCGAGAGCGCCGGCCCGCTCGGCGCCCGCCTGCTCATCGCCGGGCTGGCGCCCGGCGTGAGAGGCGCCAACCGTACGGGAAGGCCCTTTACCGGAGATTTCGCCGGCGATCTGCTCTATTCGACGCTGCTCGAATTCGGCTTCACGCGCGGCGTTTACCGGCGCAGCGCGGATGACGGCGTCAGCTTCGAGGATTGCCGCATCACCAATGCCGTGCGCTGCGTGCCGCCGCAGAACAAGCCGACCGGCGCCGAGATCGCCGCCTGCCGGCCGTTTCTCGAAAGCGAGATCGGTGGGATGGCCAACCTCAGCGTCATTCTGGCGCTCGGCGGAATCGCCCACCAGGCGGTGCTGCGCACCCTCGGCCACAAGCTAAGCGCCTATAAGTTCGCCCACCGCGCCGCTCACCAATTGTCGCCGACGCTGAGCATGATCGACAGCTATCACTGCTCGCGCCTCAACACCAATACGGGGCGCCTGACGGAAGCCATGTTCCACGAGGTGTTCGCCGATATCCGCGCGCGCTTGGCGCCAGCCGGCGCCGGCGCCGTGCCTTATACCAAGGAGCGGTATTAATTGTCGCCGCGCAGGAGGCGCTGTTTGTTGCGTTTCCAATCGCGCTCCTTCTCCGTCGCCCGTTTGTCATATTTGCGTTTGCCGGTGGCCATGGCGAGTTCGACCTTGGCGCGGCCGCGGGCGTTGAAATAGAGGCTGAGCGGCACCAGGGTCAGGCCGCCCTTGCGCAAGCCGCCGATGAGCTTTTGGATTTCACGTTTTCTCAGCAGCAGCTTGCGGGCGCGCAGCGGCGTGTGGTTGTAGCGCCCGCCGGCGTCATATTCGGCGATGTGGGAGTTGATCAGAAATATCTCGCCGCCACGCTCCACCGCATAGGCTTCGCCCATGCTGGCGCGGCCCTGACGCAGCGATTTTACCTCGGTTCCGGTCAGCGCGATCCCGGCCTCGAAGCGCCCGGCGATATGGTAGTTGTACCGCGCCTTGCGGTTGCGGGCGACGATCTTGCGGTCATCGCCTTGCCGTGCCGCCATCTTGGACCCGGCCACGGCCTAAGCCGCTGCGTCCTTCAACAGGCCGAGCGCGCGCAAGACCGCCTCGATTCGCTGTTTGCTGGCGCTCATCGGCGGACATAGCGGAAGGCGCATCTCGGCGCTGCATTTGGCCAGCAAATAGGCCGCATATTTGACCGGTATCGGGCTCGATTCGCAGAACAGGACGTCATGCAGCGGCATCAGGCGCGTGTGCAGCTCGAGCGCCTTCGCCGCGTCGCCGGCTTTCCAGGCGGCATAGAACTCGGCGCAGGCGCGCGGCGCCACATTGGCCGAGACCGAAATGCAGCCATGCCCGCCCTGGGCAAAATAGGCCAGCGCCGTGCCGTCCTCGCCCGACATCTGGTTGAAATCGCCGGGGATGGCGAGGCGCGTCAGGGTCGGGCGGGTGAGATCGGCGGTGGCATCCTTGACGCCGACGATATTCGGCAGCTCGGCCAGGCGCGCCATGGTCTCGGTGCTCATATTGACGACGCTGCGCCCGGGAATATTGTAAATATATTGCGGTATCGCGACGGCATCCTGCACCGCCTTGAAATGCAGATACATGCCCTCCTGTGTCGGCTTGTTGTAATAGGGCATGACCAGCAGCGCGGCATCGGCGCCGGCCTCCTTGGCGTGGCGCGTCAGCGTGATCGCTTCCGCCGTGCTGTTGGATCCGGTGCCGGCGATGACCGGCACCCGTCCGCGCGCCACCTCGATGCAGATTTCGGTGACCCGCATATGTTCGTCATGGCTGAGGGTGGGCGATTCACCGGTCGTGCCGCACGGCAACAACCCGTTCACGCCCTCGGCGATCTGCCACTCGACAAAGGCGCGGAACGCCTCTTCGTCGATCGCACCGTCGCGCATCGGCGTAATCAAGGCGGTGACATATCCTTCCAACATGGCGCTCTCCGCACTCAATTTGTTAAGAATTCACAAAGCATAATTTGCCGCTCGCCATAGGACAAGGCCGGCGCGATCCGGCTTGCGGCGGTGCCGAGGCCGGGCCTAATATCGCGCCCAGCCGGAATTTGAGGGATCTCATTTCTTTGAAAGGGCGTTTGTGCGCATTTTTCTGCCGTTGAGTCTAGCGATTGCCGTTATATGCGCCGCCATGTTTGTGCATCCGCTGGCGGCGGAGACCGTGCTGCCGCCGCCGGTTTCGGGCAGCGATATCAAAACATATACGGCCGCCTTCAAAGCGGCCGGGCGTGGCCGCTGGTCCTCCGCCCACCGCATCGCCGCGCGCGCCGATGATCCGCTCGGCGCCAAGATATTGCGCTGGATGGACTATTCGCGCGCTTACGGTTTTGCTTCCTTCGCCGACATATCCGCCTTCATCGCCGCCAATCCGGACTGGCCGCGCCAGCGCGGCCTCGAGTCCGGCGCCGAGACCGCGATGCTGGCGGTTACCGACAACAAGCGCGTGCGCGACTGGTTTCGCTGGCGCGACCCGATCAGCCGCGACGGACGCCAGCGTTTCGCCGACGCCCTGATCGCCGACGGGGAGACGGCTCGGGCGGCGAAATATGTCCGCCTGGCCTGGGTGGAAAACAATTTCTCGGGCAAGGATCTCAAAATCATCTACCGCCGCTACAAGAAATTGCTGCGCAGCGAAGATCATGAAGCGCGTCTCGACCGGCTGGTATGGGAGAACCGCCAGCGCGATGCGCGGCGCATGTTGCGCTATGTCGACAAAGGGCAGCAGGCGCTGGCGCTGGCGCGCATGGCGCTGCGCTCTTTCGCCGGCGGCGTCGACGGCGCCATCGCCCGCGTGCCGGATGATCTGGTCGAGACGGCGGGCCTGATGTATGAGCGCCTGCGCTGGCGCCGGCACAAGGGACGCGACGAAGACGCGCGCGAAATATTGTTCCGCGCGCCCGAGCAATTGGGGCGGCCAAAAAAATGGTGGCGCGAGCGCGTTATCCAGGCGCGCAGGGCGCTCAACCGCGGGCGCATCACCGACGCTTACCGCCTGGCCAGCGAACATGGCCAGATCGAGAGCTCCAGCTTCGCCGAGGCGGAATGGCTGGCCGGCTGGATCGCGCTGCGCTTCCTCGGCGAGAATGACACTGCATTCGCCCATTTCGCACGGCTTTACGACGCCGTGTTCATGCCCATCAGCCGCGCCCGCGCCGCCTATTGGGCGGGCCGCGCCGCCGCCGCCATGAATGATTCGGAAGGGGCGGCGCTGTGGTATGCCCGGGCGGCGCAATATCGGGGAACCTTTTATGGCCAGCTGGCGGCGGCGCGCGGCGCCGGCGGCAAGGGGCTGTTGTTCGCCAACGAACAGCGCGGCGCCTGGCAAATAGCGGACGCCGGCCTCGCCGGCCATGAGATGTTCGCCACCGTCCGCCTGCTGAATTTCCTCGGCGAGCGGCGCCTCGCCGGGGTCTTCACCAGCCGCCTGGTGGAGATAGCGCAGGGACCGGCGGATTATGCCCTGATCGCGCGCTTTGCCCATTCGCTGGGCCGCCATGATCTGGCCATCCGCGCGGCAAAGCAGGCGACGCGCGACGGCTATGTCTCGAACGAGCTGATTTTTCCCGTCGTCGATATTCCTTTCGCTTACGCCAACGAGGCGTTGGAGCATGCCCTCGTTCTGGCATTGACGCGCCAGGAAAGCCTGTTTGACAGAAAGGTGGCAAGCCATGCCAGCGCCCGCGGCCTGATGCAACTCATGCCGGCGACGGCACGCCAGGTGGCGCGCCGCGTCCGCCTGCCCTACGCCAAAAGCCGCCTCACCAACGCCGCCTATAATGTGAAATTGGGCAGCGCTTACTTAAGCGATATGATCAGGAAATATGACGGCTCCTACCTCCTCGCCTTGGCCGCCTATAACGCCGGCCCGACCAATGTGCGCCGCTGGCTGCGCGAGAATGGTGATCCGCGCAACGATCCCGGTGTCGATCTGGTCGACTGGATCGAATTGATTCCGATTCCGGAAACGCGAAATTACGTGCAGCGAGTGCTCGAGGGCGTTCAGGTATATCGCTGGCAGTTGGGGGCAGAGGTTGGCGCCGCCAGCCTCGAAGGCGATTTGGCGCGCGGCTTCGAGGCGCGCGTGCTGGCCAGCCGCTGCGCCGCCACGGGCGCCGACATGAACGCCGACATGGCAATCTCGGTGGCCGATTTGGCGGCGCATTGCTAGAGGCACGCAACAAGGGCGGCGCGGCGCGGCTCTTGGCGCTTGGCCAGAGGACGCGTATATTGACCGCACCCGGGAGTTGGAGTCACCTTCGGGGGCGCAAGTAAAGGTATGGTTGCCATGATTGCGAAGCAGGGATTGCAGCGAATTATCGTCGCTGCCGGGCTGAGCGTGGCGCTTATCGTCTCGCTCGCCGCCGCATCGGCGCTGGCCGAGGAGCCGATTCTCGACGCCGTCGCGCTCCGGGTCTCGGACGTTAAACATGAAGCGGCCGGCCAGTACGGACAATTCACTTATACACGCGAATTCCATGACCTCGCCGGGCTCGGGGCAAAATTAAGGCATGGCCGAGTCTGTTACAGCAGCGGCGGTTGCATTTCGGCGCCGCTTGAATATGTCATCGAACCCGGCGGCGTGCTGATGCAGGAAGGTCAGTTCCTGATGCCGATGTCGATCTCCCAGGTCTTCGATTTCACCTATACCGGCGAAAATGGCGACGGCAACGAGATTACCGTCAAGGCGCGGATATTGGTGGTGGGAGATCGATTGGAGCTTCAGGAACTGGAATGATTCGGAGGCCGGATTGACCCCCCAGGGCGGCGCCGTCGAGCGCCAATCCGAAGCGCCGGCGGCGGCCGCCGCCCGGGCGGTTTCGCAAGGCGTGGCACAGGGCGTGGCGTCAGCCGATAGCTTCACCGAACACCGCACCGCGAGCTTCGACAACAGCGCGCTTTACGTGCGCGAATATGGCGCCCGTGAGAGCGCCGCGCTGCCGCTTCTCTGCCTCGCCGGCTATACCCGCAATTGCCGCGACTTCCATGACCTGGCGCTACGCCACGGCGAGTCGCGCCGCGTCCTCTGCCCGGATATGCGCGGGCGCGGAAAATCGGCCCATGACGCGGACCCCCGGCATTACGCGGCGGAGACCGCGATGGCCGATCTTCTGGCGCTGCTGGATGCGCTCCGCCTCGACAAATGCATTCTCCTCGGCACCTCGTTCGGCGGCGTGCTGGGAATGGCCCTGGCGGTGCTCCGCCCACGCGCCTTGGCCGGGCTCATTCTCAACGATGCCGGGCCCGAGTTCGACCCCGAGGGGCTTCGCTTCATCACCGACAATACCGCCACGCCACAGCCCCAGCCCGATTGGCCGGCCGCCGCCCGTTATGGCCGCGAGTTGATCGGCACGGGCTGGGACAAGGACGGTGCGGCGTGGCTGAAAATTGCCCGGCAAGGCTATTCGCTGGCGTCGGACGGCCTGCTGCATGTCGATTACGACCCGGCCATCGCCAAGCCGCTCCGAGCCTTCGCCACCGCCCGTCGGCGCGAGCATGACATGTGGGCGATTTTTCGTGCGCTTGGCGATATTCCAACCCTGCTGTTGCGCGGCGCGCTGTCGTCTGTCTTGAAGGAGGAGACCGTGCGCGCCATGATCGGCGCCAAGCCCGACCTCGAACATGTAACGGTGGCGGCCGTCGGTCACGCACCATTTCTCGACGACCCGCAAGCAATCGAGGCCATTGATGGCTATCTCGCCAGATTCGGTTAGCCGGCGCGGCGAAGGCTTGTCGCTGCCCAAATATGCCGATGTGTGCGCGGCGGCGGAACGCCTGGCGGGCCGCGCGGTACGCACGCCGCTCCTGGAATCGCCATGGCTGAACGAGCGCATCGGCGGGCGCCTGCTGGTCAAGGCCGAGCCGCTGCAACGCACCGGCTCGTTCAAATTCCGCGGCGCCTATAATTGCATAAGCCAGCTCGACCCGGCGGCGCGCGCGCGCGGCGTCGTCGCCTATTCGTCGGGCAATCACGCCCAGGCCGTGGCCGCCGCGGCGAGTCTTCTCGGCGCTCCCGCGACGATCGTCATGCCCAACGACGCGCCGGCCGTGAAAGTCGCCGGCACGCGCCGTGAAGGCGCCGAAATCGTCGAATATGACCGCGCCACGGAGAATCGCGCCGAAATCGCCGAGCGCCTGGCGCGGCAAAAAGGCGCGACATTGGTGCGGCCCTATGAGGATGATCATGTCATCGCCGGCCAGGGCACGGTGGGCCTTGAAATTGCCGCCGAGTGCCGGGTGCGCCTCATCGCGCCCGATATCATCGTGGTGCCGGCCGGCGGCGGCGGTCTGATGGCCGGCTGCGCGCTGGCGCTCAGCGCCGAATTGCCCGATGCCGCGCTCTACACCGCGGAGCCCGAGGATTATGACGACCATGCCCGCTCATTCGCCGCCGGCAGCCGCCAGCAGGTGCGCGACATGAACGCCGCCACCCTGTGCGACGCGCTGCTTCCCCTCGAGCCCGGCGAGCGCACCTTCGCCATCAATGCGAGCCGCGTGCGCGGCGGCATTACGGCCGATGACGGCGCCGTCCTCGGCGCCATGGCGGCGGCTTTCCACCACCTCAAGCTGGTCATCGAGCCGGGCGGCGCGGCGGCTCTGGCGGCGCTGCTGAACGGCGCCCTGGAGACCAGGGACAAGACCGTCATCGCCGTCGCCTCGGGCGGAAATGTCGATCCGGATGTCTTCCGCATGGCCCTGGAGCTCGGCGAAAATGCCTAGACTGCTGGCCGTCATATTCGCCTTGGCCTTGCTCTCCGTGGCGCCGGCCGTGGCGACACCGGCATTGGGGGCGGCACAGTCGCTGCCGCCGCAAATGGCGGCGCGCATCGCCGGCGCCGCCGAGCAGGGCCGCCTCCACCAGGCGGCGCTCGGCGACATCATCGACGAGCGCCGCCAGACCGCCAACCGGCAATTGGAAACGGCGGTGGTGGCGGCGATCAACGAACGCCCCGATCTGTTTCAGGCGATCATGCGCGAGGCGCATCTCCAGGCGCCGGAATCGCGGGCCAGCCTGAACCTCACGATAAGCGGCATGTTTCCGGGATTTGCCGGCACCTTGCCAAAATCACGGGCGCCAGCCCGGGGGCCAAGCCAGGCACCGACCCGGCCTGTTGTTCCCGACGCCCAACGCGCCGCTCCGGTTCTCGACGCGCGGGCGCCGGTCATTGCCGGCGCGCCGCCGCTCGCCGAACGGCCACCGCTTTGGCCGATATTGGTGCAGGAAGGCGGCACCGACGGCTATGCCGACAAGGACCCGCTCGAAGGGCTCAACAGGGTCTTTTTCTATACCAATGGCGTCTTGGATTATCTTATCTTCGAACCGATTGCGCTGGGCTATCGCTACATCACGCCGCAAGCCGCTCGCAAAGCCATCCGGCGCGCCTTCGATAATCTTTCCTCGCCGATTATTTTCGCCAACGACCTGCTGCAATTTCGGTTCCGCCGCGCGGCGACGACATTTTCACGTTTCGCCATCAACAGCACGGTCGGCCTGCTCGGGCTGTTCGACGTCGCCGCCGAGCTGGGGCTGGAACCGCATGATGCCGATTTCGGGCAAACCCTCCATGCCCTGGGTGTCGGCGACGGCATCTATCTGGTGCTGCCGCTGTTCGGCCCGACCACGGCGCGCGATGCGGTGGGCCTCGGCGTCGACAATCTTCTCGATCCGCGCAGCTGGTTCCTGAGCTCGACCCAACGCATCGCGCTCTACGCCGGCGAGGGCGTGGTGCGGCGCGAGGAGTTGATCGATCCGATCGATTTCCTGGTCGAATTTTCCGACAGCAGTTACGAAGACGTGCGCGCCTGGACCTATCAGCAGCGTGCCGCCGAATTGGCGCAATAGAGCCAACCTATAACGGCTCGACGCCGCCGGGATAGCAGAACGAAGCGTTGGGTGAATAGAAGCCGGAGGTGATTTCCAGGGGATCGGCCGGGCGCAGTGCATAGCTCGGATGATCGGGCGCGAGAAATTCGAGGGACAGCAGTTCGAACGGCGCGACGATATCGCCGAGATAGGCGTAGCGCCCGCTTTCCAGGCCACCACCGCTCTTGGTGATGTAACGCAAATGGCCGCGCACCGATTCGCCGATCGTCTCGGAAACCCGCGCTTTGGTGCGGAACAGCAGCGTGCCGTCGCCGGCCGCCGTGGTCGCGGTGAGCAGGTCATCCACGATCACGAGTTCGGTTTTTCCGGCCTCCGCCGGTATTCCGCGCTCGGCGGCGTAAGCCCGCATGGCGGGGCTGGAATTGAAATAATGCGTCCAGAAGCGCCCCGGCGTGCCGTCGTCCAAATCCAGTCCGTCGAGATCGAGGCCCATATAGGTGAGCGAATAGGCGCCGAAATGCGATGTCTGTTCCTCGCGGTCGACGACATATTGGTTGATGTAGATGGCTTTGTCCCGGGCCGGGTTAAGGCCGGCGGGCAGCAGCGCCGCAGCCGCAGCCGGATCGGCCGGCACCCAGCAGAAATAGAGCATGCGCGCATTGGTGACGAGTTGCGGCGGCAGCAGTTCCTGGACCATGTTTGTTTCTCCCCCTGTCGGTGTAACGCTTCGCCACCATACGCCGGAGGCAGCGCGCAGACCAGAGGGCGCCCGGATGCCGTGCTCCGGACCCCACAAAAATTCTTGCCAGCGGAACCACCAACCGGAATGCGTCTCTTGCATTCCGGCAAGCGCGACCGCGCGCCCGAGTTAATACGAGGTAGCCAAGGGGGCGGATGCCCCCGCCCGGCGTTTGAGGGCCAAATATTAAGTAAAGAAATAAGGCGCCAGGCCGAGATGGTTCTCGTCGATCACCAGGCGGCGGTTGAGCGGCGGATAGGCGCGCCGGTTGCACTCCAGGCGGTCGCACAGGCGGCAATTGACGCCGATCTTGAGCGCCGCTTCGGTATCCGCCGGCAGCTTGCCGTCGGCATAGATCACGTGCCCGGCCTGGCTTGCCTCGCAGCCGATGGCGATGGTAAATTGCTGGGCCGGCACGCGCTCGCCGCCGCCGGGGCGCGAGACCAGGCGGGCGACGGTGAAAAATACCGAGCCGTCGGGCATCTGCACGAACTGGCTGCGCGTTTCGCCCGGCGTGCGGAAGGCACGGTGCACGCCCCAGCGCGGGCACAGGCCGCCGAAGCGGGCAAAATGGAAGCCGTTGGCGCTGAGCCGGCGCGACACGTTGCCGGCGCAATCGATGCGCACCAGAAACAGCGGCACGCCCTTGTCGCCGGGGCGCTGCAGGCTGGTGAGGCGGTTGCAGACCTGCTCGTATCCGGCGCCGAAGCGCTGGGCCAGCAGTTCGATATCGTAGCGCAGCGCCTTCACCGCCTCATGGAAGCGCGTATACGGCATCATCACCGCGCCGGCCATGTAATTGGCCAGGCCGATGCGTAAGAGGCGCCGGGTCTCGGCGCCCTCCAGCCCGGCGCCGGCGACGATCTCATCGAGCAGTTCCGAGCGGTCCAAGAGCGCAATCTGATAGGCGAGCTGATGGCTGCGGCTTTCCGGCGGCAGAATTTCCGACAGCATGACGCGCCGCCCGTGGCGGTCATAACGGCGCAGCGTATCCTCCATCACATCGTATGGCAGCACCCGGACCTTGATGCCGTGCGCCGCCACAAGATGGGCGCGCAGGGATTCGTAGAGCGCTTCGGGGTCGAGCTTGGCATCGCGCCAAATCTGCTCGGCACCGTCTTCCAGATCGGGAAAATAATTACCCCGCGCCTGGATGAAATCCTGCACCTCTTCGCCGGCGAGGCGGAGCGCCGCGACGCCGTCCACCTTGTCCGTGGCGCTCAGGCCCTCGGCCAGATTGAGCGCGTTGTCGACCAGTTCGCGGTAGGAGCGGAACAGGGCGAAGACGGCCTCGCCGCCGAGCGGGCTGGCCGCCGCCAGATCCTGGATGTCCTGGTTGGTGACGCCGCTCTTGGCAAAAAGCGGATCGCCGAAGACCTCTTTCAGCAGCGCCGCGACGCGCGCTTCGTCATCGACGGCGAAGCGTTGCAGATCGATATCGTAGGTTTGTCCGAGCTTGAGCAGCAATTGCACCGTCACCGGGCGCTGATTGCGCTCGATGAGATTGAGGTAGCTGGTCGAGATCGCCAATTGCTCGGCCATCTGGCTTTGCGTCAGGCCGCGCTCGAGGCGCATGCGCCTGAGGCGTGGGCCGACCATGACCTTGCGTTCCGCCATCGCCGTTGCTCCTTTTTTCGGCCGGTTTTAGGCCGGGCTCCTATGGCGATTATTCCGCAATGCCGAAAAATTTACAAGATTTACAAATTGACTTTTGATAACCTACTAACTTTTACAGAATTACATTTTCTATATCAATAAGTTATGGACAATTGCACTGCAACATTGGAAAGTTCGCCTCCGCTGCAGTGCGGCATTAGAAAGGATCT
>PVBE010169873.1_pt1 | contig 20179 bp, 24 predicted proteins | sample 1631181 | NCBI WGS metagenome assembly PVBE01 (sample SAMN08397723, study PRJNA350692) | Marine metagenome, whole genome shotgun sequencing project. | isolation source: water | place: Pacific Ocean | collected 2012-04 | reverse complement strand
TTTGGGCCCCTGCTGGGGCGCGCCCGATGCGCGGGCGGTGACATTCCGGATGACGTTCCGGAGATATGTCGCATTGCGTACGCTTGCACGCCTTTTTGCTGCACTGCAACATGGAGCCCGTTTATAAGCTCATCCCAGTCCCCTGTCAAGTAAATTTATTGCATCGCAGCATAATTTTATGTATTTGAAAAATAATATAGAATTAGCCCTTTCCAGTCCTATTCAAAACATTTTGACGCACCGCATCATAAAACACGCCGCCGGGGATGAGCGCGCCTAGCCCTTGATCTTCCTGATCTCGGCGATGAGGGCGGGCACGACCTCCTGGCAATCGCCGATCACCCCGAACCGCGAATGGCCGAATATGGTGGCGGCGCGGTCGGTGTTGACGGAAACGATGGCGCTGGCGCTGGCGCATCCGGCGATGTGTTGGGGGGCACCGGAGATGCCGAGGGCCAGATAGAGGTCGGGCGACACGATCCTGCCCGATAGCCCGATCTGGTAGGACGGCGGGCACCACCCGAAATCGCACGGTGCGCGGCTGGCGCCGACGGCGCCGCCGAGCACCTCGGCCAGTTCGTGGGCCAGGGCGAAGCCCTCGCGGCTCTTGAGGCCGCGGCCCCCGGCGACGATGACCCTGGCCTGTTCGAGGTCCGCCGACCCGGTCATACCCGCCTCGCGGTCGACGATCCTGACGCGGATATCGCCGGGATCGAGCACCGAGGCGACGGCAACGACTTCGCCGCGCCGCCTGGCTTCGGGCGTGGTGGGCTCTTGCGACTTGACCTTGACGGTGGCGATGGCCGGCGTGGTCTTGAAAGACGTCACCTCGCGGCCGTTGCCGCCATGGCAGGGCCGCGTCAGAAGGAGCCTGCCACCGCTGATTTCAGCTTTGACGCAGCCCGTGGCGACCGCCGTTTCCAGCCGGAAGGCCAGGCGCGGGGCGAGGTCGGCGCCCATTGCCGTGTGGCCCATCAAAATGGCGACGGGCGACGTCTCCTTGGCGATGGCGACCACATCGGGAAGCCAGGCTTCCGCCTGATAGGCGGCGAAGGCGCCGTCGTCCACAACGTGGACGCTATCCGCCCCATGGGCGATGAGGTCGGGGGCCAGCCCGTTTGCGTCCTCGCCGAAAAGTGCAGCGGCGACGGCGCCGCCCCCACCGTTCGCCAAGCGCCGGGCCAGGCCCAGCACCTCGTAGTTGTGGGAGGCGAGAGCCCCGTCCACCGCTTCCGCCACCACCAGGATGTCCGAGGGGGCAGCCATCAAACGAGGCCGTCCTCGTGCAGTCGACGGGCCAGGGCCGCCGCTTGTTGTTGCGGCGTCTCGCCCTCGATGAACTCACAAAAGATGTCGCTCACCGGAGCATACAGGCGCTCTCGCCTGCGCCGCGATCCGGCCTCTCCGAGTTGCGGGGCGGTGAGCCCAAGGTCCGCCGCCGACCACACCGCGATCGGTTTTTGCGCCGTCCGCATGGTTTCGCGAAGGCTCGCCTTGCGCGGCTGGCCGATTTCGTGGGCGACCGTGACCACGGCGGGCAGGGGGGCTTTGACGACTTCCACGCCGTCGTCCGCGACGCGCTCCACGCGCACCACGGGGCCATCCACCTGCACGTCCTTGGCCAAGGTGACAGCGGGAATGTCGAGAAGCTCGGCGATGCCGCAGCCAACCACCCCGGCGTCCCAGTCCGCCGCCTGGCGTCCCGTCAGGATGAGGTCGTGGTCGCCGATCTTCTGGATGGCATGGGTCAGAGCCACGGCCGTGGCGTAGCTGTCGGCGCCCTCGAAGGCGGCGTCGCACAAATGAACCCCTTCGTCGGCGCCCATGGAAAGCGCGCCCTTGAGGATAGTGAGCGCCGAATCAGGGCCCAAGGTGAGGATGGTGATGGTGATGGCGTCCGCCTTGCCCTTGATGCGCAGAGCGGCTTCCACCGCCTGTTCGTCGAAGGGGCTGATGACCATCGGCAGGCCGGGCACCGGGATGACCCTCCTGGCCGCTTCGTCGACCTTGAAAAGACTGGATGCGATCTCGGGGTCGGGGATTTGCTTCACGCAGACGATGACGCGCATGAGTCTCTAACCCCCGCTCATTAGCGGGAAGACGTCGAGGTGGTCGCCGTCGCCGACGACGGAGCTTGGTTGGGCGTGTCGGCCTTCGATCAGCACCGTCGTCTCCACGTCGTCCGGCAGGCCGAGCTGGCAGAGGACATCGATGACGGTGCTGCCGGTGGCGGTCTCCAGCGTCACCGCTTCGTCTTTGATTCCACCCGTCGCGTAACGGCTCAGGTTGGCGTAGAATCGGACTTCGACGCGCATATGCCGCACCTTGTTATTGCTTGCGGCGTTCATCTTGATGCCTGCGGCGTTTAGGCAAGCTCCTCGACGACCGCCTTGGTACCGTCCCCCTCGCCCTCGAAGCGCGCAACCAAAAAGGGCTTGAGGACCTCGAGGTGCTTGGGCTTCAACTCGACCTCTTCATGCAGCGGCACCTTCTGCGAGATGAGCAGCGCCAGGGTCGTGAGAAGCTCGGTTTCGTTTCGAAAGCGTTGGTTCCAGACGCGCCGGTCCGCATCGAAACGAAAGCGATTGCCCTTCAGACGAATGCCCAGGGGCTCGCCGTTATGTACCTCGACCAGTCCGCGCTCGGTGCTTACCGTGAGGTATGTAACGTCGGGTGCAGCCATGGAGCGAGCTAGCTGGCGGCCTTCTCGAACCACAGTTTCTCGCCGGTTAGCTCCCTCAGGTTGTTCCACAGCTCCTCGCGGGTCCACGAGGTGAGCTGATACTCGTTCAGGTTCAGGAGCCTGATTTCGCCGGCGGTGGTGTGGATCTCGGCGCTGTCTCCGACGAATCGGATCTGAATCGCGTAGATGGTCTCATCCGGGCTTCCCTGGTGCAAATCGGTGGCGACGATTTTCCAAGACATATCGTTTCTCCTTCCGTTGTCGTGTGATTATCACGTTACAAGGGCCCGGGCGACGTCCGCCAGACCCAAACCGTCCAGTGTCTCTCCTTTGGGAACGCCATCCTGGTCCCAGCCGCGCAGACCGTAATAGGCGTCCAGCATTCCTTGCAATTCGTCGTCCGGACAGTGCATGCCCGCCGAGGGTCCGTCCGGGATGGGATCGTGCATGATCTTGTAGGGCAGGCGGTCGTTGTGGCGGCGCACGTTCTCGCGCACGTTGAAGGCGCGCTCCAGGTTGCAGATGCGTGCCCCCAGGCTTTCCAGCTCGTCGATGGAAAATTCCCACCCGGTGGCGCACTTCAGCATGAATGCGTAGGTGTCGTTGAGGAACAGCCCGTAGCCGCCGCGCTCGCTGACGAAGCGGCACTGCACCAGGGAATCGCCGACGGCGGTGAAATTCTGGCTGCGCACGGCGTAGGCGGGGGCGTCGTCAATAGAAAAGCGGTCCGCCTCGCCGACGTAAAAGGGGGTCGGGCGTGTGTCGTGGTGGCTACCGCCCCGCGTGCCGGTGGCGTAGCCGATGCTCATGCCCTTGAGGGCCCTTGGCGAATGACCGGGAAGTTCCAGCCCCTTGACGCAGATCAGCGATTTCTCAGCCTCCGCGCCGAGCTCAACCGCTAGGCGCGCCGAGCCTTCCGCCAACAGCGCGCCGATGCCCTGGCGCCGCGCCGTTAGTTCGATCAGCTCCAGGATGGGCTCGGGGTCCCCGAAGCGCAGCGGCCGCCCCACCTGGGCCTCGGTGAGCAGGCCGCGCTCGAAGCACTCGTAGGCGAAGGCCAGGGTTACGCCCATGGTGATGGTGTCGACGCCGACGTCGTCGCAAAGCTCGCTGGCCTTGATGATCACCTCGATGTTCGAATTCTCGAGCATCGGCCCGAAGGCGTAGATCGTTTCCCATTCCGGAATCTTGGTGTGGGTGCCGGCAAAGCGCCCTTGCGTGATCTTGACGTCCTTGCCGCAAGCGACGGGGCAAACGAAGCACGTCGTATTGCGATCCCAATATTCTTCCTTCAGCCGTTCGCCCGACACCCGCTCCGCCAAGTCCCAGCTCTCGCAGCTGAAGTTGCGCGTGCCGATGGCGCCCAGCTTGTTGAGGAAGTTGGCGAGCATGGCAGTCCCATACTCGATGAGGCCGGCGGTGCCGGTGCGCACTTCCTCGCGGTAATCGCGGACGTAGGTCTTGAGTTCGTCCTCGTGTGCGAGGGGCGTGCGTCGGGCGCCCCGGACGGCGATCGCTTTGAGCTGTTTGGAGCCCATCACCGCGCCCATGCCGCCGCGCCCGGCGATGCCTTCGCGGTTTTGCCAGTAGTGGCCGGCGCTGGCGAACCGGACTAAGTTCTCCCCGGCCGGGCCGATGGCCAGCACGTCGGTCTTGACGCCCTCGTCGACCTGAATGGCCTTTACCGTCTGGCGCACCGTTTTGCCGGCGAGGCCGCGGGCCGGACGGAAGTCGACGCCATCCTCGTCGATGATCAGATAGCACGGCTTCTTGGCGCGCCCGGTGACCACCAGAAGGTCATAGCCGGTGCGCTTGAAGGTCGTCGGGAAGCGTCCGCCGAAGGTGGAATCATAAAAGATACCGGTGAGCGGTGATTTGGCGGCGATGCAAGCGCGGCTCGAGCCGGGGATCGGCGTGTCGTTCCAGGGCCCCGTCGCCAGCACCAGGATGTTGTCCTCGGACAGGGGATCGGCGATGGCGGCAAGCTCGTCGAACAGGATGCGCGCTGCGAAACCGTTGCCGCCCAGGAACTGGCGCGCCATCCCCTCGTCAAGGGGCTCCACCACGCACTCCCGGCTCGACAGGTCGACCCTGAGGAGTTGCCCATGATATCCACCGCGCATGGCGTTAGTGGATAAAATCTAACATATGGTACCCATACGATCCCATATCTCAGTTTCCCGGCAAGAGAGGGCACGCAGGCGATGCTGAAGCATCGTCAAGGGGTCTCGACGCCCCGGGAAGCCAGGATATGGAACCCGCAGAGCGGCTTCCCAAACCCACCGGACGCGTTGCCCGATGCCTGTGATGCTCCAGCATCACAGCGCATCGCGCGCCTTTCCGGATGAACTTGGGAAGCCGTCGTATGGGTACCATTTGTTAGATTCTATCCACTAGCTGGTGCTTTCTTCGGGTTCGGGTTTCGGGTTTTCGATGCGCGCGATGACTTGCGCTATCAGGTCCCGCGTCGCTTCGTCCTGCTTTGATGCGATGCGCGCCAGATCGGCGAGGTTCTCCGATCCCAGCGCGAAGGCCGCCCCGTTGCCGCCGCGGCGCCCGGCGGCGGTGTGGATGGGGGAAAGCTTTTCGGTGTTGACGTTCAGGCTGAGCACGTCCCAGCGCGCGTAGTGGCCGACCGAGTCGACGATGTACTTGGCCTCGACGATCTGATCGAAGTCGAGATCGGCGCACAGTATCGCTTCCTCGTCGTAGCAGGGGCCGGCCAGGTAGTTGCCCTTGGGGCCGATGATGCCGGTACCGCCGGCGGCGTCCCAATAGGTATCTTTCTTTAGTTCGAAGGAGTCGGGAACCAAATCCTCGTGCATGTATCCGCAGGAATTGAGTACGAAAAGCTGGCCCTCGAAGGCATATTGGCGGACCGCGGCGTCGACGATGTCCTTCATGAAGCGGTGCGCTGGCCACACTGCCGTGTGGATGCGCTCGCCCATGGCCATCAGGGCATAGCGGGTCAGGACCATGTGGTGCTCGTAGCACACCAGCCCGCCGAGGCCGCCGTATTCGGTCGGGAATACGTTGAGGGTGGAGCCGTCACCCGGGCCCCAGATGCAGCGCTCGCCATAGGTCGGGATGAGCTTGCGGTGCTTGCCGAGGATGGCGCCGTCGGGTCCGATGAACAGCATGGTGTTGTACAACGTCCCACCGAATTCGCGGTCCCGCTCACTCATGCCCATCACCACATAGGCGTTGGCCTTGCGCGCCGCTTCGCGCAGGGCGTCGGTCTGGGGACTGGGGATTTCGATGGAGTTGCGGAAATAGCTGACGAAGGCCTTGAGAATGGGCTCGCGGGACGGGCCGGTGTTATCGCGTGGCCAAAATGGATATCCGGGGAGGAAGGTCTCCGGAAAGACCATGATGCGGGCGCCCTGATCGGCGGTCTCGCCGATCAGGCGGCAGGCCTTCTCGACAGTAGCATCGAGGTCGAGGAAAACCGGCGTCGCCTGTATGGCGGCGGCCTTTACTGTACCGGTCAACGGATCGGGATTCATGGGGCCCTCAGGGAAGGAAACCGGGCCTCCCGGGGGCACGGCCGTGCCCCCGGGCGCTTCGTGATACCCGTGTTCAGCCCTTGATGATGTCGCACATCAGCGGTTTCAGGTAGGCGACACCGATGTTGGGGTCGTTGGGCGGATCGACGCCCACGGCCAGGTTGATGTTCGGCGAGTTCTCGCCGAAGAGGCCGGCTTCAGCCCTCTCCGGGTAGTACCACCCGAAGGGGGCGCTGACCACGCGGGGGTGGATGTGGTCGGTGACGTAGGCGACCATTTTGCACTGCCCCCAGGGCGACTTGACGGTGACTTCTTCACCTTGCTCGATGCCGCGATTCTTGGCCGTGTCCTCATGGACCCACAGCTTGGCGAAGGGGACCACCTGGCGGGCCATGGAATCTTCTTCCTTGTTGTGGGTCTCGTACATCTCGAACTCGCGGGCCCCGGTCAGCATGACGAAGGGGAATTCGTCGGCGAGGTCGGGTCGCCCGTATGGCGTGAACGGCGGTTCCTCGTGGAAGGGGAGCGGGTCCTGGCCGTATTTTTCGAGCACCGTGCTCCACAGTTCGACCTTGCCCGTCGGCGTGGCAAAACCCCGCTTCTCGTAGTCCTTGTATTCGTAAGGGTATTCTTGGTGCGTTTTCTCGAGGAGCTCCTTCATGGTCAACCCCGACCCTTCGAGGCGGAAGTTCCAAAATTCCTCGTGGTCCATCCAGGGCAGGACCTCCGGGTACTCGATCGACCCGCGCTTGGCCAGCGCTTGTGTGATGTTGATCAGGGTGTCGATCGGGTTGCGCGCCTCTCCCGGCGGCCCGATGACGGCGCGCGATGCCGTCGCCGTCTTGTGATACTGGCTGACGTAGACGTACGCCTCTTCATACTTGGTCGTCGTCGGCAGCACGTAGTCGGCATAGCTCGCCGAGTCGTAGATGGTCGGGCTGAGGGTGACCAGCAGGTCGAGCTTCATGAGCCCTTCCACGAACTTGTTGGTGTCGGGGAACGAGATCATGGGGTGGATGTCCATGACGAACAGCCCCTTGATGTCGCCCCTGTGGATGGCGCGCGTGCCTTCCACCATGGAGGCCAGTTGCTGGATCGAATCGGGCCCGCACCAGATCGGAAACTTCTCGGCGCCGAACTGCTTGGCGAGGAGTTCTGGCGGCGCGAACTCGGGATGCGCATAAAGGAACTCGGTGGGCGCCTTGAGCCCGCCCATGTCCTTGATGAGCAGGTTGCCACCCTCGACGTCGATGTTGCCGGTGAGCGCCACCAGGATGGTGAAGATGCGCGCCGTTTGGATCGAATTGGTGTGCTGGCCGGTACCGATGCGCCGTAGCATGGTCGCCGGCTTGATGGCGGCGTACATGCGGGCCATTTCGCGGATGGTGTCCGCCTCGACCCAGGTAAGCTCCGCCGCCATTTCGGGCGTGTATTTTGAGGCCCGTTCCTTGAACTCCTCGAAGCCGTGGCACCACTTCTCCACGAATTCCTTGTCGTAGAGTTCTTCGCTGATGATGACGTTGCACATGGCCATGCCGAGGGCGGCGTCGGAGCCCGGGCGAATCGCCGCGTAGAGATCGGCCTCATGGGCGCTTTCCGACTTGCGCGGGTCGACGACGATGATCTTGGCACCCCTCGACTTGCCCTCGAGGATGCGTTCCCACTGGTTGGGAAACGAGGCGGCGGGGTTGCTGGCGATGATGAAGATGCATTTCGAATCTTCGTATTCGGCGCCATAGGCGTAGCGCGTGAAACGCTCGCCGACCGTCAGCACGTCACCCATCTGGGTGGTGCCGCCGCACATCTCGCAGATGGTCATGACGTTGGGCGAGCCCATGGCCCGCATGAACAGGGACAAGAAGACGCCCCGATCATACCATTCGTGGGGACCGCAGGCCGCCAGGGCGGGGGCGGGACCGTGCTTTTCCTTGATGGCGGCGACCCGATCGGCAATCTCGTCGATAGCCTGCTCCCAGGAAATTTGTTCCCACTTGCCACTGCCGCGCTCGCCCTTGCGCTTGAGCGGGTACTCGACGCGCCCGGGGGCACCAACGTGGAAGATGGGATACTGGGCCTTGTAACAGGAATAGGCCGGGTAATTCGGCCGGTTGGCGTTGAACGGGTGGGCCGGGTCTCCCTCGACACGCACCACCTTGTTGTCGCGGACATGCATGACGATGCCGCATTCGTTGTAGCATTCGTGACAGATGGTCTGAACGACCTTGTCGCCGGCCTGAGCCTCCTGTCCACCCTTTTCCTTGACTTCGGTATCCAACATGCGTTCCTCGTCCATGGTACGCCCCTCCTCAAAGTGCCGGGCAAGTCACTACTTGGCCGGGTTGTCCTCACTCGACAGAGGTTGTTCGCGGGGGAGCATAACCGCTTGAGAGTGCTCCCACCTAGGCGGACAGCCTGTTCAATCGCTTAGTGAATTTAAACTAGCAACACCGTTGCAAGAAGTAAATACTTTAATTAAGGCATAACGGTCGCCCCTGTTTCGGTCCGACGCTATTTGTAATCGGAAACACTGTTGCAGTTCGGAACCATATCGTTATAATGCTCTCATGCCCGGTCAAAGCAGCCCCGTTGCGGATACCACCGAACGCTTGGCGCGCGTCGCCAATATCGAGCGCGGAATGGCCATTCTCGAGGCAATTGTAGGTCTGCCCCATGGCCTTACGGTGGGTGAACTGGCCCTGCAGTTGCGGCTCCCCAAGAGCGCCGTCTCCCGCATCCTAGCCACCCTGCAGTCGGAAGGGTATGTGGCGCGCGATCCTCTATCCAACCGCTTCCGCATCGCACTAAAGCTCATATCCATGGTGTTGCGGCACGTTGACAGGCTGGGCATCGATGACCTTTGCCTGCCGCTCATGCGGTCCGTGGCCGAGGAGACTCGCGAACTCGTGCAACTGGCCCTCGTCGATGGCGAGGAAATGCGTTTTGTCGCCAAGGCCGACGGGCCCCACCGCATCCGGGCGGTGTCGCTCATGGGGACCAAGGTGGAAACCCACTCCATGGCCGCCGGCAAGGTGTGGCTGGCCAGTCTGCCGCGCTCGCACGCCCTCAAGCTGGCCCTGGCCGACGGGCTGGAGAGACACACGAAAACCACGATTGCGACGATTGAGGACTTGGGGCGCGAACTTGACATGGTTGGCGAGCGCGGTTTTGCGATGAACCTCGGGGAATATGCCGAGGGCGTGCATTCCATCGCCGCACCTATCCGCTCGCAGCGCATGGGCGGTGCCGTGCTCGGTGCCGCCGTGCTAACGGGGCCCGATTTCCGGCTGTCCGAGGAACGCCTCACCGAACTCGCGCCGGCTCTCGAGAGGCTCGGCGTGGAACTCGGCGAGATCCTTCCGGCCGACCTGGTGAAACTCCCCTTTACGACGTGACTCTTGGCGGCGCCGGGCGTCGCATGGTGCAAGCGGACGGATTGGCCTGCGTTCGAGATGTACATCACCATCGATACTTTCTACGCCCAGCTTCCGCACACCGATTGCGGCGACTGCGGGAAGCCGTCGTGCCGTGCCTTCGCGCTCGCCTTCGCCACGGACCGGACGATTAATGACGCGGCGTGTCCCCATCTAGGCACCGAGGTCCGCGCCGGGTTCGCCGGTCTGAAGGACGTGCTGCGCCGGCGCACCAACCTCGCCTTGATCGTCGACGAGGACCGCTGCACGGCCTGCGACGAATGCGTGGTGATCTGTCCGATCAACATGTCATTGTTTTCCCGCCCGACCATGAGTTTCGAGTCCATGCCCTTGGTCATCAAGGAAGACGTGGTGAAGGTGGAGAATTACTGCGGGGCCCTCGCTACGTGCCTGCGCTGCGTCGAAATTTGTCCGGTGGACGCCATCAAGCTGGTGTGACCGCGACAGCTCGGCGGTTGCCTGCGCGACCGGGAAGCAGCACTATCCGGTTCGAAATGGTAAGGAGCCCAACGCCAATGCCCGCCAACAAAGCGTCGCCAGCCCTAGACACGGATAACCAGGTGGTAGCCTGTCTCGGTGACGGCAGGACCGCCCTGGAACGGCGCCCGCTGCCGCGCCCCGAGGCCGGCGAAATCCTTCTCAAGATGCGCGTCGTGGGCTTTTGCGGCTCCGACCTGTTCAAGCTGGAGACAGGCGGCGCCCTTCCCGGCAGTGTTCTCGGCCACGAACTGATCGGCGAGGTCATCGCCACGGGCGGCGGCGTCACCCGGTTCAGCGACGGCGATCGGGTGGTGGTGCCGCACCACGTCCCTTGCGGGGAATGTCTTTTGTGCCGCCACGGCAACGAAACCATGTGCGATACGTTCCGTGTCAATCTGCTGGAACCCGGCGGTTTTGCCGATAACGTCCTGGTCCGTCGGCGCGCTGCCGAGCTCGCGGCACACCGCGTTCCCGACCATCTGGCCGACGAGGCGGCGGTGTTCATGGAGCCCGCCGCGTGTGTGCTGCGCGGCGTGCGGCGAGGCGACGTGGCGGCGGGTGGGGCGGCGGTGGTCCTTGGCGCCGGCTCCATGGGCTTGCTCCATTTGCTGGTCCTTGCCGCCGCCCGTCCGGGTTGCTCCGTGACCGTGGTCGATCCCCTGCCCGAAAGGCGTGCCCTGGCGGAAAGGCTCGGCGCCGCGCGGACGGCGGCACTGGGGGTACCGGCCCACGACAAGGTGATGGCGTCCACCGACGGCATCGGGGCCGACGCCGTCTTCGACACGGTGGGTGGTGGCGAGGCGCTGTCGGCGGCCCTCGCACTCACCCGCCAGGGAGGATCGGTGGTGCTGTTCGCCCACGCCAGCGAGGGCAAGCCGGCGGGGTTCGACCTGAACACCCTGTTCAAGTACGAGCGGCGCATCCTCGGCACCTACTCGGCGGCCCTCAAGGAGCAGGCCGAAGTGTTCGAACTGCTGACCAGCGGCGCCCTCGATCCGTCACCCCTGGTTACTCACACCATGCCCCTCGACGACTTTGCTGACGGCGTGGCGCTGGTCAGGAAGCACCAGGCCCTGAAGGTACTTTTCACGCCGTCGCGCGGTGCGGCGGGCGTCTGATGAAAACGCTGGATACCATGCCAGAAACCATGCGAGGCGCGGTGCTGGTCGGCCCCGAGCGCATCGATATCCGTGAGGTGTCGGTCGAGCGGCCCGGCGCTGGCGAGATTCTGCTCGGCGTAGAGGCCGCCACCACGTGTGGTACCGACGTCAAGGTCTTCCGCCGGGGCGGCCATCCCCGCATGCTGCAAGTGCCGACCCTCTTCGGCCATGAGATGGCGGGGCGTGTCGCCATGCTCGGGCCGGGGGTCGAGGTCTTCGACGTCGGTGACGCCGTGGTCGTTGCCAACTCGGCGCCCTGTCTGGAATGCGGGCCGTGCCGGGTGGGACGCGAGAACCTGTGCGAGGACCTGCATTACCTGAACGGCGCCTTCGCCGAGTTCGTGTTGGTACCGGCGCGCTTCGTCGAACGCAACACCCACCTAATCCCCGACGGCCTGGCCTTCGGGAAGGCGGCGCTCACCGAGCCCCTAGGCTGCGTCCTGCACGGCATCGACGCCTGCGACCTGACGCGCCACGGCGGGGGCGGGGGTGCCGAGGTCGTCGTCTTCGGCGGCGGTCCCATCGGCCTCCTTTTCGTGGCGGCGCTGGCCGCCGACGGGCACCGGGTCATCCTCGCCGACCTGAATCCCGGACGCCTGGAGGTGGGCAAGCGCCTGGGCGCCGCCGAGACCGTCGAGATCGCCGCCGGCGGCGGCCAGGCCGACGCCGTGCGTGCCCGGACAGAGGACGGTGGCGGCGCCTCGGTCGCCATCGACGCCACCGGTGTGCCCGAGGTTTGGTCCGACGCCATCGCGAGCGTTCGCACCGGCGGCCTCGTCAATCTCTTCGGCGGCTGCCCGCCGGGCAGCAGCCTGGAACTCGATACCGGCCTCGTTCACTACGGCGAGCTCACCATCAAGGGGGTCTATCACCACCGCCCGGCGACCATCCGCCGCGCCCTCGAGCGGCTTGCCGATCCGCGCTTCGAGGCCGAGTTGCTGCTGTCCGCCGAAATGCCCATCGACGGTGTCGAGGAGGCGCTGCGCTCCATGATGCGCCAGGAAGCGCTCAAGGTGGTGATCAGGAAGTAATTGGCGCCGCCCCCGGCCCTTCCCTTGGCCCTATTCGAAGAGGACGAATTTCAGGGGTTTCGCTTTGAAATTGTTGCACGGGTTCTTTTCCTGCGGACAGCACGACATGCCGACCAACAGGTCCATGTGCGCCTTGAAATCGATGTAGTCGCCGGGCTCCGAGATGGGGACGCGGATTTCGCACGTCCCGTCTGGGTCGTAGCCGACGTTCATGAAGTTGCAGAACTCGCTCGATTCCGTGACCTGTTCCCTATCGACGCCGAATTGCGCCAGGGCGTTGGTGAGATTGTCGTGGCAGTTCCTGGGATAGGGGTCGCCGTAGCGGAAGTGGTTGGACCACTGGGTGCAGTAGCTGCCGCCGCCGTAGTTCATGCCGACGGTGTCCTCGACGATCTCGACCATCGGCTTGCATTGCGTCGAGTAGAGCATGTGCTCCTTGGTCAGTTTCCAGGTGCCGTTGATCGACTTCGACCAGATGACGGAAAGCTGTTCGGTGTGGTTGTCGGCATTGATGAACACGTTGTCCATCACCTGCTGGCCCTCGATCTCGATGATACGCAGCGTCTGCCCCCTGGCCATCCTGAGGCCATAGTACTCCTTGGCCGGAATAACGTATTCCTGGATCATCTTGCCGTCTACCCGGCTTGCCGCTTCGACCGACTTGGCCATCTTTCGTCTCCTCGGCTCAGCCTTTTTCGTAGACCATGACCCGCATGGGCTTGGCCTTGAAATTGTTGCAGGCGTTGAGTTCCTGCGGACAACACGAGAGGCCGACCAGGACCTCCATGCGGGCCTCAAAATCGATATGGTCTCCGGCCTTCGAGGTCGGCGGCAGGACCTCGTGGGTGCCGTCCGCATCGTAGGTGATGTTGAGGAACGTACAGAACTGGCTGGCTTCCGGTATCTGCCGCTTCTCGATACCGAATCCGGCCAGGGCGTTGGCCAGGTTGTCGTAACAGTTGCGGGTGTGGGGGACGCCGAAGCGTACCCGGTTGGCGGCCTCCGAGCAGTAGCTTCCGGTCGAGGAATTGATTCCCACCGTGTCCTCGACGATATCGGCGAGAGGGTTGCAGCGGATGGAGTAGAGCGTGTGCTCCTTGGTGATCTTCCACGACTTGTTGATGAAGTTGGTCCACATCACGGACAAGTGGTCGGTCGGATCGGCGGCGCTGAGCCACACGGTATCCATGACCTGTTGACCCTCGATGTCGATGATGCGAAGGCGCTGTCGCGGCGTCAGTTTCAGGCCATAACACTCCTTGGCCGGAATGACGTGGTCGAAGGTAATCTCGCCATCGACCCGGTCCGCCCGTTGATCCGCCCTGGCCATCGCGCGCCCCCCCGTTTGGCGGCGATCATAGCATGACGGGTGTAGCCGCGTGAACTCAGTCCTGAACGCTCGGCGCGGCGCTCGGCGCCGTCACCGTCAGGTATATGCCGAACGCGATGAGCACGGCGCCGGCCAGATGGAAGGGCCTGAGCCTCTCGCCGAGCAGGACGAGGGCCAGGATCACCGCGAACACCGGGATCAGATGGAGGAACAGCCCAGCGTGGATGGCGCCGACGTCGGCCACTGCCCGGTTGTAGAAGACGATCCCGATGACCGAGACGAAAAGAGCCAGGTAGCCGATGCTGGCGACATTCGTCCAGGTCGCTTCGAATTCGCCCACCGCCGCCACTTCCCAGGCGTAGAGAGGGGCCAGCATGACGACGCCGAGGACGCTGGTGGCCGACAGCATCACGGTCGGCGGCAGGGAGGTGGGCAGTCGCCTGAGCAGCACCGAATAAACCGCCCACGACACTGTCGCCGCCAGCACCCACAGGTCCCCGCTGTTGATCTCGAGCGCCGCCAGCGCGGCGGCATCGGTGCGGCTTATGATGACCACCGCCCCGGCCAGGGAGGCGGCGATGCCGGCCATCTGGCGCGGCGGTATCGCGTGGCGCGTCAGGAGGAACGAAATCGCCGCGATGAAGATCGGAGCCAGCGAGCTGATCAACGTCGCGTTGATCACCGTCGTCGTGTTGAGGCCCATATAGAGCCCGAGGGTGAAACACACCACGCCGCTCGCCGCGAGCCCGCACAGCAGCTTCCAGTAGCGGCACAGGGTCGGCGCATGCGCCGGCACCGCGTGCGCCGTGATCGCCAGTAGGATCGCCGCGGCCACGGCCCAGCGCCAGAAGCTCAGGGACACCGGCGGGATGTCGGCATGGATGGCTCGGGCGAGCACGTAATTGCCGGCCCACAGCAGCATGGAGAGCACGAGTAATGGATAAGAGGAGGAGCGGCGCATCATGCCCGGGACCATAGCCGAGGAGCGTTGGCCGGACCATCCACCGATTTTGGCCACGCCAGGACGGGGTGCGGGCGCTCGGGGACAGTTCTGGGGCAGTTCCGGCAGTTCCGCGCAGTTCCTAGAATCCTGGACGTAGCACTGTCAGGAGGTGGCGACTGCTCCTCCCGCGGCAACGAGGATACCGCTGGATACCTTCTTCAGGTAACCCACGGACCTTGGGCTTTGCACGAGATGGTGGGCTCAATCGGCCACCACCACGTAGGGGATCAACGCCAGGGCTAGCGTCAACGCGACAACCGCGGCAAGGCCGATCATATCGCCTTTTCCCAACGCATCCATGTCGATCAGCATCGGCAGAACACCTAAATAGAAGACCACGTGTTTCGGGTTTCCCAGCGTCGTCGCTATGCCGGCCAGGAATGTGCCACCTTTACTTTTCGGCTTGGACGAGACCCGCTATTTACTGTCGTGGGCGGAGCGTCAATTTCGAACTCCGAGGAACAACAGATAGGCACCTCCCGCCAATTTGACCACGATGAACCCATCTCCTAACGCCATCACCAGGCTCGAGAGCCCGACCGCCGCAAGGACCAGACAGATTGCGTCGCCGACGATGAGGCCGAGCAGGAAGCCGTAGGCCCTCATGAGCCCCTGCCCCAAGGCGCAGCCCACCAGGCCGAGAATACTGGGACCCGGGATCACCGTCGTGACATACAGGATTGCCGCAAAGAAAAGGACGGCCTCGATAGCCAAGGTGACCTCCGCAGGGATAACGGTTGGCCCGCTACCTGCGGGGCCTTAGCAAATGGATGCGCCGTCGAAAGGAAAACGAGTGTTTGGCCTCCCAGAGTACGTTCAATAGAGCTTGCCTTGCCACGCAGTTAAAGTGCAATCAATTCGGTCGATTTTGTGTTGGGTCGTTGAAGATCACGCGGCCCGTTTTCCGCCATCGGCGTCCATAACCCGGTCCAGCCTTATTCTTGGCCGCTTTGGCCCGGAAGGCGAATCGGCGCAAGCGCCGGATCGCTTGTATCCGTTGGGGTGTCCCGAAAACCGGTGGTTTCCGTACCCGCAAAGATGGGGCGGTGATCCAAGGGAGTTTGTGTAATCCCCGGTCGCATGAGGCGGGTCCCTGTGACGGCTATCACTGACACCCGCAAGCCGAAGCGGAAAAAATTGCTCAGCGCATCAATGTTCTTCGCTTCCTTGCGAGCCAAGAAGCTGGCCGAGGTAAGGGAGCGCGGAAAGCGGTGGCGCCTGTCCAAGCAAAACCTCAAACGACGTCGCGTGGCGAGAAGACCGCATCAAAATTCGTTTGTCCGGCTGTTCCGGACGTGGATTGGTGGGGAGACGTAAGTCATGAATCGATAATTGCGCTTGTGAACGGCAGGTACGACGGAAACTGGCGCCAATACATCAAGCAATGGGAAAAGGAATTGGACATCCTCTTCAGGCGCTTCGAACTCGGCGAGAAAGTCGTGGTCAACATGGTCGGGTTCAAACTCGAAGAAGAGGAGTTGGGTCTGTACATCGGCAAAGTCGCGCAAATCCTCTCCGTGAGCCATTGCCGAGCAAACAAGGAGGTGTTCCGTTAACCGGGCCTCTTGCGAGAAGTCCGGTTGCATCGAACGTATCGTGATTGAAGTGCGAGACTGGTTCGCTAGCGTCGAAACCAACCGTTTCCGTACACTCAGTTTCGTGGAACAACCGATTCCCGTGGCCCCCTTATATACGGAACGGGAAATTAAACGCGAGGGATTGACCTAAAACGTTGTAACATCATGTCCATGCTTTGTTGGTAGAGAAATGGGCACGGACATGAGCCTAAACATAACTCCCCCTGGCGGCGCTAATGGATGAGATGCCGGACGTTGAGAAGGTCGCCCTTAGAACCGCCAAGTTCGAGATCGGGCAGATCGTCAAGCACCGTATCTATCCGTTCCGGGGCGTCATTTTCGACGTGGATCCGTTATTCAACAACACGGAGGAATGGTGGCAGTCCATTCCCGAGGATGTCCGCCCCGCAAAGGATCAGCCGTTCTACCATTTGTTTGCCGAAAACGACCAAACCACGTATGTTGCCTATGTGTCGGAGCAAAACCTCCTGGCCGATGACAGTGGAGACCCCATTTCTCACCCCCAAGTGAACGACTGCTTTCGCGGGATGCGAAATGGCCGTTATGTGCTCGCCGACGAGACAACCCACTGACCGAGCCGGCCCCCGTGAAATTCATTTGTGCCCTGTATATTCGCAGCGCTCGGCTGGAGGCCTAAGCGGACGTTCACGAGGAGTGAGCCGTTTCCGTTATCCCTGACGCTTTGCCGCCTGCACGGTGGTTTCCAGACGGTTTAGAAATTCCGAGCGGTCGGATTTGCCGAACGGTCTCGGTCCGCCGGTGATTTCACCACTTTCGCGCAAACCCTGCATCAGTTCGCGATTGGCCAGCGCCATGCTGATACCGTTTTCCGTAAACGGTTCTCCATTGGGCTTGATGGCCAGGGCGCCCTGGTCCAGACATCGCGCCACCAGCGGGGTGTCGTTGGTGACGCAGATGTCGGCTTTTTGAATGTGGTTGGCGATCCAGTCTTCGGCCGCGTCCGCGCCTTGGGCGATAATGACCAGTTCCACCAGTGCGGATTGGCTGGGGCGGATGCTACCATCGCTGACCAGATAGGTTTTCAGACCATGGCGCGTAGCAATGCGAATGGTTTCCTCTTTGACCGGACAGGCGTCGGCATCGACGTAAGTGTCCACCATGATCCCCCACAGTAGTTCAGACCCGCGACGAAAAGCGCACCCCTTCCACGGTGCTGCGCCATGTTTCCACGTACTTGCATGGGCACCACGAAGCTCAGCCTCGCTGGGCTTAACGCCGCCATCGTTACCCTTGGGTCCGTTTACACGGGTTCGGCAATAAACACCGGAATCACGCGAGGTGCTTTTGCCTGATAATCGTTATAAGGCGGATAGGCTTTTGCACCGGCATCCCACAAACGCTCGCGTTCGTAGTTGTCCGTGACCTCCCGGACCCGCATTTTGAGTACTTCGGTTTTATCGCGAATTTCCACATCCGGATTTGCCCTGAGGTTGTACACCCACACAGGATTTCTCGGACGTCCGCCATATGAACCGATCAACACATAACCATTGTCCACTTTGACCCGCATCACTGGAATTTTTCGCATTGCGCCAGTTTTGTTGCCCACATGCGTGATGATAATGCACGGCAAACCGGTGTCCCTCAAAGTTGTACCTTCGGCGCCTCCGCTACTTTCATACAATTCTACTTGCTCACGCACCCAATCCAACGCTGGTGGAATGTATTCAGCCATGGGGTTTTCCTAACTAAAAGAAGAATTAAAATGACAGAGGATTGTATCCCCACCAAGGCCAAGGCCATCAATAAAAACCTTGTAACGCGGGAGCCATCCATACGAAACATAGGGTAAGCTGGACGCCATGACCATTCGCCTCGGCATCAGCTTTGACGGCTTCATCCCCTACCCGGAGTCGATCGACCTCGCCCGCCGCGCCGTCGAGGCTGGCGCTGGCAGCCTGTGGATGGCGGAGCACCTCGGCTACCGGGAGGCGATGGTCTCCTCGATGGGGTTTCTCGCCGCCACGCCGGATGCGGTCGTCGTGCCCACCGCGGTCAGCCCTTATCTGTGGCACCCGATGCCGACCGCCATGGCGCTCGCTACCCTGGCCGAGGCGGCGCCGGGGCGCGTCGCCGTCGCGGTCGGCCTCGGCAATCCGCTTTTCCTCCAGGAATCCGGGGTCGAGCCGGTCAAGCCGGTGCGCGCCATGCGCGAGTACATCGACAGCCTGCGTTCCCTGTGGGCGGGTGAGCCCGTGTGGCGCGAAGATGCCTTGCTCCATCCGCTCGCCGGCGCGCGCATAGGGTTCAAGCCACCACAGCCGATCCCGATCTATGTCGCGGCGATGCGCAGCCAGATGCTGGACCTCACCGGCCAAATCGCTGACGGCGTAGTGTTGTCGGGTGGACTATCCGTCGCTTACGTCAGGCGCTCGCTCGGCCTGTGCGAAGCTGGCGCCGCCAAGGCCGGCCGCGACCTGAAGGGGTTTCGCAAGGCCGGCTACGTCTTCTTCGGGGTGTCGCGGGACCGGCGCGAGGCCTTCGATGCGTTGCGCGAGAAGATCTCCTTCGTCATGCGCAACGAGGCCATTCGCGAGAACATCGATCATTCCGGGGTTGCGGTCGACCACGACGGCGTGGTCGCCGCTATCGCCAAGCGCGATTTTGCCGCCGCATCGCGTCTGATCTCGGACGAGGCGGTGCGCACCTTCGCGATCGGCGGCACCCCGTCGGACTGCGCCGAGGGCATCCGGGCCTACGCCGAGGCGGGGCTTGAGGAGCTGGTCCTCCTGGTCTCCGGGACCGAGGAGAACCAGCAACTCGCGCTCGAGGTCATACGCGAGTGCCTGGAACGATAATCCGCCCGTCGGGGAACGAAAACAGACATGCCGAGGACCGATGTCCGTTCCTGACCCAGGCTGTGTAATAACGCTGGCTGATTTTTCTATGTGACGCGTCTGTAGATTTGAAAGATCCGCGGAGGTGGATTTTTCGGTTTTGGGGATTTTGCGCGGCTGGCGCGTCCTGGTGGGTCGGATTCGGCGACATTTGGCCGGATACGAGCGCGGATAGAGGCCGATAGGGCCTATGCCGCCCTGATTGCCGCGATCAGCGGGGCGGTCCCCATGATCGCAATCACACGTTTGAGAATATAGGCCAGCACGTGCAGCGCCATCTCTGTGCCGACCTGCTTCAGCGTCTTCATCTTGAAGTGCATCGATCCCATCCAGGTCTTGATGGTGCCGAAGGAATGCTCGACCGTTTCGCGCCGCTGGTGCATTTTCTCTGGATGTTCGTCGAAGCGCCTTTGGACGGCTTCCAGAACATGCTCGTGTTCCCAGCGGGTGATCCGGCGCTCCTTACCCGACGCCCTGGCCTCGCCGGTGTTTTGTTGATGGCGCCGGGGCGTCGGCTGGATCGCCTGGCCTCCGAAAACGAGGCGGCACTGTCGAAGGCCTGGGCTCTGATCGGCAAGGGCGAGGGGAACGACGAAGCCCGCATCTTCAACGCGAATCAGGGCAGAAAAATAACCTGCTCGCTGGCAGCAGACATCGCTGTCGGTTTTTTCAACCCTGAAGGATTGGCCGTCATGCAGAACGCCGCGCCGAAAGTGTCACCGGGAACGCTGGCGTTGTGGATTATCGGCGAGGACGATCGATTGCATCCCAAAGGGCGGAGCTGATATACGACAGGATCCCCGACAACCCTAAGAGCGCGTATGTCGTGGTTCCCGCCGGCCACAGGGCGACACCGACCAAGGGAGAGAAGAAGATCAAGGAATGGCTCAATAGCCTGTGACAAGGTTTGGCGGGGCTGGCGTTTCATGGGGTATGAAAGCTCGATGCCGGTTATCGCCCCGTGACCAGCGAAGGAATCGGATGACGAGACGGCCGCACAAGCTTCTCGTGGTTTTCGGTTCCTCCGTCATGCTCTTTGGCTGGCTTCTTTCCGTTCCCGCGGCCGCAGCCGAACGGGTAGCATTCAGCGGTGACGGGA
>PVBE011960690.1_pt1 | contig 20181 bp, 20 predicted proteins | sample 1631181 | NCBI WGS metagenome assembly PVBE01 (sample SAMN08397723, study PRJNA350692) | Marine metagenome, whole genome shotgun sequencing project. | isolation source: water | place: Pacific Ocean | collected 2012-04 | reverse complement strand
CCGTCTGAAGCGACCCCGTCTGAGGCGACCCCGTCTGAAGCGACCCTGTCTGAGGCGACCCCGTCTGAGGCGACCCCGTCTGAAGCGACCTTGTCTGAGGCGACCCCGTCTGAAGCGACCCTGTCTGAGGCGACCCCGTCTGAAGCGACCCTGTCTGAGGCTACCCCGTCTGAAGTCAAGCATTGACTTGAGGACCGGAATCGCCAAACAATAGCCCCCTCGAAAAAGAATCAGGACACGACCAATGGATGATTTACTGACTACCCTGGCACAGGAGCAGGGAGACAAGCTGGCTGTGGTCGATGACCGACCCGATGGGACACTGATCAAGTGGACCTTTTCGGACCTGGAAAGCAAGGCTAACCGCCTGGGCAGGGCCATGCAGAAACTCGGCGCAGTGCCAAAAACCAAAATAGTCTGGTGTGGTCAGAATTCAAGCTGGATTGTCGCCATGATGCATGCAGCCCGAAAAATCGGGTGTGTCGCCGTTCCCCTTAACTACCGCCTGGCACCGGAAGAGGCTGCCTATGTGGTGGATAATTCAGATGCGGAAATTGTCTATGCAGACACTGCTTATGCAGCAATGTTTGCGTCAATTCGTGGTGAACTGCCGAGTGTCAGGGAGTATGTCATTTTTGATGGGCCAGCCTCCGCAAATATGCACCTGCTGGAGGACCTGATTGCCGATGAACCTGATGGTCCAATCTCAGCGGAATTTGAGGAATCTGCAGGCACCATGATCTACACATCTGGAACGACCGGGAAACCCAAGGGTGCGGTCAAATATGGTGATGGTGACGCCGAAACCATGGAAAAGATGCTGGCGGAGTTTGGATACAAGCCTGATGATGTTTATCTAACCACTGGTCCCCTGTATCACTCCGGACCTGGAGGTTTTATGGCTATCTCCCATACCCTGGGCAACACAGTAATTCTGCAGCGAAAATGGGATGCACTTGACTGGTTAAGGTTGTTTGACAAGTACAGTGTCACCTCGACCTTTTCATCACCAACGACGATTCGCATGGTCTGTAACCTGCCTGACAACGAATTCAAGAAGTATGACGTCAGCACCATGCGCGTCATGATTGCTAACGCCGCTCCCTGGTCGTACGCCCTTAAGTTGAGCTACCTGGAGAAATTTCCTGCCGAGTCGTTGTTTGAAGTTTATGGCAGCACAGAATTGGGCGTGAATTGTATTCTGCGTCCGGAAGATCAAGTCGCCAAGAAAGGTTCCTGTGGCAAGCCCTCGCCGGGTGTGGTTATAACGCTCTATGATGATGAAGGTAACGTGGTGACTGAGCCGCATACACCCGGTGAGCTCTATGCTCGCAGTAAGAATATGTATTCCACTTACTACAATGCCGAGGATAAGTACAAGGAAGACACGCGTGGTGATAGTCACACGGTCGGTGATATAGCCTATTTTGATGAGGAAGGTTACTACTATATATGTGATAGAAAGAAGGACATGATCATTTCTGGTGGCATGAATGTCTATCCTGCTGAAGTAGAGGATGCGCTCGAACACCATGATAAAATTCAGGATGTCGCGGTATTTGGTATACCCAGTGAAGAATGGGGGGAGATGATCCATGCGGTAGTGGTGGTCAAACCCGGTTCAGAACTGAGCGAGGAGGATATTGAACACTTCTCCCGCGAGCATCTCGCGAGTTATAAGATTCCAAGATCCATATCATTTGCTGATGATATCCCAAGAACAGGGTCAGGAAAGATTCTCAAACGGGATCTGCGTGCCCCTTTCTGGGCGGGGCACGAAACCCAGGTCCAGTAAGCCTGGGCTAAGAGTTATCAAAATTCTGGCAACAGTGCGGTGGCCTGATTGCGAATAGTTTTGTCACGAACCAGTTCAGGTCGTTAGAGCTTAATATTTATGAGGAAATGCGTTCAGATCTAAGTTGCGAACGCCGAACCTTGCCAGCATCATCTCGCAGTGGTTCCGAAGTAAATTCTATGCTCCTCGGGATCTTGTACCGCACCAATCGTTCCTGAAGGTGAGCCAACAGTGCTTGTTCGGTAATACCTTCGCGAGTCGATACTCCGGGTGTCGATGCTCCCGGAGCATCGACAATAGCATGTACGGCATTGCCTAGATCGTCATGGGGCAGGCCTATTACTGCAGAGCTTCTGATGCCGGGGAAAGAATCGATTGCAGCTTCGACTTCAGCCGGGTAGATGTTCGCACCGCCTGAAAGAATCATGTCTGACTGGCGATCCGCCAGGTAAAGGTAACCATCTTCGTCCATGTAACCCATGTCGCCGAGGCTCTCCCAGCCACCTTCCAGCGACTTGGCTTCTGCGCCTATATATCGATAGGTACTGCCAGGACCAGTATATGGACGGAGAAACAGTTCACCTATCTCTCCGGCGGGCAGCTCTTCACCATCTTCACCAACAATCTTCATTTCACCTACATCGCCCGGTTGCCCAACGGAACCACGATGTTGCAGCCACTCAACGCCATTGATGATGGTGCCACCGGTGCCTTCCGTACCGCCGTATAGCTCCCAGATAACTTCCGCGCCAAGCCAGTCAATGAAATTCTGCTTCAGCCATGCGGGGCAAGGTGCCGCCAGGTGCCATAAGGTCTTAAGGCTGGAGACATCGTATTTTGTTCGGGTGGATTCCGGTAACTTCCAAATTCGCTGCATCATGGTTGGTACCGTATAAATGATATCAACGCGGTGCTGTTCGATGAGAGAAAGGGTCTGTTCGGCATCGAAGCGCGTCGTGATGCAAACGTGATTGCCCCTGAACAGCGCTATCATTGCCCACATAAATGGACCATTGTGATAAAGAGGGCCGGGAACCAGCATGGCACCCTGCTTCCGTATTTCCAGGTATTCGAAATCCACGTCCCATTCGGCAGGGGTCGTAGAAACAATGAGTTTCGGTCTTCCCGTGCTTCCTCCGGACGGCATGGCCTTGAATGACGGCGCGGTCTTTTCCCCGAGGGTTTCGTTCGATAGCGCGCTGCTGGGTTCATATCCGCTGGGTACTGTCGCTGTCATATCACTGGCGCCATCGACACCCACTACCAGGCTTGGTTTGCCGAGAACTATGATTTGATCTCTTTCAAATTTTGGCAATTTTGCTGAAACAGGTTGTGGGGTGGCACCAAGTTTCCAGGTAGCAAAGCAAGCCTTGAAGAACTCGATGCTGTTAGGCAAAGCGACTGTTACAAAATCACCCTCTTTTACCCCTAGTTCAGCATAGGCGCGTGCCAGCCGGTTAGTGTCGAGCTCAAGCTGATGCCAGCTTATGGATTCTTCTTCGTGGCTAATCGCTATCCGATCTGCCTGATTCTTCTCCCAGTAAGTCAGGATTTTTGATAACGAAACTAATTCCATAATTGCAGCCCTGGTATCCTAATTCAGCATGTATAATCGCATTGTGACATCAGCTATTTATCAGGAGTTTTCGCAAGAAATAGGTTTAGAGTGGGGTTTGTGTGTCGCTCCTGCCGACACACAAACAACGACGTAAAAGCCTAGTACCGCCAGCGTGGCAGTGGTGGGTGAATAGAATATTCGGCCACACCGTACCCACGTTCACCTGTTTCCTCAACTTCGAAATCAAAGAATCCCTCATAGCAGTCAAGCAGACATTCGGCATCATTCTCGCCGCGCATCAGACCATTCACAGACTGGGCATATTTGCGCCCGGTCTTCACGTGGATGATGTCTCCATCGGGTAAGGTGAACTGGTAGCGGAAACTCATTGCGGAGCGTCCATCCAGTTCCAGGCGGCATTCAAGACACTGGGCATCCTGAATGGGACGACTGCCATTCTTATCGGACAGGAAACCACCCAAAGGTATCTGCTCAGGGTTAATGATTCTTCGATTCGGATTCATTATGCCAAAGGCATTGAGATGGAAGTTGTCAGTTTGTATCGAAGGCCAGTAGTGACCCAGCGTGTTTTGCAGGGTGTTGGGTTGTTCAACTTCCCAGGGGGAAGCATGGGTAAATCGGTCACACCAGGAATGGTCACGGTGCGAATAGCAGTTGATTTCTCGGCGACCCTGCCTTGGCCCGGCGCGTACTTCGAACTCACCCTGGCACAATAAGCCCTGTTCATAGTGCCCGCCGTAAACACCAGCTGACTTGAGCGGGTTACCATTGATGCAGTCTTCATAGTCGAATACCGGGAAACGACCGGTAAAGGTCACGTCATAACCATACTTTTCGTTATCTGCTTGGAGCCTGAGTTCCTCCTGGGGCTTGATTACCTCATAAGTCATGCGGCCACCATCAGATAACTTGTCGAATTTTCCGATGTCATGATAGGGCACCTTGTTGGCCCAGGGCATGGGAATCCCATCGATCACCAAGCAGGTACTGAAGCGCGCGTAACCCTTATTGGTCACGTGCATATGATTGATGCCGTGAATGTCGGCCTCGCGGTCAACAAATGAGAACCAGAGATTGTCGCTCCACAATCCTTCGGTTCCTTCTGGGGCAGGGTGCAGGTATTCGTCATCATCGATGATAGTCATTGAAAATAGTCCTCAGACGCATGGAAAGTAGCCTGAATAGACCATCTATATGCAATCATGTCAATTGCATCGTCGAGATGGCGGAAATAGCCAGGTGTTCCTTTTTTACTGGACAAGCGAAATTCAGTTAGATGACAATGGCGTTCCAGATCGCGAAAGGGGCACCACAATGGCAAGTAAACTCGTTGTTAGAGAAGACAATAATGGAATAGCTACTTTGACCCTGAACAGGCCGGAGAGCCTCAATGCTTTGAGTCCCAATTTATTCGTTGAATTGCGGCAACACCTTGAGGACATCTCCGGGTCAGCGGAAAAAATAGGCTGCGTGATACTCCGTGGTGAAGGGCGTTCATTTTCGGCCGGTAACGATTTGAATGCGATTCAGGCAGGTGAGGTTGCGCCATCAAAACACTTTCAGGCAGAAACCCTTGAACTTATTGAAAACCTGCCACAACCCGTGATCGCCGCCGTTCAGGGGCATTGCTATACGGGTTCACTCGAACTGGCGCTCGCCTGCGATTTGTTGATAGCCGCTGATTCAGCCAAATTTGCTGATACACATGGTAAATGGGCAATGACGCCAGTGTGGGGCATGAGCCAAAGGCTGCCCAGACGTATTGGCCCACTCAGGGCCAAGGAGATGATGTTCACGGGCCGTGTTGTGAGCGGCGCCGAAAGCGTAAGCATGGGACTGGCCAATGATTGTGTTCCCGACGATGAACTGGTCGAGCGTACAAACGCGCTTGCTGCAGATATCGTTAAGAACTCCTGGCATACCTTGAGGGCAGATAAAATACTCGTAAATGGTGGGATGAATCATCACCTTGGAGATGGGCTCAGGTTCGAGATTGAAAACAGTCCCGGCCCAGGTCCGGATATGGCGGAGCGGCTGGCGGGTTTCGGTAAGTAAGCCATCACGTTTTGCGCAAAAAAATATGATCAAGTCAATCGTTCTGCGATATGAAAGGGAGAACAGCTGGCTAAGATTTGAATCCCCCTTGGACGTCATGGTTGCGAGGTCATGTGATGAGGTTCAACCTCTACTGAGAGAAGTTGAACTGATGGTCGAGAAGGGGTTTTACGCCGCTGGTTTTATCAGCTATGAGGCTGCTCCAGGATTTGATGCTGCACTGAAAACGAAACCTCCAGCAGAATTTCCCCTCTTATGCTTTGGCCTTTTCAATGCCCCAAAACAAATTGAACCACTCATCGCTGTAGGCACAAGTTCCTCTGACTCGGGCTGGTCCAACCAGCTGAACCAGGATGAATTTAAGGACAAGATAGCCAGGATCAAGAACCGGTTGCGGGCTGGTGATACTTATCAGGTGAATTTCACTATGCAGCGGCAGAAAAAATTCTGCGGTGATCCCTGGGAGCTTTTTACGGGATTTGCCTGCGATGCTCCTTATGCAGCATTTATAGATCTTGAAGAATATGCAATTTGTTCTGCATCTCCAGAGCTGTTCTTTGACCTTCATGAAGGGGCTATTCACCTGAGGCCAATGAAAGGGACCGCGCCGCGGGGTATGACCCTTGCCGAGGACTGCTTCCACAGGAGAAGCCTGCAAACCTCCGCAAAAGATCATGCGGAGAATGCGATGATTCTCGATATGGTCAGAAATGATATCGGCAAAATCGCAGATATCGGTAGTATAAGCGTTGAAGAATCGTTCAAGTTGGAAAAATATCCAACAGTCTGGCAAATGACCTCAAGCGTCAGTGCCCGGACCAATGCCTCAATGTGCAACCTGATGCAGTCGCTTTTCCCCTGTGCATCGATAACAGGAGCGCCTAAGGTCAATACGATGCATATCATTGATTCACTGGAAGATCAGCCGCGTGAAATATATACGGGCTGCATTGGCTTTTTCTCACCCAAAGGAGACGCTCAGTTTAATGTGGCCATACGAACGGCGCTGATTGACAAAAACTCGCAGTCGCTCAACTACGGCATTGGAGCCGGTATAGTCTGGGATTCGATAGCAGAATCAGAATATGAAGAGTGCCAACTTAAAGCCAAGGTCATCAATTCACCGATATCATGCTCTAATTTCTCCCTGATCGAGACCATCCTGTGGCGAGAATCTGGTGGATATTTTCTTCTCGAATATCATCTAAGGAGAATGAAAGATTCAGCCGAGTACTTCGACTTCCGCTTTGATGAGGCTGAGCTTCAAGAAAAGCTTGGCGAACTGGAGCAGGCTATGGATTGCAGCGACAGTAAGGTGCGCATTCTTCTCGACAGAAAAGGTGAGCTTGATATTAGTGCAAGTCTGCTGCCAGCTAACATGCTGAATAAGTCGCAAGGTGCAAGGCTCGCTAAACAGCCTGTCAATTCGAATAATCCTTACCTGCACCACAAAACGACACATCGCGAAATGTATGAGAGGGCTCAGGCGGAAGTACCTGAGTGTGATGATGTTATTTTGATTAACGAGCGTGGTGAAGTGACTGAATCAACGATTGCAAACGTTGTTATGCGAAACGGCAGCGACCTGATTACGCCGCCCGTTACCTGCGGATTGCTTGCTGGGACTTTCAGGCAGTACTTGCTGGATAAAGGGGAGGTAGTGGAAGGTATCATCTCCAGGGAAGCGCTGATCGCGAGCGAAGAAATCTACCTGGTCAATTCTGTTCGTCAGTGGCAAAGGGCGGTGCTACTTTCCTGACCTGGTAGTGCCGATGTGGAAATGTCTCCGAGAGTGTCGAGTCGATGCTGCAGAAGGTTAGATACACTCGGATTCGTTCTGACGAGCTTAGTAGACCGCCTTCGAAATTTATCATGACTGGCTTGTTAGGTCTGCCTTGATGTCTTCGGCCAGGTGCTGTTTGCCCAAAAGAATTTCATCGTTAGTTAGTCCCGCCAGTTCGTGGGGGAATACCAGCCACTGATCAGTTTCACGAAGATAATACTCCGGCGAAATAGTGGTTACATTTCTTTTAGGTTTATACCAGGGGCAGGCAACCTTGATTGTCTCTGGCATATTGCTGCCGGATTTGATGGCGAGGACATCGAGAATGGCTTTGACGCTTCGCCCCGAGTCAAAGACATCGTCAACCAGTAACAGTGTTTCATGTGGTCTCACATTTTCTATGAGGTATTGGGTGCCGTGTACTCTAACTGTTTCGTCCTGTTCCCCAATGCCATGGTAGGAAGATGTTCTTATCGCGATGTGGTCTGTCTCAATTCCCTTGAAAGCAAAATACTCTTGTACGGCAATAGCAACCGGTGTGCCGCCGCGCCAGACGCCAACGATAAAATCAGGGCGAAATCCGCTTTCATAGACTAACCTGGCTAGCCGAAAAGAATCCTCAAGGAGTTGGTTGGCGGTAATGAAATGCTTTTCCATCGATTTGCTGTTCATAGGTTTACTGGTAAGAATGCATTATATGGTGCTTTTGAGGTTTCTTCATTTCAGCTGGTTACTGACTATCTCATAACATGGAGAATAGTCATGACCGGCCAATTTCATTCTTTTTTCATCGGCGCACGACTGGGGCAGCTCGTCCATGGCAGCCATTATTTCAGGTTACCCCCCCTTCAGTTGGTAATTTTCATGTTCTTCGATGGCGCGAATGTCTTGTTCTTTTACATTCCCGGCTATGATACTAGAGAATACGCGCCTGAGATCAGCTGCCAGCTTGTAGGTGGGCTGGTCTTTGAAAATGTTGAGTCTTGTCACATTTTTGCGAATTGTCAGAAATGGTTGCTGGAAGTCACGATACATTTTCAAGGTCCAGTCGAAAAAGAATGCATCACCGTTCGCTTTCCTGAATTTCCTTACACCGTGTAGCCCTGCGAGCATTGTGTTGGCGACCTTGACTGGATCATCAATGATGATTTTGTACCTGTCCTGCGCCCGCTTCTCCAGCGTCTGGCCAATAAATCTGTCAACCCGTTCGATATAGCCACGCTCATGTTCCGAGGCGATGAATACGATCGGGAAGGGTAGTTTCTTATTCTTTGGGTGAAGCAAGACACCGAGCAGGTAGAGTATTTCCTCAATCGTCCCAACACCACCCAGAAATATTGTGATGCCATGAGCAATGCGAACAAAGGCCTCTAGTCTTTTTTCGATGTCAGGAAGAATAACCAGTTCGTTTACTATTGGGTTGGGTGCTTCGGAGCTGATAATTCCTGGTTCCGTTATTCCGATGTAGCATCCACTTCAGATTCTTTGCTTTGCATGCCCGATGGTGGCCCCCTTCATGGGACCTTTTATCGCTCCTGCACCATAACCCGTGCAAATATCCATCCCCCTCAAGCCCAGTTCGTATCCGACTTCTTTTGTATAGTCATATTCGTGGCGTTCGATGGGATGGAGTGCCCGCCGCAGAAAACAACTGTATTGGAGGGTATTGGTGACCGTAAGGTGCCTGCGTTTCGCAGGATATGGAATATAGTATCAGTGGTGCCTTTCGATTTTCTGAGATTGAATCTTGGGTTATTACTAATCTCGTTGTTGACGTAAATAATGTCCCGGAGCACTGAGAATAAGTGCTCTTTAATACCCTTGATCATTTTCCCTTCAACGAACGCTATTGCAGGTGCATTGTGAAGCTCTAGCCACAACCCTCTTTCCACCTGTAAAGCCTTGATCTTAAAACTGGAGAATTTCTGTTGCAGTTGCCTCGCATCATCGATATCTGAACCACAGTTCAGTACTGCCAGGGAGCAGGTGCGAAACAAGTGATATAGCCCCCCTTGCTGCTACCAAGTAAATTGTTAACCTCTTCCTGAGACAGGATATCCAGATATCCCTCAGGGGAGACCCGAATACTGACGACCTCGTCATTCATTTATTGCTCCAGCGCAAACTCGCCTATAGATGTTTCACGGGAGGGGAGTTTACTAGTATTAGGTGCTTTATTCCTGGGCATACCCAGTCCTTCATATAGGTGCGAGGAAGATTTTAAAGAGAAAGAAACAGGCCCGCAATTGATGCGCTCATAAAATTGGCAAGGGTTGCCGCGAACACAGCTTTTATTCCAAGTTGGGCTACCTCTGGTCTGCGCTCAGGTGCCATGGCGCCAATGCCTCCCATCAGGATCGCAATACTGGCAAAATTGGCGAACCCGCACAGGGCAAAAATTACAACGGCCTGGGTGTGATTCGACAGTGTCTCCCTGATATTGATGAATTCAATATAGGCGACGAACTCGTTCAGCACCAGCTTTTGCCCGATCAGGCTTCCAGCAGCATTCGCTTCAGACCAGGGTACACCCATAATCCACGCAACCGGCTGAAACAGATAACCAAGAATTGTCTGGAAAGTGATATCCGGAAATCCGACAAATCCGCCGGCCCAGCCTATGAGGCCATTCAGCATTGCAATCAGAGAGATAAATGCCAGGAGCATAGCGCCAACATTGAGGGCGATCTGCAGCCCGAATGAAGCGCCGCCTGCCGCAGCATCCAACACATTTTCGTATTGTTGAGGGTCTGTTTCGATATCGTCGAGTTCATCTACGGGTTGTCCCGACTCTGGGAGAATGATTTTGGCCATCATCAGGGCACCCGGAGCGGCCATAAAACTTGCAGCCACCAGGTATTTGAGTTCAATGCCCATACTGGCATACCCGGCCATTACTGAACCTGCGATGGTAGCGAGGCCACCCACCATGACGGCGAAAAGCTCAGAACGCGTCATGGTTGGTATGAAGGGCCGCACCGCAAGCGGAGCCTCCGTTGAACCCACAAAGATGTTGGCTGCTGCAGAAAGAGACTCTGGTCTGCTGGTCGCCAGCGCTTTTTGCAAGACACCGCCGATCAACTTAACCACCCAGCCCATTATTCGCAGGTGGTAGAGAACAGCGATGAGTGAAGAGAAAAATATGATGATAGGTAGTACCTGGAAAGCGAAGATAAATCCTATGGACTGGTCTCCAATTTTTCCGAATACAAAATTAATGCCTTCCTGGCTATGAGACAGAACGCTCGATACGCCGGTTGCGATCACTTCCAGAATCTGCATACCAGCGGGAATATATAGGGCAAAGGCTCCGATACACGCCTGGATGAGGAAAGCGCCAAGTACGGTTCTTGGATTGATCCCCCGTCGGTCGGAGGATGCAAGGTAAGCCAATGCAGGAAAAAGAACAATGCCAAGCAAGCTAGTCATGCATGCTTCCTTTGTTTCCACTAGTGAAAGACAATTCTCCAAGTACCGCAACTAGTACAACGGCGCTCCGGGTGGAAGCATATCAATATTCAGCCGACAGCGCTTTGAATCAGAATTTTCTGATACGCCATTTTTGCATTTGCTCTTATCAGAAGTGCTATTACAGGCGTGCTATTTCAATCGGTCTGCAGTACCCGAGGATCTCGGACCAGAGCGAGAAAGCGAGAAAAAAGAAGGAAAAGTGTTAAGCGGCCCTTCTGGCCTTGATGCGGCGGCTGTCGGCCCTTCTGGAGGCTTCTCTGCGCTCTGCGTCACATTCTACGTTTCCAGCTCTGCGCTCATTTTCACGACGATCGTCGTTGCGAAGATCAGTGTCAGTAGTACGATGTTCAATTGTCATATTCAGTTAGTTTGCTTAGGCGATTTTCATATGTTCGTTGTTTTTACCTCTTCAGGTCAAGGCCAAACGTCTTGCGGTTGTAAGTAGTTTGTAATGATTGGCTGTCTGGACTAACGAGGGTTTCTGGCCGTGCCTGGCCCGTCATAGGCCACTCGGTAAATCGCATTAGCTGTGTCATCGGCAATTAGGATACTGCCATCTGGTAGTTGCAGAAGATGTGCGGGTCGTCCCCAGCTTTTATTGTTGACGAGCCAGCCATCTATAAAGGTTTCATATTTGAGGCTGCCATCCTCCTTATGATATGCCAGCGTGATCCGGTAACCCGTATGGCCAGCCTCTTCACTCCTGTTCCAGGAGCCGTGCTCCGCTATCAGTATCTGATTGCTGAATTTGGCAGGGAACTGTTTCCCGGTATAGAACATCATCCCGAGGGGTGCTGAGTGAGGTACCAGTGCGAGTGCTGGCTCTCGGTACTCCTTTTCATCTCTCCTGCCACCGAAATTGGTGTCCCTGAGGTTGTTGCCATGGAAAAAAGGAAAGCCAAAGTGAAGCCCGGCATCTGGTGCATGATTTAGCTCACAGGGTGGTATCTCGTCACCCATGTTGTCGCTGCCATTATCGGTGAACCAGAGCTCATGGGTTACGGGGTGCCAGTCAAAGCCCACGGAGTTTCGAATGCCCTGGGAAAAAATCTCCATGGCTGGATTCTCGTGAGATAGATTAATTCTCAGCATACTGGCAAAGCGTTTGTCATCCGAGAGGCACAGGTTGCAGGGTGCACCAATTGGAATGTACAGGTATCCGTCTGGTCCGAAGTCAATAAATTTCCACCCGTGATGAGGTTTGTCTGGCAGGGAATCGAGAACAACTTCAGGTTTTGGGGGTGCAGCAAGCTGTGAATCGATATCACTATATCGCAGGATACGATTGACCGCGCCTACATAGAGATCCTTGCCCTTGATAGTCAGACCAGAAGGCATCGTAAGGTTGCTGTCGAGTGTGAGGACCCTGTCGGCAAGATAGTCCCCGTCATCGTCAAGAATCGCATACACCTTCCCTGCCGCCAGGCTGCCGGCATAGATTGTCCCGTTTTTACTCAGTGCCAGCTGCCTGGGATTGTCAACTTCCGCGAACACCCTGATGGAAAAGCCTGGTGGCAGATTTAGTTTTTCCAAGGGTAGAGATGATGTCGCTGCTACTGATACGGGGATCAGTAGCAGACAAAATGCTATGATGGGAGTCTTCATGATAGAAATTGCGCCTCATCAATTCTTTCCAGACCGAGTACCCACGTTAGCCGATGTTGATTGATGAACTCAAGGAAGAGATTCAGGAAGCCTATAGGCGCCTGCTTTCTGAAAAGGGTTTCAATGGGCGACGTTGCCAGCGCCTGATGATAGCGGAGATGGCCCGCTCGATTGGCAATGTTGAAACCAATGAGGAAGGTAGTGGTTCGGATGGTCCTAATATATGTGTTGTCGAGGCAGGCACCGGTACGGGAAAGACCATAGCCTATACCATTGCGGCATTGCCTATTGCAAAAGCCCAAGGCAAACGGCTGATTATATCAACTGCGACCATTGCTCTACAAGAACAGCTGGTGAATCTAGACCTGCCGGATATCAGGAGGCATGCAGGTTTGGACTTCTCGTTTATCCTCGCCAAGGGTAGAAGGCGGTACCTGTGTCTTTCCCGGCTGGACCTGGCCTTGCAGGAAATGGGCTCACTGAATCAGACCCTGGCACTCTACGATGATGAGAGATTTGACCCAGATGAATCTCACCGGGTTCTTTATCAGGACATGATGGAAAGCCTGGGCCGTGGACAGTGGGATGGGGATCGTGATAGCTGGCGTGCTGAAATTGATAATAGCGCTTGGTTCAGGGTTAGTACCGATCATGTGCAGTGTACAGGTAGGCGATGTTCCCACTATGACAATTGTTTCTTCTACCGTGCGAGGGAGCGAATCCATAAGGTAGATTGCGTCGTGACCAATCACGACCTGGTTCTGTCGGACATTATGATGGGTGGTGGTGTCGTTCTGCCGGAGCCTGAGGAAGCGATTTATATCTTTGACGAAGGTCATCATCTACCGGAAAAAGCAGGCAATCATTTTTCCAATTTCATTGCTTTGAAATCCACACAGGGCTGGTTGTCAACAATCCCGGCGACACTGCTCCAGATGACGGGTGAATTGCAGGAAATAGGTATTCTTCCCGGTGGGCTTGGGCAGTTTGAAGAAGCGGTCAATGATGCCGTTGCTGGAATTGAACAGATGTCTGCACTGCTGGATCCAGTTCAGGAAGATGCAAAGCATAGCGATTCTGGATGGGAGTTTCGGTTTCCGATGGGAGTGGTGACTGATGAGATCGCCCACTTGAGCGGAGACCTGCTACGACAGCTCACCCGGCTCACCAACCTCACGGATGGGCTGGTATCTGCGCTCGAAGATGGCGTGGGGGGTGCTGATGAATTTGATGATGAGCGGTATGAATACTGGTTGCCCATAATCTCTGCTATGGCAGCCCGGCATGAATCAGCAATGGCTTTATGGAACAATTATATGCACAGGGACCCCGCCGGGGACGCGCCCTTCGCCCGTTGGATTACATTCCGGGGAGCCAGTGGGGAGAGTGGAGTCGAAATACTGCTTAGTGCCTGCCCCATTTCGGTTAGTGAATCGTTGAACGAGCTGCTTTGGTCCAGAGTCTTTGCGGCGGTTGTAACCTCCGCCACCTTGTCGATGGCTGGAGACTTTTCCATGTTTCGAGATAAGGCTGGAATAGCCGCTGAAAACCAGTTCTCAACCTTGCCCAGCCCCTTCAGGTTTCATGAGCAGGCGGTGTTGAACGTGCCAGCGATGCCGGTAGATCCAAGGGAAGCCGACCAGCACACGGAGCTGGTTTGCAAACTATTGCCAGATATTCTGAAGGATGACATGGGTTCACTGGTTCTATTTACCTCCTGGCGACAGATGCTTGCCGTTATTGATGACATCGATCCGGCGTTCGCGGAGTTTGTGCTGAGCCAGGGAACCCTGTCGAAGTCGGAGATCGTGAGCCAACATAAGAAACGAATTGACAAGGGGGAGGTCAGCTGTATTTTTGGTTTGACTAGCTTCTCTGAGGGTATCGATCTGCCAGGCAAGTATTGCGCGCATGTGGTGCTGGCCAAGATACCGTTTGCTGTGCCGGATGATCCAGTTGGTGCTACTTTAAGTGAGTGGATTGAGTCAAAGGGCGGAAACTCATTCCAGGAAATCATGATCCCTGACGCGGCGTTAAAAATGGCGCAGGCCTGTGGCAGGCTTTTGCGGACCGAGACGGATGTCGGGCAAATTACGATTCTTGATAAGCGGCTGATTACACAGCGGTATGGCACTAGGTTGCTTGATGCACTGCCGCCATTCCGTAGAGAGCTGGGAAATGGATAAAAAGGAATTCGGTGCGCTCGCGCTATCAATGGGCGTTCGAGATGCCGGCTACTATGACGCGATTCGATCAATAGCGGCGAAAATCACTTCCAGAATACAGGAGGGTACATTTGTCGTCGGTGTATCAGGTGCCCAGGGAAGTGGTAAATCAACCCTGGCGACTTTACTGGCCATAGTTTTAAGGGAAACAGATGGGCTTCGAGCCGATGTCCTGTCATTGGATGACTTCTACAAGACAAGGGAAGAGCGACTGGAAATGGCTGCAGATAGTCACCCGCTATTTGCTGTTAGGGGAGTGCCCGGCACTCACGATGTGGCTCTGCTAAATCTTGTTTTGAAAACCGTTCGAGATGGTCAAGCGGTGACGTGTCCGGTATTCAATAAGGCTGAAGATGATCGGAAAATCAAGTCGCGGACTTTGGGGTCCCTCGATGTGCTGGTGCTGGAGGGCTGGTGCCTGGGCGCCTTGCCTCAACCTGAGAGCTCGTTGGAAAAGCCGGTCAACGATCTGGAAGCTGTCAGGGATCCTGATGGCCGCTGGCGGCGAAAGGTCAATGGAGCTTTGGCATCAAATGAATATCAACAGGCCTTTGACTGCGACATGCTTGTTTTTCTTGCGGTCCCTGATATGGATTCGGTGTTGAAGTGGCGCCTGCAGCAGGAACAGGGTCTTTCATCGGGTGCAGGGGTGATGGATGAGGGAGGTATCCGGGAGTTCATCATGTATTTTGAGAGGATAACCAGGGCGATGCTTGAAGACCTGCCCAAAAGGTCTGATATCACGCTCTTCCTCAATGAGGGGCACGACCTTGAGGATTATAGGCCACAGTGATTTTCGGGCCAGTTCAGGTCACATTCAGCCTTGACCGGCTACGCTTGTCAGCACTCAGATAAGAAAGGTGGTGACAATGAAGTCAAAATTACTCATAAGTTTCATATTGGTATTATTCTTTAGCAGCGAAGTGTTCGCTGCCACTGTGGAATATAATTTTGCTACGGTGATAGAAGCTGAGCCCATCTTTGAGAGTCAGCGCGTGAGTACGCCGAGGAAGGAGTGCTGGGAAGAAGAGGTTGCCTACAACGATCGGAATTTCAACAGAAACGAATTCCGGAGTGATCGACGTCGAGGCGTCAGCACCCTCGTGGGTGGCGTAATTGGTGGCGCTTTTGGCAAGGCTGTTGGCCATCGAAAGCGGAACAGGTAGGTTGGCACTGTGGTAGGTGCTGCCCTGGGTGCTGTCATTGGAAATGCCTATGCGGCGCAAAGATTCCAGGAACCCCAGCAGGTTACATACTGGTTTGAGGAAAGGTGTCGCATTGTGGAAGATACCCATGTTGAAGAAAGGGTCGTTGGTTATAACGTGCGGTACCGGTATAGCAACCATACCTATTCGACTCGCACAAAAGTGGATCCGGGTGATACCATCAAAGTTCGAATAGCAATCTCGCCCGTAATATAGAGTGACTCAGGAGATTTAGATGCGACTTTTTGTAGTCCTGGCAATGCTGCTCATTCCCGTGGTTGCACTGGCAGAACCCCGTGAGGCTGCACATATTTTACTGGCCAAGGGAGGGGCGCAGAATCTTCTTCCACAGCAGGATGGTGCAAGAATCAGCAGCAAACAGGCCGCGTCTAAGGTAAAGAAAAAGTACCAGAGCAGCAGGATTCTCTCCATTAATCTTATAAAGGGTAGGGGCCCTGCCGTCTACAAGATTAAGACACTGTCTGCCAGCGGAGTGGTCAAGTATGTTTTTGTTGACGGAACTTCTGGTGATTTTTTTGAATAGGATTGCTGGCGATGACTCTGCACTTATTGTTAGTTGAAGATGAACCCAGGCTGCGTGAGCAGCTGGTCGAATTGCTGGAGAAGAACCTGTTTACTGTGGATGCCTGCGAGGATGGGCAGCAGGGCCTGAACATGGGGCAGAAGTATCACTATGACATAGCAGTCATCGACCTCGGTCTACCCAAGATTCCGGGCATTGAAGTCATTGAAAGGCTGAGAGCTGAAGGCAAGGACTGTCCAATACTGATCCTGACGGCGAGGGGTGATTGGAAAGACAGGGTGGATGGCCTGTCAGTCGGTGCAGATGACTACCTTGTTAAACCGTTCCACGTGCAGGAATTTCTGGCACGCCTTGAAGCACTAATTCGAAGGGCCTCTGGTAAGCTGAGGACTGTGGTTGAATTCGGGCCCCTGCGCCTTGATACCAAGGGGAAACAGGTTTCAGTTGATGGCGCCAACGTGGACCTGACCGCTTATGAATTCAATTTGCTCCAGTACCTGATGGTGCGACCCGACGAAGTGATCTCTAAAAGTGAATTGACGGATCACTTGTATGATCAGGATTTCGATCGCGACAGCAATGTCATTGAGGTATTTGTTGGTCGCCTGAGGAAAAAAATTGACCCCGATAACCTGCTTAAACCACTCGAGACTGTTCGTGGTCAGGGCTATCGCTTTAAGCGGTTGATGCTTGAATAAACCCTATTCTCTACGTGCAAGGCTCCTGATTTCAGCAACACTGGTTCTAATGGTGTTTCTTGGATTGATGGGGTTTGTGCTGGACAGAGCATTCCATAGAAGTGCCGAGCAGGCAATCGAGGAAAAACTGCTGATTCAGATATATGGTTTGCTCGCCGTCAGTGATGAAAGTAATGGTGAGATTTATTTGCCGGATCAGCTTCAGGAGCCTCAGTTTAACAACCTGGGCAGCGGCCTATTCGGGTTGGTGGTGGGGGCACAGGGGCAGGATTTGTGGCAGAGCCCCTCCGCCCTTGATTTGCAAATCAAGCACGTTGACATGGCCAGCCTGCACCGAGATCTGGAAGCGGGTGTGCAGAAATTTGGCAGGATCCAGGGAAATGGTGAGGACTGGTTGTTCTTCCTAAGCTACAAAATCCTGTGGCAGGGTGTGGGTGAGCAGACAACACCCTATGTCTTTATCGTCCTGGAAAATATGCAGTCCTTTGACAAGGAAATCGCAGGCTTTCGAAACAGCCTGTGGGGCTGGCTGTTGGTGGTAGTCGTTGTTCTGGTTCTAGTTCAGGCTGCCATCATGAGCTGGGGCCTGAAGCCACTGAACAACCTCGCGGAAGACCTTACGGCGATCGAGGATGGCAAGGAGGAGTACCTCCAGGGTGAGTACCCGGCGGAAATCGATGGTGTTACCCGCAACCTCAATCTACTATTGTCGAGTGAGCGGCAACAGCGTGAAAAATACAGGACGACCCTGGCGGATCTTGCCCACAGTTTAAAAACACCATTGGCCATCTTGCAGGGAGCACCAGCCGAGAACCTCAGGGAAACGCTCGATGAACAGATTCCCCGAATGAATGAGATCGTCTCTTATCAGTTGCAGCGGGCGGTAACCAAGAGTGCTTCGCTCATTCGAAAGTCCATAGAAGTAAAGCCGGTTGTCGACAAGCTGGTGGCTGCAATTTCCCGGGTATATGAAGACAAGTCCGTTGAAATTGAATCGACCATCATGGAATGTAACTTTTTTGGTGATGAACGGGACCTGATGGAGCTGTTGGGTAATGTCCTGGACAATGCGTGCAAATATGGAAATGGGCGCGTGAAACTGGCGGTGGGAACTCAAACGGGAACTGCGGCTGACCTCCATATCATTGTTGAAGATGATGGCGGGGGGATTGCCATGGGTGATCGCAATACCGCCCTGCTCAGGGGTGAGAGGCTTGACACGAAAACGGCAGGGCAGGGGATTGGACTCGCGGTCGTCAGTGAGATTGTTGATCGCTACGGTGGTGAAATAGAGGTGGATGATTCAATTCTTGGCGGCGCTCGAGTCACTATTAAGCTGACCTGATTGTCAGCAGTCCCGGAGTGGTAAACCAAGTTCGGTCAAGGTTGGCTGGTGTTCTTGATGGCCGACTCTGCTTTCATAAATCGCTTTTCCAACTTTCGAAGCCTTTCATCCAGTATGTGGAATTCTGCCTGGAGTTTCGTGGCATAGGTGCTAAGCGATTGCTTAGTGAAACTATTTCTCAGGCGCGTTGCTTTGTTGATGTTTCCCGCGTCCAGTGCTTCGCTCAGCTCTTGCAGCTGGGTGCTGGGATCGTGAGTAGGAGTGTGGCTGGAAATATGGGAATCGACCATAAAGTGCATTTCCCCTGTGGAACTGGCACGGAAGTAATATGAGCTAGGTTCCGGATGCGAGCCGTGAGGTTCTATCTTTGCCATTTAGAATTTCATCGTGAAGTTTAGATTTGGCCCAGAGCCGGAAATTTTCATGCTTCAACTCGTGAGAAGGCATAATTTTGTGGAGTAGGGGGCCGTATTGTTGATAATGGCGGACACAATCAATATTATCGACCGCTCTCCACGTGGGCCGAACCTATGGATTTTTCATTTTCTGAAGAGCAGAACCTGTTGCAGGACAGCGTCCAGCGATTCATAAGCAATAGTTATACTTTTGAGGAGCGACAAAAACTGATTCAGACTGAGGAAGGCTTCAGTCGAGAGAATTGGTCAATGTTCGCGGAATTGGGGTGGCTGGGACTGCCGTTTTCAGAGGAGGATGGAGGTTATGGTGGTACGCCAATCGAAACCATGATTATGCTGGAGGAATTCGGCAAAGGTCTTGTGGTTGAGCCATTTGTTTCCACCATCGTGCTGGCCGGACGGATCATCGCAGACGGTGGCACCCAGGAGATGAAAGAAGCGGTGCTGGCGAAGATTATTGCGGGCTCAAAACTCGCCGCCCTGGCTTTTGTTGAACCCCAGGCACGATTTAACCTGGCTGATGTCACAACAACCGCTACCGACGGTGGTGCAGGTTTCGTGATCAATGGTTTCAAAGGTGTTGTTATTGGTGGCCCCAGCGCCGACCTTCTTGTGGTCCCTGCAAGAACGGGTGGTGAGCAGAAAGATGAAAGTGGTATCTCGATATTTTTGCTTGATGCCAATGCAAAGGGCGTTTCACGAAGAGATTACCCTACCGTTGATGGACTGCGTGCATCCGAGATTACCTTCGACAATGTGTCCGTGGACAAGGGAGCAGTCATAGGCGAGATTGGGGGTGGATATTCTCTGTTGCAAAAATGCATTGACCACGCGATTCTGGCTGTTGGTGCCGAGGCCGTTGGTGCTATGGAGGCCTTGTACAAGACTACCGTTGAATATTGCAAAGTCCGAGAGCAGTTTGGTCAACCGATTGGCAAGTTTCAGGTTTTGCAGCATCGCATGGTCGATATGTTTATTGAACATGAACAGAGTAAGTCCCTGCTCTATATGGCAGCGATGCGATTGGATGAGGGGTATGGGGCGGCTGCCCGCAAAGCCGTTTCTGCACTCAAGGTACAGGTTGGGAAGGGCGGTAAATTCGTCGGTCAGAACGCGGTTCAGTTGCACGGCGGTATGGGTATGACGGATGAATTGAATGTCGGGCACTATTTCAAACGGCTCACCACGATTGAAACCTTGTTTGGTAATGTCGACTTTCACCTGAAGAAGTACGCTAGCATTAGTTAGACTGCCCTGGGCTTGGGAGGGCTTGTAACAAGAACCGCTGAGGACTCTTTATAAGAACCGCTGAGGGCTCTTTTTAAGGAGCAAGTTTAGGGCATTTTACAAGAACCGCTGAGGGCTCATGTCAGATACACCAGAATGGTTTTGGGAGGCTGTTGAGACGAAACCCGAGTCGGGTTATGTAGAAGTAGAAGACAGCGACATATCCCGTGGCT
>PVBE012873536.1_pt1 | contig 20183 bp, 18 predicted proteins | sample 1631181 | NCBI WGS metagenome assembly PVBE01 (sample SAMN08397723, study PRJNA350692) | Marine metagenome, whole genome shotgun sequencing project. | isolation source: water | place: Pacific Ocean | collected 2012-04 | reverse complement strand
TGATGCCTCCGAGCAACGATCGCTCGGGGTATCCGGCCCGCGTGCGGGAGGCGATCCAGGACCTCGACGCGAGCGTGCTCAACATCGATCGCCACGCCGAGCGCTTCAGCCTGGGCATCAAGCAGCTCACCGAGGACCCCTGGCTCTCCGTGCAGAGCCGCTACTTCCTGTCCCAGGTGTCGCAGGGCGCCATCGTCCACATCGCGGACTTCGGCGTCTTCGTCGAGCTCGAGGACGGTGTGGAAGGCCTGGTCCACTTCAGCGAGCTGAAGAATGGTGGCGGCGACTGGGCCGAGCACTACCAGATCGGTGACAAGCTGACCATCGGCATCCTGAACATCGATGGCCACGACCGGAAGATCAGCCTCTCCGAAGCCTCCGCGGAGGAGCAGGTGGAATCCAGCGCCAACGTCCAGGACTACATGGCTCGCCAGGGCCAGTCCGGTGCGCGTCTGGGTGATCTGATGGGCGACATCGCCGGGAAGATCGCGCAGTCGGACTCCGATGCGCCGGCCGAGGGAGAGGAACCGGTCCAGGCCGACGCACCGGCCGACGCCGACGCGGACGCTGACACGGACGCCCCGACCGACGTCGGTGCGGAGACCCCGCCTGTGGCCCAGGAAGAGGCGCCGGCCGACGAAGCCGACACCCCGACCGACGCCGATGCCGACGCGGACGAGGCAGCCGAAGAGGAGACCACCGAGCCCGAGATCGTCGCGACGCCAGCGGCCGACTCCACTGGTGAGAATGCACAGCCCGACGCCGAGGGCTGAGCGGGCCCCGATCGCGTTCGTTTGTTAGAGTCGCGAGGTGGAGAACTACCGGTGGGTCTGGGTGTTGCTCAAGTGGCTTCTGCTGCTCGGCGCGCCACTGCTGCTGCTGGCCATGTTCACGATGCAGAACCTGTCTCGAACGACGGGGCTCTCCCTGAACCTGGGGGTGGGTGCCGTGGAGTTGGACCACGCGTGGCCCGTTCCCTGCCTGATGGCGGTGACCTTTCTGCTTGGCTTCTTCATTGGCGAAGTACACGCGCGCATCTCCTCGTGGCGTGGAACGGGCTCGAGCTTCGACTCGGCGCCTTCGCTGAAGCGCAGCGAGGACGACTGGGTGTGATGCTCCCGCTGCTCGTCGCCGTCTCATGCGGCGAGCGGCAGCCGGAGGTCCTGAAGAGCCAGCCGGTTGGTGCACCAGAGCAAGGCCGCGTGGGCAGCGTCAAGGACGATGTCCTGCGTCCGGATGGTCGGAAGCCGCTCACTGTTGGGATGGTGACCAGCCTGGATGTCCCGGGTTTCGAGGCGCTGGAGGGCGAGCCCAGGGAGGTGGCGCTCTCGGTGTGCAACGGGACCACGGCCCCGTGCCCGACCTGCATGGACGAAGGCCGCGCTCTCTCCGCATGCCTGGACGTGCCCGGCTGCGGGAATGTGCCGCAACTGGTCGAACTGGTTGTGCGCCTTGCTGGAGAGGGCGCTGGATTCCTCGAAGTGCAGGAACGGGTGGAGTGGGAGGACCCCTGGTTCGACATCGTCCAGGATGGTCTGCCCATCCGGGGAGAGGGCCGGGTGGTGACCGTGGTGGTCGACTACGAGTCGCCCTTCAGCCGCGATGCCGAGCTGGTGCTTCGGGAACTGGAGGCTCAGGTGGTCCTGCTTCCCTGGTGGGGCGAGGACCGGGAACTGGCTCCCGTGGCGGCAGCGGCGATGGCCTCGGCCGATGACCCCTGGGCCCTGCATGCCGCCTTGCTGGCGGAGCCACTGACTCCGGAGCGCCTGGAAGCGCTCATCGGTGAGCACGGCGTGGAGCTCGAGGCTGGACGGGAGGAAGCTCTTCGGCGTCGGGAACTGGCCGAATCCATGGGGGTTCGGGGGACGCCGACCGTCTTCATTGGCGGCTACCGCGTACGCGGTCTGCGCACAGCGGACTTCTACCAGAGCCGCCTGGCCGATCTCCCGTGAAGCTCGACCCCCAACGACTGGCTGCTGCTCGGGCGCTGCTCGCCGTGGATCGTGGCGAACGCCTGGCGGTCGAGGGCGCCCTGGCCAGGCACCTGGCCCTGGGGGTCCTGCGCGTTCGGGGCTGGCTCGATGCAGCGCTGGAGGGCGTGGGACGGCCCGTGGACACGCTCGACGCTCCGGTCCGTACAGCCTTGCGGGTGGGGCTCTTCGAGCTCAAGTTCAGCCGTACCCCGGACCACGCGGCGGTGGACCAGGCTGTGGAGCTGGTCAAGCGCCTGAAGAAGGGACGGGCGAGCGGCTATGTGAACGCCGTGCTTCGAAAGGCCGGAAGGGGAGAGCTTCCTACGGACTCGCTCCTCAACCACCCCGCCTGGCTGGTGAAGCGCTGGGTCGAGCGTCTGGGAGAGGCTCCGACCCGAGAGCTGTGCGGGCGGCTGGATCAGGCGGCTCCCCTGGCCCTGGTCGGCGACATCGGGGAAATCTCGGCGCGGCCCGGTCCGGTCGAAGCCTCTTTTCTCCTGGACGATGCGGGCGCGGTGCCCGCGCTGCCCGGCTACGACGAGGGCGGCTGGTGGGTGATGGACCCTGCGGCGGCCGCTGTGGCGGACCTGGTGCCCAGAGGCCGGGTGCTCGATGCCTGCGCGGCACCGGGAGGCAAGACCCTTCGCATGTTGTGGCGTGGCTGTGATGTGCTGGCGGTGGACCGCAGCTCCAAGGCGCTTCGACGGCTGGGAGAGAACCTGCGTCGCTGTGGCTACAGCGCGGCAACGCGCCGCGTCGACTGGACCGAAGGGAGTCCGGATCTCGGCCTCTTCGATGCCGTGCTCGTCGACGCCCCCTGCACCGGCCTGGGAACCACCCGTCGGCACCCCGAGATCCGGTGGACGCGAATGCCCACGGATCCGATCGCGATGGGCATTCGGCAGGAGCAGATCCTGGCGGCCTGCGCGCGCCACGTCCGTCCGGAAGGCCACCTGGTCTATGCGGTCTGCTCCCCTGAGCCGGAGGAGGGTCCCCAGGTAGCGCAGAGCCTCGGATGGCCGGTGGTGAAGGAACTCCAGACCCATGGGCAGCCAGACATGGACGGCCACTACGCGGCCTTGCTACGGAGACCGGCGTGAACACGGACACGCCCATGTTCCGTCAGTACGTGACGCTCAAGGAGGAGGAGCCAGACGCGCTGCTGTTCTTCCGCATGGGCGACTTCTACGAGCTCTTCTTTGACGACGCGAAGGTCGCTGCCGAGCTGCTCGAGCTCACGCTCACCTCACGGAACAAGGGTGCGGAGGATCCCATCCCCATGGCGGGAGTCCCGCATCATGCGGCCCGGGGGTACATCCAGGCCCTCGTCGCCAAGGGCCACAAGGTGGCTGTCGCGGACCAGGTCGAGGATCCCCGCAAGGCCAAAGGCCTGGTCAAGCGGGCCATCGTTCGCGTCGTCAGCCCCGGGGTAGGGCTGGACTCGGATGACCTGCCTCCTCGGGAGTCCTGCTGGTTGGTGTGCGTGGTCCAGGTGGAGGAGGCCTGGGGTCTCGCGCTGCTGGATGTCAGCACCGGAGACCTTCGGGTGACGGAGCCCCCGGATCGCCGGGCGGTCGTCGAGGAGTTGGTGCGGAGTGCGCCCAGGGAGGCGCTTCTGCCGGAGGGTCTGGAGCTGGAGGGCCTGGAACAGGTACGGCTCAACCGGGTCCCGCCACACGCCGTGGACCTGGAGAGTGCTCGGAGTGAGCTGTGCCATCGCCTGGAGGTCAAGGACCTCTCCGGCTTCGGCTGCGATCACATGGGGCCCGCTCTGACTGCGGCATCGATGCTGCTGGACTACGCCAGCACCAACCTCCGTGCGGACCTGCCCCACCTCACGCGTATCCGCCCCTACAGCGTCGGCGGCTTCATGGTCCTCGACGCAGCGACCCGGAGAAACCTGGAGTTGTTTGCTCCGCTGGCCGGGCAGGGGAGAAAGGGCACCCTCATCCACCTGTTGGACCGAACGGGGACCGCCATGGGCGGGCGTCTGCTGCGGGAGTGGCTGGCCTACCCGCTGATGGACCTGGCGGCGATCCATCAGAGGCACAACGGGGTCGCGGAGCTGGTCGACGACGGCAGCATCCGGCGCCGTCTGCGCGAGCTGCTCAAGGAGGTCGCGGACGTCGAGCGACTGTCCGCCAAGCTGGCACAGCAGACGGCCAATGCCCGAGACCTGGTACGGCTCCGTGCCTCGCTGGAGGCGCTGCCCGAGCTGGCTCGGAAGAGCGCTGAGCTCCCCTCGTTGAGCCACCTGATGCCCTCGGATCTCTGCACCGAGATCGCCACCCGAATCGAAGAGACCATCGTTGAGGAGCCGCCCCTCGCCATCACCGAAGGTGGCGTGATCCGAACGGGGGTGGACTCTGATCTGGACGAGCTCATCGCCCTCTCCCGAGACGGAAGGAGCGTCATCGCAGCCACCGAGTCCCGAGAGCGAGAGAGCACAGGCATCAACTCACTGAAGGTCCGCTACAACAAGGTCTTCGGCTACTTCATCGAGGTCAGCAAGGCCAACCTGCACCGCGTCCCGGACAGCTACATCCGGAAGCAGACCCTCACCAATGCGGAGCGCTACATCACGCCGGAGCTCAAGGAGCTCGAGGAGAAGGTCCTGGGTGCGGACGAGAGGCGTCGCAGCCTCGAGCACGCACTGTTCACCGCTCTCCGGGAGGAGCTGTCCGGCGGGGTCTCGCGCTTGCAGCTCGTCGCCGCGGCGACGGCCGAGTTGGACGTCCTGTCCTCCCTGGCCGAGGTGGCCAGTGACCTGCGCTACGTTCGCCCGGTCGTCGACGAAGGCACGGTCTTGCAGATCGTGGCGGGGAGGCACCCCGTGGTCGAGCAGCAGGACCTGGGCGAGTCCTTTGTCCCCAACGACCTCTCCCTGGGGGAGGCCGATCGCCGGCTGCTCATCGTGACTGGCCCGAACATGAGCGGCAAGTCCACGGTCATGCGTCAGGCGGCGCTCATCGCCATCCTGGCCCAGATGGGCTCCTTCGTGCCCGCGGACAGCGCTCTCGTGGGCATCTGCGACCGCATCTTCACCCGTGTGGGCGCCTCGGATGACCTCGCGACGGGCCGCAGCACCTTCATGGTGGAGATGAGCGAGACCGCCAACATCCTCCACCACGCCACGGACCGCAGCCTGGTGGTCCTGGACGAGATCGGCCGCGGAACGAGCACCTACGATGGGCTGGCGATCGCCTGGGCGGTGGTCGAGGAGCTTCACGACCGCCTGGGTTCTCGGACGATGTTCGCCACCCACTACCACGAGCTCTGCCAGCTGGCGGAGACCCGCATCGGCGTGGCGAACGTGAGCATCGCGGTGAGTCAGTACGGCGAGCGCATCATCTTCCTCCGTCGCCTCAAGGACGGCGGAAGCTCTCGCTCCTATGGCATCCAGTGCGCCAGGCTGGCGGGCATGCCGCGGCAGGTGGTGGGTCGGGCGAAGCAACTCCTGGTGCGGCTGGAGAAGCACGCTGCGGCCAACCCCACCCCTCAGCTCAGCCTCTTCGGGAGCCGAAGGCTCCCTGACGAGGAGGTCGAGGAGGTCACGGATGCGCTGCGGGAGGCCCTGGACGAGGTCGACCCCAATGGCCTGACCCCGCTGGAAGCTCTGGAGGCCCTCTACAGGCTCAAGGACCTCGTCTGAAGCGCGTCGCTCTCTGGTCGATCTGCCGGATGTGAGCTGCAGACGGTAGGATCGGATCCATGTTGTTGCTCCTCGGCACTGCGCTCTCGGCCGAGCTGGAACAGGTCCGCGTCTTCGTGGGTGATCAGCACGCTCAGATCTTGTTGCTCACGGACGCACCGATCGAGAAGCCTTCGGTCCACAACGAGCTGCGTTCGGGCGTGACCCCGCCCCGGAGCGTGGTGAGGCTGCCCTCGGCCGACGTCGACTCCAGCCTGAAGGGAGCCTATGCGCACGAGGCCGACCAGTGGGTCATCCCCGTGGGGCAGGGGGGACTTCAGCGGGTTCTCTTGGAGGAACGGTCGGGGGCGGTGTGGGTAACGACCGACCTGGACCAGGTTCGGGAGGTCACCCTCACGCCGGTGGGAGCGGGGGGGCTGCTGGTGGACCTCCGCGTTCCGGGCGCCGAGGTCGATCCCTCGCTACCGGACGCGCACCTGCTGGAGCAGTGGCTCTCAGGGGTCTCCCTGCATCGCCAGGGTGCGGAGGTCAGCAAGGAACGCAAGGTGGTGGTCATCGACCCGGGTCATGGTGGTCAGTACTCTGGAGCGGTCGGTCTGACAGGAACCCTCGAAGACGACATCGCGCTGGCCCTCTCCTTTCGGGTCAAGGATGAGCTCGAGGAGCGCATGGATGTGGAGGTCGTCATGACCCGCACCGACGACACCCACGTCAGCCTGGACGACCGGGCTGCAATCGCGAATGCGGTGGACGCGGATCTCTTCATCAGCATCCACGCGAACGCCGCGCCGGCGCCCACCCTGTGGGGCATCACCACCTTCTACATGGACACGGCCAGTGGGGCCGCCGCAGCGCGTGTGGCGGATCGCGAGAATGAAATGGTGGACATCGCGGAGGAGCCCCTGGACCGGGTAGTCGCCCAGTTGGCGGTGGCGGGGACCAACCAACTCAGCCGCGACCTGGCTCACACCCTCCAGACCTCGGTGATCGATGACCTGGTTGCGGTCTACGGCGAAGACCAGATTCGGGACCTCGGAGTGCAGACCGCGCTCTTCTACGTCCTGGTGAGTACCAGAATGCCCTCCGTCCTCTACGAGGCCAGCTTCCTCACCCATCCCGAGGACGAGATGCGCCTGCGCACGCCCATATTCCAGGAGATCACAGCCATGGCCATCGCTGACGGCGTGGTGGATTTCTTCGAGGCGCACCCCGATGATCTCTGAGCCAGGGCCGGTCCATGACGCTTGACGACGCCTGCGAGGGATTTCTGGCATGGGCCCGCCTGGAGCGGGGGCTCAGTCCCAACACCCTGGCGGCCTATGCCAAGGATCTCGAGACCCTGGGGCAGTACCTGGCGGAGGCTGGGATCGCTCCCTTGGAGGCCGTCGAGCGGGAGCATCTGAGCGGGTACATGGCCTGGCTCCTGGACACCGGGCGCGGCCTTCGAACCGCTGCACGGCACCGGGTCGCCTTTCGGCAGCTCTTTCGCTACCTGGTTGCGCAGGGCCTGATGGAGCGGGATCCCGCGCTGCTCGTCGAGGCCCCACGTTTTCGATCGAAGCTCCCGACGGTGCTCAGCCAGTCCAAGGTGGAAGCCCTGCTCGACCAGCCCGATCGGGCCACGCCCATTGGGCGTCGCGATCACACGATGCTCCAACTGCTCTACGCCACGGGCCTGCGCGTCAGTGAGCTGGTCGGGCTGCGGACCTGGCAGGTGCGAGACGGCTACCTGGTGGTCCAGGGCAAGGGAGGAAAGGAGAGGGTGGTGCCCACCGGAGAGGTCGCCGCCGCGACCCTTGCCGTCTGGCAGGCCGGTCTAGCGCCCGACTCCACCTGGTTGTTTCCCTCATCGCGCGGGGGACACCTGAGCAGGAATGCCTTCTGGGTGCGCCTGAAGCGCTACGCGGTGATGGCGGGCATTCCGCGCGATCGCGTCTCGCCGCACAAGCTGCGGCACAGCTTTGCGACACACCTCCTCGAGAACGGCGCGGAGCTGCGCTCGGTGCAGCTCATGCTCGGACACAGCGACATTGCGACGACGGAGATCTACACGCACGTCGCCCGAGCACGCCTGAAGCAGATACATGAGGAGGCCCATCCGAGAGGGAGATGATGTCGAAGACTCCGGTGGCGGTGCTCGGTGCCACGGGCATGGTGGGCCAAAGGCTCATTCAGCTCCTCCAGGAGCATCCGTGGTTCCAGCTCGCGGCGGTCTGCGCTTCGGAGCGCAGCGTCGGAAAGCGCTACGAACAGGCTTGCCACTGGCGACTGGAGCCTCCTGAGCCGGCGGTGGACATGGAGGTGCTCCCCTGCTCCCCGGATGCCCTGGCGGGCCTTCGGGTGGTGCTCAGCGCTCTTCCGTCCAGCACAGCCCGGGAGACCGAACAGGCCTTCGCTGCGGCCGGCTTCGCGGTGGTCAGCAACGCGGGCGCCTTCCGCATGGATCCCACGGTTCCCCTCCTGATCCCGGAAGTGAACCCGGAGCACCTGTCCTGGCTGGAGCGCCAGGCCGGACCCGGGTTCATCGTGACGAACCCGAACTGCAACGCCATTCCGTTGACGATCGCGCTGGCTCCACTGCACCAGCGCTGGGGGGTCGAGGCGGCTTGTGTCAGTACCTGGCAGGCGGTGAGTGGTGCTGGCTATCCGGGCGAGAGCGCCTGGGACATGGTCGCGAACGTCCATCCGCACCCTGGTGACGAGGAGGAGAAGCTGGCCCAGGAGCCTCAAAAGATCCTGGGGGCGGACTTTTCGCTGAGCGCCCGCTGCGTGCGGGTTCCCACGGCCGATGGCCACCTGGTGGGGGTTCAGGTGCGGCTCCGCGGCCAGCCTTCTCCCGAGGAGGTGCGCCAGGCTCTCCGCGACTACCGGGCACCGGTGGAGCTGCCCTCCAGTCCACGCCCTCTCATTCACGTCCTGGAGCGACGTGACCGGCCCCAGCCGCGGCTGGATGTCCTGCGTGGCGGAGGCATGGCGGTCACGGTGGGTCGGGTCGAGCGCTGCGAGGTGATGGGCATCAAGCTCTACTGCATGGCCCACAACACCATTCGAGGTGCGGCGGGCGCGGCCATTGGCAACCTGGAGCTCCTACACGCCCGAGGGCTGCTCCCGGCGTGAACCGTCGGCTGCTGGCCGCATGGACCGCGCTCCTGCTGATCACGCTCTTCGCGTGGCGAGAGAACCTGGCGCTGGGCTTCACCGATGTCGACGCCTGGGCCGACGCCGCGTGGGCTGGCCGTCCGTGGACCGAGCAGTTCTTCGTTCCCCTGACCGGAGGCGTGGGGGGTGGCAACGCCAACTTCTGGCGTCCGGTGGTGATGCTCCACTACAAGCTGCTGCGCACCCTCTTCGGTCTGGACCCGCTGGGCTGGCAGGCCTGGGACCTGGGACTGCACCTGCTCTGCGTGGGGCTTCTGGGACGCCTGGCCGGTGGCTGGCGAGGGTTGGTTGCGGGAGGCATCTTTGCCCTGCATCCGCTCCAGGTCGAAGTGGTTCCGGCGGTGGCCCGGAACATCGACAGCCTGCTGGGTGTGTGGACGCTCCTGGCCCTGCTGGCAGCTCGTCGGGGATCCTGGGCGGGGACCGTCGCCGCGTGCCTGCTGGCCCTGGGCACAAAGGAGACGGCCATCGCCGTGGTTCCCGTGATCTGGCTCTGGTGGCGCTCCCATCGGCACGAAGGCTCCTGGCCCCTGGCTGCTGTGCTTGTGGCGTGCATCGGTGGCTACCTGATGGCGCGGGACCAGGTGCTGCTGGGGGTTGGCGGCTACGGCACCGATCTGCTCGACCCCGAGGGCTTCTTTCGTCCCTTTGCAGCAGGCCCGGTCGCCTCCTTCTTCCCTGGCTGGTCCCTGGCGCTGGAGGCTCTCTTCACCCATTGGGGAGCCCAGTTGGCCTTTGGTCTGGTGGTGCTGGCGAGCCTGGCCGGCGGGCTCTGGCTTCGACGCCGGGAGTCTCTGGACTGGTTGGGAATGGCCACCTGGGCCCTTCCGCTGGTGCTCTACGGCATGACCTCGACCTACAGCCGGCGCCTGCTCTACGTCCCGCTCATCGGACTCGCCCTGATGTTGAGCGGGTGGGCGCTGCATCGCGGGCTGCGCTGGGGGCTCGCCGCCGTGCTCCTGTCGATGCTGCCGCACACCGTGTTGATCCACGGTCACGACTGGGGCCTGAACGATCAGGTCACCGTGAGCCTCACCACCGGGGCGGAGGACGCGCTGAGGCAGGCGCCAAAGGGCGCTCGCATCTGGATCATGGACCGCTGCGTGCGCCTTCCACACGACACGGCGCGCGCCCGTACCTGGGGCGGTGGGAAGTCCCTGAACAACTGCGTCGCGGGCTACTCCGTCCAGGCCTGGGCGGACGATGTGGTGGGGCGGGCACAGGACTTCGTGCTCTTGGACCTGTGCTATCCCAAGCAGGCCCTGGACATCCCGGTAGTGCGTATCGAGGGAGAGGAGCTCGTCGTGGACCGTCGCATCGCGGGCCGTCGCTTCTATGAAAAGAGCCGCGAGGCGGGTTGGCAGATCACTCCGGGGGAGGGAAGCGTCCGCCTGCGCTTCACCGGTGAGCGGCAGGACGATCACCTGCTCGTCGCCTCCGGGGGCGCGTCGGTCCTGGTCCGGGTGCCATGAGGCGCCTGCTGAGTCTGGGTGCCGTGCTCGCGACGGGTCTGCTCCTGGGCACCCAGCTGGGAGCCCACCCTCAGCCGGAGCCCATGTGGGGGATCCCTCCGGCCTCGGTGGAGGCGGGTCAGGATGCCTGGCTGAGCACCCGGGATGTCCTCTTCCTCCCAGGCTACGCGGAGCGCTGGCTGCAGGCCTTCCCGCCGGATCCCAAGGGTCCCCTGGTGGTGGACCGGCGGCACTCCGACAACCAGCCAAACGACTCCGACATCAGCCTGTGGACCCACTCCTACGGGGCGATGCACGGCTATGCCCGAGCCTTTCGGCTCGTGGAGCGCGGGGGCGTGGACGTGCGCGAGCAGTGGGCGGTGATCACCCCGGGAGCGCTGAGCGGCGCCGCCGGTCTGTTCATCAACCTGGTGAGCGGCGACAACCCGGCCTTCGAGCAGTCCGAGGTGGAGGCCATCGAGGCCTTCGTCCGGCATGGAGGGGGCCTGGTGCTGATCACCGAACACACCAACGCCTACCTGCACGCCGACATGCTCCATGGCCTCCAGCGCGCCTTCGGCTTCGAGCTGCCACCGGTGACCAACGCCGATCGCAAGCGGCGGAACATCCTGGGTCCCACCACGGTGGCCTGGGTGCGCATCCGTCCCCTGGTGCAGCACCCTCTGACCGAGGGGGTGGCCGTGGCCGGGATCACCACCGGGGGCGTCGTCCAGGGGAGCGGATGGACCGGCGTGATGGGAGGGAGCGAGCACTCCTGGATGGACTGGGGGGATCCGGGCTCCGACAGCTCGGGCTTCGCGGGCAACCTGCAGCGGGAGCCGGACGAGCCGCTGGGACCCCACGCGGTGGTCGCGGTCAAGGAGCACGGTGAGGGTCGGGTCGTGGTGCTGGCGGACCAGAACGCCTTCGGAGCCACGCACATCGGCTACGAGGACAACGAGCGGCTGTGGAGCAACGCGGTGGCTTGGGCGCTGGACCGTCCCATGCCGCTGCCCGCGGACAACCCGGTGACCACGCTGACGGGACGGCGAAGCCTGTGCACCTCGGCGGCGGCCTTTGGCTTTCACACCCTGCAGGTGCAGTCCTCCCGACTGTCCGCGTGGTCCGGCACGCCGAACCGCTGCACCGCCGGGCCTGACATGGGCGACCGGGTGCTGATGCTGCCGGAGTATGCCGGGGAGCTGCCCCAACCTGCGCGAGGACTGGCCCTGGTGGAGCCCGGACGGCTGGCCAGCCTGAGGATCCTGGAGCCGCTGGGCTTGACCTGGAGTCCGCCCGGGGAGCCCTCTACAGGAGCTGTGCAGTGGTCCGAGCCCATGCCGGCGCCCGCCGGACTGGGCCTCGAGGGGACCGTGACGGCGGCCCCTCTGGGCCTCACCGGGGACTTCGAGGTCGTGGCGACGGACGCGGCGGGCAGGCCCCTGGTGGTGCGCAGCGGCGCCTGGTTGCTGCTCTTGGATGCCGCCGTGCTCAGCAATGCCCAGATGGGCAAGGAAAGGGCCAGCCGTGACGAAGCCCCCGGCCCCTACGACCTGGCCTTTCGCCTGTTGGGCTGGCTCTTCGAGTGAAGCTCAGGCCCCGGGGCGCTTCTTCAGGACCACCGCCAGGCCACCCAGGATGACCAACAGCACCGCCCAGGATGGCGCCGTGCAGCGCGGCGGTCATGGGATCGAAGGAGCAGATCTCGGCGTGATTCTCGATGGCACGTCCGAAGCCGGGCGGACAGAGGGGTGGGCCCGGGGCGATGACATCGGCCCTGGCCAGGGAGATCAGCAGGATCATGAACGCTCCAGGGGGTTGAACACAGGGTACTGCCACTCAGCCCATGAACTGGCGCTCAGGCTCGTTGAGCCCCACCGCACCGCGGTGCTGCACCGTTCGCCAGGCCAGAAGACCCGCCACGCTGTCGGCGTAGAACATCCCCTTTTCCGTCAGCGCGATCTCTGACTCTCCGCGGGTCAACAAGCCCGCCTGCTCCAGGACCGCAAGCTCGGGCTCGAAGGCCGGGAGGTGCTTGGCCAGAGCGCCTTCGTCGGTGGGTACCCGCAACAGGACCAGGCCGCGGGTGAGCTGCATCAGGGCGTCCTCGAAGGGCTCGTAGAGATAGCTCTTCGCCACGGGGAGCCCCATTCGGGTCTTCTCCAGGAATTGGGCGGCCTGTGCGTGGTTGATCCACTTGAGCGCCGCCTTCTCGGTACCGAAGTTGACCCCGGAGATGGCGCCGGGACCGAAGCCCAGGGCATCGCAGGTGTGGGGACGGAAGCTCTCCGGCTCGTAGCAGAACCGGGTGCTGCTCTCCATCCCCGGCCGCTCGAAGTTGGTCAGCGTTCGCTGGACGAAGCCGGCGGCCAGCAGGTGCTTCCGAGCCGCTCGCCAGTTGTCGAAGGCCGTGGGGTTGTCCGGCAGCGCGGCCATCATGGAAGCATCCTGCGCCCAGGGGACCGGGAAACTCGGCTTGAGCACCAGGTGGTAGAGACAGATCTGGTCCACCCCCAGGTCGATGGCCTGCTGTACATCCGCAACCATCGCCTGCTGAGGCTGGCCGGGGAGGTTGATCAACAGGTCCACGGAGCAGCCAGCACCCTTGGCCTGCGCCAACTCCACGGCCTGTTGGACCTGTTCGGGATTTCCGATCTCCTGTCGGCCCATGCGGCGGATCCAGTCCGGTTCGAAGGTCTGGACCCCCATGCTGATGCGCACCCGCTCAAAACCCGTAGCGGCGATCAGATCGAGCTGCTCCGCGGTGAAGAAGCGGGGGACACCCTCCAGGGTGATCTCCGTGTGCAGGGGGCGGAAGGCCAGCAAGGCGCCGAGGATGACGCCGAGTGCGGGAAGAGGGGTGAGGTTGGCCGTTCCTCCACCCAGGTAGATGGCGGGGAGCTCCTTCCAGTAGGGGTGTTTCGCTGCGGCGTGGATGTCCTTGGCGATGGCGGTGGCCAGGGGCAAGAACTCGCGCTTGGCGAGCTTCTCGTGAGGGAAGGTGTAGAAGCCGCAGCCCTTGACCGCCGGCACGCAGTAGCTGTGCGGCAGCACCCCCACGATCAACCGCCGCCGCTCCTTCGGCTTGTCCAGGCCCACGTAGCCCCGGCTCTCGCCCATCATGGGCGCCATGGGAAAGCCCTGGAGCAGTCGGTGCCGCTGCACGCTCTCCATGCGCCTGCTCAGCTCGGTGCTGAGTTCCTGGGCCTGGGCTGCAGGGAAGTTCTTGGGCAGCACCGGCTGACCGAACCAGGTCTTGAAGGCCATCTTCCCCATTATCGGGGGAACGAAGGACCGGGAGCGCTCAGAAGGGCCAGAGGCGCGGCCTGCGGCGCGTCCTCGGCGTCTCCTCGTCCTCCGTGGCTTGGGGCGGAAGTGTCCTGGGGCCGAAGAGGCCGTCGAAGATGGCCTGGAGAGGAGCCTGGGAGCACCCGTCCTCGGGCGCGAAGCCCTCGCTGTACCACTCCTGCACGCACTCGGTGCACTCTCCGCCGTCGAACTCGCCCAGGCAGGTGTCGGCCTGAACCACACCGCGGGGAGCCCCTGGCAGGGGCCGGGTTGCGGTGCCCGAACCGGCCATGAATCGGCTCCAGGTGGGAAGCGCTGCGCGGGAGCCCGGAAGCCCGATGCTGCCCCCCTGGTCAAAGCCCACCCACACCGCCACGCTCAGCTTGGCCGTGAAGCCGACGAACCAGGCGTCGCGGTAGTCGTCGGTGGTTCCGGTCTTGCCGCCCAGCTCGCCCGTGGCACCGAAGCGTGAGGCGTTGGTGCCCGTGCCCTCGGTGATGACGCTCTGAAGCAGCGAGGTGGCCAGGAAGGCCGCTCGGGCAGTCGCTCGACGGATGGCGATGGGCTCGTCGTTGACGAGCAGTCGTCCGTCCGCGTCGGTCACGGCGCGCAGGAGTCGAGGCTCACTGGAGACACCGCCTCCAGGAAAGACCGTGTAGGCCGCGGCCATCTCGATGGGGGTGGCCTCGAATGCGCCCAGAGCGCTGCTCGGAAGGCGCGTGGCTCCGCTCAGCCCCAGCTTCTGGTAGAAGCTCTGCAGGTCCGCGTAGCCCACGCGCTCCGCCAGCATGACGGCCGGTACGTTCCGGGACCGGGCGATGGTCTCGCGCAGGCTGACCTCGCCCTCGTACTGGCCGTCATAGTTCGTGGGGGCCCAGGTCGTGCCGTCCACTTCGCGCTCGATGGGTTCATCCACCAGCATGGTCGCGGGACCCATCGAAGGGTCCTCCTCGAGGGCCAGCAGCGCCGTCAGCGGCTTCACCGTGGACCCGGGTGAACGCCACGCGTGGAGCCCACGGTTGAAGGGGGAAGCGTCGTAGTCCCGGCCTCCGACCAGGGCCACCACACCGCCGTCGGAGACGGAGACCGCGACCAGGGCCACCTGGGCGCCGGCCGCCTGGGGATAGGCCAGCTCCAGCTTGGCGATGCTCTCGTCCACGACCTGTTCGGCCAGGCGCTGAAGAGGGGGATTGATGCGGGTGTGGAGCTCCAGGGCTCCTTCCGCGACGGCGCCGTCGCCCAGAGCCTCTTCGGCCGCATCCACCGCAGCATCCACCACATAGGGAGCTTGCCGGGGGCCGATGCTTGGACTGACCACGAGCGCCTCGCCCTTGGCCGCCTCAGCCTGCTCCGGCTCCAGGAAGCCTTCGGCGACCATCCGACTCAGGGCGAGATCCCGTCGCTCGGTGGCGCGCTCGGGGTGGCGCAGGGGGTTGTAGCGGTTGGGCGAGCTGATGACGCCGGCCAGGGTCGCCGCCTCGCCCAGATCAAGCCGGTCCGCGGACTTTCCGAAGTAGGCCTGTGCCGCCTCGTCGGCCCCACAGATGGACACGCCGCCGACCTGGCCCCAGTAGATCTCGTTCAGGTACAGAGCCAGGATCTCCTCCTTGCTCAGCTCGCGCTCCAGCGCGAAGGCCAGCAGCAGCTCGTTGCCCTTGCGGGAGAGCGTGCGCTCCTGCGTGAGGAAGAGGTTCTTGGCCAGCTGCTGGGTGAGGGTGCTGCCCCCCTGCACGGTCTCTCCCGTGACCAGGTTCACGAAGAGTGCCCGGGCGATCCCGAGCACACTCACACCGGGATGCTGGAAGAACTGGGCATCCTCCATGGCCAGCACGCCGTCTCGCAGGGCAGGAGGAAAGTCCTCCAGCTTGCGGGGGCTGCGTTCCTCGTTGTCGATCCCGCGGATCGATGCCAGCTCGGCGGGAGGGAAGACCGCCGGGTCGGAAGGGGAGACGGAGCTCACCCGCCCAGTGCGAAAGGTGACCAGGACCTCCCCCGGCTTCACCCGCCAACCGGGGCCTTCGGCGGCCTCGTTGTGCACCAGTACCATGCTCGGCCCCACCTTGAACTCCCCGGGAGCCCCGGGTTCGTCGACCTGGGCGTAGCCTGCGCTCTTGAGATCCTGTCCCAGCTCGTCGGGACTCAGCCGCAGCCCGGGCCAGACCTCGACCGGTCCGCTCCAGACGTGTCCCGGGAGCTCCCACATGGGCCCATCCAGGCGATCGCGAACCTGGTCGAGAGACACCCGGTACATGGCCAGGCCGACCAGGGTGCCGCCAATGCTGGCCGCCAGCAGTGAGGTGATGCTCAGGCGAAGGGCCACCCGCGCGGCCCGCTTCCACCACGGTGATTGGGAAGAAGTCCGGGAAGTCCTGGCCCGTATTGACTTCTTGTTTGTTTTCGACGGCTTGCGGCGTGCCATCTAGAATTGGCCTGGTAGGAGAGGTTGACGTGTCTATTGTTACACCTCCTATCCCCGGAATACAGCAAGTCCATGGATCCGGATCTCGTCTCGGAGACCCTCGAGGCGCTCTCCGACTTGGACACCGCGCGCAAGCGTCGTAAGCACGTCCGCCCCTTCAAAGGCCTCCGAGGCACCCCCGTGCGTGGGGTGACCGAGGTCCTGGTCGCGGTGTGGAAGCGCGATCGGCCAGCCCTTCCCGATGACGCCGACGCTCTTCACACGCTCTTCTGTACGGCCCACGAGGACGGCCTGGTGGCCATCGGTCTGACCGCAGCGACCGTGGCGGACACCCCTCACGAGGTGCTGGACCTGGTGGACCGTTGGCTGGGGATCGTGGATGACCACGAGACGGCGGATGCGCTCGGGTGGCTGGTCTGGGGACCCGCACTGCTGGCATCTGGAGAGCCTGTCGCTCCCACTCTCGTGGCCATCGCTCGCCACGACCAGCCCTCGGTCCGACGTGCTGCGGTGATGTGCGGCATGGCCTTTCTGCCGGTGGCGATCGAAGGACAGCCAGCGGCGGCCCTGCGCGAGCGCTTCGGTTCCCAGGTGCAGATCGTCCAGGAAACGCGTTCGGAGCTCCTGGACAGCCTCTGCCGGGCCTTCATCCGAGACTCGGACCCGCACGTTCGCAAGGGGCTCATCCGAGTCCTCAAGTCCTGGGCCTTGTTGGAACCGGAGCGGGTTCACGAAGTGATCGCAGGGATCCCGGGAGGGGTGCCACGGCAGCTGCGAGAAAAGGTCCAGAAGGCCGTGAGCAAGGGCCGTCGTCGAGCGTGAACGAGCTGGGTTCGGCCCTCGAGGCGCTGTACACGAGCACGGACTGGGAGGCCCGCAAGGCGGTTGATCCGGTGTCCTTCGCCCACCGATACTCGGCTCCCGAGGATCAGGAGGTGGCCGGCCTTCTGGCGGCTCTCTTCGCCTACGGGAGGGTGAGCCTGTTTCGCCCGGTGCTGGACGAGGTCCTGGGCCGGATGGGGGGCTCTCCTCGCGGCTTCGTGGAAGCCTGGGACCGATCCCGGGATGCTGAACGCTTCCTGGACATTGTCTACCGCTGGAACCGCGGCATCGACCTGGTGCACCTCTTCGATGGCCTGCAGGAGGTGCTCTCGGAGCACGATCGCCTGGGTGCTCTCTCTCGTCCGACTGCACGCGCATCCATCGAGACCCTGGTAGGTGCGCTCAGCGAGGCTGCTGCCCGGCGTGAAGGCTGTCAGTTCTCCGATCTGCCGCGTGGATTCCGAAGCTGGATGACACGGCCTTCCAAGGGTTCCGCGTGCAAACGCTGGGCGATGTACCTGCGTTGGATGGTCCGGCCCGCGCGCGAAGGCGTCGATCTGGGGCTGTGGGACCAGCCGTCTCGCGGGCTGGTCGTGCCCATGGACGTCCACGTGCTCCGCATCTCTCGCTTCATCGGCCTCAGCGATCGAAGCGATGCGAGCTGGCGCACCGCCGAGGAGGTCACCTCAGGCCTTGCGCGCCACGACGTCGAGGATCCGGTGCGCTACGACTTCGCGATCGCCCATCTTGGGATCAGCGGTCTGTGCATCGGCCGGCGGCGCGATGAATGCGGTGGATGCCCGCTGGACTCCCACTGCAGGGCTGAGTAGCAGACGCAACTCACCCCGCCCTCGAATGGGGCAGGGGTGTAGCCGCTCCGCTCAAGACCTTCTAGTTCTGGAAGGTCTTCATGTGGGCGATCATGGCTTCGATCTCGGCATCGTTCTCGAAGCTGGCGCCGAAGGGAGCCATGAGGGGCGACTTGCCCACAGAGGCGCCGCCTTCCTTGATCACCTTCATGACGTGCGCGTCATCGTGCTCGGCCCAGAAGGACGCGTCCGCGAAGCTCGCAGGCTTGGGCTCGAGCGTGGCTGCGGCCGCACCGTCGCCAGCGCCGGTCTCACCGTGGCAGGGAGCGCAGGTGGCGGTGTACTTGGCGACCACAGCGGAGTTGTCGGCATCGGCGGGCGCCGCAGCCTCTTCCTCCACCGCGGGCTCCTCGACAACAACATCGGGGGTCGCATCCGGTGCGATGGTTTCGGTTTCACTTGCACCACAGGCCAGCATCAGCATCATCGAGAACATGGGTCCTTGACCTCCGCCACCCCCATAACCCTTCCACCAAAGGGGGTGTAGTCAGAACCCGGAGCAGGCGGCATGGCCCGTGCTGTCGGCCCGGCGATCGGGTCGGGTCTTCGCTCTCAACCGGCTTCGGAGCCAAGTCCGGTTTCGGCTGCTGCGAGGCGGACCTTTCCGATCATCTCGTCCAGGATCTCCTGGCCGAAGACCTTCCGGACCACGTCCTGGTAGCGGCCATCCAGAAATTCCTGGTGGCTGACCACGGCACCCACGTCGGCACCGTCCGGTCCGCAGTTGCTCGCGACGATCACCTTGCCGTCGGAGATGGCCAGGCGAGCGGTTCGGGTCCGTCGAGGGCAACGCCCGAGCCTGGGGCCTGGAGCGGGTGGATGACGCAGTCCTGGACCGGGTCATCGACAAGTGGATCACGACCGGCGACTTCCACGAGGGCGAGTTCGGCTACAAGTAGTCGTGGGACAGCCCTACACGAAGCTCCCCCGGACCACTCTCTGGCTGCTTCGGAGTGGCGAGGTCCTGATGGGAGGCGAGGAGCCCGAAGCCCAGCCGCGCTTTTGCGGTGAGAGCCCAGCGCTCTACATTGGCAAGGGTCCCATCACCAACCAACAGTACGAGGCCTTCGAACCGGATCACTGCCGCTCGGAGAAGCCCCCAGGCGACAACGACCCGGTGGTCAACGTGAGCTTTCGCGATGCCCAGCGCTACTGCGCCTGGTATTCCGAGGCCTCCAACAAGGACTTTCGGCTTCCCACGGAGGTCGAGTGGGAGTACGCCTGCCGTGGTGGATCTGAGCAACGCTATCCGTGGGGTCCGGACTGCTCCCCGACCGCTCGCTACGCCTGGCTGGAGGCCAACAGCGCAGGTCGGGCGCACGCTATCGAGGGGCTCGAGGCGAACGATGTCGGCCTGTACGACATGCTCGGAAACGTGTGGGAGTGGACGGCCTCGCTCTTCTTGCCCTACCCGGTGGTCGAGGGAGATGGGCGAGACGAGCCCCAGGCCCCCGGCCCGCGAACTGTGCGGGGCGGGTCCTACCGCACAGCCGCCGGCGAAGTCAGCGCCTCGCTGCGCCAGGGAAGGGACCCTGCTGAGCGAAGCGATGACGTGGGCTTCCGTATCGTCCGTCGCCTCTGAGGAGGGACCTGGCGCAGCCTACTGCGCAGTGCTCAAGACCTTGGCTGCGATGATGTCCACATCCCAGCTGTTGTCTCTTTCCATGTGAACGACCCGGCCGTCGGAGTCCAGGACCAAGAGCCGGAGGCTGTGCATCAGGGTCCCTTCGTTGGGGACACGGCTTACACCACAGCGCTCCAGCAGAGCCTCGAGCTCTGGGAGTTCCAAGCGGGCGAAGTGCCAGACCTCGGGATCGCTGGCGAAGCCTTTGCCGTAGGCCTGGAGCACCTCGGGGGTGTCGGTCTCGGGGTCGAGGGTGACGGCCACGATTCGGGCCTTGCCCTTGATCTCGGTCTGCAGCGAAGCCAGCTTGCTGGCCAGCAGAGGACAGTACTCGGGGAGGGGGCAGGACGTGAACAGGTAGGTGAGGACCGTCGGGGTGCCTTGTCCTCTGCCCACGAGCAGGGTCTCGCCCGTGCTGCTCGGTAGCTCCGTTGCCTCGAGATGGTCACCCACGACAAGGGCGGAGACCGTGGGCTCTTCGGGGGCTTCCTCTGGAGCATCGTCGTGGCTCACGACCTCGAGATCCGCCAGACGGGAGGTCTGGGTGGTGACGAGGAGTTGGCCTTCGACGTAGTCCCCGGCGCTCAGGTCTTGGAGTTCATCCGGATGCGCTGCGATCTCCATGACCATGGCGGGCATCAGGCCTTCGATCTCCTCGTGTTCCAGCAGGAGGCTGCGTTCGTTGACTCTGAGAACCTTGCCCTTGATGGGCCAGGGCGTCTCCGGCTCGTCGGCGCAGGAGAGCAGAAGCGCAAGGGCGATTCCAGCGTCTGTGCCTGAGATCGGCGGCGACCGCCATTTCCTCCCTCCGGCTGTGCGGGCCCAGGGTGCGAGCCCCACAGAGTGTGGTTAAACGGGCCGCCATGCCAGCTATCCAGTCCATCGCCCTTGCGCTTCTGCTCTCCTGCGCCGACGAGCCGGAGACG
>PVBE011529055.1_pt1 | contig 20184 bp, 29 predicted proteins | sample 1631181 | NCBI WGS metagenome assembly PVBE01 (sample SAMN08397723, study PRJNA350692) | Marine metagenome, whole genome shotgun sequencing project. | isolation source: water | place: Pacific Ocean | collected 2012-04 | reverse complement strand
GTTGAGTGCGCCAACCCGAACCTCGCCCGTAGCAGGATTCAGTAACAGTCCAGCCTTGGTTTCAGTCCCATACTGGATCGCCAACCCCTCCAGACCAGAGAGGGGCACCGCCATCGACAAGAGGTTGTTCGGGGCGGTGGTACCGATACCGACCTTGCCCGCGTTAGTGATCGTCATACGGTTATTTGCACCAGCAGTCTGGAAGTACATGTGACCGCCGCTGTAAATGCTCTTGAGGACGGTGTGGCCCGTTCCCGACTCGTACTTCAACTCCGTACCCTCAGTGTTGCTGCCACTCTGCATCAACTGGAGTTTCACATCATCGTCAGTGGCCGTTTCGTCAATACGCAGTATCGGGTCCGTTCCCGAAAGATGCAAGAGGTAGGACGGGCTGGAGGTGCCGATACCCACGTTGCCCGAAGGCAGCATCGTCATCGTAGGCGTAGAAGAATCGTTATAGAAGAACGTCTTACTAGCGTGACTTGAGTCACCGTCACCGTACATATTGAAGCCAGCGCCATCAGTGGTGGAACTCTTGGAGCGAACCTGAAGGACTTCCCTGCCGGAACCAGTGTTGTTGGAAATAAGAGAGGACGAAGCGCCCTCAATCTTGACCGTGCCATTGACATGAAGTGCGTGCGTGGGGCTGGTGGTGCCGATGCCGACGTTGCCGCTGCTACCAGATATTTGAAAGATATTGGTTCCACTGCTATTCTTTACTCTTAGTCCGCCGTCGTAGGCTACACCAAGTTCCATCCAGTAAGAAGTAGTGCAGATGTATTTATTTAAATCATCATTATTTTCTGCTTTAAAGATAATCTTATTTGAATTACCACTCGTACCACCACTAATCCTAATATCACCGTTAGCGATGTGAAGTTTAGAATCAGGGCTGGTGTCTCCGATACCGACGTTGCCCGACCCGTCGATGGCCATACGATCATAGCCGTTTGTCGTAAAGACGAAAACGTTACTACCGTGGCCATACGTAATGCGACCTACGTTGTTGGCCTCCGGGTCGCCAAAGTAGATGAAACCGTCCATGTTGGTAGGAGTCAGAATCGAAATCGCAGCACGCTCGTCACTTTCAACAATCAACCCCGTGTATGAATGAGCGGTCGCTCCTGAACTCCCGCTTGCAACATGCAACGGAACAGCAGGGCTGGCAGTGCCTACGCCAAGACGATTATTCGTATTGTCCCAATGCAGCAGCGTGTCCGACGCAAACGTGTTGCCCTCAGAGAACTGAACCTTCCCGGCAGCACCAGACACGCCGGAAGACGAGGCGGAGCCAATCTCAATCCACTGGTTGGAGGACCCGTCTGCGTAGTAGACGAAGGTTCGGCCCGTGTCGGACTCAAACCAGAGGTCCCCGGCCACGGGTCCAGAAGGAACGCCGTCAGAGATGATCAGGTTGGAGATGGCCTGCCAGTTGGAACTGGACCGGAAGTACAGGGAATCGTTGGTGGTGTCCACCGCAACCGCACCATCGGCCAGAGACGAGGACGGAGCGCCGTCGGTGGTCAGGGTGATGACCCCGAGGGCAGCCTGAAAGGTGTCGTCGGTCTTCAGGGCGTTTGCCGCAGAGCGGTAAAGGGTGGCGTCACCAGACGCAGAACCTGAGCCCCACGTGAGTTTGCCACCGGCATCTATGGAGAGGCGTGCGTTGGCTTCCCCGGTGACCTTGAGCCTCAGGGCCTCGGACGAGGCGGAGGCTTGGTCGTCAATGGATACGACTGACTTGAATGATCTTGCCACGGCCTCAACCGTTCTCTAAGTTGTCCGGTGCCCCTCAGGACTAACCGATGATCACTACCTTGTAGGCGTTTGACGACGGGGCCGTAGCGAACGTCAACGTCACAGCGTCGGTGCTCGTCCGGTCCACGTCACAGATGACGGTCTCCTTGCTGGAGGCGTCGTAGACTTCGACCACCACATCGTCAGTGCTCAGACTGTGAGTCACTGCGATGGCGGTGGCCGAGCCGTCACCAATCGTCGCTGTTACCTTTGTGGTAGCGCCGAGGTTGGATCGGGCGGCGGCAGCGGTGGTGGCCCCGGTGCCTCCCTTGGCAACGGCTACGGTTGTGCCCTGCCATGTACCAGAGGTGATGGTACCGACAGAGGTCAGAGACGAGGCCGTTACACCCGACCCGAGCGTGCTGGCAGTGAGGACCGACGTTCCGGCGATCTTGAACTCAGTGCCAGAGGCGATATTGACGTGCTGGTTGAAGTCCCACGAATCAGTGGAGTTCGTCCAAACAATCGTCTTGTCGGAGGCCCCCTTGAGTGTGATACCACCGCCGTCTGCGGTCGTATCGGAGGGGGAAGCGACAGAACCCAGTTCGATGTTCTTGTCATCGACGGTAAGGGTTGCGGAATTGATAGTGGTGGTGGTACCACCCACCGTGAGGTCCCCGGTGATGACCAGCGATGTCAGGCTACCGACAGAAGTAATGTTAGTCTGTGCGGCGGTGGTCAGAGTTCCGGCGAGGCTGGCGGCTGTCAGGGTACCGATGACGTTGACAGCGCCACTGGCGTTGATCGTCATCCTCTCCGAACCGGCGGTGTCGAACCGGATGAAATCCTCATCGGAGTTCTTCTCGGTCAGAACCTTCGTATCGTTATCTGCGTCGGAGATAGACGTAGTAGACAAGGCCGACGTTGTGGCCCCGGTGATACGACCGTAGGCATCAATCGTGAGGACCGGGATGGCGGTAGCGCCACCGTAGGCAGCAGCAGTAACACCAGAAGTTGCCAGAGCAAGGGAGACGGTACCGGAGGTTCCACCACCAGCGAGTCCCGTACCGGCGGTGACCCCAGTGATGTCGCCCATCAAGGAGACCCACGCAGAGGCGTTCCTCACGTAGAGGGTATCGTCACCGGTATCGTAGTAAATCTGGCCCTCAGCGGGGCTAGACGGGGCCGTCCCGAGGTTCTGGATACGGGCGTTCTGGAGTTCATTCTTGTTTAAATCTAGATTGGTTACAAACTTGGTTGCCATTGGTGTCGATTCCTAGGAGATGTACGCCTTGCCAGCGAAGGCCGTAGTAAATGATACCACGATCTCGTTGAGCGAGGAGTAAGTGATTGTACCGATAACCTCGGTACCGGCGCTGTCCACGACCGCCACGCCGCCCGGCTCAAACCCGAGATTGTGAGCAATATTCCACGAGGTGGCAGCGACCCCCTGAGTGTGCTTGTAGGTACCACCCTTGGGCAGGGTGAGGTTCAGGGTCTGGGTCGGAGAAGTACCGGTGATGGTCGCCGCCGCAGCGTCGCCGTGGACCACTGTCCCGATAGCAAGAGTATTAGGCTGACCCGGTAGTCCGGGGCTGGCGACGCTGACGACATCGGAGGCCGGGTCGGTGACCGTTGAGGTGCTCCTCGTCTTCGTGATGGTGATCGTGCCAGCGTCTGCTGGCTCGGTCACGGTGATCACGTCAGACATGGGCTACCCCGGTCACGAGGGCGGTGCAGAAACGGACGCTTCCACCACCAGCGACCCAGCGGCTAGGACATCCCAGTCCCCCACCGAGTCTTTGACGAATAGGTCGAAGGTGTACGTCCCAGCGACCACGTCGTTGGCATCAGAGATGTGCATGTCCAATGTGGCCCCGGACGTTGCCGAGGGGGCCAAGTAGCCCCGCTTGTTCGCAGGGGACAGGGCGATGATCGTGGCCTCTGCGGGAACAGTGGCGTACCACCGGAGGTCCACCACGACAGTGCCAGCGGCGTTCTTGGCCTGCATGTAGGCGTCGCTGACGGTCTGAACATCCCCGTCGGAGTCTTTCCACGTGAATGTACGACGGAAATCTGTTTTCTGATAGTATCTGAGTTCCAAGGCTTTGGAGTCCTCCTCCGGGGTCACCCGATCTACTGACGCAACGGTCACCAACCCCTTACTGACCTGCTTTTCTGCTGTGGTACCGGCGTAGTCACAAACAGCGAATACGTCGTATGACAATTCTCCTACTGGTAGGTCCGTTGTTTGCGCCGCTGTCAGGGACAACTTGATGGCGTTCTCGGCCGTCACCGTGGCCGTGACCTCTTGTAGGGAGGTCGTACCGGTCTTGATGAAGGCCCTAGGTGATGTAGGCGTGACTACACGACGAGACCGCCGGTCTTTGAGCAAGACCAAACGCTCCCACGGAAGCCCTCTAGAGATTTTGTAGTTGACGTACCAGACCATTGTACTATTCTACCACTATTCTCTCTCTGCCCTTCGTTCCGCCTGACGAGCCTCAACCCCAGAAAGGTACTCAGCGTGTTCTGCCTGTGTCCGATCAACCTCAGTTTGCCAAGATGCGAACGGATCGGGGGCGTCGTAGTCAGGGCCACGGGGATTCTCGTCGGTGACCCCATCCCACTCGTCCAGTGGATCACGCTCGTCCAGTGGATAATGAATCCTCCCATCTCGCTGCATTTCATCTTCAAGATCCAGCAGGTCCCATTCAGCCTGTGTACCACCAAAGTCTTCCGGGGGAGGTCTGGGCTCTTCATCCAAGTCGGACGTATCCCCGACTAACTCATCTAACCGGCTAGCCAACCCCGACTGTTGAGTTTCGTAATACCCCCAGCGGTAGGCCGCTAGCCTGTTAACTACCGCGTCGATGTTCCCCCGTACGTCTTCGTGCAGTTCACCGTAACGGTTGCCGTAGCGATCCGTGTTTCGCGCCCTGCGGTACGCTTCGTTGGCGACTTCCGTGGGTACGGGTCGCTTCGGAGAAGGATTATACTGGGACACCCATAGGTCTCGGAACTGGTCCCCGTCTGGTTCTGGCATCACATACTCCTGAACAGTTGAAGTTTAACTTCCCACGAGTCCGCACCTGATCTAAGTACGGACAGCACGATCACCCTCTCGAATCCCTGCGCCGTCGCCAGACGGACGGCCTGCTCCCGAGCGTCGTGGATCATGGGAGTCGTGATGGTGAACGTAACGATCATGGGCCCATTGTACTACTATATGCAGGTGAAGTTACCCATTATCCTGCTCGGCAAGTTGGAGAGGGGCTCGTCCCCTTGGGGATGTACTGACTGCGAGGTGTTCTGGGTAACCCCAAGGCAGGATAAGAAAGCACACTGCTGGATGTGTGACCAAGAAGGCCGACGGTACACCCGCAACCGGTTCAACGAATGGGACATGCGCCACTGAGGCACTCTTCGTCCAGAAGTTCGCTTTCTCCTGCGCCGGGTACCAGTGAAGACTGGGAGACCCTCTGCTGTAGTGACTCGTAATCTTCACGCTCGATCTCCTCCAATGGGGCTTGGCTAAAGCCATGCGCGGCGTGCGGAAGAAATGAGACGGACTTCATGCTGGACCAGTTATTGCTCAGGTACTCCTTGACCCCCTCCAGTTCACCCGGCTTGAGGTAGATCGTGGCGCTCACAGCGTTATCCGACCATTCCTCCTGAAGCGTACGCTGTAGTTCCATCTGACCGAGCGCTGTCATATGGTGTGCAAGCATCGTGCCGTGTGGGAACTCGCACGGGAACTCCACCAGTTTGGTGGTGTCCGACTTGGTGCCATCCAGATTATGCACCCACTCCACGTTGTAACCCTTGTCGGCGCAGTACTTGAGGAGCGGATCGCCCACTGACATCCGCACCCTGCGAATGTGGTAACGGGCGAAGCCGGGGTGTATCCCCGGTGTGACCCCAGCGAGCAGGGACAGCGTGCCGCTGGGCTTGACCGTGGTCAGGCGCTGGGACTCGGGCCAGCCGTGGTCAGCCGACCACTCTCTGTCGAACTCACGCAGGGCCCGGTACGTCCCATCCAGCCATTCCAACTTGTCGAGGGCCTGAGCAATACCAGTGACGCCCAGCCCCAGCCTCATGTTCCTGCTGGTGATCTCGTCTGATTCTCGGTCAAGGTAGGGCATCGCTGCGATGGCCTTCTGGACCTTATATAGGAGTCGTGCGATGTCCACGAACTCTTCTTCCGATTCCACGTTCGGAAGAAAGACCTCGCAAAGATTACAAGATTCACGATTCGCCAAGCCAATCTCCGCGCACGGGTTGGTTCCAACAATGCTTTGATCGGGCAGTACCTCTGGCACACGACCGAACAGACGACTGGCCTTGAGGTTGAATAACCCATAGGGCTCACCATTGCCGCTGTAACCCTCCCAGAACTCCGCCGGTAGTTCGTTGGTGTCTTCAACAATCACAGAGTTGTTAGACATGGCCCGGTGCATGGGTATCGTCCCAAGGTCCCACCGTTTGGCGCTCAGATAGTCTACATCATCTGGGCGACCCAGAGCGATCTCTGCGCTTCTCCTGACGTTCCCCGCCACCACAATGGACCCGATGAGGTTCCCGATGTCCAGCACCTCCACGGAGTTCAGGTGCCTCCCCACGGCCCCGTTGAGCACCGCCGTGATGCTCTCGATACCTTCCACGAGGATTCTGGGACCAGAGGCCGTTCCTCCAAAGGTCCTGATAGGCGCTCCTGCGGGCCGTATGAGGCTCGTACTGTACGTGAGGTACCGGGAGTCATCTTCGCCCCCCAGATACGTCCTGAGGGCCTGTGTGAGGGCCTGAGACCATCCCTCACGCTTGTCCGGTATGATGTAGTCCGCATCGGGCTCGTTGACGTTCTGGACGAACCCCTGACGGACCACACCGAGGGCCTCGGGGTGGGCCACGGAGAAGCCCACGCCCCCTCCCAGCATGAGCCGCTCAAACATCCACGAGAAGTCCTCGGGCTTGGTGATGTCCACGTACCAGCAGTTCACGAGGGAGTCACCGCCGAGGCGGTGGTTGTTCGGGGTCCCCAACTGCCAGAGCATCCTGCCACCGACGCTGCCCTTGAGGTTGAACATATAGTCGAACAGGCGTTCGGACTCGTCCCCGGTCAGCCCGGCGCCGATACTCTCGGCCCCGTCCACGACCCGGCGTAGGGTCTGCCACCATTCTTCGGTCATACCGGTATCGGTGACCCGGGCATAGGTGCGCTTGTACACCACGTACCCCAGACCCCCGAATCCCCATGGCGGTGTCTTGCTCTGGTAACGGGCGAGGAAGGCGTCTGATAGCGGCATGTCATGCTCCGTTAGGGAATAAAAAGGCAGGGACGGGGTCGCCCCTGCTAGGCTGGGATTCTGCTCGGTAACCCTACCGGGTCCGATCTGGTTTGTCTACTGTACCCGCTAGACAATGTTGTGCGGGGCGGGCCACGTCACCACCCCCTCAGGTCTGTGGATGTTGTTATCCGAGAAGGGAACGCCCTCGGGCGTCTCTCTACTTCTTGAAAACTCCTTCTTGAACCCCTATTCTTGTATACAACCCACCCATGGGTAGGGGGGTACCCACTGGTGGGTAGGGGGGTACCCATGTATGGGTAGGGGAGGGTACCCACCCATGGGTAGGGGTCCCTAGTGCGCTACGGGCACCCGGGGAGGTTTGACGATGTGTAGATGGGACCGCTAGGGGTCATCGACACCAACTCCACGCACTCATCTGGGAGCGGCGAGAGACTGCCTCCGCTCTCCACATAGGACTTTCTCCAGCCCTCGTGCTTGAATGCTTCTTGCTCCTCAGCATAGGCAGCGCTGCCCTTTTCTGAAGAGAACGCGAAGCCCCTCTGCTCCTTGTTGAGTATCGCCAGACCCAGCGCGCTGTCCCCGACCGGACCCACGTTCCGATGGCGTTCGTCACTGTAGAGTTCCCGGTCCCGGCCGGGTCCGCTGTAGTGCCCGCTCCACCCGATCCCGGTCTTGATGCTAGCGTCGTTCCTCTGCATCGCCCGGGTGAGCGTGGCGTACTCTCGTGCTGCTCCGGGTCCGTGGGAGGCTATCGGAGTGATGTCCTCCCTCAACTTCAGGAGACCCTCTTGGGGGTGCCCCGGGGGATGGAACGCAAGGGGTTGGCCGGGAGAAACAACACCATCGTCACCCCCCGTGAGCGTGAAGTCATCATCAAACAACTCGGGTGATCCTATAGGGTAACTACCCTCCCCGGTAGTGCCCCTGATGTTGTAGACACCCCAGACCCGGTCACCTTCTTTGGCCTTCTGGCCGAAGAGTTTCTTCTCCCAGTCATCCCAATCCGCTGTCCTCATCCGTGACCGTTGTGCGGGGGCTACCTCGCGCGTAAATATACGACGGCCCACATCTTCAGGGCCTAGAGACGGCCAGTCAAGGTAGCCCATGTTAAGAGATTAGTAGTTCTGCACTTTAGCGCCGTAGTCCTGATTACGGGTGTAGTCAATGCCCTCGGTAGCGACGGCAGCGTAATCCGTCTTCTCATCAACTAGTTCAATGGGCTCCGCTGCCGGGCCTCCGGGTCGGACGCTGGCCTCTTCGTCAGATACGGGAGCGGGAAGTGGCCCGGTGACCCCGTGACAATCATCGCCACGGTGCAGGTCCTTGGAGGCGGCGTACTTCTCGTGCATGTGAATAGGTATAGAGTTCTGCCCAAAGTTCTCCTTTGGGCGGAGCGGCATCATGCCCCTGATCCGGGCCAACCACTGCTGGATTTGTGGCTGTTGGCTATCTAAAAGCATTATAGTTCCTTACTGGTTGGGGGGACGTAGTGCGCCCGGGGGGAGAGGCTTAAAGGCAGGGTAGGTTTCGCTACCCGAGACGGTCTGAGACGGAGGCGGTGGGTTATGCGAAGACCCAGACAGTGGGGCGGTGAATCCGCTCATGGACGAGGGTGTCCCCCCGAAGACCTCATGGAGCCCGGCGGTAACGGACCCAGTCTGTGCAGCGAGCCTACCGAACCTCCCACCAGACAAGTCCGATGCCGATTGGAACTGGCCCTCGGTACCCTCCTCGGAGTACTTCTCTCGCGCCTTGCCTCTTTGCCACTTCACGGTCTGTTTCACCGCATTCAACAAGCGGCCATAGGTTGAATACCCCCTGCTGTACTCATCCTCGGGGGCGTACTCCTCGTCCTCGCCGCCCCACGGCTCATCAAACAGTGCTTCCCCGCGCCACGAATGATCGGTGGCGTGGAACCCCGCGCCCGGGTAGGATGGGTCCGACGGGGTTGAGCCTCTAGGAGGTGTCCTACGGTTCTGCTCGAACTCCAACTGGCTGTTTATGAGGGAGACTTCCATGGCAGCGGCGCGCATGTCTGTGCCTACGTTGGCCGACACCGCCGATTCTCTGAGGTGTGTCAGATGCGCCCCGTAGGAAGCAAGCAGGTCTCTACCCGCTACTTTCTCCTTTGCCTCCCTGACAGTCAGGGGCACCCTCGCTCGATGTCCCCTACCCTCCCGTGGGGGCGGGGGGACCTCCGCAAAGTTCACGTCCGGGTAGGGCCTCTGTCCTTCGGTAGAATCTACATCATCTGGCATACCATAAGAATACCAGATATGAAGAGAGCCGTACTACTCTATGTAGGTCACGGGCAGGAATGTATCGGGATCAGTGAAATAAGAAGTGATGACCCGTCCCTGACCGTGGGTAACCTCGCGGGTATTGAGATCGAGGTTGATCACGCCGTCGGTGGTGGGCCAGCCCACCTCCCCCGGTGCGTACCTGTCGGTGATCTCTTCGGGGGTCATAAACAGTTGGAGTTGCTCATATGTTTCCATGGCGACACCCTAGCACACAGGGTCATAAACATACGTAGTTGGGTGGACCTGCCTACGTGATCTGCGGCGCTCATTCTGGTGCCTCCAAGTCGTCCCCTGTAGCCTCACGCGCCTCTTGCTTCTTCTTGGCACCATACTTGGCATCCGACACCTTCCGAGTCGCTTTTCTGTTCTCTCGTTGCTCTGGGGTACGCTTGGCCCACCGCTCCCTGTTCCGCTTCCTCTCCGAGGCGAGGTATTCTTCCCGTTGCTCTGGGGTCCTGTTGGCACGGCGCTTCGCATCCCGCTTCCTCTCCGAGGCGAGGTGTTCTTCCCGTTGCTCTGGGGTCAGATCGGCATGGCGGCGTCGCCACCTTACTCGCTCTTTCAGTTTATGACGATCACCAGTGCTCTCGATGTCCTCCCATGTGATGCCCTTGATATAGTTCGTATGCAAGGGCGAAACCATCTCACTTCGGACAGATAGTTCTTTTAGTAACCTTTCTTCTATCACCCAATCCTCTACGCCCAGTGAGCGCATCTCCGCAGCAACCTTAGTCACATCACCAAGTTCCGCAAAGGCCCTGTCGAAGGCATCGGGGTTCCTGATGGCCTTCCTAGCCTCGTCTACTTCATCCGCCCTGTGCCGAGCCTCGGCGTAGTCCCTCTTATTGATAATATCCTGCCCGTGGGTGCCCTCCTCGAAGTACTTCGGAGCGTTAACGTCAGGGAACTCCTCGTACTCCACGGGCAGTAGTTTGTCCCTGAAGTCGTCGCTCTCCACGGTCTCCGGGTCAATGGTCCCCACCAGTTTAGGGAAGATGCCTCCCCCACGCCGGTTCCATCCGCCCTCCATGATCTCCGTGGTGGACAGGAACATCTTCAACTGCTGGGACCTACCCGCGTGCTCCGAGGCGCTCACTATTCCCGTCTCCGGCGTCGCTCCCGGTCCTTGTCACGGTGTTGTTGTACCCTCATACGGGTCCACCGACGGCGGGCTTCTTGGATGTCCACCTGCCAGTCCTCAGCCCATTGTGCGATGGTGGGTGTACCCTCCTGAAACGTCTCGTTCGGGTCCATCCACTCATGGGCTAGTTCACCACGCAGGAATGCCTGCTGCTCCTCCGAGGGGGGATTGGGCCGCTCTGACGGGTGCCCGGGGCCCATCCTGTCATACTTATCGCCGCGATGTCCCATTACTTGGCCTTGTACCGTTTGTACAGTTGCTTGGGAGTAGCCATCTTCTTCGACCGGAGGGTGTACCTGACCGACTTGCTGGCCTTCCAGCCCCCTCCCTTGGACAGGGAGTAGCCGTAGTCCTTCTTACGAAACTGGTTGCCACTGAGAATAGCCATACCCCTAGTTTACCATCCCTCTGAACTACTCATTTCGTCTAGGAGCATTTCCTATCCAACGAGTGCCATCGTCCACGATGTGCCTAACCGGGACCTCCATGTCGGGGTCTATGCCAAAGGCAGAAGCGATCCGGTGATGGCCTTGTCTGATCCTTAGACCGTAATCGGACCGTGGGAACAGGTCCTTATCCACGGTTAGTTTTACCGGCATAGTGACCTTCCCGCTAGCCTCTATGTCTTGGACTAAATTGCCATAGTCATGGAGGTAGGATTCCTCCAACTTACGATCCCAGAACTGGTCGTCGGTCTCCTCATAGTCATACTCCTCCTCGTCTTCCCCCTCATCGTCGTAGTGGTAGACCCTTTCACGGTCATGCTCGTGGAAGGGCAGTTCTATCAGTTCCCGCGCAGGCATGAACATTCTCAACTGCTGTGGGTTGAGGCGGTCTGAACTACTCATCGTTATCCTGAGTTCGAGTGCCTGCGGCGAAGCGGGGATCTTCGAACTCGAACGCAGTTCGTCGGCCAGTCACCTCACGACCGTAAGTGCGGTACGGGCTTTCCCTAAGGATCTTGGACAGGTCCCGACGACCCCACTCGGCTACCGGGTTCACCGTCACCGAGGAGGGATCAAGGATGCGGTAAGACAAGGCCCCTTCCTCTTCTATCCAGTTGCGGTAGGGAACAACATCGTAGCCCTCGGCTAGCAACTTCTCATCTTTCAGGCCGAGGAGCAGTAGCCGACTATCGCCGCTCCCGCTCTCCACATGGACCTTCCCTCCCGGCATGTACGGCTTACGGGGGGTCACCTCTACGTCGTATATCGGGGTCTCTTTACTAGGGTCATCAAAGTCGGCGGAAGCAAGTCCCAGTCGTTCCTCCGCTTGGCGTTTGCTCCCGACGTGGAGCCCCCGACGAGCAGTCAGTACTCCCCCCTCCCATCCCTGTCCGTGCTTCTTCCCGTGGTAGAAGGTGCCACCACGGCGAGCGTGGTCCGCCATACCGGCGGCTTCAATCTCTCGGGCAATATCCTGCTTGGCGTTCTTTTGGAACTGGGCTCTGTGGATGTGGTCTGAACTACTCATCGGTCTCTCATCGGTCTGGGGTGTGCTTGAGTTCGGTAGCGCCCTCTGGAATGATCCCACGGCGACCTAAGAACCCGTCCTTCCCTTGGTCGTTGCGTGCCTTGTACCTGACCTCCATCGGGGTGTCAGGACGTGCTTCAGAAGCAGCGGCTATGCGGTGGTGCCCGTCGATGACCTGCTCCGCCCTCGGGTCTAGATGCACTGGCTTCCTCACTCCTGATGCTGCTATGGAGTCGTAGAGCGTTCGACCACCGGGCTTGTTAGCGTCCGCTGGCATAGTTCTGGATTCCTCTAGTTTATAGTTCCATGCTTCTTCCTCAGTCAACTGGTCAGGCCCTACACCCACGCCCATAAGCGCACTCGGAAACCCCAACCGGGAGGCAACATCATAATAGTCTGCTCCGCCCATCCCATAGCGTTCCATGATCTCCTTGGGCAGGAGGGCACGCTGGAGTTGTTCGGGGTTCACATGGCTTAGTGGGAGTAGGTTTCCCTCGGCGTCTCTAGCCATCTGAACTACTCATCGTCCCTGAGACCTCAAGAACTCAACTGAGGCCGGTTGGCTCATTAGGCGGTTGTAATTTGTATCTGGATTCACGGGGCCTCCACGTCGGCGGTCAGGGTTGGCCTTACCGTGGTCTATTTCCATTTGCCGCATGGTCCCCAAGTTCTCCATAGCCTGCCCGAACTGGTGGTAGCCTAGATGTATGGCTGATCGGTTCGCTAAATGCTGTACTGGGGTGTACACGGGCAGTTGTGCGTGGGCTTCAGAATATCCCTTTCCCCATTCCCGTTCTTCGTCAGTTGGAATCCAGTTGACCGCTTCTCTGCGTTTGTGATACCCTCCGGTCCACGATTCGATGACCTTAAACCCATCGGCTAGTGGCTGCAAGTGTGCAACCGCCTGTGCTGTCTTGCCCGAAGGAGACCACACAGCGTTCTCGTCGGCAGGAAAGGAAGGGGCGGATGTCATTCGGTTGTACACGTCTCCGACGTTCTCCAACGCCGAACCGTAGCCCTCGTTAATCCAGTCCTCGTTTCCCAGTTTCGTACCCTGTCGGTCTTGACCCACAAGGGCGAAGCGCTCAGGACGACCCTTTTGCTTCCGCCCAGCGTCCCTCATAACTTCGGTGAACTGGGCTGAGGTCATTGAGGACACTTCCTCGGAGGAGAACATGCCTCCCGAACTATGCCTTTCATGGACCTCGTCCTCAAACTGGCCCTCGGTGGCCTCTTCGTGGTAGGTGTCAGACATACCTATAGGATACCACTCATGGCAATGATGGTAGACTATAGGAATGCTTAGTAGACAGTTCGCCTCATACTTCGATCAGGGCACGGGAGCGCAGGACTTTGGGGAAGAGCCTGAAGAAACCGAAACCGCCAAGCAAATCAAAGGTGCATTCTCTGGCATAGGTGAGGCAATCCTCGCAGCGACCACCCGAGCGGCCACGCCAGCGCCCAAAGCGGAACGGCCCACGATCAAAATGGACAAGCCGGAGATGGAGATCGACTCTGGACAACCGGAAATGGTAGACGAACGGCACCCCGTCACTGGCACCAAGACCGGAAGGAAGGTAGTGAAGGACGCACCGTACTTTGAGAAACCACCACCGCCCAAACGGGAACGGCCCACAATCAAGATGAAGCCGAACCGGCAGGCGCGCGCTGATAAGAAGACATACGACGAAGAGGGTACGGGATCACAGGACTTCGACCAGAGAATGGAGAAGTTCGATGATATGTGGCCCAGTGAGGGGTCTCTGACCCATGGTGACCCTCGGCTGGATAAGCACGCAAGGACAATGTGGGCGGCTGGTGGAATACGCCCCGGTACCGATCTGGAAGATATGAGGCAAGAGATAACTCGACGGTACCCCAGAGCCTTTCCGAACGATGTCTAACCTAGGAGAGCAGTTCGACCCGTTCCACGACTACGAGGACATTTCGTTCAAGCCCCGTGGTCAGGGCTGGGGTGGGTTGGAGTCTGGGTCCGCGAGGCAGACGCCGGAAGGACGTTGGATGCCCGAACTGAAGTCTCGCGCTTTCGGAGAACTGTCGGTGGGGGGACTGAGTATAGGCGTTAGTGCCAAGGCGAGCCAACAGCATCACACAGGTGAGAGCCCTGTCTTGGACAGATTCGAGTTCAGGCCCTTTCACGAGTTAGGGCAAGGTCTTGTAGACCCCTATACAGGACACTTATTACATGGACCCCCACTGATGCACGTCAACATAGATCGCTTTCCTGAAGGCGATGAGCGCCAGTTGTCCCTACCTATTCATTCAGGGATCACGACATGGGGAGAGTTCGATGCAGGTTCGCCGTCTCGTCGGGAGGGCAGGAAATGGACCGAGTTACAGCCCGAGAACCCCTACAAGGAGCGGGGCAGTTCGGGCAGTTCCTTCATTGGCGAGAGCGGCAGTACCACGGGACATATAGTAAATAAGTGGGGGCCGTATCAAGTTGACGAGCATGGAATCATTTCCCGTGGGGCAACGCACCTGAACATGAGCATCGCAGAAGCGCTAACCGAGCAACATAAGTTCTTTAGCGATGAGGCGCAGAAGTACAGGGAGACGATGATGAATAATCCCCGGGGCATCCATCCAAATGTCTAACCTTTCAGAGCAGTTCGACCCCTTCCACGACTACGAGGGCATTAGGTTCGAGCACCTAGGGGAAGGGTGGTCCGACCCTGTCCCGAGGGGTCGCCGCACCGAGCGGTCCGAGGGTTACGGACGAAACCGCCCCATAGAGATGTCATTATCCAAGGGGGCCCTGAGCATACCGGGCCTGAGGGTACCCGTCGAGGGACGCCGATGGAATCACCCAACTCTGCCTGCCACGGTATACAACTTCGACCTTGAGGGTGAGAGGGGCGCGTCGAGTTGGGAACAGCAGGTACCGATAATGCAGGTGATGTTGCGAAGGGAACGGCCCACGACAGGGATCATGTCAAGCCACGACGATCTTGATGGGTTGAGCGACGAGGACGACGACCCCTACTTGAGCGGGTCGTCAAACGTAGTTTCAAAGGGGTTCTGGCAACCCTTGGCGGAAGGCAACACCCGCTTTACGGAGAAGAGATGGAGAGAAGCCCCTAGGAGTGCCTACCCCCATCTACTACAAGGTGGCATGACTGGTGTCCAGCACATCCGTAGTGGTAGATTGGACCCGGAGGTCGGGCAAGTCCCCCGGGACGGTGCAAGGTGGGAGATAGACACCGAAGCATTTCCCCACAGGGGACAGGATTACCCGAGCATGGTAGACGCGATAATCAACCAACACAGTTTCTATACTGATGAATTGAAGAAGTACAGGGAGAGCCTAGACTTCCCCGAACTACCAGATAACCCACGTCGATCCTAGCGTCCCCTCCATGCTCGGAACCTCGTGGTTAGAGGGCTGGAGCGCTGACCTGACTTCTCGACCATGCCCATCCCGGCCGTGGTCCTACGGTTGATGGCCTTCAGTGCGTGCTCCATCTCTTCTTGTGTCTTGTAGGGGCTCTCGCTCGGGTCCTCACTCTTGAAGTCGTTGACGATCTTCTGGGCCCGCAACACACGCCAGCGCCACGCCCGTTGAGACGCAGGTCCCTCGAAGTCCTTTGGGGGCGCAAGCGGGTCATCACCTTTAGGTGAGATCGCTGCTGACAGTTCTTGGGCGCTCTGCTTAATGCCCGCTCTCACTTGTAGCATTTGATCCATTTCGAGGGGGTTGTTAGGGTCATCGAAGGCGCTCTTCATCATACAATGAGTGCATCTACTAGGGTCATGTCCGGGGCCCGCCTCGTGAGGCTTATCCAACACCGACTCAACGTCCTTCTCGGTGGCCTTGGGGGGACCCGGCGGTGGGCTACCTTTAGAGGGCCCGTACCACCTCCCACTGCGGTGGGGGTCGTCTGGGCTGTAGGGTCGTGGGTCTTGGGGCATGGAGACAGTATATCACCTGAACTGGTAGAATAAGGTATGCCCAAAGACGTACAGCCTGAGTACACCCAGCCAACCCTACCCGGGGTAGCAGAGCACATCAAGGCCCACCCTCTACAGCCACACCAGATGTTCCGGTTCCAGTACGAGGCCGACCCACAGACCATGTGGCGTGTTGAAGAATCTGATGAACTGGGGGGCTACGGAGCCGACGACCACTCGGGTGGGCTGCACTTTGGGGACTATGCGGCGGCTCTGCATCGAGGAAAGAACATTTCTTCTAGCGCTAGAAACGCTTTGCGTATGTTCAGTTTCCGGGCCGGGGGGAAGTTCTCCAACGAGCCACCAGCGGGCCACCCTGCGTCGGAGGACCTGCCGGGGACCAAGGGCGTGAAGGCTGACAGAGACATAGGTGAAGAGTCGTGGCCCCAGTACAAGACCGGAAGGTGGTACAAGAACCGCTTTGAACTGGGGGGATGGGATGAGAATGACCCCTACTACGACCGGGGCCCCGCCAATATCCCGATCCAAAACTTGGATAAAGATGACCCGCTGGGGTTTAATACCCCGGTTGGGGATGCCCATGCCCAGTGGACCCTGAGCGGGTACGTGCCCCAGCGTGAAGGGTTTATGACCACCCACCCAGAAGAGGTACTGAAGGCCCACGCTGCGGGCATCGACGTGTCTCCGGCCATCTTACACGAGGCCCAATTCAGACCAGAGTACTCTGGGACCATCCTGAGTAACACAGGGAGTACCCCCGCACGTTGGAATCAAGTACAGTCCCACTATGGATTAGTAACGAAGGCAACTAGGGACCCGCACCCCCATCTCAAGAGGGGACAACCGAGGACATGGGAAGACCCGACACCACAGTATGACCAACCCCAGATGTTCGTGCCCCACAACGAGTCTGGCTCTGGTAAAGGCACTGCGGATAGTCCCAGCACGGCTAAGTACTACACTCCTGAGGAGTACGACGCAGCGATGCAGGAGTTAAAGGACAAGCCTCTCAAGTTCACGGCAACGCTGGGGGACCCTGTCCCCGCCGGGGCGATGCTTAAACGGATCATTCCGGGGACGCTCAACGAACTCCTCCTCGGACACCCATGAGCGAGACCTTCTGCGGAGACGACGAATACAGCATCGACTGCACCAGTGACGTTGTCGTGGGAGACGAGGTGCGCTTCTCACGGGCCACGTTCACGGGGAGCCACCGGAAGCCGAAGTTCGCTGGCTACGAACTGGTAACGGGCAAGATCATCAAGGACTCCTACGGCAAGGACAAGCAGCAGCACACGTTCACGTTGGATACGGGCGGCGAGAAGCCGCTCCGCATCAAAGGACGGAACGTCTACCGGGAGGGCACCTACCGGAAGCCTTGGGAGGACGAATCGGCACGTAAGGCCGCTACCGATGAGAAACACCAGCGCGGGGGAGCCGCCCGAGAAGAACGTGACCGGCGTATCTCAGGGGACCAGTTCTGATGAACCCCCGGGGCTACTCGGGGTCGGTCGGGGGCGGGGTCTGTGTGTGCCCCGGGCTCAGGTGCCCAGCATCGAACGCTGACCTCCTGCTCGGCTTCACGTTGTACACGGAACGGTAGTACGATTCGAGTAGATCGTCTGTTGGCTCTTCATCGGTAGGCTCTTCATCGGGTTCTGGCATGTCCTGTCCGTGCGTGCCCCGCTCGAAGTAGTCGTCACCGGAATCACCCCTGAGGTGGTGCATGTACCGGTCCAGTTCGGCAGTATAGAAATCATAGAGGTCACTGGTCGTTGACGAAAGGGTACCGACCCCTGATCCGTCACTCGCACGGAACGACAGCGAAGAGTCCGTGACTTGTTCCAAGGGGCTAACGGTGACACGATGTTGGCCGAGTCTTCTGGACCCTCGGCGGTAACTTTGTAGGTCTTCCTCCGCAACCCGCTCCGTTGTGTAGGTTCCGAACTCGGGGGCACCGGGACCCTGCGGCTCACCGCCGGGGTCCTGCGCCCACCGCCGCACTTCCTTGAAGCGTGGGCCGAGAGTATCGGCGCCGGGCTGCTCGAAGTCGTCGTCACCGATTCGGCCAATCCGCCACATGCCCTCTGTGTGTACCTTACTGTGCGGGGGTTCCACTGGATAGTAGCCCGCAGGGTCAGAACCGAACGCTGGCAGATCGACCCCGACGGGCCTTGAGGCCATTCCCATGGCAACCCTACTTCCCGTAGGGTCTTCAGGACGCTCAGGAGTGAAGTTCGGGTCGAGCATTACCCCTATATCCATTAAGGGCACACTCCTAGTCTCGTCTTCCCCAGTCTCCGCCATAGCGGTGAACCGGAAGTCTTCCCACGGGCGGAGACCACCAACCCGAGCGTCCGGGGCTTGGTGACCACTCCACATACCCCGCACAGAGATTCGCTTGCCTCCCGGGAGGTGGATCATGCCATGCGTAGTGGGGTATGGGAGGGTGTCCGAGTCTTGAGGGAACTGCCAGCCCAGATCGTTACCCCCGCCATAGTGCTCTAACTCAATGTCCTCGTAGACATGGAAGGGGTCGAATTGACTACTCAGAGACATTAGGCTTCATCCGGGGCTGGTTCGATGTCGTCAGGCATGATGAAAGTATACCAGTTCTGTCAACAGTGTCAGAGGTTGCCGAAGACACGGCGTCGGAACACGAGTATACCAGCCCCTCTAGTACTGGTAGAATAAGGTATGACCCACCGACTCTCTGAGTACCAGTTTTACGACAATGTTGACGCCTTCCGTGGCCTTGCTAAAGAACAGGGCTGGGACACTCCCGGCGGGGCTTTCAAGGCATGCGGAAATGCCTCTCAAGCCTTCAACGAGGCTTCTCAGGGTATCGGGGGGATAAAGGGAATGCCCCATATTGGGACGCACACCACGTCGTATATGTTCAGGAACTTTATCGGGGACGAGGGCAGGTCTCAGTACAGATTAGTAGTACCCTCCCACGAGTGGGAACACGAAGCGAACATCGTGGACACAGACGTAGGATTAACCGTTGTCGATTGGACGGCCCGTCAGTTTGACTCTGATACAGAGTTCCCTCACATAGTGTCTGTTGAGGAGTTTGCACAGACTTGGGGTGAGAGCGATGAAGGACGGCTGTGGTCTGGCAATTAGACCGCTTTTTTAGGCCTCGCTGGTGCCCTTAGCGGCCAGAGAGGTAGTATTACCGATCCAGCGCTCTATGGTCTCTCGGCGTAGTTTGAGTCTCCAGCAAATCTGTTCGATTCCGACCCCACCATCGTGCATCTCGCGCACGTGGTCAGAAATCGTGAACGGCTTGACGGGTGGGTAATCGAATGCGTCGAGCGATTCGTTCATCGAAGTGTCTCTTCCGGTCCCAGACCTTTGTAGTGGTTGTCTCTACGGGGAGGCACGCCGAAAATGAGAGCAGTGAGTGCGAAGCACTCGGCTAGGAACCTCTCGGGGTCGGGCAGCGGTTGTGCTGCCCAGTTGACCGTGGATACATACTTGGCTCCCCGGTACGGGGTGTCTGTGTCTGTCATGTGATCATCGTAGCACGTCAGCGTCGTGGATCTGGTCTTGGTGAAGGAATCTCTTCTCCACTTGTGTAGTCTCCGCGAAGACCAGTCATGGCGCTGCCGATGGAATCGGCTACTCCCGGGAACGCCTTCAGCCACGGAGCGTGGTCAGGGAAATACTGAGCGTGTCGTGGATCAGCGGCCTGCTTGGCGTATTCTCCGGTCTGCATCCATCTAGTGATCTCGTCTCTTCCACGGAGCAGTTCCTTGTCGATGGGACCGGTACCAGATTGTATCTGTTGATTGATGGACTCCATGTACCAAGCGTGTTGGGTAGCCCAGTGGGGTTCATCAGGGCCCACGTAGAAAGGAGACTCTCTGGGTTCCCGGTCGCCACCACGTGCTAAGGAATCATCGTTGAGTGGCATGTAGTAAGAATAGCACGGCTAGGGCGACCACGGGCCGGATTTCCGTTATGTGGTCTGGGTCTACATGGCGTAAATACCGAGTAGTGGATAATCGGACCTACGCACGCTGCCAGAGCGTTAAAGTGTCTAACTATGGGGGGGTCTTTTGACCCATAAAAGTGCCCGATTCGGGCCCCCTAATAGCGAATAGATTCGTCCGACTTGTTGGCCTTATAGCCCGATAGATCGGCGCACGAATAGGGAATAGATGTGGCCTACATCTGACCCTATGTCAGGTCCGCAATCGAGGAGACGGGGGCGTCGGTAGGAACCCCACCCCGGGTCGGTTCGAGGTGACTGTCATCGAGGTCGAGCGTCGAGCACCAC
>PVBE010392292.1_pt1 | contig 20184 bp, 19 predicted proteins | sample 1631181 | NCBI WGS metagenome assembly PVBE01 (sample SAMN08397723, study PRJNA350692) | Marine metagenome, whole genome shotgun sequencing project. | isolation source: water | place: Pacific Ocean | collected 2012-04 | reverse complement strand
TTGATATGGGGAGAATTTCTGAGAAATCCTTCATCTGGTGGGCAAGTATTGCCTGTATTTCAGCTCTGGCTGCTTCGTCATTCCAGAGTCCCTCAGGGTTCCCGTTGGTGTTGCCGCCGCGAAAGACGATGCTCTGGGTGTGTCCGACAATCTCGGAATTATTTGCAAAGTCTTCGAGGCGTTCAGCAAATGGTGTTCCGAAACTGTGACCGATGTAGAGAGTGTTGTATCCGGATCCGGGCTCAGCTGTGCCTCTATCTGGTTTCTGTTGAGCCTGGGTTGCGTTCTCTAATTTTTCCGGTGTTGGTGCAAGCTCTCCAGTTACGACAATTAGCCAAGAAACCTGGTCAGATGCCTCGATGCTAATGGATACGTCTCCCCGTGGTAACTCACCTGTTTGGTGGCTACCAGTTCCGATGCCGGCAGGTCGCTCGTAGACAACCCTGCTCCCGTGGCTATCTTCTATGGAAACCTTTAGTGGCCCGTTATCCGACGCGATGATAAGTGAATAGTCCACGGCAACGCTGAGGGACCCCAAGTCAGAAGAGCCTTTGCCCTCGAAAGATGTAGCTACTTGCTGGCCACCAACAAGAGTTTCGAGAGAGGGAAATTCAACTGTCGCCGCGCTGGTTGTTGTAGTCACTTCTTGGCTGTCTGAGACCACTGCACTGGTGGTGTCTGTGGCAGTGTGATCCGTGCTTTGCGAGTCGCCAGCGCAGGCGACACCGAACACGGAAAGTAAAACCAATACCGAGAAATTCTTTATACCTATAGCCATTTCACCTGACGTCTCGAACTCTGGGTTAAAAGGTGAACGTCTCGGTCGGGTTGCAGCGGTCTAACTTTTTGCAATCCCGACTTTGACCACTCTTTTAATTTTTGTCAATCTTGCATGCTGATGGCGCCCATTACATCTTGGTCGCCGTCGGTAGGGGCTGCTACTTCGACGATGCGTTCGTCAACATCATCGAATTCAAGGCGAAGCGCTCGACACATCGTCGCGTGGAGTTGATACATGGCCACCGCATAGGTGAGTTCAATCACCGCTGTTTCACTGAGTTCTTCCCGAAGCGCTTCGTACGTGCCGTCCTGCACCCGCCCGCCGGCTAATACGAGATCATCGGTATACGCCAGAACTGCTCTTTCCCCAGGCGTATAGACCTCAGCTACCGACCACGCCGGTATCGCCGCCACTTTTTGTTCGCTTAGACCAGCATTTCGCGCTGCTTTACAGTGCTGACTAAAGACAAATTGACTAGCGGCAGCGAACCCCACTCGAGTGAGAGCAAGTTCCCTCAGATCTGGAGGTAGAGCTCTGTGGGGATCGTTAAAAAGACCGAAGCCAGAGACCATATGGTCCAGTAACGGTGGGGTCTGAGCGAACACGGTCCACCAATTTCCAGGCGTTCCTGTAGCTGTGCCAGGTTCAGCGACCGGGTCCCGACTGCCGAACAGCCGCTCATATATGGGCAGAACGGAATCAGGGGCTTCGGAGCGAGGTATCTGTCGAGTGCGTGTCATGTGCCTACCATATTGACAGAAAGCTAACCGTGTCTGAGGAGGCAACGATGGGCGACACTGGTGATGAGTTCGAATTCAGAGGTATAAATCATTTAGCTCTGGTGTGCAGCGATATGGCTCGGACTGTTGATTTCTATAGCAACGTCCTTGAAATGCCACTCACAAAGACACTGGAAATTCCTGGGGGAGGCCAGCATTTCTTTTTCGACTGCGGGGGCGGAGACCAGGTAGCGTTTTTTTGGTTTCCTCATGCCCCTAGTCAGAAACTCGGTATTGCCGCCGCTGCAGAAATGCCGGGCGGTGGAGACATCGTCTCAGCACATGGTTCCATGAACCACGTCGCCTTCGATGTCGCACCCGAAAGGTTTGAGGCGGCCGTGCAGCGGTTACGAGATAAGGGAGTCGAAGTAACGCGCATCATCAATCACGATGACAGCGAAAGCACCGTTAGCGATGAAATGCATGATGGTGTGTGGATTCGTTCAGCATATTTCCGTGACCCAGACGGCATCCTTTTAGAATTTGCTTGCTGGCTTCGAGACCTCACCCCTGACGATGTGTCACACGCGCCAGCAGATGCTGCAGGTAGCCGCGTGACCAACTCGGCTTATTGACGACAATTCTAAATGGGTCCTAGAGGCATCCGAGTCGGTTCGCGGTCCGGCCTAGCAAGGATGGATCGAAGGTCACGCTCTTGCCGCCTTGGTGGTTAGACAGGCGAGTTAGTCATCGGCCATGTTCGGTCCGTGTGTCTTGTTTCGTTAGCTGCTTCTAAATCTCTTCTGCTAGACAGAGGACCGAAGACGCCGGTCACCACCTGGCCGCGCATGAGTGGGAATAAAGGTAGGGGGTATGACATTTATTACGGCGACTATTGCTACGACGCAGGACAGGGCTGGGTTCCTTGAGGGTTTTGAGGCGAACGTCAAACCAAAGGCCACAGAGCTGGGGAGTCTGGACACATCAGTAGGCCAGTTCGTTATGGGTGGTGAGATGGCTGGGTTGATGGGCATTTCCATGGAATGGGACTCCGTTGACGCAGCTTTAGAAGGATCAGAAGCGATTATGGGTAATCCAGGCGGACGGGAACGAATGGTGAACACTGGTAGCTCTATCGTGCGTCGCAGCATCATGGAAAACATCGCTGAGAACGGCGTCCGTGAAGGCAAATACCTTTCCTGTACCTACATGACCGGAACCGTCACCGATGAAGGCGCGGATCTTAGTTGGAAGCACGCGCAGTCCGGCGCTAACGGCTTCATGACCTGTCGCGTTGTTGCAGCCGGTATGGCAGGTTGGACTGGTGCAGCATTTGCATGGACCGATTCGGTAGATGCGATGAATGTTTCTCGAGCCGCCATGTTGGCCGATCCAGAAATGATGCAGATCATGTCAAAAAACGATATGCGCCCAGTTGGTCGAGTGATTATGAGGCAGCTTGCTTAACCAGCAGTTGTAGTTCATCTACAGAACTAAGAAAGCCTCGGCTCCAGCTTCTGGAGCCGAGGCTTTCACTTTGCACTCGGCTCGAGTTGAGAGTCCCGGAGCATGCACGTTGAAACCTAGTTGTGTGATCTAGTCCCATGATGACTTGCGCCGAACGAGGCCTGGCGAGTCTCGGTTCGAATAGGGTGATGGGAAGGGACGAGAAGAGAATACCTTGAGTAGACCTAGGCAAATTTCGACAGAGGAAATCGAAACTTACCGAAATGATGGAGTGGTATGTCTCCGTGATGCCCTTCCGTTCGAATGGGTCAAGGTGTTAACGCAGGCAATGGATGACATCCTCGCTGACTACTCCGCTCTCAAGACAGCGGGTGTTCAGCGCGAAGGAGCGATGGACATCGTCCTGGATCGGTCTCACCTTCGAGCACTCAGCGTCCTGGGCGAGGCCGCTGAAACGATGGGCGGATCAGTATTAGCTGAGGATGGAGATGGAGGAAGGGAAGGTGAGTACATCCTCGTAAACAACGCTGTCCTTGACTACAACGGAATACGCAAGGTTGCTCTCGAAAGCCCGTTACCAGCGTTGGCCGGTCAACTGTTTGGCTCAAGTAAAGTCAACTTTGTTTTCGATCAAGTGTTGATCAAGGAGCCGGGAGCGCTCAGCCGGACTGCTTTCCATCAAGACCAGGGTTATTTCAAGGTGGACGGGCCACAAGTGGCGTCGTTTTGGACATCTTGTGACTCGGTTGACGCAGACAACGGACGGATGGGGTACATACGAGGATCGCATCTCTGGGTTATGCACGCGCCAAACATGTTCGTATCCCAAGAGACTGGCCCAACCCACGGCTTAGCTCAACTTCCAGACATTGAGGGTCACGAGGATGACTTCGACATCATCTACTTCGACGTAGAACCCGGCGATGTGATTGTGCATGACTACCGCACTGTTCACGGCTCGCGCGGCAACGTCAGTACCGACCGGACACGGAGGGCAGTCTCACTCCGCTACGGAGGCGATGGAGTGACGTATCTAGACCGTCCGAGTGCTCGTGGCGAATTCCCCGTTGATGATGATGTGAGTGACGGCGACTCGTTGGACAGCGCAACGTTTCCCATCGTGTGGCGAGAGCACCACGAGTGACCTCCCTGACTGCTTGCAATGAGGTCCGGTTTTAGAAGCACACTACAGGGAAGCCTTGTTGTCATGGTTGTTTCACGAGGCGGCTAATGTCGTCAACGATTTGGGGGTACAGATGAAGAATGTCTTGCGCATCGTTGCGTCGCTTGTTGTGGTGGTAGTGGTTGCTTCGGGGTGCAGCTACAGCGAGGATGCCGAACCTGGCGTTTGGAACTTTGGGTCGAAGACAAGAACCTCGACGTGTATGGAAGACATAGGTCGGGGTGAACTCGATTGGGATTGCCTTACTAACCAAGAGCAAGAACTTGTCGCCACTTACCTCTGGTCAGTTAACGAGTTGATCCTTCAAGATGGCGACGAGAAGTACCTAAACCCACCGACCAGGCACACCCACCTATTGGACTTACTCATCCGTTATGAAGCCCTCGAACTTCTCTGCTACACGGAAGCTTTCCCCGCAATGTACAGCGGCCGTCATTGGCCCTATGACTCGGACCGATTGGAGTCGGTACTGCCCTTTAGACTCCATCAAGTCAGACGGCTGATTGACGAGGAGTTTTCGCAGCAGAGCGCCACCGAGCGCGGAGAACAGCCAGCGTTAAAAAAGATCCAGTACCAGCACCTTTGCCCAGAAGGGCTGCTCCATTAAGCGGTTTCATATGACAGGGCAGACTCCTGGTGGGTAACCATCAAGGGTTTCGCTTCAGATAGATGGATGTAATGATGGGGTGATGGCAGATCGTTCCTACGTCAGTCTTACCTTTGATGTCGACACCATTTCGCTGTGGATGAGCCGACAGGACCGCACAGCTTTCAGCCGAGGTGAGTTTGGCGTCGTGGGTGCCCGTCGGATACTGAAACTTCTCGCGTCACGATCTGTGCATGCGACCTTCTTCGTCCCCGGGTTAACGGCGTCAACCTACCCAGATCTTGTAAAGGAGATTGTCGACGGTGGCCACGAGGTCGGCCATCACGGTAATCACCATGAAAATCCTGCACGGCTCGAACGCGACGATGAACGCCGAGTCCTTGAAGAAGGACTGGAAATTTTGGAGAATTTGACCGGTAGACGACCTGTGGGATGGCGTTCACCAGGTGGATACGTAACCAGCAGTACCTTCGAACTTTTGGTCAACGCAGGGTTTTCGTACGACTCGTCGCTAATGGGGCACGACGTGCGGCCCTACCGCTGCAGGCTCGATGACAGCTGGGTAAAGGGTGAAGGAGTCGAGTGGGGAACGGAAGTCGATCTTGTCGAGTTTCCTTGGGCCTGGCATCTCGACGACTTCCCGTGGTTCGAGTACATCCCTCCACAGGGCGGCAACCTGACAGCACCATCGGCAGTATTGGAAACCTGGCTCGGTGACCTCGATTGGGCTCTTATCCACGAGCCGGGCGGCGTCCTGACCTACACCATGCATCCCCAAGTGATCGGTCGCGGTAATCGGATGCTCATGCTTGAACAACTTCTCGATGAGATCGACAAACGCGAAGTGGGGTTCACAACCCTCGAAAAGGCTGCTAACGACTGGCGAGTGGCTCACCCGTTTGACCAATCATGACAGATGGTTAGGGCCCCGCTACTGACGAAATCCCATAGCTGGATTTAGCCACTGACCGTCCGGTCACCAAGTATCAATTATGTGTTTTTTGACACTTCGGTTTGAACGACGTTCAGCAGATGTTGGTAGATGACTAAGAAGTCGAGACAGGCCGACTCGAGTTTGCTCGGGTTCGATCACATCGTCGAAAGAATTGAAGTTTCTTGTTGCTGTGAAGGGGTCGTCAACACCAAGTTGGGCTGTCGGCCAAGCCACTTGCCACAAGGGCACGCTGTGTCCAGTAGGTGAACCCGCCATGATGTGTCCACAAAACCCTCCCGCTCTTCGGATCTGGATCGAAGCGATAGGCACCGTACGGTGTTGTTGAGTTTGAAGGACCCGGGTGTGCCACCGACTGACCCCAGGCCGCAGTCCCGTTTCGGTTTCGATTGCTGTATACGGGCTATCGATCAGCGAGACGATCGGATATTCATAGGCATCACACAGCTCGACGAAACGTCCAATTTTGGTAGCGGCAGCCTCGGTGATGATCCCTGAATCAACACTCGGGTTGCTTGCTAGAACCCCTACTGTTCTGCCTTCTATTCGCGCTATAGCGGTCACAACGTTTGTTGCGAACTGGGGACGCAGTTCAAAGATCGAGCCTTTGTCGAGGAGTGCTTCGATTACTGGGTAGATGTCGTAAGGGCCCGATTCTGGGACTAGGTCAGCGATCTTGCCTAGCGATGGGTGCGGTTCTCCGCTGGGGTGATCTTGGAGATAACTGAGGTACTGCTTTGCTAGATCAATAGCTGTCGGCTCGTCATCGACAAGAAGGTCTATGCCGCCGGTTTTTTCGTGCATCTCAACTCCGGCAAGTTCTTGAGGAGTGAGGGTGAGGCCAAGTGCAGCTTCCACCATTGGGGGTCCACCCATGCCAATAGCTGAGCCGCGGGTTGTGATAACGATGTCAGAAAATCCTGCGAGGCTAGCGTGCCCAGCGAATGATGGGCCGGACACGATTGCGACGGTTGGAACCCAACCTGAGAGCTCTGCCATTCCGTCAAACAAGGTAAAGCGACCAATTTGTCCGCTGAGTTCTAGGTGACCGAGCCCCGTTCGCGGGTGCCGAGCTCGGCTGCCGCCACCGTCGACGAAAAAGGCGACCGGCCAACGGTGTTGGTGAGCGAGTGATATCAGGTGTTCGAGTCGTGCCGCACCGTAACCTCCACCGCGATCGGTGTAGTCGGTCGAGGAGGCAATAACTGTTTCGCCACCTATTGTTCCGATGAAGTCAACGCCGCCTTTTTCGGGTACCCAGTCACCATCAGCGTCTCTGGCGGCTATCGCGCCGAATTCCACTTCGGAACCAGCGTCGAGAAGCATGGCCATGCGTTCGCGCGCTGTGAGGTGATCCGTCGAATGGACTTTTTCAACTGCGAGAGGACGCGATGTGTCGAATCTGAGCGCTTTGGCGGAACGGAGTTTATTGATCAAGTAGTCGCGCACTGGGTGTCACCTGGTGTCAATGTGGTGGATTTTGGTAGAGGGTAAGACGCGATGGGATCGTTTAAGCATTGATGCAATGAGGGGTCGTGTTTCTTCGGGCAAGATCACATCGTCGAAAGAGAATGTTCGTCCGGCGCGAACACCCGAGGCGACGTCTCGCATCTCTTCGGCGTACTGGTCTCGAATTGTTCTGGCCGTTACAGCATCTACCGCGTCGCGAATTTCCTTTCGCTTGACCAAATATGCGGCACCTTCAAGGCTCATCCCGCCGCTCTCGACGGTTGGCCAAGCTACGCGTAGTTCAGGCATCTTTCTGCTCGCGCCGTAGCCCGACATAGCGAAAGGCCCGAGTCCGTAGGCCTTTCTGAGTTGAACGGTGTACAAGGGGACTGTTCGGTGGTGAATAGCTGACAGAGGACGGGCATGATGGCGTGCTATTCCCTCTCGCTCTGCGTCGGGGCCGACCATGTAACCCGGGTTATCGACGAATGAGATGAGAGGTAGAGCGTAGGCATCGCACCACTCCACGAATCTGCATGCTTTGTCGGCCGCAGCGCTGTCTATTGCTCCTGCCCGAGGTGAGAGTGGTTGATTCGCGAAGATTCCGACAGCTCGCCCCTCGACGCGAGCAAACGCTGTTATCAATGACTCTGCCCAGGCCGCGCCGACCTCGAACACGCTGCCTTGGTCAGCAAATGCAGTAATGACTTTGCGCATGTCGTAGGCCCGTCGGCGGTTGTCTGGGACGATTTGAGAAATCGTTGAAGCAGAGTCACTGGCAGAAAAATCTGAGATGTCGTCGTGCCAGTAGCTGAGAAATTGTCGAGTGGTAGTGATCGCTTCATGAATATCGTCGACCAGTACGTCAACGTCGCCCCGCGCCGCCGCAATATCTGATGGTTGAGCGTCGCTGGAGTCGATATTGCTGCCGAACTCGGCGTCGCGTGTGGCGATAACGATGTCGCAAAGAAATGCCATCGCAGCGTGACTATCGCAGGTCGCACCCACCGCGACAGCGACTGTAGGTGCCCACCCAGACATCTCGGTTAAACCCTCCAAAACATCCCACCGAGCGCGGGTGTAGTTCACGATTGGTGGCACCGGACGTGGATCTGTAGGTCGTGACCCATCACCTTCGATAAACAACACCACCGGCCAGCGGTTAGTTACAGCAATAGTGATGAGTTTCGCTAACTTGCGCATGTTGCGTTCGCTGTGGGTTCCATCTTCAACTGACCGATCATGGGCTGCAATCACCACCGGTTGACCGTCGATATTGCAGACACCGCCAACTACTCCATCGGAGGGTCCATCATCTTCGACTGCTGTTGTGTGGCCCGCGAGTAACCCATATTCAGTAAACGAGTTTGCATCGGCGAGGAGGTCAATAGCGTTTCGGGCATTGGAGCAACCGGCGAGCGAACGTTTTCTGGCGTCAATGATTTGTTGGCGTGGGTCAGTCCCCGATGCTTCGCTCATTATCGGAGGATTCTTGCATAGGTTGTCTAAAGATTTCATGAAGAACCATCAAGCTCGACTGTGGCGACTAGTGGATGCAGCCACCTATCTACGACCAGAACTAGATTGAGGATTGTCGGGCCCTAGCGGCTCAAAGGGGGAGCAGTTGCGATGAGTCACGAACAACGAATGGCGGACGCGGGTATCGAGTTGCCGAAGGGGTACCCACCCGCCGGGCTTTATGTAGGCGCGGTGAAAGTAGGCAACCATTTACATATTGGCGGTCATGGACCTGTCCGCAATGACGGATCGATGATCACCGGAAAGGTCGGTGACGGCGTCGACCTCCAGATGGCACAGGACGCGGCCCGACTGACGGGTCTGCAGATGTTGTACACCGTACGTGAGGAGCTCGGGTCACTCGACGCGGTGGATCGTGTGGTGAAGGTGTTCGGCATGGTGAATTGCGCGCCAGGTTTCAACAACACCCCGGCAGTGATCGACGGGTGTTCACAGCTCTTTCTTGATGTATTCGGGGACGATGGTGTACACACCCGCGCTGCGGTCGGGATGGCCGAGCTGCCATTCGACATCTGTGTCGAGGTGGAGGCGCTGTTTCTTCTCCGCGACGAGAGCTAGGTTGACCAAATTCGGCGGGGACGACGTTTTTGACCTCTAGCGCTGTGACGCGTACGCACAAAACCGCGCGTCAAGGGTCTAAACCAAGAATGCGATCAGGGTTAGATTTCGCGTAAGGTTCGGTGGATCTAATCTGCAACTTGTGAACCGCTTGGAGGCGTACGTTGGACCCACTTGTTGATGCCGAATGGGTTTCGGAAAATTTATCGGACCCCTCGCTAAGAATTTTGGAATGTTCAGTCGATCTCAGGCCCGGAAGCACCACACCTACATCCATGCTCGAGCCCTGGACCGACGGCCATATCCCGAATTCCGATTATGTTGACCTGATACATGATCTAAGCGACCCTCAAAGTGATTTGCGGTTCACAATGCCTACTTCGAGCCGCTTTGCTGAAGCTATGGAATCTCTAGGCGTTGGAGAGGGGACAAGAGTTGTCCTTTACGACCGACGGTTCACTATGTGGGCAACTCGCGTGTGGTGGATGCTCAAGGCGTTTGGCTTCGATGATTGCGCGGTGCTAGATGGAGGTTGGAAGTCATGGAAGTCGGCTGGCTTTCCGGTTGACGTTGGCCCAGCGCCCTCTCGACCTAAGACCAAGTTTGTGAGTGCTCCCCGAACGGGATTAGTCGCAGATCTCACAAGAATGCAAGAAGCGTTAAGGGACGGAACTTGTGTCATCAACGCATTGTCCCCCGGTAACCATGACGGCAGCGAAGAACATTACGGACGGCCTGGGCATTTGCCGGGTGCCTCCAATGTTTATGCCTTACATCTCCTAGACCCGCACACCCAGTGTTACCTGCCTTTAGACCAACTTAAAGCTCTCTTTGATGAGATAGCTTCCGACGATAAGTCGATCGTTACCTATTGTGGCGGCGGAATAGCCGCAACCTCAGATGCATTCGTGCTGAAAGCACTACTTGGTCACGACGATGTTTCGGTTTATGACGGCTCCTTAAGTGAGTGGCTCCTTGACCCGAATCGTCCGCTTGAGGTTTAGATAGCGTGCCCGTTCAGTAGAGGACCTACAGGTCTTGGTGCAACACGAACTGACTCTGAACGAAACGCGGACCGGGTTCGGTAGCTAGTAAAAAAATATTGGGGGAGTAGTCGCAACGACTGCTTCTCACGTTGCCTACTACTGCACACATCCATAGTGAGCGGATGACACGTGTCGGGCGTACCGGCGTAACACCGAACCCTGCGGAATCGTGTTCGGCAAGTCCCTCGGCCCGACCGTCGACATCCGCCGCTGCAACTCGCTGTCGTCGATCGCTACATCAAGGGTCCGATTAACCGGATCGATAACAATTGTGTCGCCGTCACGCACCGCTGCAAGCGGACCCCCATCGGCTGCCTCGGGGCAAATATGTCCGATGAGGATTCCGTGGGAGACACCGCTGAACCGGCCATCAGTTATGAGAGCAACGTCTTTACCCAAACCGCGCCCTTGTAACTCGACAGTAAGCATCACCATCTCGGGCATCCCCGGGCCGCCCTTGGGGCCGACGTTGCGGACCACAACTACGTCCCCAGGCACGATAACTCCGGACTGAATGGCCGTCATTGCATCCGGTTCATTTTCGAACACTTTGGCGATCCCGCGGAACTCGCCCGTCTCGAGAGTCTTGCCTCCCAGTTTCAGGATGCAACTCTCCGGAGCCAGATTTCCGTGCAGGACCGTGATGTGGTTGTTCGGTTGCGCTGCCGGCGTTGACACCGCTTGCACCAAGTCCTGGTCACCCAAATCAGTCAACGAGGCCACGTCAGCCAGGTTCTCAGCGAGAGTCTTTCCGGTGACTGTCATGGCATCACCATGTAGCAAACCGTTGTCGAGGAGTTCCTTCATCACGACCGGCACTCCGCCGAGTTCGTGCAGGGCGACCATCGAGTACTGACCGTGGGGCTGAAGATTCGCAATGAGCGGCACCCGCTCACCGATCTCCTGAATGCGATCAATACTGAGAGCCACCTCGGCATCGCGAGCAATCGCCAGCAAATGCAGGTACATGTTGGTCGATCCCCCCATCGCGTAGGCGGTGGTGATGGCGTTCTCAAAGCCTTTCGTGTTCATGATGTCCCGGGGCCGAATGTCGGCTTCGATCAGGGTGTATAGGGCTTTGGTGGTCGCCTCCACCTGAGCCTTAACGTCATCGTGAATATCACTCGCAGCGTCGTAGTCGGCCGGATGTGAGGCACCTCGGGGCAACATCATGCCCATTGCTTCGGTGATGGTGCTCATAGTGTTGGCAGTGAACATCGCACCGCAGGTGCCACTGCCGGGCATCACGTTTCGTTCCACTTCTTCGAATTCCTCTTGAGTGATCCGATCGGCTCGCATCGCCGCTCGTGCCTCAGCCCAGTCGAGAATCGTCAGGTTATTGCCCTTCGACGCCCATGGGTCAAAGTTCACACAGCCCGGCGAGCTAGTCCCCGGATAGATGACGAGTCCAACGTCGTTGGTTCGCGCCAGGGGCATCATCGCGGCTGCGCCCGTCTTGTCACAACCCGAGATGACAATCATCGCCTCGCCGTGGTGGGCTCGATGTCCTATCTCGAACGAGTCGGCGATGATGTCTCGTGACACGAGGCTGTAGCTGGCATTGGGTGAACCCTGGGTGAGAGCATCCGAGACCGCTGGGGCACCAACGACCAACCCTTGTCCACCATGTGAAGCGATCGACTCCGACATCAGGTCCGATATGCGTTCGACCCGGTTGTTGCAGCGATGGGCGTTTGTGTAGGCCCCCGCAACCGTAACGATTGTGTTCTTTGCCGCGATGGTCTCGGGCTCAAACCCAGCCGCTCGCAACTCGAGACTTGCCCGCTTCCAATGATTCCCTGCCATCTCCCCACTTTACTTTTCTAAATTGAGAGCGGCCGGCGCGATCAAATAAGGCTGGTTCCGATCCTTTTGGTTCCCGCCGCCCTGACCGGCCACCAGACCATCGAACTAGGATCAGTTGAGTGAGTGGTATTGACCTCAATGACCCTGCGAGCGTTGATGACCCGCACACCTATTGGTCTCGTTTCCGTGACATGGGACCGGTGCAATGGAGTGACGCTCACCGGGCTTGGGTAATTCTTGACCATTCAGAACTCAGCGAAGCCTTTCGCGATGGACACTTACTTTCAGCGGACAGAGTCACACCCCTAGAGCGGGTGGCGCAGCATCGCCCGTCGAGCTTCGCGAAAGTGGTGGAACTCTTAGGCGGATGGATGGTATTTCGCGACCCACCACTACACACCCACCTGCGAGACCCGTTACGCAATGTCTTTACACCTAGGCGGGTCGCGAACCTAGAACACACTGTCAGCCGAGTTGTCGAAGAAATCGTTGATGGCCTCACTGGAGAGGTCGATGTTCGAAAAGACTTTGCCGGGCCACTCCCGGCTTGGGTGATCGCAGAGGTTCTCGGGGTTCGAGCAGATGAACGAGACCGGTTTCAAGGTTGGTCCGATGATTTGGCGACAATCGTGTTTGCCACTGACCCACATACGACAGCGCCTCAGCAAGCGACAGCGGCGGCCGAAGAATTCAGCGAGTTCTTTCAGCAGTTGATCGACCGCGAACGCGCAGACCCTTCGGGGACCTTAATGACCTTGCTAGTGGAGGGAGCAGGCGATGAATTATCTGACCTTGAACTCGTGGGCGCATGCACCCTCATTTTGTTCGCTGGCCACGAAACAACAACGTCTTTACTTATGAACACAATGGGTTTGTTAGCGAGTCAACCTGAACTCATCGAAGAATTACGAGCCAGCGACAAAGAAACCGCTATCGAAGAGTTTCTTCGCGTTCTTGGACCGACGAGGAGCATGTACCGAAAAGTTGCCGTCGAACACGAACGAGGAGGACAGACCTTCGCCGTAGGCGACAACGTCTTACTGTGTGTTGCTGCCGCAAACCACGACCCCGATGTTTTTGTTAACCCAGGGCAGCTAACGCTCGACCGTGACCCGAATCCGCATCTGACCTTTGGATGGGGCCTTCATCATTGTCTGGGAGCTCACTTAGCTCGCCTTGAGGCACGCCTCGCCCTCGAAGCCTTACTGACGAGATATGAGACCTTCAAGGCTCTCGGACCAGTCCCACCAATCGAAGGAACAGTCATTTCGTCGATTCAGCAGCCCCTACATCTGCGACTCTCATAAGGCGACTCGACGCACGACAGGGGTCTCAGTAATCAACCACAGGTTCACCGAACATGAGTTAACGATGTACGGCTGAACTCCGATGGGGATGGCGTGCACGCCTCAAGCTGTCTAGGGCTATATGCCCCTAACACTGGGTAACTGCCTCTGCGTCGGACTTATCTAATGAAGTAGGTTCACCGGAAAGTAATTGTTAAAGGCGGAAATTAATGACCTACACAGTGGCCAACATGTTGCGTGCATCAGACCCAGCATCATTTGTAGAAATCTTCAATCGTGTTGCCCGGCCAGAACTTGAAGCTGGAGGATCAACAAAACTTCGTGTGAGTCAAACCATCTTCGGCGGTGAATTTTCCGGCGCTATAACCATGGCAGCTGATTTCGAGTCTGTCTCCGCGGCGGCAGCAGCGGTTGCCGCCGCGAACGCAAAAGCGGGACCAGAGGCAAGAGAAGCCGGAGTTGAACTTGTCTCCCGAAGTCTCGTCATTACCCGGGAACAGCGGGGAGAGCAAGACGGCGAATATGGGTCTCTGTTGCAAGTCACGAGTTCCCCAACCTCTGCTGAACAGATGTCTGCAAATGCCGACCTCTACTGGTCTCATATGAGCGCCGGTTGTAGCGGGCAGCGATTCGGTCAGATGATTGCCGCTGGAGAACGAACAGGACGCCAGGTAGCGATCACCTGGACCGAGGACCTTGATGCTCTTACACAAGCAAGTGCCGCTATGTTCGCCCACCCCGAAGTTCAGCAACTAAATGCTCGTTTTGACGTAGTACCTGTAAGTCGATCGCTTTTCCGTCGCCTGGCGTAACTGAACTTGACGTAGAGCTGACGAGCATGACCAGAGAATTTGTACGCGGAATCAAATTTACTGATATCCCATGGCAGTCAACTAGCTCTCTGTGGGGCGACGAATCGGATCAGCCCGCTGACCTAGATATCACCGAATACGGATTAGCTCGTGTTCTCTCACGAGATTACGTGACAGGCGCCATTTCGTTACTCATCAAAGAGCCACCTGGCTGGCATACAGCCGCCGCTGAAGCGCATTCCGTGTACCAAGAAGACATCCTTTTAGAAGGTGACTGCTGGTATGGAGAGGAACACTTCGAAGGACCAACGTATTTCAGCTTTCCGCCGGGAGAGTTCCATGGACCGATGTACACCGAAACTGGCGCCCTATGGTTGGTAACTCTCGACGGACCGTTCGATGTGACCTATAGCGAAGACGTGCGGGTAGAAGACATGTCCTGGTTTGAGAGAGCGAATCGCTGAACCAGAGTTGAACCGACATCAATCTGAACGGTGGGCAATGATGTCTAGTTGTGCAGGGGATATTCAACGGAATTCGGGTACTCGACTTTTCTCAAGTGCTGGCTGGTCCCACCGCGACCAAGCTTCTGGTCGAGTTGGGTGCCGAGGTGATCAAGATCGAATTCGCCGAGGAGGGCGACCCTGGTCGTAGTCTGCCTCGCCTACGTGGATCGCGTTCGGGGTATCACGTGCAGCAGAACAGAGGGAAGCGATCTTTGTGTCTCGATCTGCGCGACCCGAGGGCAACTGAGCTGATCCTCGACCTCGTCCCTCATGTCGACGTGGTTCTTCAGAACTTCGCGCTTGGTGTCATGGAACGGCTCGGTCTTGGCTACGAGGTTGTGTCGGGGGTCAATCCCCAGATCGTGATGTGCAACATGTCGGCATTTGGTCGCCAAGGTCCGCTAGCGCACAAACCGGGATATGACCCCATTGCCCAATCGTGGGCCGGTGTTTTGCACATGTTGGGTTATGAGGATCGAGCACCCATTCTCGCCGGAATATCACCGGGTGATGTACTCGCCGGGGTCCATGCTTTTGGTGGAGTGGCAGCGGCGCTGTTCCATCGAGAGCGGACAGGGCGAGGTCAAGAGGTGTCTGTGTCACTGCTCGACGCCTACTCCACCGCGCATGAGGTGAACTGGCAGGAGTGGTCGGTGTCGGGTGGCGAAAACGAACCTATTCGGCGAGGCAATGTCCACCCAGTCGTTGGTGGTGTCGGGGTGTTCGAGACCGGCGACGGTTACGTCACGGTTGCAGCCGTCAACAACGGCCAGTGGCAGCGGTTGACTGAGGCTATGGGACGACCAGAGTTGTCCGCTGATCCTCGGTTCGCTTCTAACCCCGATCGCGTCACCAACCGAGATGACGTGAACACCTTCATCGCAACATGGCTAGCCACACAACCTCATCGAGACGACGTTGTGAGCCTTCTCGATGACTACCGGGTGCCGTCGGCGCCAGTGTTAACTGTGGCTGAAGCTGCCCAACATCCGTATCTTCACGAGGCTGGCGCACTGCGATGGGTCGACGACGACGTACTCGGAAAAGTGCTGGTCCCCGGTATGCCCATCAAGTTCTCCGAAACCCCCGGCGACGCGCCATTAATGACGCGACAACTCGGTCAAGACAACCAATACGTGACGTGTGAGCTTGCTGGGCGCAGCAACGACCAATACATGGCTCTAGTGGATGAAGGCGTGCTCTTCCACAACCCCGACAGCTAAAGCAATCATCAGCGCGAAAAATGCGCGTACACAGCGTCAACCTCAATGAGCACTGGCCTATAAGGGGCCAACGGTCATGATTTGGGAAAGTCCCAGACTTAAGGTTTTCGTCCCCGATTCCTAGGTCGGGAGGGGGGTGGGGTTAGCCCTCCGCAGTGATGGGGTCGATGAGCGCCCTTACCTCAGTGACAATGGACGCTGGAAATCCGCTGCGCTCAGCGTGTTCGTCGATCAGTTCTTCTGAGTCGGCTTGATAGATACAGAATGTCTTGTCTTGAACGACGTAAGAGTGATCCCAAGTGATGTTCTTGCCTTCGGAACGCATTCCAACCAGAACGCCATTAGAGGCAGCTGACGCATCTCGCAGCTGTTCGCGTTCAGAAGTTCCGATTTCTGGAATATCTCGTTCGATTACAAATCGAGGCATGCTTGTCTCCGCATTGTCTGGGCCGTTTATTTAGGCGGTTTGTGGCAGAGACCCTATCAAACCAACAAACAGCGCTGAAGGGCAATTGTGATTGGCAACAGAGTTAACTGAGCTGACGTGTTCCGAGGCAACGTGGGACTTTTCCGGATAAGAAGGCTAGGGAACTGATTCTGAATAGGTCACGGATTGAGTTCTAGCTGCAGCGACTAGATCCCCTAAAGCAATATTTACATCGAAACCATGTAAACCAGATTGAGGATCAAGCCCTCCGTTGATATGTGCTGCTCGCAGATCTCCCAAGTCAGCACGAATTTCAACAGACAAGTAGCCAAAGGTCCCATCATTGACGCATTCGCCAACAACCAAGCCTGGATATGTAACCCAAGGAGTAGTTACATCAAACGCTTCTTGTGCATCCTCATTAACAGGAAAATATGGTGCCAACTCCGCTTTGCCAGAACCAAAGTTTCCTGGGTTCACACATAACGAGGGAGCAGACACGACATCTCCCCAAGAGAGATCTTCCCAAGAGACAAGGTTCCAAGAGGCATGGTGCCAGGTGCGACCAAACCATGACTCTGGAGGAGGAGGCACGTCATCGCGAAAGGTGTTGTAGGCAATGACGCATCCGATTTTCGTAACTTGGTTACAGCCGGAAATTGTCTCAAATTCAGTGCTCCCTGCAGCAATATGTGCGCCTCCAAGTAGATGGGCGGAAACGAAACGATCGCGAAGCATAGGGTTTTGATCGATTTCTCTTTTGAGTAATTCTGTCAACATTGCGGTGCCTTGAGAATGACCGATCAGGATAAAGCCGCGCCCGTTGTTGGCATTTGCGATGTAGTGCTTGAAAGCATCAAAAACATCTGCATAAGCGATTTCAAAACCGGTGGTACCGGGGCCACCAATTAAGTCGTCTTCAGGAACCTCAAACAAGCCAGAAATAGCGGGCACGGTTTTTTGTCTATATACCGGTGCGTACACACTGCACACTTCGCTATAGCGAGAAACTTGAGCCCACACGGTAGAGATCTCCTCTTTTGCATCTGGGATCAAATCACTATTCGGAGTCATGTCTTGACTTGTTGTGGGGTAGATATAAAAACAATCAACTGGGAGATCTGAGCTTGTTCCAGTAACAATTATTTCGGTTGTTCCGTCGGCATAAATTGCTGTTGTTGTTTGATCACCTTCACAAACATCGTCAATGCCTGGCAAGCACAACCAAACCTCCGGGTCACTGTAAGTAGCGCTTACGTAGCCTTGATATGGAGTGTCAGGTATTTGAGTTGTCGTTGACTGAATGGCTATGGCAGTAGATGAAGTTTCTATTCTGTTGGCACTCCCACAGGCGGCTATCAGAACCGTCATACACGCCAACATGGCGCCCAAATGTTTCGTTACCGTCAACATTTCACAGAAACTAATCTTCGTTTCTGAAACAGAGTGCAAGGGCCTAGCTCCAGGGTTTTTCGAACCGCTGCTTCCAAGGCGGGTCACCTAGTTCGATAGGCGTCCCATCGTTCTCGTCAGGCCGGGGGTCAGAGGAAGGTCGCTTTCCTGCCCACATGCCGAGACCAAAGACAGCCAACGCGAGAAGTAGGCAGGAGCTCATGAGTACAGTCTGGCAGCCTTTCCACCTATCGACACTCTGACGAGCTGGCAACTCATTGAGCGATGCTTATGTGGTTCCTTTGATTGCATTCGCGAAGCCATTGATGGTCACCGCCTGGTCGTCGTTTACACCTAGGGCGTCTTGTGTCATTTGTTTCACGCGACTGCTCATGTCTGCAGGACACGCCGACAGAACGGGCCCAATTGTCGGCGATAGGGTCGTGATGTCCCAAAACTGTTGAAAGTTGTCGAAAGTGCGATCAACAGAAATCTGTTTGGTCTCGACATTCTCTAATCCAGCTTCTATCCAGGTTTCATTGAGGCGGTTCATGCGTGAGACTTCCGCCGAGGGTGGCCGTGGGTAAGCGATGTCGAGTTGTCGCAGTTGGGCGCTAATTGCCTCGACGGGCAATCCGCCTTCGAGAACGTCCCAAACGTAAGCAGAGACACTGCCGCCCGGCCTGGTAACCCTGATCATTTCCGCAACTCCAACAGCAGGGTCAGGCACGAAAAACAAGACAAGGGCCATTGTGGAGTAGTCAAAACGATCAGCCTCAAATGGAAGGTCCATAGCGTTTCCTACCTGGAATGACACTGTTTCGTCTTGAATGCGTGTTGACGCGAAGTCAATCTGCTCTGCTGAAGGGTCGAGGGCCTGAATTTCTTTCGGGCTGTGTGCCCGGTAGATCTGCTCGGTGAAGGTTCCGTTGCCGCAGCCAATGTCGATCCATGTTTTTGCCGTTTGGGGGGCAAGCCACTCCAGGAATTGGTCGCCAATTAGTTGACTCCAAACACCCATCCACTTTTCGTATGACGCACCGTCTTGAAACTTTATTTCCTGAGCCATTTGTCGACCTTCTATTGTTTTCGACCGCTGCTTATGAGTCGGCGTTATACGGGCGACGCAACAGTAGCAATTTTGTTTCTACGTATTTCTGCTTCCAAGAAGGAGAAACACGTAGAGGAACCGGTCGCGGCCTGATACAACCATTGACGCGGTGCTTGAGAAAACGGATCCTGAGTTCTCATCTCATCGTGATGGCTACGAGAACCATGTAATGGATTCCACACACCTAGACCGAATCCGAACTACTCAACTGATTCGCTAGAAACTAAATGGGCTACACCCAACTATTCGGGAATAGCTGGACACTTAAACAGCGGTGGACTTCGGGTGTTGATGAAGTTCGGTCAGTTCCCAAAGAGTAGGGTCAAGTGCGTGAGCGAGGTCGCAGCGATTACCACCTTCGAGCGGACCGTGTCGGCGGCAGCGCTTATCGCGGAGCTGGACTCGAATGGTTGCGTCATCGTCGAGAACCACATTGACGGTATACGCATGCAACAGCTGCATTTGGAACTCCAGCCCTATCTTGATGCAGCGCCGCTGGGTAGTACCGAGTTTGCAGGGCGGACCTCCAGGCGACGCAACGGACTACTCACCAAATCCGACACCTGTTGTGAGCTGGCAATTGACCCCCTAGTGCTTGAGGTTTGTGATGGGGTACTTGGCCCGAACTGTGTGAACTATCGGCTGCATGTCACCATGCTCGTCGAACTGATGCCGGGCGAGGTGCGCCAAGAGATACATCGCGATGGGGAGATCTACCCGATAAAGAACCCGGCACCACCGATGACCCTGGCCGCGTTCTGGGCGTATACCGACTTCACCGAAGAAAACGGTGCCACGCTCATCGCCCCTGGCTCGCATCGCTGGCCACAGGAACGCAAACCTGAAGCTCATGAGCTTGTGCAAGCAGTGATGCCACAAGGGTCGCTCTTGTTGTACACGAGCAGTGTCTGGCACGGCAGCGAAGCAAACCGCACAGACGCCGTGCGCACCGGAATGGGACTCCACTACAGCCTCGGTTGGCTTCGTCAGGAAGAAAATCAAGTGCTTTCTTCACCACCGGAGGTTGCACGACATTTCCCTGAACGGTTACAGCGTCTCATCGGTTACGACTTTGGGGGCCCATATTTGGGTTTTGTGGAGCAGGGCAACCCGATCGGGTTACTACGCGACGGTGACAACGGCGACTTTGCACGCACCGAACCAGCATTGAATGCCCAAAGGGAAGCCATTGAGCTCCTTTCGTTGGGCATAATAAGCGACGATGATTAACAATTGAGGCGTCGTCATCTCACCTTTGGGCGGCCGCCACTACATTTGGTTCCGTGCATGTAACAGACA
>PVBE010790586.1_pt1 | contig 20187 bp, 17 predicted proteins | sample 1631181 | NCBI WGS metagenome assembly PVBE01 (sample SAMN08397723, study PRJNA350692) | Marine metagenome, whole genome shotgun sequencing project. | isolation source: water | place: Pacific Ocean | collected 2012-04 | reverse complement strand
TAATAACCCCTGCTGCCCAAGCTGAAATGACGAACTCACTAGCGATGTCTGAACTTCCGCCCAAACAGAAACCATATTGGATGGTGTGGAGAGATTTGTTCTTCGCGCCGAACCACTAACCCACTGTCAGGCAGATGATGCTGCCACTTAATCGCCAAAATAAGTTGCGTGAACGCTATCGCCAAATGAATCCAGACTGGTCTCCCAGTGGAGAAGTGTTTGAACAAACAGTCAGTAATTATGTAGGAAACGATAACCAGATTCTAGATATTGGGTGTGGGCGTGGGGGATTATCAGAAAAACTAGTTTATCAAGGTAAACAAGTACATGGTTTAGATATTGACTGGAATTCAATGATATCGCATAGAGATAGTCTCATTCAACTATGTGCAGGTCACTGCAACTTTCTACCTATCAAATCATCCACGTATCAAACCATAATTTCATCATGGCTTCTCGAACATTTGCCTGATCCCCTAACTTGCTTTCGAGAAGTAAAACGCGTATTAGAACCTGGTGGCCATTTCATTTTTCTGACACCTAATAAGAGTCACCCGATTGTAATGGCCAATACATTAAGCAGACTGATACCAAGACTACAAAGCATATTAGTTGAACGCTTATATCAGCGTATGGGTGCCGATACATTTCCAGCATATTATCTGGCAAACACTCAAACCACTTTACGAACACTTGCAGAACAAAGTGGACTACAATTGATTGATATTAGAGCAATTAATGATCCTACTTATACTGCATTTAACGAGATTCTGTTTAAAACATCAATTACATTAGATAAATTTATACCAAACATGTGGGGAATACACCTAGTAGGTGTAATAAAGAGACCATACCATCTACAAAATTGACGTATATTATTAACACTGAATATACTTACACATGACCTAAAAGACCCCCTCTAAAAGTCTCCATCATTTTCGTCTTCGTAATAACATTACGTAGTGAGTTATCACTGTCGGAATAAGCGTAAGCACGAAGATAATTAGATGTAAGTCCACTCCAACATACCAAATCATTATCGGATTTACATGATTCCCATAACACATCTAATTCACGACCAACAAAACTACTAATGAATTGTGACTGATGCTTTTTATTGATTTCATGCATGAGTCGGCTACGCTTTCGAATTATATCGACAGAAATCTGCTCTGACATTTTTGACGCGGCTGTTCCCGGACGTCCAGAGTAAGGAAATATGTGCAACCCGGCAAATTTCATACTGTCAATAAACTCGTACGACTCAATAAAATCAGTGTCTGTTTCACCAGGAAAACCAACAATTACATCAGTGGTAACTGAAAGATTTGGAATTGTCATTCTTGCTGCTTCTAATAAATTCTTGAAGCTATTACTTGTGTTACGACGCCCCATGCGCCGCAAAGTGCGGTTAGACCCACTCTGTAATGGCAGATGTAGATGTGGTAACAAGCGACTGTCTTCCCATAATTTGAAAAAGTCTGGTGTCAGATCCCAAGGCTCTAGTGAAGAAAGACGCAGTCGTTTAACATCAGTCTCCTTAAGGACAGACAACACCAGATCTTCCAAACTAACGTTTACCCCAATATCATGCCCATAAGCTCCAAGATGTACCCCACACAACACCACTTCACAATAACCAAACCCTACAAGGTCGTTGATTTCTTGAACAACCTGGGCTAGCTTTTTACTCCGTCCAGCACCTCTGGCAATAGTAACAACGCAAAAAGTGCATTTGTTTTCACAACCATCTTGCACTTTCAGAAATGCTCGAGTACGTCCCGAGGAACTACTAGAATATGCAATGTCAGTAGCAATATGATCGCAGTCATGCAACAAGCCAGACTCAGTTAATATCTGCGGAATATCATCTTTATATTGTGTGCCCACCAACATATCAGCGCCTACATCACGGGCAATCTGTATGTCAATTTCCGCATAGCATCCAGTAATCACTAATGTTGCATAAGGATTCGCACGACGCAATTTACGTATAATCTTACGAGACTCTGAACCTGCCGAACTAGTTACCGCACAGCTATTAAAAATCACTATATCAGCATCGGAACCTGCAGGCACTATTGAATGTCCAAGTGCGATAAACTGCCGCGCAAGAGAATCAATTTCAGCAGTATTTAAGCGACATCCAATTGCATGAAGATGAATCCGCATGTCAAATAGTATAGTCGACAGAAAGAACTTATACGTCAGCAAACCAATGGTTTAATTTTTAAAACAGTCAAGTATAATAGAGTGTGGGTATTGTATAGGTTGCGCTAAGGAAACAATGGAAATTCTATCTATAGAATGGTTTGGAAACTCATTAAGGAATTATTTGATTGCGTTAATTGTAGTGATTGCTTCAGTCACTATAATGCGAGTTTTACGCAACATGCTCCTAGTCAGACTACGCTCTGTTGCCGATATTACAACCACCAAACTGGATGATTTAGCTGCTAATCTGGTTCAATCTACTCGTTCTTGGTTCATACTTGGAATATCATTCTTTATCGGCATAAAATCTTTGCAACTGCCACAAACAGCTAATGAAGGGGTTAGAATATTTGTGCTCTTCATTAGTCTCTTGCAGACAGCAACATGGTCCAACCAGTTGATAAACCACATATTACATCAATACACGCAAAATGCGGTCGAAGATGAAGGCAACCGGAAAAACACTGTTGCTATCTTGGGTTTAGCTAGTAGGATTATTCTGTGGGCTATTTTGTTGCTGCTCGCCCTTGATAACCTTGGCATAGAAATTACTGGACTAATCACTGGATTAGGAATAGGTGGCATTGCAATAGCTCTTGCAATCCAAAACATTCTCAGCGACTTGCTCGCATATGTTTCTATTATGATGGACAGACCCTTTGCAATTGGTGATTTTATAGTTGTAGATGAATTTACTGGAGTCGTAGAACGTATTGGACTAAAAACTACTCGTCTGCGCAGTCTGAGTGGAGAGTTACTAATTTTTTCCAACAATGATCTACTCAGTAGTAGGATGCGCAACTATAAAGATAGAGAGCAGCGTAGAGTACTATTTAGCATAGGAGTCACATATGATACACCCGCAGATTCGTTGGCATCTATCCCTGGCATAATTAGAGATATATTGGAGACACAAGAACATGTGCAGTTTGACAGAGCTCATTTAAAATCGTTTGGTTCATTTTCAATAGACTTTGAAATAGTTTATTACGTCACTACAGCAGATTACCTTATATACATGGATGTACAACAAAATGTTAATCTGGAAATTGTACGGGCCTTTGAAAAATCAGGAATAGAATTCGCTTTCCCAACTCAGACCGTCTTTCTTAACACTAATTCATCATAAATCTAAAATTTCATACGTACTACATTAAATACAATCATTCATGCTTAATATAGTAAATTGAATCATATTGAAGTTAAAGTGTAAAAGTAGTAAACTAGCTATTGGTCAAAAAATAAATACGGGTATTGCTTATGAAAATGAATATTGAAATTATCTATTGCTCATCTTGAAACTATGCTCCGAGAGCCACCAGTCTGGTAGCCGACATTTTAGATGAGTTTCAGACAGTAGTTGAATCCATTAGACTTGTGCCTTCAACCGGTGGAGTATTTGAGGTAAGTGTAGATGATGAGATAATTTTCTCTAAGAAAAAACTCGAACGACATGCTGAACCTGGCGAGGTCATTGATATATTTCGCAACATCATTGCATAATCAAGAAAATTATCTAAGAAACAATAAATGAGTGAGAAAGGTAGAGTATTTTCTGGGGCTCGGCCAACCGGCAGGCAGCATCTGGGCAATTATCTGGGTGCAATAAGAAACTACGTTGATCTGCAAGAAGACTACGACTGTATATACTGCATCGTAGACCTTCATGCTATGACTACACTTGAAGAACTGCAGAACATAAAGCCAAACACTGCAGAAATGGCGCTTGACTGGCTAGCTGCAGGACTACGACCGGAAGATACCATTCTATTTGCTCAAAGCCATGTGCCCCAGGTTACAGAGCTACATACTATTCTCAGTATGTTTACTCAACTTGGCAAGTTGACTGATCTACCTACCTTTAAGGACAAGGTACGCTTACAACCACATAACGTCAACTATGGACTGGTAGGATACCCAGTACTTATGACAGCAGACATCACTCTGTATAAGGCTGATATTGTTCCGGTAGGTGTTGATCAACAATCTCACATCGAATTTGCAAGAGAAATAGTACGCACCTTTAACTATCGCACCAAACGCCAGGTGCTTATCGAACCACAAATGAAAAATACAGACTTTCCAAAGGTACTAGGTACAGATGGAAAGAAAAAAATGGGTAAAAGTGAAAGTAATCACATCGAGTTAGCTCTCACACCCGAAGAAACCAATAAAGTAGTGAGCACCATGGTGACTGATCCACAACGTGTGCGGCGCACAGATCCTGGCAACCCAGAAGTATGCAACGTATTTACATTACACAAATATTTCTCTAATGCTGATAAAGTGTCGACTATCGATGCTGAATGTCGCAATGCTGACATAGGTTGCGTAGATTGCAAACGAATGCTGTCAGACGAACTAAATGAACATCTGGGACCTTTTCGAGAAAGGCGCGCTGAACTAGCTAGAAATCCGCAATATATTTGGGATATTCTGCATGACGGAGCAGATCGCGCTCGGACAATTGCTAGCAAAACTATAGCAGAAGTTAAGTCGGCTACTGGCATAGCATAGTCACGCTTCAACTTAGATGTTTCTATATTTCGGAAATATCAATAATCGAATACGTGCGAATTCATAAGTACAACCATGCGACTTCTTATACAACGCGTAAGTAAAGCTAGCGTATCTGTAGCAGATACAATTGTCGGAAAAATTGACAAGGGATTACTTGTTTTAGTTGGTGTTGGACAAAAAGACAGTAAGTCTGAAGCAGAGTGGTTAGCTCGAAAAACAGCGCAACTAAGAATATTTGCTGATGCAAATGGAAAAACGAATCTGTCTCTATCGGAGGTGTCCGGCGCTGCGCTAGTAGTGTCGCAGTTCACACTTTATGCTGACACACGCAAAGGACGTCGTCCATCATTTATTAATGCTGCAACTAGTGATATAGCAGAACCTTTGATCGAATACTTCGCCAAGCAACTTGAGGGATATGGCATACCAGTAAAACTCGGTAAATTCGGTGCAGACATGCAAGTTGCACTAGTAAATGATGGGCCAGTTACTATCTGGATGGAACATAATAGTAAGTCAAAGTCAGTCAAATAATTCCACGTAGCTTTTACGTACACTATTCTCCACAATTCACTAGCCTACTTGACAGACACTATAGCACTCTAGTATTATCGCGCCGGTTGCTTGTAAGATTATAAAAATCAGATATACCATTACAACAATAAATCTATGCTGAAACTCCGCACACATATTTTTGTATTAGCGTTAGCAGGTCTATTGTCTATATCAACAGCCTGCGATGCTCTATCTGAACTTGCTATACAAACATCTGATGACCCAGCACAGGAAATAGAGAAAAGTTTAGCAACTCAAGATGCTAACGGCAACGTATTTTGGACTCTTTATGCTACAGTACTCAATGAAGACGTATATGCACGAAAGACTCCAAACACAAACTCTGAAGAGGTGTTAAGACTTGCCAAAGATGTACACTACACAGCTATTGGGCGGTCTGAGGATAAACTCTGGATACAAATTCTAGTTCCTGAAGACAATACTGAGCTATGGTTACCCAAAAGTTCGGTTAGCTTGAGTGGTGAGATCGAAAAACTAGCTTCTGTTTCTGACAAAATATTACCCAAAACAGCGTCGACAGCCACTAGTACAATAGAGTCGAGTCCCACTTCTATTCCAAGTAACACCTCAACGTCAACAGCGACTATAACAATGACGAACACTGCAATTCCAACTACCCTAGTGCCAGCTACTTTTACACCGCAACCGACGGCTACAAACACACTTCCGCCAACTGCCACACTGGAACCAACTTCTACATACACACCGGCTCCTACTGCTACTGCAATACCACCTACTACTGCTCCTGTGCCCACAACAGCGCCAGTCCTTACAACGGGCAACTTTGAATTGGGTGGTCAAGTTTCCGATTTTCGTGCTCCCGATACAATGAAAAGTGCCGGTATGACATGGGTGAAACGCCAAGTCAAATGGCATCCAGGTGAGGCTGCCAGCGGTCACTTCGGAGCAATTACTGATGCTCATGGCAAAGGATTTAAAATCCTACTGAGTGTACTAGGATCACCTGATCAATCTTATCCACACAATTTTGACGAATATGCTCGTTTCGCAGGAGAACTTGCCGGTGCAGGAGCTGACGCAATTGAGGTATGGAATGAGATGAACATTGATCGCGAATGGGCAAGTGGTAGCATAAGTCCAAGTAGCTATACTAATCTGCTCCAGAAAGCTCACACATCGATCAAAACATATAATAGCGGAACAATGGTCATATCAGGTGCACCTGCTCCTACTGGTTATTTTGGCGGATGTCACCCCCATGGTTGTGACGATGCCCCCTATATATCTGGTATGGTAGCTGCTGGGGGACTGAATTACCTAGACTGTGTAGGTATACACTACAATGAAGGCATAATGCCACCGTCTGCTACTTCTGGCGATCCACGCGGAGCTTCAGGTCATTACACTCGCTATTACCAATCAATGGTGGATACTTACTATAATGCCATCGGTGGAGCAAGACCGCTCTGCTTCACAGAAATTGGATATCTTAGCGGTGAGGAATGGGGTACACTACCGCCTGCATTTCTCTGGCAACCACCATACAACCTCACTACAGCGCAACATGCTCAGTACTTAGCTGATGCGGTGCGAATCTCACGTGTGCAGGGAAAAGTACGCCTATTCATTATATTCAATGTGGACTTTACCCATTGGAGCGATGATCCTCAAGCTGGATTTGCTATGATACGACCAGGCGGCAATTGTCCTTCCTGTGGCCCGCTCCAGGCAGCTATGTCTGGAAATTAGACCTTTAGCACAGTATATAGAAAAATATTTTTAGTATGTGGTTCAGTACGAGTTTCGTGCTAGAATGACTGTTTACTATAGAACTAATTGCTTTTCACAATATCTGCTTAAGAGCGGGAAAATAATATGACTGTATACAAGTATCAACGCTTAGTAGTGAAACTTGGCACATCAACATTGACTGCAGGTACTCCTCACCTTTCAGAGGACACTTTGGCCAATTTAGTTTCTCAAATTGCCGCACTCTGTGACAGTAGATGTGAAGTAATACTTGTATCATCTGGCGCAATGGCAGCGGGACGCGAAGCGCTTTCATTTCCGAAACTGCCTAAGGAGATTCCTGCCAAGCAGATGCTATCCGCAGTGGGACAGCCAAGGTTAATGGCTATATATGAAAAGCTGTTTGCACATCACAATCGCACAGTTGCACAAGTGCTATTGACTCGACAGGACCTTACTCAGAGACGCAGTTACCTTAATTCTCGTAACACTCTGCTAGCACTGCTTAATCAAAAAGTCTTACCTATAGTAAATGAAAATGATGCAGTCACTACTGAAGAGATTCGAGTGGGCGACAACGACAACCTGTCTGCCTTGGTAGCAAATCTCGTAGATGCTGACTTATTGTTAATGCTTACTGATCAGCCCGGTGTGTTCACAGCAGATCCTCGAACTGATCCTAATGCTAAGTTATTGACTAAAATTACTAACAGTGAGATACCAGAAGAATTGTGGAAATCTGCAAGTGCTTCCAAGGACGAACTAGGTACAGGCGGTATGATTACCAAACTACAAGCTGCCGATTTAGCACGGCGTTCTGGTACAAACGTAGTGATAGCCAGCGGTACTGAAACTGATGCAATTCTGAGAACTGCGAAAGGCGAGTCCATAGGCACACATTTTAAAGCAACTGTATCAACTCTAGAGAGTCGAAAACGGTTTATTCTTTCGGGAACAGTTTCTACTGGCAAAATACAAATAGATGATGGCGCTACTAATGCACTACAAAATAGTAGCAGTTTGTTGCCTGTGGGTGTTGCATCAATATTGGGAGAATTTGACCGCGGAGACACAGTAACTGTAATTGATGTCAACAGCAATGAAATCGCACGTGGACTAACAAATTATCATTCCGCTGAACTATCTAAAATAGCAGGTCGCCAGTCAAAAGATATTGAATCAATTCTAGGGTATTATTATGGTGAGGAAGTTATACACCGAGATCAGTTGGTGCTTATACATGCTCCAAACTAGGAGAAATCTATGATTGATCTTACAGTCATGGCAGCTGCAGCCAAAAACGCCACGCGCCAGATGGCACATGCAAGCACAGAAGCCAAGAACATAGCATTAAAAGCTATCGCCAACAACCTGGAACAGTCCCAAAACGATATATTGTCTGCTAACGAAAGGGACATCAATGAAGGTCATAACAATGGCTTGAACTCCGCGTTAATTGACCGTTTAACACTCACACCCGAAAGACTTGATGCTATGGCTGCTGATGTGATAAATATCGCTTCACTCCCAGACCCCATCGGTGAACGTTTTGACAGCCAAGTACTCGAGAATGGATTGCAGATTGAACGACAACGTGTTCCTATTGGTGTATTAGGTGTGATTTACGAGTCTCGACCCAATGTCACAATAGATGTGACTGCCCTAGCAATCAAGACCGGCAACGTGGTGTTACTGCGTGGAGGAAGTGAAACCATGCATTCAAATAGAGTGCTAGTAAATTTAGTGCAACAGGCTCTGTGCGACGCCGATCTCCCAGAATCTTCTGTACAGTTCATCGACAATAGGGATCGTAAATATGTAGCCGAGCTTTTAAAATTACATGAATATGTAGAAATGATTATTCCAAGAGGTTCCAATACACTACATACATTCTGCCGTGAGAATAGCACTATACCAGTTATAACTGGTGGAATAGGAATATGTCATTTGTATGTCGATGAAAGTGCAGATATTAATTTGACGTTACCAGTTATAGAAAATGCCAAGGTGCAAAGACCATCTGTGTGTAATGCGCTTGACACTCTCTTGGTACACGAAGCAATCGCTGCTGATCTTATACCCAGAATAGTTGAACAACTTGGAGAATCGGGGGTGACATTTAGAGCAGACAATCAGGTACTATCTATACTAGAGAAAGCAGGTCTGAGCAGCGATTCGGCAAAAGTACAATTAGCAGGACCTGATGATTTCGATATCGAATGGCTTTCTCTTGTGCTTGGCATCAAAATAGTGAAAAACCTGGATGAGGCAATTGAGCATATACATAAACATAGCACTAATCATTCTGATGGTATCTTGACTGAAACAGATAAACATGCCGAACGATTTGTAACAGAAATAGATTCAGCAGCTGTCTATGTCAATAGTAGCACCCGCTTTACTGATGGAGGACAATTAGGTCTAGGTGCCGAAGTTGCTGTAAGTACTCAAAGATTACATGCCCGTGGACCAATGGGATTGCCTGAGCTTTCTACATACAAATGGGTGGTAAGAGGATCCTATACCTCAAGATCCTAATGCAGTAATATTGTCGATATAAATCAAAAGAGTATCAACTTTTTCTTAGCAAGTCTTTCAAAGTTTGCTCTAAGTCAGCCATATTATCAGGAACTTGTCCGCCTTCTAAAATTGCCTGCCCAAGGCCAGATTGCCTAAATTCCATCAAATCACGGTCAAAACCATCTTGCGGTATAGTGTCTGAAACAATTGTTCCATCTCGCATAGTAACAACTCTACGCATCATATTGGCGCATTGAATATTATGTGTCACAACTATAAGGGTGGTACCTTGTGTCTGATTAAGTTCAGACATCAATTCCATAATATCTGTAGTAGTCTTTGAATCTAGATTCCCAGTAGGTTCGTCTGCCAAAACTATTTTGGGATCGTTAGCAAGTGCACGTGCAATCGCGACTCGCTGACGTTCGCCACCTGATAGTTGGCTCGGCAGAGATTTCAATCGATGCTCTAGACCGACCAGAACAAGTAATTCGTTTGCACGGCCACGCCTCGCCAATTTACTCATACTAGATTCATGTAAGGGTACAATCACATTTTCCAGTGCGGTTAACGTAGGGATAAGATTATGCATCTGAAATACAAATCCTACGGTTTTACTGCGGAAACTATCTATATTTTGCACTGAGTTCAGTGAAACTCCATCTATTAGAACCTCACCAGAACTAGCATCATCTAAACCACCTATCATATTTAACAAGGTGGATTTTCCAGACCCGGAAGGACCTACTATAGCCACAAAATCGCCAGCATTAATTTTGAGGTCGACACCATCCAATGCTCGCACAGGTTCCACTAATCCAAATACTTTTGTCAGCTGTCTAGTTTCTACCACTATCGTACTTTCAAGCGACATCATATTACCATTTAGGATTCAAGTCTAGATACTGCAGGACACATATAACAATGAATATTATCATTCATAGCGTAATGCTTCTATTGGCTTCAAGCTGGCAGCTTTCCAGGCTGGGTATATAGATCCCACAACCCCCAGAACTAATACTAGCACACCGATTTGCAAAAATGTTGGACCTTCATATATTGGGTTAAAGAAAGATCCATAAAGAGGTATCAAACCCAAGATACTATTTAAGCCTATACCAATACCAACGCCAGCTACACCACTGAACAAGCTTAATGCTAAACCTTCTATCACTATCATACCGACTACACGTTTTCTCTTCCAACCTACAGCGCGAAGCAAGCCAATTTCCTGTGTTCGTTCAAAAACACTCATTAACATAGCATTCATCATTACAATACCACCCACCAGCATAGTTAATCCACTCATAGCATTCATCATTGATTCCATCGTCTTAAAATCCTGCATTTTTTCGGTAAACGTACTAGTAGTACCTACCATTACATCGGCAAACTGTTGTTCTAACATATTAGCGACATCGACTGCTCTCTTTTGATCATGCAAAGCTACCCCAAGAAACGAAACTTCGCCCTTCTTGTCAAACAGATTCTGTGCATCCCGTAGCGATATCGCTGCTCCTGTATCTTCAAAACTAACGCCATTTTCATATATACCCACAATAGTAAAACGTGCGCCTGCAATACGCATTTTGTCGTCCAGGTCTTTCTTTAGGCTATTGGCTGCGAGTCGACCCAGTATAACCTCCCCAGAGCGCTGAAGCGTCCTTCCCTCACGAACATTGTAGTCATTTATCTTGGATTCTCGCGGATCAAGACCATTAACCATAAAAAATGGTAGTCCAGGAGCAGTAGTTATTCCCCACACAATCCTAGAAACCGATCTGACTTCCGGGTGTGCGCGAATACTGTTTGCGGTACGCTCTGAAATAACAGAAAGTGACGCATCTGCCGCATCTTTCTCCTCTACCATTAGATCAGAATCACCTGAACTCATATAATTTGTAAACATAGATTCCATACCACTAGTCATACCCATCAAAGCAAATGTAAATCCAACACCTAGGCCAATACTTATAAGAGTTACGAAGGTGCGTGTAGGTCGCCTCCACAAGTTCCGTAGTGCCGAGTTAGACAATATCCGACTAATCAATTCCATGCTAGATGTAGATACTGGCAAATTAGTAGCAGCTCGCATAGCCTCGGCAGGCAATAGTTTGGATGCACGCCAGGCTGGATACAATCCGCTTAGAATACCAAGACCAATTGACAAACCTAAGGCCCGAACGAATATATCTATCGTGTATGCACCTGACAACATAGAACTCACTGCTGGGGACAATTTGATTGCTTCAGTTAGACCATATCCCACACCAACTCCAACCACTCCTCCCAAGAGAGCGACAATCAGAGACTCTCCTAATATCATCACGATGACTCTTCGTCTTCGCCAACCTATGGCCCGCAACACGCCTATTTCGCGTGTTCGCTCAAAAACACTCATTAAAGTACTATTCATCATCCCAAGACCACCCACGAGCACAGCAAATATTCCCATATAAAAACCAAACGAACGATACATTCCAAGCATTTCAGTTTGGCGAGTCTGTTCACCAGAGCGAGTAGCTGCTAATTTAGGCCAACGATCCTCTATTTCATTCCTAATCGCATCTATACGAGTTTTGTCATTCACACGCAAATTGAAATAGCTCACCTGATACCGTTGATCGAAGAGACGTTGCGCATCGGACAAACTCATCACTGCCCCACCATCTTCAAAACTGGTACCAGTCTCATATATTCCAGCTACCCGATATGTCGAACCTTCTAAACGAAAGGCTTCCCCAACGTCTTTATCGAATGATTCTGCAGCAAGTTTCCCGATGAGGATTTGCTTGCGCTGTAATATTGGACCTCCAGCAATAATACGATAATGGGCCATACCAAAACCGCGAGTATCTTCACCAGTGACAATAAAATATGGAACAGTGTCCATCTGTACTATATTTATAACCGTACCAGTAACCTCAACCACACCGGGAATACGCTCAATATCAGCAGCAATACTCTCATCCACTTTACTAAATAGCACCATCATTGCATCTTTCTGCGCAACCATGAGATCTGCATCTGAAGAAGTAAAAATCTCCTCCATACCACTGGCCATACCCTCACCTAGTGCCGATAGAGATACAACCGCTGCTACACCCATGGCTATACCAAGAATTGTTAAAACAGTACGGGTTTTCCGATTCCACAGATTGCTAATGATCAAGTTGTCAGCCACCTGCAGTAATAGTAGCGCGCAACACAACACCTGACAAAAACAATAATGTTAATCCGTAGAAAAGTGCTTCACGATATGTACTACGACCACGAGTGAAAGCGAACACTGCTGGTAGAGTGATAACTCCTAGTACTCCATACAGATAATGTACGCCGCGAATAGCAATGCGACCTTGAAATAGCATTACCACTCCAATAGCGGCCTGTAGAGCAAATATTAAGGCAACAATAGCAAGCGCACCCCAGTATTGAGGCGTCAAATCACGTCGCCGTATATATATCCAAAAACTCCAGGCTGCCACAATCAACGAGTAAATCAGTATTGTATTTGCTAATCCATCATGTAGTCTTGTAGTTATCATAAAGATATTCTAGCATAACTGTACAGCAAACCACATATCCCATACAGCATGCTAAAATGAGTTTCAGTGGATTAATATTATGTCAAGCAGTGAACTGATACGAGTACTTGTTACACAACCATTTGCCCCTAAATTGATTCAAAGTATTCAATCAATATCATCGCGGTTAAAAATCAAACATATTCCTACAAAAAATCCGGAGGATCTGAAAAAATACTGGGCTACAGTGGAAGTGCTATATACTGCCAAACTTGTTCCAAAACCCGAACAAGCACCGCGCTTGTCCTGGATACAAGCTCACTTCGCTGGAATTGAACATCTACTTAAACACCCAATCACGAATCAAGTACATCTTACAACTGCAAGCGGAGTCGGAGCAAAATCTATAGCAGAATATGTAATAGGCGGACTACTATCCCTTAATCACCATATACCTGGTTTTCTTGAACACCAATCAAAAAAAATATGGTCCCCGAAACGCTTACAGATTTTCGTGCCTAGTGAGCTCCAAAATACTACATTGGGAATAATAGGCTATGGAGGAATCGGGCAAGAAATAGCACACTTGGCTAATGCATTTGGTATGAAAATATTAGTAACCAAACGTGATATATCAGAACCAAGTATAAACAGCTGGCAATTTCCCAATCCCTCGAAAATACAGCAAGACTTGGTGGCAAAACTATACCTGCCTGAGCATCTACATATAATGCTAAAACACTGTGATTATGTAGTAGCAGCAGTTCCATTGACTGAAAAAACAAAACACATGATAAGCTCATCCGAATTCAGTGCGATGAAGAAAGGGACTGTATTGGTCAATATATCGCGCGGAAAAGTTGTAGATGAATTAGCATTAATTAACGCATTACAGACTGGTCATCTAAGAGGTGCCATACTGGATGTATTTGAAACAGAACCACTAGATGTAAAAAGTCCCCTATGGACACTGCCAAATGTAATTCTAAGCCCACATGTTTCGGGATTAACCCCCAATTACGATCAACGTGCTGTAGAACTATTTGCAAACAATTTGGAAAAATACTTATCTGGACAACCGTTACTTAATGAAGTGAATATAATACGAGGATATTGAATCCACAATACTTAATTGTGAGCAACTAACCTGTGAAACTGAATTAATGAGAGATTGATTCGTATAGTTCCAGCAAGACTCCTCCAGTACTACTTGGATGGATGAAAATAGCTCGTTTACCTGCAGCACCATCTATTGGAACATCATTCAGCAAATGAAGTCCTTTGGACTTGAGATCTATAATCATAGAAGACAAATCTTCCACTTCTAGCGCAATATGATGCATTGATGGTCCTTGCTTCTGAACAAAACGAGCTATACCACTATCTTCAGTGGTAGGTTCTACCAATTCAATTTTACTGGCACCTATCTCAAAAAATGCTGTATCAACTTGTTGTGATGACACTTCTTCACGATGCATCACTTTTAGCCCTAAAGTATCACGCCAAAAACTAAGAGCTTCTTCCAAGTCAGAAACTGCTATGGCGATGTGGTCTATATTTTTTATCATTATTATCAATATACAATCTACTATATTCGAGACCTATACTCACCCCATACATTGCGAAGGATATTACAAATTTCACCTAAGGTAACATTATGCTCTACGCATTCAATAAAAAGTGGTATTAGGTTGTCTGTACCTCGTGCAGCGTTAGACAATTGGTCAAGAAGTGTGCTTGTCTTTTCTGAATCACGCTGTTGACGAATAGCACGTACCCGTTGACACTGCTGCTCTTCAGTTTTCTTATCTACAATCAATCTCTCTATCTCTAATTTTTTGTCATCAGCAAAATTGTTTACGCCTACTACAACCTGATCACCCTGTTCTATGTTTTTCTGATAAGTATATGCAGCATCATGAATTTCTCCTTGCATATAGCCAGACTCAATTGCTGCGAGTGATCCGCCAATGTCATCAATATATCTGATATATTGTTCTGCGCGAGATTGTATCTCGTCGGTCAATGATTCTATTGCATATCCACCACCCAAAGGATCAACAATATCGGACACTCCCGATTCATGGGCAATAATTTGTTGCGTACGAAGAGCAATTTGTGCAGCTGAAGCGGTAGGAAGAGCAAGTGCTTCATCCATTGAATTAGTATGAATACTCTGCGCACCACCAAGCACTGCTGCTAGGGCCTGGATAGCCACTCTGGTTACATTGTTCTCAGGCTGCTGAGCAGTAAGTGTACTACCACCAGTCTGTACATGAAAACGCATCATCTGACTTTTGGGGTCTTCACAATTAAACCTATTTCTGATTATTTCCGCCCACATGCGCCTAGCAGCTCTGAATTTAGCAATCTCCTCTAGAAACTGATTGTGTGCATTGAAGAAAAAGCTTATTCTCGGAGCGAAATCGTCAATTTTCAATCCTGATTTTATTGCCGCCTCTACATAAGTGATAGCATTTGCCAATGTGAATGCTACTTCCTGAACAGCAGTACTACCTGCCTCACGTATATGATAACCAGAAATACTGATAGTGTTCCAGTAAGGTAAATGTTGATCACAATATCTAAACACATCAGTCACTAATCGCAGCGAGGGTACTGGCGGGAAAATATACGTACCACGAGCCAGATATTCCTTGAGAATATCGTTTTGTATAGTGCCACGCAGTTTATTGATCTCAACTTGCTGGCGCTTACCAACCGAGATATACATAGCCAGTAAAATTGCTGCTGGTGCATTAATAGTCATGCTTGTGCTAACTTTATCTATTGGGATTCCTTCAAATAAACGCTCCATGTCATCCAACGTTGATATAGATACACCAACTTTACCAACTTCTCCTTCAGCCAAAGGATCATCAGGATCATAGCCAATCTGAGTAGGTAAATCGAAAGCCACAGAAAGTCCGGTCTGTCCTTGCTCCAGCAAAAACTTGAATCGCCGATTGGTTTCGTCAGCGTTAGCATAACCAGCATATTGCCTCATTGTCCAATGGCGCCCACGATACATTGTGGGATAAATACCACGTGTGTAAGGATACTCACCAGGCATTCCTAGTTCGTCTACAGAGTAATCAGATTCCTCTTTGGACAAAAATACTCTTTCCAAGGGTATTCCAGACGAAGTAGAAAATTTAGTACGGCGTTCTAATTTCTTCTTTAATCTGGTTTTGTCTTTTCTAGAATTACAATTGGTCATTGGTCATCTAACGGTGAGAGTACTAACATAACCTCATCCTGCTGAATCGTATCTTCCGGATTTACTTGTATACGAAGAATAGTTCCATCATGCGGAGACTTGAGCTCATTTTGCATCTTCATCGATTCTAAAACCACTAGAATATCACCCTGACTGATTTCTTGACCTTCCTTAACTGGAACTGACACAACTAATCCAGGCATTGGGGCTTTCAAATAATAATCTCCCTTAGTGGCTATTCCAGCTCCACCAAGCTTCATCAACCTCTGAGACCGCTCGTCCTCTATTTCGACCATATACAGGTCACCTTTATGAAGAACTTGCCAACCATCATCAGTACCCTCAATATGACCCTCATATGAATTTCCACCAATTAACAATGAATATAACGGCCCATTACCTACTGCTCTGAAGTCTATTTCATGTCTCTGACCATCAACAGTCACATAGCTATCTTCATTGATAACCACCTCAAATGTTGTGTCATTAACTGTAGCCAAATACTTCATCTATGCATCCTTTCCCAACGTCCAACCCATTTCCAGTTGGACGTATCTCGTTCGCCTCGTTGAACTACATGAGCAGCTTGTTGGCGATACTGATGTGCAGCTAAAGCTGCAAAAACAGCAGCAATTTCATCGTCAGTGTCTGATCTGTCTCCCAGACTAAAATCATCGTCCACAAAGCTTGTATTGAATTGTCCAGCCATAAACCTATGTGAATTAAGCAACTTTTGGTGAAACGGAATTGTAGTTTTAACTCCAACTATACGGTATTCCTCTAATGCTCTTCGCATGCGCAATAGCGCCTCTCCCCTGGTTTTACCTGAACAAATCACCTTACTAATCATCGAATCATAATGAGGAGAAATAGTGTACCCAGGATATACACCTGTATCTACTCGAACCCCGGGTCCGGTAGGTACTATGTTGGTATTAATAGTACCAATGGATGGTATAAAATCGCGATATGAATCCTCGGCATTTATGCGACACTCAATTGCCCATCCTTTCAATTCGATTTCATGCTGCTTACGACTAAGTCTACGGTTTCTGGCTATACGAATCTGCTCTTTCACTATATCCACTCCAGTAACTATCTCAGTGACTGGATGTTCCACTTGAAGTCGCGTATTCATTTCAAGAAAATAATAATTCCTATCTTCGTCCAACAGAAATTCGACAGTACCAGCATTGACATAATCAACCGACTTAGCAGCAAGACAAGCAACTTCTCCCATGCTAGTCCGCAAATCGATATCATCTGAAAGTATGACCGATGGAGCTTCTTCCAAAAGTTTCTGATGTCGTCGCTGAATAGAACACTCCCGTTCTCCCAAATGGATCACATTACCATGATTGTCAGCCATTATCTGAAATTCTATATGCCGGGCACCTTGTATCAATTTCTCTAGGTAGATACTTCCATCACCAAAGGCAGCTTCCGACTCTCGACGGGCTTCGGATAGGGCATTGATCATAAAGCTCTGATCGTTAACTCGTCGCATTCCTTTTCCTCCACCTCCCGCAGCAGACTTAATTAACAATGGAAATCCGATTTTCGCTGCAATTGCCACTATTTCTTCATCTCGAAGACTACTTTCGCCTTCTGTTCCAGGAACGACAGGTACTCCTGCTTTTCGCATAGCACTACGAGCCACAACCTTGTCACCCATAATTGCAATAGCATGAGGCATAGGACCAATAAAAGTTAATCCAGCATCTATACAGGCCTGAGCAAATTCATGATTTTCTGCTAAGAAACCATATCCCGGATGAACTGCATCCACCTCTGCCACCCTAGCTACATTCAAAATCTTTTCTATGTTTAGATAAGAGTCTCTAGCCTGAGCTTGACCAACGGAATAGGCTTCGTCAGCGTAGTAAACATGCATAGCATGTCGATCGGCTTCTGAGAAAATGGCCACCGTTCTCAATCCGAGCTCATGGCAGGCACGGATTACGCGCACTGCAATTTCTCCTCTATTTGCGATCAGGACTTTCTGTAACATAAAATTAGAGTGGGATATTGCCGTGTTTTTTGGCTGGATTTGTATCGCGTTTGTTAGAGAGCATCTCTAATGCATTAATTAATCTAGGGCGTGTCTCATGAGGTTCTATAACATCATCTATATAACCCCTGCCAGCGGCAACGTATGGATTGGCAAAAGTATCACGATACTCCTTAACCAACTCTTCTTTGCGTTTATCTGGATCTGACGACTCTGCTAATTCTTTGCGAAATATAATACTTACAGCTCCTTCAGGACCCATAACTGCGATCTCCGCCGATGGCCAAGCCAAATTAACATCTGAACGTATATGTTTGCTATTCATAACATCATACGCCCCTCCATATGCTTTACGTATGATCACTGTTATTTTCGGCACAGTTGCTTCACAAAACGCAAAAAGTAACTTTGCGCCGGAGCGGATAATGCCTCCATGCTCTTGCGCAGTTCCAGGTAAGAATCCAGGTACATCCACCAAAGTTATAAGTGGTACATTAAAAGAGTCACAAAAACGTACAAATCGACTGGCCTTGTCAGAAGCATCTATATCTATCACTCCTGCAAGATGAGAGGGTTGATTAGCAACAATACCCACGCTATGACCCCCAAGTCGAGCAAAACCCACTACTATATTTGCAGCATAGTCCGACTGAATCTCAAAGAAATCTGACTCATCTACCACTAAACTAATGATATCTTTCACATCGTACGGTTTATTAGCATTGTCTGGCACAATTGTATCCAGAGCAATCTCGCTTCTAAGGGGGTCATCATTACTTTCTATAAATGGGGGATCTTCCATATTGTTTTGAGGCAGATATCCCAAAAACACTCTCATAAGAAATAAGCAGTCGGCCTCTGATTCTGCAACATAATGACATACACCAGAAATTTTCGAATGCACACTTGCACCACCAAGATCTTCGAAAGAAACATCCTCGTGAGTAACAGTTTTGACAACATCAGGGCCTGTAACAAACATATAGGATGAATTTTTCACCATAAAGATGAAGTCAGTCAATGCGGGAGAGTAAACAGCACCCCCAGCACAAGGACCCATAATTGCACTGATCTGTGGAATCACGCCCGAAGCTAAAGTATTACGCAGAAATATATCAGCGTACCCTCCTAAAGACACTACCCCTTCTTGAATTCTAGCACCGCCAGAGTCATTCAAGCCAATTAACGGTGCACCATTCTTCATAGCCATATCCATGATCTTACATATCTTTTCAGAATGGACCTGCGATAACGAACCTCCGAAAACAGTAAAATCCTGGGAATAAACATATATAAGTCTACCTTCGACAGTTCCCCAACCGGTTACCACACTGTCTCCGAGAACTTGCTTCTCTTCCATCCCAAAATCACGCGCACGATGTGTAACAAACATATCCAATTCGTGAAATGAGTCTTTATCCAGCAGCAAATCAATACGTTCACGAGCAGTCAATTTACCACGCTCATGTTGTTGATTTATGCGTTCAGATCCCCCACCGAGACGAGCCTCTTCTTTCAATAACCGTAACTTTTCGATTGATGTTTTATTTTTCATTGGTAATTTACCATTACTATAGAAACTAATACTTAGGTCACTATGATTATATCCAGCATCTCACTATTAATATACTTATCATTCCACTAATAATATCAATATAATTAACACGGATGAAATGACCTAAGTTACGACTCATTGTACTATTCACTAAATTCATCTGCTTGTAGCGAAATTCTCTATAGTTGGTATATGCAGGTAATCGAGTCGTCTACTCTTGCCATTCCGGTTGTCTCTTTTCGAGAAAAGCACATATACCTTCTTGAGCATCAGCATGAATAGCATTAGTCACCATAACCTCTCCTGCATAAACATATGCTTGTTTCTGTGCCATATC
>PVBE010277070.1_pt1 | contig 20188 bp, 24 predicted proteins | sample 1631181 | NCBI WGS metagenome assembly PVBE01 (sample SAMN08397723, study PRJNA350692) | Marine metagenome, whole genome shotgun sequencing project. | isolation source: water | place: Pacific Ocean | collected 2012-04 | reverse complement strand
GGCCTGTGCATCGGTATTCAGAACCCGGTAGGCGACGCCTTCCAGATCACTGAGAATCATGCGGTTCACGGCATTACTGCCGCCGCCGCCAACACCGATTACTTCGATCCTGGCGGTTTGGCTCGGAAGGATTCCTGAGGCATCCATGGAGGTGGATGTATTCATGCTCACCATCTCCATCGTTGCATTAGATCCGTTGATTTATCTGAGTATTATGTCTGTGCAGGTCTGATTAGCCGACTTTTTGACCAAATTGGCCAAAATCAACCCTGATCAACTCTTGCCTTGGCTATCCCCAGACGTGCCGTTTCTGGACGTTTCAAGGGGTGTTCACTTGGTCTTGGCAGGTTGCTTGGACGGTTGAGGTACCTGCAGTTCCGGTTTCCCTGGATCGCTGAGATCAATGCTCGTGCCTTGCCGATTTCGGTATTCAGGCGGAATTGTGCTGGTCAGATGGGTAATCGTTTTCAGTTGTTCATCCAACTGATCTGGATTCATACCCAGCTGAATCAGTCCAAGCGCTTTGGTCTGCAGGCTCAACTCTCCATCAGGAGCAACAATGATTTTCAAGAGTGGGCTGCCGAGCTGATCCCTTTGCTCAAGCACGCGGGAAATCAGCAGGCGATGGCTTGCACGCCAGCCTTGAACTTCGATGGCACTTCTGGGCCGTTCTCCCTGGTTGGCGACATTCAGAGGCATCCAATGACCCAGTGCATCCACCATGCCCTTCTCCCTCAGGTTTGAGTCCTGACGTACGGCGTAGGCAATCGGCTCCCGATCCGTGAGGCTCACCTGCAGCGCGGGAGGCAGAAGGCGCCTGTTCACAACCACGGATTGCACGGGCAGTTTCAGGAGCAGCGTCTGTTCGAGTTGACTGGGCTTCAGTCCCAGCAGGGGCAGGGGAATGTTGATCTCACCGGCCTTGAGCACAGCGTCATGACTGAGGTTGGCACTGCCTCTGACCTGGATCTGATCCCTGTGGGTCAGCAGCCATCCCTTGCTGAGCAACAGCCAGCCCAGACCTGCGGAGATCCCAGCGAAGAAGAGGATTCTCCAGCCATGAATCAGGTGTTCTCTGCGGCGTTGCTGCCTCAGTTGTCGCCGCCTTTCAACCCCGGGAGCCCTGGCGGACTTGTAGCGATCAACTGCTTGCTTCGAGGGCATTCAGAGGTCGCAACGGGCTCGGGTCATCAGCTCCTCCATCCAGCGGCGGGCACGATCGGCGTCGGCAAAGGGCACATCCATCTCCTTGCCTGATCCCACAACGCGAAGCCTGCAGCGGCCTTGAGACTCCTGGTCCAGGGGGGCATCCCCTGAGGTGAGGGCCATCAGTTCAACCATTTCCAGATAGTTGACTTCAAAGCTGCTCTGTTCCCGGAACGTTCCGGCTTCAAAGCTGCTCCAGCTCAGCTGTCCATCCTTGAGCCTGGCGGCTCCGGAACTGTCAAGTTTCGCCAGTTCAGCGCCTTTGGCCCAATCGCGGAACAGAGACTGTCGCCTCCGCTCAAGCCAGCCAAGGGCTGTAAGCAAGACAAAAGCCAGCAGAAGGGGGAACCAGAGCAGACCTTGATTCATCGGTAAAGCATCGACGGCTGTCCACGCCGCCATCCAAACGGTTGATCCATCATTCTCCCGCTGTATCGACCAGGAGCGCCACCAGCTGTTCGAGCGTTACACCGGTGGCATCCCAAAGCATCGGATACATGCTCTGGGATGTGAAGCCAGGCAGTGTATTCAGCTCATTGACCCAGAGTTGATTGTTGCTGTCGTCGTAGAAGAAATCCACCCGTGCCATGCCATGGGCATTGACGGCAAGGCAGGCCTGCAGGGCCTGCTCGCGTACCTGTTCTGCCACCGCGTCGGGCAGGGGGGCTGGAATCAGGGTTCTGCTGCGTCCTTCGCTGTACTTGGTGTCGTAGTCATACCAATCGGCATCAAAGCGAATTTCACCGACAACAGAGGCGCGCAAGTTTTGGTGTCCCAGCACTGCGCATTCAAGTTCCCGCGCCTCGACGCCCTGTTCGATCACGATGCGTGGATCGAGGCAAGCGGCTGTTTCGAGGCCGGCCAGCAGCTCGTTGCGATCGCCAGCCTTGCTGATGCCAACGGATGATCCCAGGTTGGCGGGTTTGACGAAACAGGGATACCCAAGCTTGGCCTCGATCCGCTCAATCACGGCATCCAGGGAGCGGATATCGATCAGTTCGGAGCTATTCACACCAAGGAAGGGAACCTGGGGCAAGCCTGCATCGGCAAAGGCCGCTTTCATGGCCAGTTTGTCCATGCTCAGCGCTGATCCCAGGACCCCTGAACCCACAAAGGGTTGTTGCATCAGGGTGAACAAACCCTGGACGGTGCCGTCTTCACCGTTGGGTCCATGCAGAACCGGAAACCAGATCTGAATCTCTTCACTGCCTGCGGGAAGACCGTTGAAGCCTTTGGGTGGCAGCGGCTGGGGCAGTTCGTTGACGGCAGCGGGGCTGCCTTTCTCCAGCACGGCCTCCGCCACGGCCTCAGGCCACCAGCGCCCCTCCCTGTCGATATAGATCGTTTTGACCTTGAAACGCTCGGCATTGGCCCCCTGACGCAGGGCCCCGATCACTGTGATTGCCGAACGGATTGAAACCGCGTGCTCGCCTGAATCGCCTCCGAAAACCACACCGACACAGGTTGGGAGTTCAGACATCGGAAAGCGGCAGGGCCGGCTGTTGGCGCCCAAACGTATCAGTGCTGCTCGATGCTTTCAGCTGATTTCAGCGAATGGGGGTGCCGCTCAGGGAGAAGGCCCGTGCCGTGTTGATCAACACATCAACGAGATCACCTGCTGCATGGTGCTGGCCTGTTGGGCCCTCGGCAGCGAAGAAGGTGAGGCGATTGGTTCGGGTGCGTCCCATCAGCTGGGTTGGATCCTTTGGATTGAGGCCTTCCGCCAGCACTTGCTCAACCCTGCCTGGATAGCGGTGATTGCGCAGCCGAGCCGTGCGCTCCACCAGGGCATTGATTTCCTGCAGGCGTTCAACCTTGACGCTTTCCGGTAGCTGGTTGTCCCAGCTGGCCGCTGGTGTGTTCGGTCTGGGGGAGTAGGCAGCGGTGTTGACCTGGTCGAAGCCGATCTCCTCGATCAGGGCCAGGGTGCGGCGGAATTGTGAATCTGTTTCACCAGGGAAGGCGACGATCACATCCGCACTGATCGCCGCATCCGGCATGCGCTCGCGGATGCGCTCAAGGATCCTTTTGTAGCGCTCCACCGTGTATCCCCTGCCCATGGCCTTGAGCACAACATTGTCTCCACTCTGGAAGGGGATGTGGAAGTGTTCGCAGACTTTGGCAAGGTCTGCACAGGCATCGATCAGGCGTTCGCTGAAATAACGGGGATGGCTTGTGGCAAAACGGATGCGCTTGATCCCCTCCACGTCATGGACGTAATGGAGCAGATCCGTGAGGCTGTTTTCACGCCGACCCTCCGGGGTGATCCCTGGTAAATCCCGTCCATAGGCATCGATGTTCTGCCCCAGCAGGGTGATCTCAGAAAATCCCCTCGCGGCAAGCTCTGCCATCTCCAGACGGATGGCTCCAGGTAACCGGGATTGTTCCCGGCCTCTGACGGAGGGCACAACGCAGTAGGTGCAACGTTCGTTGCAGCCGTAGATCACATTCACCCAGGAGCAGATGCTGCTGTCCCGCCGCGCCGTGGTCAGGTCTTCGAGGATGTGGTGCTCCTCGGTGGCCACCACCTGTTGACCTGAGTCCACCTGGGTGAGCAGGGTCTCGAGTCGATTGGCGTGTTGGGGGCCCATGACCAGGTCCAGTTCCGGGACCCGTCGCAGCAGGGATTCCCCCTCCTGTTGGGCGACGCAGCCAGCCACCACCAGCTTCAGATGGGGATGGACCCGTTTTCGCTGCGCCTGACGACCCAGGTAGCTGTAGACCTTCTGTTCGGCGTTGTCGCGGATCGTGCAGGTGTTGTAGAGCACCAGATCGGCTTCGAGTTCGGCCGCGGCTTTTCGATAGCCCATGGATTCGAGAATTCCAGCCATCCTTTCGGAATCGGCTTTGTTCATCTGGCAACCGAAGGTGGTGATCCAGTAGCTGCCCTGGGGTTGTGGGGTGTCCTCAGCAGTGCTGCTGTGTGTTGGGTAGGCCTTATGAGCGTTGTTGCTGCGAGCTGGGGAAGTGGTGGCGACCAAGGGGTGGAGCGATCCGGAGGATCGGCGCAGATCTTGTTGCTTTCAGTGTGGCCACGAATGGAAATGTGGCAGCTTGGAGATCGGAGCTTGGAGATCGGAGCAGGGGGTGTGATGGCTTGGGCCTGGAGACGTTTTGCCCTCCACAAGGCGGTGCCTCTGGCGATCAGTCGTGGAACCACCGCCGCTGTTGAGCGCATCGAGGTGAGCTTCAGCTGCAACGGCAGCACAGGCAGGGGGGAGACCGGCGGCTTTGAAACAGGTCATCGCGCTTACAGCACCGACGCTGTGGTGCAGGAACTCAAGCAGGTGTTGCCTCAGCTCGAACCCATGGATCCCTGCAATCGTCAGGGGATTGACTCCTTGCTTGAGCCCCTCTCACCGCCGACCCGCTGCGGCATTGATCTGGCCCTCTGGGACTGGAACGCCAAGGCCCTTGATCAGCCGCTCTGGAGGCTCTGGGGTTTGGATGGGGCTATGGCTCAGGCCACCAGCGTCACCCTGGGCCTGGGCAGTGTCGCCCATGTGCTGGAGAGATTAGAGCGCTGGTGGGCCATGTTGCCGGCCACCCGGGTGAAACTCAAGCTGGGCAGTCCTGATGGATTGGATCACGATCGTGCCCTGCTGGTGGCGGTGAAGGATGCTCTCCGCTCTCGCTCCCAGGCAACTCAGGCAGGGATGGATCTTCAGGTGGATGCCAATGGGGGTTGGAGCCTGGAGGCCGCCTTGTCGATGCTGCCGGAGCTTGAAAAGCAAGAGGTGGTTCTGCTTGAGCAGCCCCTTCCACCGCTGCTTAATGCCGACCAGGACACTGCGGGATTCGCTGCGCTTCAGCCCCATTGCGCGATGCCCCTGGTGGCTGATGAGAGCTGCTGGGGTCTCAGTGATCTGTTGCGCCTGGCTCCCCATGTCGACGGTGTCAATCTGAAGCTGCTCAAGACCGGCGGACTCTCCCAGGCCTGGTTGATGGCACTTGTGGCAAGGCATCTGGGCCTCTCGTTGATGGTGGGTTGCTATTCCGATAGTCAGCTGCTCAATGGCGCAGCGGCTCAGCTGCTTCCCCTGATTCGCTGGCCTGATCTCGATAGCCATCTGAACCTGCTGGATGATCCCTACTGCGGCTTGCGATTGGAAGGGGATCGCCTGCTGCCCCCTGCAGCGGCTGGCCTTGGCATCGATCTGCGGGAGCTGGTCTGATGCTGGGTTCTGATCAGGCGGTGGTTCTGCTGCTCCACGGCGGGCTCGACAACCTCACCGGCAAGACAGGGCTGGCGATGTTGCGCCATCGCAGCGGTCCGATCGTGGCTGTGATCGACCCTGTCCATGCCGGCTGTTCCCTGGAGGCGGTGACTGGAATCTGCCGTTCTGTACCGGTGGTGGCTGATCTGGAGGCAGCGCTGCAGTTCTCCCCTGAGGTGGCCGTGGTTGGCCTGGCTCCTTCCGGTGGCAGCGTGCCTGAGGATCTGAGGCGTGATGCCCTCGCAGCCCTCAAGGCAGGTCTGAATCTGGCCAGTGGCCTGCACGGCAGGCTTGAAGATGACGATGAGCTGCGTGAAGCCTGCTGGCCGGATCGCTGGATCTGGGATCTTCGTTTTGAACCCGGGGGGTTGACGGTGGCCCGGGCCCGGGCCGCAGCTCTTTCCTGTCAGCGGGTGCTGACCCTGGGGACAGATATGGCCGTGGGCAAGATGAGTGCCTGCCTGGAAGTGCTTGCTGCTGCCAAGCGTCAGGGCCGTTGCTGTCGCTTTGTCGGCACAGGCCAGGCAGGCATTCTGATCAGCGGTGAGGGGATTCCCCTCGATGCGGTGAGAGTGGATTTTGCAGCGGGTGCCGTGGAGCAGGCGGTACTGGCGGCGGCCAGGGATCTCGATGCTGAGGCCATGCTTCTTGTGGAGGGGCAGGGCTCCTTCTGTCATCCGGGATCCACCGCTTCCTTGCCCCTGCTGAGGGGGGCGCAACCAACAGCCTTGCTGATGGTTCATCGTGCCGGGCAGCAGTGCATTGACCGATTGCCGGAGATCCCGCTGCCACCCCTGCCTGAGCTGGTGCAGTTGTGCGAAGCCATGGCTGCTTTGGCAAGACCTGCGGATGCAGGGCCATCGCCGCGGGTGAAAGCTCTGGCCCTGAATACAGCTCGATTGGATAAGGAAGCAGCGGAAAGGGCAATCGCTGACGCCCAGGATTTGCTGGGATTGCCCTGTGTGGATCCGATCCGTTCAACGGCGGAGCCGATCCTTGAAGCCCTCTGGACAGGCTGAGCTGGATGCCGCGCGTCAGAGGGGTGGATTGATGGAGGGCGAGCGAGGGGATTCGAACCCCCGAATAGCGGCGCCACAAGCCGCTGCCTTAACCACTTGGCGACGCCCGCCGCGTCGGTAAGAATCTATCAATCCATCTATCCCATCACCCCCCTGAAGCACTTGCCAGGTCGACGTTGGTTGTCTTCCAGCCGTTGGTTGGTCGGCTTTGCTGTGGTTGTGGGCTGTGGTGCCGCCTTGGCTGTCAGCAATCCCTCAATGGAGGATTACAGCGACTACGCCGGTGAGCAGCTGGTTGGCCTGGCCACTGAAGAGTTCTGTGATCAAAAGGGTTTGCCGCTGATCATGGGGCTCTGGGTCCGCAACTGTCCTCAGCTGATTGCTGCTCAGCAAGACGCTCTGGCTTCTCTGGCAACCAGGTTCACCAACAGGCTGAATCTTGGGGTTTGCAGTGTGTACATCACGGCATTGGGTGGTCAGGACCTGCTGCCCAATCTCCGCCTGCCCGGCTATCGCGTGATCACCCTTGCCGGAGCAGGACAATTTGTGACCATCAGCACCCGGGAGGAGCCCGGTTCCCTGCCGTGAACCCTTCCCGTCAGGGGTGTATTGAGGCCTGGGTTCCGCGCGGATTGGTCTCAGCGGTGGCCGGTGGACCTGCGCTGGAGGCAACAGCTGAAGGCCTGCTTCCACTTTCCGTTCACTGGAATCAGGGCAAGATCACCCGGCTTGAACCGATCGGCTTGCAGCGGCCGGAGCCCCGGCAGATGCTGCTGCCACGTTTGGTGGAACCCCATGCCCATCTTGATAAGGCCTTCAGCTGGAGAGAGGCCCACAATCTTGCTGGCACCTATGAAGGCGCCTTGGCCGCCAACCTTGCAGAACATCGAAGTCGTGATCGGAATCTGGTGCTCAAGCGGGCGGGGCGAGCCCTTCAGCATGGTCTGGGCCACGGATTGAGAGCTGTGCGCAGCCATGTCGACAGCCTTGGTCCCGCCGCCGATGGCAGCTGGGAGGCCCTGCTTGAACTGCAGCGTCAATGGCGGGGCCGGATGGAGCTGCAGCTGGTCGCCCTGCGACCCCTTGATCAGTGGACCAGCTCTTCCGGCCGGCAGCTGGCCGCAAGGGTGGCCCGCTCCGGTGGGCTGCTTGGGATTGTGTTGGGGCCTCCCTGTCATGGCTCAGACACCTGCAGGGCTCTGGGGCAGATCCTCGGGCTTGCCGATCAACTTGGTTGCGGAATCGATCTTCATATCGATGAGGCTTCTACCGACCCGGGCGCAGGCCTGAGGCAGCTCATCAGAGTGCTGCAGCAGAACAGGATCGAGGTGCCGATCACCTGCAGCCATGCCAGCAGCATGAGCCTGCTCCCAGCCACGCCGTTGCGTCGGCTGGCGGAACAGCTTGCCTGCCATCAGGTTGGCGTTGTTGCGCTTCCCCTCACCAATGCTTGGCTGCTCGGACGCCAGATCGGTGCCACCCCCGTGCAGCGTCCGATCGCACCGATTCGGCAGCTGCAGAGGGCCGGTGTGACGGTTGCTGTTGGTGGGGACAATGTCCAGGACCCCTGGTTTCCGGCCGGCAATTTCGATCCCCTTGCCCTGATGGCGATGGCTCTGCCGCTGGCCCAGCTGGCGCCATGGCAGCGACTCGGGTTGGCACCCTTCACCACAGCTGCGGCGCAACTGCTGGGGCTGGCCTGGAATGGCACGCTCTTCCCCGGTGCCCCAGCGGATCTGATCCTCCTGGATGCAAGTAGTTGGGCCGAGGCTTTGGCGTCTCCACCACGCCGCAGAGTTCTTGTTGAGGGCGGTTGGCTTGAGCCTGCATGCAGGGATGATCTGCCCCAGACTCAGACCATGCCCATTGCCGATGTTGGCTCCGGTCGATGACAAATGCTCCTCTCCCCGCTGCTGCTCTTGCAGAGCTGAGTCGGATCGCCGATCTCGAGCTGATTGAGAAGCCTGCCGAGCTGGAGCACTTCTCCAGGGATGCCTACGACTATTCACCGGTGCTTCGCCTGGAGCTGCAGGCCTGTCGCGCTGATCTGGTGGTTCGTCCCCTGAGCTTGGAGGCGGTGTCTGTGGTTGCAGGGGTCTGTTGCAGATATCACATTCCTCTGACCCTGCGGGGCGCCGGCACGGGCAATTACGGCCAGTGCGTGCCCTTGCGGGGCGGGGTTGTGATGTTGATGGGTGCCTTGAATCAGGTTCTCAACATCGACCCAGCCACGGGCGTGGTGGATGTGCAATCGGGTTGTCTGCTGCGGGATCTCGACCAGCAACTCGCCCGATCCGGTCGACAGCTACGCCTGCTGCCCAGCACCTGGCGCACTGCCAGCGTGGGTGGCTTCCTGGCAGGGGGCTCAGGGGGGATCGGATCCGTGCGCTGGGGTTTTCTCCGGGATCCCGGCCATCTGCTCGGGATGGATGTTGTCACCGTTGAAGATCCCCCCAGAACGCTGCGGCTGCAAGCCTCGGAAGCGGAGGCCCTCAATCATGCCTACGGCACCAATGGGATCATCACCTCCCTGAAACTGGCGACGGCACCAGCGATTGCCTGGCAGGAAGTGTGCATCGACTGTCAGACCTGGGGGGATGCCGTGGGTTTATTGATTCGTTGCGCCGCTGCTGCGGTTGATCTTCATCTCTGCACCCTGCTGGAGAGCCCGATCGTTGAGCGGCTCCCCAAGTGGTGTGGAGCCTCAGAGGGTCAGCATCGGCTCTTGCTTCTGGTGGCAGCGGATGGGGTCAGCACCCTGGAGCGACTTGCTGAGCAGGCCGGCGCAACATTCAGGTTTGTAGGTCCGGAGAACCTGAGCAGTGGAAAGGGTCTGCGGGAACTCACCTGGAATCACACCACCCTGCACATGCGGGCCATGGATCCAGCCTGGACCTATCTGCAGATGCTTCTGCCCAAGCCGGAATTAACAGCGATGGAGACGCTCAAGCAGGCATGGGGAGACGATCTGCTCTGGCATCTGGAGGTGGTGAGTCAGCAGGGGGTGATGCGGTTGGCCGCTCTGCCTCTGGTGCGCTGGCGTGATCCTGAATCTCTGCAGAGATTGATGGCGGAATGCCGGCAGCTGGGTGCCGTGATTTTCAATCCCCATGTGATCACGGTGGAAGGTGGCGGCCTCGGCGTGGTCGATGGGGATCAGGTGGCAGCCAAGGGCCGGCATGACCCCAGCGGCTTGCTGAACCCCGGCAAGTTGGCGGGTTGGTCTGAATGAATCCTGAATCAACAGTCTGGTTCTGAGTGCTCAACAGCTGTTTTTCATCAACAGCTAGCTGGTTTCAATCAAACGCTGGTTTTCAATCAACAGTCGAGACTCTCAAGTGTCGAGACTCCGGTGCGCGGGTTGACCCCTTCCGCTCTGCGGCACAGCTTGCGCTGGTCTTCACGGTCGAGCAGGGCATCGCTGAAGTCCGCTCCTTCGATCTGGGCTTCAGCGAAGCTGCTGCCAGAAGCGATGATCTGGGTCAGCACGGCATCACGCAGATCCGTGCCGATGAAGTCCGCACGATCCATCAGCGCATCGGAGAGATCCGCTCCCTGGAAATTGGCTGAGGCGAAGCTTCCCTGGGTCAGGATCGAGCCATTGAGATTGGCGCCACTGAAATCGGCCCCCCGTGCCAACGCCCCCGCGAAGGAGGTATTGGCGAGATCCTGGCCATGGAAATCTGCTTCGTTTTGATTGGTGTGGGTGTAGTCAATCCTCTCCTGGTAGAGCGCATTGTCAGGCACCTCAGCCACTGTTGAGATGTTGAGGGCAACAGCAGGGGAAACGATCAGCAGACCTGTGCACAGCAAGAGCATTGTCAGCAGGCTTTGCAGAAAAGAGCGCTTGGTCTCCATGGGTGGCACTGCAGTGACCTTCACTCTGCCGTGAAAAGTCTGCGGGCAAGGAGATCCCCCAGCAGATACAGGGACCCTGCCACGATTGGTGCTGGAGAAGGCCACACCTTGTGGTTCAGCAGGGTGATCAAGACCTGATCCACCGCCTCCGCCTCGCGAAGCTGCTGAGCCAGCTCTGGACAGGCTGCTTGCAGTTGGCAACAGCTCCAGCTGTGGTGTCCGGTCACGGGCACGATCCAGGCCTGGTCAGCCGGCTTCAGCAGCTCACGCAGCATCGCCGGAGCATCCTTGTGGGCCTGGATGCCAAGAATCCAGTGGAGCCCATGCTCAGGATCTGGCCAGTTCAGGCGTTCCCGGGCGAGTTGCCCGGCAGCCTGGGGGTTGTGGGCCCCATCGATCAGCACACTGCGGCCTCGCCACCGCATTGCCTGTAGCCGAGCCGGCCATTCTGCAGCGGCCAGGCCTGCACGAATCTGAGCTTGATTCAGCTCCCAGCCCAGGGGTTGAAGCGCTTCCAGAGCTGCCCTGGCCACGGCTGCATTGCTGCGCTGCATCGTTCCAGCCAGGCCAAGCTGCCAGTCCTCGCTAAGGGGCTTCACCCAGCGGATCAAGGCCCCCTGCCGCGCAGCCATGGTGTTCAGCACCTCCCTGACCTCTGGGTCTTGCGCAGCGCTGATCACCGTTGCTCCAGGGCTGATCACGGCGGCTTTCTCCGCTGTGATCTCCCTGAGACTGTTGCCGAGATGCTCGCAATGGTCCCGTCCGATCCTGGCCATTGCGATCACGGGTCTGATCGGGTGCGCCGTGGTTGCATCAAGGCGGCCGCCAAGACCAACTTCAAGAATCAGCAGCTCCACCTGACCGGCGGCAAAGTGATCGAAGGCCGCTGCCATCAACTGTTCGAAAGGGGTCAGTTGATGGATCTCGATCAGCTGTTTGAGCTTGATCAGCCGTTGCCGCAGTTCCGGGGCTGAAATCAAGGCTCCATCGATGCGGATGCGTTCGCACCAGCTCACCAGATGGGGGGAGGTTGTCAGCCCCGTGTGGATCCCAGCAGCCCTGAGCCCACTGTCGATAAAGCTGCAAATCGATCCCTTGCCATTCGTTCCCGCAACCTGGATCGCGGGGATGGTTCCGCAGGGGTTCCCCATGGCGGCGAGGGCGTCAGCCATCCTTTCCAGGCCAAGATCCATACCCCTCTGATCGAAGCGGGGAAGCAGATCACTGAAGTCGTCTTCTGGTGGTGGTGTCGCCGACCCTGACACTCAGCTCAAACGTTCAAGGGTGGTTTCGAGCCGATGCAACAGCTCACGAACCTCAGCTGCTGAGATCACCAGGGGCGGCACAAACCGCACCACCTTGGCGCCTGCAGCCACCAGCAGCAGTTGATCATCCAGGGCTGCCCTGGCCACGGCCGGTGCCATCAGAGAACTCTGCTCTTGCAGCCTCAGCCCCAGCAGCAGGCCCCAGCCCCTCACTCCAGACAGGTGTCTGGGGAATTTCCGCACCAGTTCATCGAGGCCTTGTTGAAGCTGCTCACCACGCTGGCTGACGTTCTCCAGCAGCTTTCGCCGCTCGATCTCCCTGGCGACCGTCAGGCCTGCCTGGCAGGCAAAGGGATTGCCTCCGAAGGTGCTGGCGTGATCACCGGGCTCGAAAACATCCGCGTTCTGTTTGACCAGCAGGGCACCGATGGCATGGCCACCACCGAGCCCTTTGGCAAGGGTGAAGGCATCCGGTTCCACACCGAGTGCCTGATATCCCCACCAGTGGCCACTGCGTCCCATGCCGATCTGCACTTCATCAAAGATCAGCAGGATCCGGCGCTCGCTGCAGAGGCTGCGCAGGCCTTGAAAAAATTCTGGATTGCCTGGAATGACACCGCCTTCGCCCTGGAGGGGTTCAATCAGAACAGCCGCGACCCTGGGGCCAGCTGCGTCGAGCTGCTCAAGGCAAGTCCTGAAGGCAGCCAGGTCGTTGAAGGGGAAGGGATGGAAGCCCTCCACCATCGGTTCAAACCCCTTGTGATATTTCGGTTGCCCCGTCGCGCTCACCGCAGCGAGGGTGCGGCCGTGAAAGCTGGCCTCCGCAGTGAGGATCACCGGGCGATCGATGCCGAGGCGCTGATGGCCATGTTTGCGGGCAAGTTTGATGGCGGCTTCGTTGGCCTCCGCCCCGGAATTGCAGAAGAAGACACTGTCTGCACAGCTGTGGTCGACCAGCCAGCGTGCCAACTCCTCCTGCTCGGGAATCAGATACAGGTTCGAGACGTGCTGCAACCTGCGTAATTGACGAGACAGGGTGCGACGCAGGGCTCTGTCGCTGTGCCCCAGGCTGCAGGTGGCGATGCCGGCAACTGCATCGAGATAGCGGCGCCCTTGCTCATCCCAGACCCAGCAACCTTTGCCGCGCACCAGGGTGAGCGGCAAACGGCCGTAGGTGTTCATGACTGCAGTGGGAGCGGTGGGACTTGAACCCACATGCCCGAGGGCGCTCGATTTTGAGTCGAGTCCGTCTACCAATTCCGGCACGCTCCCATGTTCAGACTTTATTGGAGCAGGGGCTCAGATGTCATGGCGAACCACTTTCGCACCGGCCTGATTCAGCTTGATTTCCATGCCTGCATAGCCACGATCGAGGTGGTTGAGCCCCTCCACCTGGCTGCAGCCACGGGCCACGAGGCTGGCAATCACCATCGCAGCCGCTGCCCTGAGATCGTGGCCGGTCACTGGCGCTCCGCTGAGGGTGGAGACCCCTTCCACCACTGCGGTGTTGCCCTGCAAGCGGATCGCGGCACCCATACGTTGCAGTTCAGCGACATGTTGCATCCTGTTCTCGTAGATCTTCTCGCTGATCACACTGGTGCCTTGGGCTGTTGCCAGAAGCGCCATGAACGGAGCCTGTAGATCGGTGGGGAAGCCAGGGAATGGTTGGGTTGTGATGTCAACGCCGAGAATCTCCCCGGGCGTGATCGTGACGCCGTCTTCGTCGATTTCAAGGCTGCAACCACAGTCTCTGAGCTTCTGGAGCACAGCATTGAGATGCTCCGGAATGACGGGCGCGACACGAATGGTGGAACGGGTGATGGCGGCGGCGAGCAGAAAGGTGCCGGCTTCGATCCGATCGGGGATCACCGAGTGGACACAGCCATGCATCTGTTTGACGCCCTCAATGGAAATGATCGGCCCACCGGCGCCGCTGACCCGTGCACCCATGGCATTGAGGAGATTGGCCAGATCCTGAACCTCAGGCTCCTGAGCGGCGTTTTCAATTGTTGTTGTGCCTTCGGCCAGCACTGCTGCCATCAGGATTGTTTCTGTGGCACCAACACTTGGGCAGTCGAGAACGATGGCGGCAGCTTTGAGGCGATGTTCTGTGCCTGGCACAGCGGCCTTGACTACTCCGTGTTCGACATTGACGACAGCCCCAAGCGCCTTCAGACCTCGAATGTGCTCCACAACAGGCCTGGCTCCAATCCTGCAGCCACCAGGAAGGGGCACCTTGGCGTGCCCCAGGCGTCCCAGCAGTGATCCGATGCAGAAAAAGCTTGCCCTCAAGCCATTGACGAGCTCATAGGCAGGCTCAGCGTGGTTGAGGCGATTGGCCTGAAGTTCAATGTTTTCTGCATTTCTTGAGACGGAGACACCCATCGAGGCAAGAATTTCAGCCATCCCATCAATGTCAGTGAGCTGAGGGATGTTGTGGAGTGTGAGCTTGTCTTGCGTCAGCAGCGAGGCTGCCATCAACACCAGAGCAGAGTTCTTGGCGCCACTGACTTTCAGTTCACCAGAAAGCCTGTATCCACCCTCTATCTCCAGATGCGGCTTGAGACTCTCCCGAGATGCTCTTGCCGTCACCGTCATTGCAATGGATCTCTTCCAACCAGGGAATATTCGCAATTCGTCCTGATAGCGTCTAGACGGCCGGCGGCCAAACTGGATCGATGCATCTGCTTGGCAGGCGATGCCGTAAGTTCTTTCAGTCGCTTGAGCGACAACGCCAGCGGATGTGGCGGAATTGGTAGACGCGCTAGTTTCAGGTACTAGTGGCAGCAATGTCGTGGGAGTTCAAGTCTCCCCATCCGCACTAGAAAAAATAAGCGATACCAAGGCTTGTGAAGGCCCTGCCCACCTCTGGTGACACTGCGCACCGTATCTAAATACGGTAGTGTCGGGTTGAAAATGGAGCCAACTTGGAGCCAAGTCATGAGCGCCCCTTACATCACAAAACCAAAACAGGGGGGCATTTCTTCCCTATATTAAATCAAGCACTTAGTAAATATGATTTCGACAGAGATGGAAATTCTTTAAGCATCCGGAAAGGTTATGATGTGGTGTGAAATTACTGGAATCAATAACACAAATGGAATGACAATAATTTAACGCTAAAAATATTTCAGAAAAGAGCTGCAAAGGCTTGATTTTCATCTACAGATTGCTTTTTAAAGGGTTTGGCCGACTTGTGAGAAAATGCCAGGCTGATCAAGCATTCGGGGAGCCTGAAGCCCAAGGATTTTTGCGAGGTATCCATGGGCTGAAAGCAATACAAAACCCTTAACGGGTAAAGCAGGGGGCAAGTGTTGTGCCCGATCAACCCCCGACAAAACAATCATCAGCCCCGCCAAGTGTGGGGTTTTTATTGCATTTAATCATCAGAACAGACACCCCTGCGATGATGCCCTCACTTCAGAGCCCCACCAATGGCCGCCTGAAGGCTAAGCATCCGCTAGGTCATCTCATCAGGTACAAGGTTTGTCTGAAATGCAGGCCATCCTGCGGAATACGTCAGAAGGGCTCGACTGGGAGGAGATCCCGTCACTGTTCCAGCTGGTGATCTGCTGCTGATCGTTCAGATGGCGATGCAGAGGCTGGGCTGATCCTTGCTGTATCAGGGCCTATACCACATTTGGATGATAGGCCGCTCACCTTTTCTGTCAGTGACCAATTCTTCCCTCGGGATGACACGGGCCCTTCCTGAGCAAAAGCCCGTGGGTCATCCGAAAGCTCGATCTCTCTCTAGGCTCCAGGCCATAAGACGTTTGACACCTTTTAGACCCCTTTGATGACAGACGATCTCAGAGGTTATGGGCATCTACCCTGAAATAGGTAAGATTTGTACCCTGACAAATAATTTTTTTTTTGATATTGTCTGCTGGAAAACCTCACCAAAGCAACTTCAGATAGAAGCTCAGCTCACAATCAAGTTCGATCAGAACAATCTACTCTATAACTTAACATCAACCCCAGAAATCAAGTATCATGAACGAAGAACAGCTAATTCATCATGCTGCAGCCCAAATGAAGCTGGCAAAAAGTATAACAGAAAAGCAAGCAATAAAAGAGGCGTGCATAGAAGCTGTGAAAAGGGTACGTCGCGTTAATTCATTAAAACAAAGCAAAGAGATTGACTATGATCTGTATTTACTTAAGCAAGAAATAGCCATGGGTGGGCCAATTTACACAGGCCCAAGAGGGGGCCGCTATCGAATAAACGACAAAGGGAAAAGGTCATATGATATCAATTAATCCGAGTGAGAATCTTTAGTTATGACAACACCAGAGCACGAAAAAGGAGAGACAAAATGAGAAGAACAATTTGAAGGGGAGTTCAAGCAAGGCTACTTTGCATTGCTCATTCTTATTACATGGCTGGTACCACCTCTTTGGCCAGTAGCAATAGCCTTGACGTGGGGCATTTACCCTAAAACTTGCAAGTACGTATCGATAGCGGGAGCATCACTTGTAGTTATCTTTATTGTAAGCGCAGTCTCAAAAAATAGTACGAGTAAAACTCCGCTCCATCAGCCTGAATCCTCTTCATCAAGCATTAAGCTTGATAAAGCCCCATTACCAGTCTGGGCCACACCAGAGCTCGCATGCAGAAAATACGTACAATCATCCCTGAAATCCCCCAACTCCTTTCGCCGATTATCACAATCAAAAGGCAAGAATTCCAACTACCCCTCTGATTGGTGGCTAGTTGATATTTCATACTCTGCCAAAAATTCATTCAACGCCAGGCTCACGAAAAATCTCAATGCGTTGTCAATGAAAAACATGTCGTAATTGAGGCATGGGATTCTTACTAGCGAACACTGCTTAACAAAGCCATCGCAGGAACATTAATAGGACAGAGCAATACTTAATGCTCTCAGAACTAACAACTTCATAAATGCACCCCAAACAAGTCAATAATCAAAATAAAAAATGTGTATTTCGCAAATGTTGCGAATTACAAAGCGATCACGCTTGGCGTCTTCTGTTCTTACATAACGCCCACTGAACAGCAGGAGCTACTTAACAAGTTCAGCAACCCCAGGCGTGGCCCCCGCCAGCACGCACCAGAGCACAAATGACGCGAAGCGTTCACGTCTATGTGATCAGCCACATCGGTCCTTCAATGATGGCGTATAAAAGGTCGGCATAAGCCGCCGTCTAGAGCCGATAGACAGTGTCAAGGAGCTTGGTGATGCATCAGTCACCTTCCCGTTCGACGTCCACGCAACGTTTCACCGAGGATGCGCCTGGCCTGGAAAACGCAATTCATCAACGGATTGATAGCCGCCGCCTAAATCGAGCAAATTTGCGGCACGTGTTTTTCACCATCTCGCTTGAGGCTTTGGTGAAAGAAGATGAGGTAGCCGCTGCTGACATCGGGGTAACTCACGAGATCAGATGGACCCTCGTTTCAGCTGCTGAGCAATACAGGCAGAGCCTTGCTGAGCGACAGGGTTAGACAGCAATCAGTCTTCAGACGGTCTGATCATTGACGCGCTGGGCATGTCGCTTCTTCAAGCTACCGATCCAGAAAATGCTGATGCCAGTGAAACCCCATGCTTTGCCGGGATTCCCGTTCAATTGAGCAATTTGATACACGAGATCAGCGTATTCCCCCTCGTTCTCCTTGGCTATGGCCCCAGAGAGAATAAAGTTCACGAACGTTAAATAAGCTAAAGCTGACTCTTCACAAATCATAGAATTATGATAGGTTTGAATTTAAAATGTAAAACACGAGCATTTGCGCTCCAACTAGACTCTGTAGCTATCAACCTCACCCTTCATCACACATGCAAATGCATCAGGAATTCCAGCTAATCATAAAAACTAAATACATCAATTAATTCATGAACAAGTTATTATCAGAGATTTGGAATCGCTTTAAACGAGTGATATTCATATGGAAAAAACTACCTCAACCCCTAAGAGACAAGATTATTGATCTCGTAATTGAACTTTACGATTACGCCTTTCGCGGTTACTATGAAAATCAGAAATCAACGAAATCATGAGCAATGCTAAAAACTTCCGAGAATTCCTTGACTCAGACAACAATGCAGAGAAATATCTTCCTACAGAGAGAAGTGTCGAATCAATTGATACGACCAATATTATCAATGCACTAAAAATGGCTTCGCCTCTTGCTCAATTGAATGTCATAGGTTTAGCTCAATTAAAAGATGGGTTTAAGGACAAGTTAGCGAAATCATTTCTAGAGAAGGTCAAAACACTTTCTCGTAGCCAGGAAGTTATCTCAGAACTAACTAATGATATCGGTGTACCACTTGAGAACGAGACCGAAGACGAGTTTGTTGCAAGAGCAAAAGGAGCCATGGCTAAAATACTTCGTCGCAAGCTTTCTTAGAGCCCGCTGCATTACATTTTGCCACTCCTTTGGGTTGTAAATCAGTCGCACAATGCTTTTCAAGCGATGCCAAGGATAATTCCTCTTAGTGACAAATAAACTGCTAGGGAAGCCCTGCAAATTCCGGCAGAACAGCTAGACAATGCTTTTGTGATTTCAATTCATGTCTGATTTGATGGGCGGCAATCAGATCCGATTCTCGATTTATGAGCAAATTACGGCGAAAAACAGACAAGAAAGGGGAGGATTCCTTAACGAAATGGATGTGGTTGTGCCTTAGCAAGTACGCATAGACTTTATTGAGCCCCCTTACCCCAAAGTCAGCAAGACGAGCAATCGGGCTACGTATCCATTGACCACAATGCTGAGAAACCACTGACTTCAGCAGTGATACACACTCAGTGATCCGGCGATGGCAGAAGCTCTGATCGAATTACCCATCCTGCGTCGATATGCAGGGATCGATTTGAACAATGACCGTATCTCTGATGAGATTGGGATCCTGACGTATCGACACCTGCTTGAAAAGCATGAGTTGGGCGAGCGGATTCACTGCTTCGCAGAAGATTTGTCTATGAACGGTCAATTCACACCTCAATGAGCAAGGAATGTCGATGCGGCAGGGCACGATCGTTGATGCCGCGGCTGCCTACGTGCATGACCTGACACAAGCCGCTGAGTTGTTGCATGATGATGTGGATGTGGTTTATGGCGACGCCGGCTAATAGGGCATTGGCAAGAGAGCCGAGATGGAAGGCACGACCGCGGAATTCCGGGTCGTGATGCGTCATATGCCCAGAGCACTGCCTTGAAGACCTTGGCGGGTGCTTCCTTCTTTTTGCGTCCTTTCTTTTTGGCTGGTGGGTCGACAGCCAAAACACTTGCCAGCAAGGCATCTAAACCTCTGGTTCTTGGTTGGTGCTAAGAGTTGCTGGTGGGTAGGCTGAGTCCATAGGGAATAAATATTCATTATCAATTGTTGCCCATCAATGCCTTGCGCTCAGAAACAGTTGCTTCGGAGGCTGGCGATAAGCAACGCGTAGAGCATGGTTAAGCCGGTGAGGTGGAAGGCCAGCGCATGGCAAGGACATCGTCTGGACGGTTAGTTACGAAGATCAGACTGGTTTGAAAGTGACTCATTAACATATTGCCTCTATTAAAAAGGGGGGCAAATCTTGCCTCTATGCGTGATCTGCATAATCTAAGGGCGCCTCTCGCGCTTATGGCATCGGCACCTTATTTTGAAAAATCGAGCAAATACCTCACTGGAGTCAATTGATGCAGGAGGAGTCGTTTAGAAGAAAAAGGGAAGAAACGCCCCTTGCGCTTATAGCCTAGTCTCCATGAGAATGATAATCAAAATCATGGGCAGGTCCTGAATGAGAGAATTGTTTGAGTTCTGTAAATATACCGATGACAATGAGCAAATTCAGAATCAGTTATCACAGGCTGATAGTGTCGACAAGATCATAGATATAGCCCAGGCTGCAGGTTTTCAAATATCTTATGAGACTCTTCGCGATTCCTCTTCTGCGCTCACTGCAGCCTATTGGTTCTGGTCGGGAAAGGGTAGCGCTTCCGCTATGAATTTTTTTAAAAAAATAAACTAGAAATGCCGTAACTCCATTCTTTCTTATTGCGAGCATGCTGCAGATGAATGACAAAAAGGCTTGATAGTTTGGTTTTTTCTTGATCGATTGCTTAGATAAAGGTTGATCCAAGGCTTGCGCATTATGGCTCACAAGCATTGATTTGAAGGTCCAAGAACATCGAGGAACGCAACGAGTGGCGGCCTCACTATCTATCAAGCTATTAGCGAATCAGGAAGAACTCAGCCCTTGGCGGCTAATAACCTCAGCAGCGGCGACAGTAACTACTCTACTGAGGAACCTGCTGAGAAACGACACCCAGATCCCCATTGAACCGAAACGACAGAAAATCAACCCCCGAGATCGGTATCCCTTTCAGCCGAAAACACTCAGAGGATTCTGCGCTGAAGACGAGCTCCGATCCCCAGAGCTCCTCGACTCTGACCGCTTGGGCCAGAGCATGAGCGCTCAGCCCAGCAATACGTGCAGCAGGGATAGAGCAACCATCCGTGGGAGGACATACCGGACATTCCTCCACTGCTGCCTCCTGCTGCTTTTTCGTAGGCGGACTAGGTCGGCCACCAGAGCTGCCACGACTGCTTTTTGCGATCTTACGAGTCATGGGCTGGCCACTACTAGATCCATCTTATGTATGGAG
>PVBE012045676.1_pt1 | contig 20189 bp, 13 predicted proteins | sample 1631181 | NCBI WGS metagenome assembly PVBE01 (sample SAMN08397723, study PRJNA350692) | Marine metagenome, whole genome shotgun sequencing project. | isolation source: water | place: Pacific Ocean | collected 2012-04 | reverse complement strand
CCCGGACGCGCTCGGCCCGGAAGGGCAAGACCCTGATCTACCTCTCGCCGGAGCAGATCCGCAGCGCCGATGACGTGGACCGCCGGACGGACATCTACGCCTGCGGCGCCATCCTCTACCACCTGCTCACCGGCCACCCGCCGTTCTTCGCCGACGATCAGGTGGACCTCATCGCGAGCATCCTGTCGGGCGAGACCGCCGAGCCCTCGAGCCTGCTGCCCTCCATCCCGCGGGAGATGGACCGGGTGGTGATGCGGGCCTTGCACAGTGACCGGGGGCAGCGCTTCTCCAGCGCTGGTGAGTTCCGCGCCGCCCTGGAGCCTTTCCTGGTGCGCGACTCTGGCGACGAGCTGGAGTGGTCGCCGCCGGAACCGAAGGAGCTGCCCAAGCGGCAGGTCACCCTGGACCTGGGTTCGCCCGATCCGGAGAAGATGGAGGTCCGGCCGGCCAAGCCGAAGCCCGCCAAACAGGAAATGCCGACGAAGAAAAAACGCCGCCCCCCAGGAAGCAGGAAAACAAGGCATCGACCTCGGAGCTCGAGGCGACCATGGACGTGGACGTCGCCAGGATCAACAGCGGTAGCATCTCCCGCGGCAAGCCGAAGACGGGCTCTGTCAAGAAGGTGAAGACCGGCATCACCAGCCGGCCTCCGGCGGAGAAGCGCGAGCCCCTGGCCAACAAGGAGATCTTCCAGGGCCTGGACGAGGTGGAGTCCGACCCCGCCGCCGCTGCCGATCCCTTCGCCCCGCCGCCGGACGCCGGCGCCGAGCCGTCCATCGACCTCGACTCCCTCGACATGGTGTCCCTGGACAACATGGACGGCCCGGGGGAGCCCGTGGTGGATGAGGCCGACGACATGGAGCTCGATCTGGAGCAGCACAGCGCCGACGAGAACGCGTTCCTGTCCTGTCCCGAGCCCGAAGCACAAAAGAAGGAACGCAACGGAGATCCTTTCGCCCCGAGCATGGACGACGCCGACACGCCCATGGCCATGCTGGACGTGGCCGACGATCCGTTCATCCAGGGGGGCAAGGAGAGCGGCCGCCACGAGCGGGTCACCGGCCCCCAGAGGGCCGTGCGAAGGTCCAGCGGCAGCGCAGCCTTCGAGGGAGAGCAGGACACCGAGTTTCATCGCGCGGCGATCCAGGCCCTGCTGGTCCTCCTCTTCCTGGGCGCCGTGGTGGCCATCTGGCCCGAGCGCTACAAGCTGTGGTCAGCGGTCAGCGGCGACTACAGCATGCTCAACATGCTGCCCCTGACCACCGTGCCCAGGGACGCCAAGGTCTACGTCAACGGCCGCCTGGAGCAGAGCAGGCCCATCCGCTACCCCGGAGACCTGGAGGCGCTGGAGTTGCGCGTGCAGGCGCCGGGGTACGTCACGAAGAAGCAGACCGTCAAGTCCGACGCCAAGGGGGCGGTGAAGATCGTGCTGAAGAAGCACTAGCGCGAAATGCAAATGGGTAGATCGCCCGGTGAGGAAGTGAAGTGGTGAGGGGGTGAGGGAGCGGGAAACCCAAAGCCTTACTTCCTCACACCCTCACACCCTCAACGCAGAGCTTGGCGCCCTCAATTCGTTCGCAAACCGGTCTAGCGCGGTGCTCCATCGCTTTGATCATCCCGGGAAACGTAGGGCGGGGGCTTGTCCCCCGCCACGACCTTGGCGGGGGACAAGCCCCCGCCCTACACGGATTCAATACGATCGATCAGCGCAGTAGTGCGAAGCCAGAAGCCTCGACGATCAGGCCCCTACCGCAGGAGATGATCACGAATCTTGGGCTGTGGTTTAGCCCCGGAATCTCGCCTCAGCCCTCCAGGTCGGCCTTGCTGTTCATCTCCTCCAGGACCGCCCTGAGCTCCTCGTTATCCGGCTCGGTCTCCACGGCCTGCGCCAGGTAGTCCCGGGCCGAGGCGTAGCGCCCCTCGGCCTCGGCCAGCTTGGCGTAGTGGAGGTACCGCTTGCCCTCCTCGCTGTGCGCCTCCCGGGTGAGCGCCTCTGACTCGCCGGGGGACCGCCTGCCGAAGTTGAGGAAGCGCAGGTTGGGCTCGTCGAGGTCGTGGTCTCGTATCGCCTGCAGCTGCTTGTCGTAGTACCTGCGGGTCACCGGATTGATCAGCACCTTGAAGGCCTCGGAGAGGCGCTTGTAGACCTCGTAGATCTGGTTCTTCAGTTCCTTGTTGCGCAGCTGGAGGAATCGGTCGGGGTGGTACTGCATGGCCGACTGATAGTAGGCGTCCTTGATGTCGCTGCCCGGCGCGTTGTCCTTGACCCCGAGCAGCTGATAATAGTCCAGCTCGTTGAGCTCGCTGTGGAGATTGTCGATGCGCCTGGAAAACTCATCCCACGTCGAGCCGGCGTCCACCGCAGGCGCCCGATCCACAGCCTCCACCGAGTCGTTGACGCCGATGCGGCCGATGGGCCGTGACCGCTTGGGCGGGCGAGGTGTCTGGTGCCGCTCGTAGCAGCCCTCCACGCGTTGGCTGAACAGCGTCGCGTCGAAGGGGAAGGGGAGGTACGTGTCGGCCCCCGCCTCGTTGCACTCCAGGTCCCCTGTCGCTTCGTCGGAGTACGACTCGTCCATCAGCATCAACATGCAGGAGTAAGCCAGGGCGCGGATGTGCTGGCAGAGGTTGGTCGAGATACCGGACCGGCCCACGATGACGATTTCGTGGTTCTGCTCCTTGAGCAGGCCCAGCCCTTGCTCCTCGGTGCCTGCGAAGTCCAGGCGATACTTATCACTGGGGAGCGTTATGGAGAGCATTCCCCTGCGGACGCTGTCCGGATCCACTACCAGCACATGGGTGATGTGCTGATCTTTGTGCGGTTCGTCGAAAATCAACCAGCTCGCATGGTGAAATAGGGTTTACAGCAAATGCTAGGGTTGTTCTTTCAGCAACGAGATCTGCGAGATGCTGCTCTCGTCGAGTTCCCCTGAGACCTTGACGCTCCTCTTACAGATGCGGCCGGAGTCGCGGTCACGCGCGGTGACGTTGAGGATGCCGTTGGTGTCCACCTCGAAGGTCACCAGCACCTTGACCTCACCCTTGGGCGCTGGGCGCAGCCCGGAGACCACCAGCTCACCCAGCGGGGTGTTGTCCTCGGCGCGCTCCGACTCCCCCTGGACGATGCGAATCTTGACCTCTGTCTGTCCGTCCCTGGAGGTGGAGAAGATCCGCGACTGCTCCACGGGGATCGACATGTTGCGCTCGAGGACCTTCTCCGCGAAGCCGCCCGCGGTGACGATGTTGATGGAGTGCGGGAGCACGTCCAGCAGCACCGCCTGGTCCGAGCGCGGCTCCGGGCACGGTTCGGCGATGAGCGCGGCGGCCTGAATGGCCGCGCCCAGGGCAACCGCCGTCTCGGGATCGACGTCGGTGCGCGGGCGCTTGCCGAAGAACTGCTCCACCGAGGCCTGCACCAGCGGGATGTAGGTCGTGCCGCCGCAGAGGATCACCTCTTCGATGTCGCTGGCGCGCAGCTTGGCGTCGTCCAGGGCGCGCTCGCAGACGGTGAATGAGCGCCGCACCAGCTCGATGCACAGCGAGTTGAACAGGTCGCGCGTGACCTTGGCCGAAAGGTCCAAAGAGCCCTTGGCCGTGTGGGCCACGCGGCTGAGGCTCAGCAGCGCCTGGGGCTTTTTGCTCAGCTCGCGCTTGACCGACTCGGCGGTGAAGAGCAGCCGCTGCCACTCCACCACGTCGTTGCGCACCTCGATGCCGGTCTGCTTCCAGAAGCTGTTGGCCACGGCCGCGGCCAGCGCCTCGTCGAAGTCGTCACCGCCGAGGAAGATGTCTCCCGCCGTGGAGATGACGCGGAAGATGTTGTTGCGCAGCTCAAGCAGCGTGAAGTCGAAGCTGCCGCCGCCGAAGTCGTACACCGCCAGCAGCTTGTTGAGGCCGCGCCCGTAGGCGTGGGCCAGCGAGGCCGCCGTGGGCTCGTTGAGGATCCGGATCACGTCCAGGCCGGCGATGCGCCCGGCGATGCGCGTGCTCTCGCGCTGGGCGTCGTTGAAGTTTGCCGGTACGGTGATCACCGCCTTGTCCACCGGCATCTTCAGCCGGGCCTCGGCGATCTTCTTCATGTGACGCAGGATGTAGGCCGACAGCTCGGGGATGCTGATCCGCTCGTGGCGGATCTCCACCACCGGGTGCCCGTTGGGCCCCTCCGCGACCTGGTACGGGAAGCTGGCCACAGCCAGCCGCGTATCCTGGTCGTCCATCCGTCGGCCGATGAGCCGCTTGGCTGAGTAGACGGTGTTGTGCGGATCCGGGATCAGCCGCTCGCGGGCCTTGTGCCCCACGAGGATCCCCTGATCCTCGGGGAACGCGACGACGGACGGCGAACAGATGTTGCCGTCCGTGTCCGGGAGGACCTCTGGGACCCCATCCCGGACGACTGCAACAGAGGAGTAGGTGGTCCCAAGGTCTATACCAATGGCGAGTTCCATGTGCCCCTGACTCTACCTGCGTTGACTTGGTACAGGTGAACACGTCATGTTAGGGAAGATCCGAGTAACGATCAATTGAATAGTCCATGGACAGCAGGTATCTTTAACCATCCATACGACGTTGACATTGGAAAACGACCTATGATATCTAGTTTTGCCTATGTTATTGAAAAAACTACTGATAGCAGAAGATGACGACGACACGTCATTCCTCCTGAGCTCGGCTCTCGGCGACGCAGGATTCCTCTGTCTCCGCGCGAGAAACGGAGAGGAAGCGCTGAACCTGGCCCGGACGGAGCTGCCCGACGCCATGGTCCTCGACGTGATGATGCCGAAGATGGACGGCATGGAGGTCTGCGCTCGCATCAAGGCCGACGTGCTGCTGTCACGCATCCCGATCCTGATGCTTACATCGCTGGCCGGCGTGGACGACCGCGTGGCGGGGCTCGAGGCAGGGGCGGACGATTACCTGGCCAAGCCCTTCGACATCCGCGAGCTCACCGCGCGGGTCAAGGCGCTGATCCGCCAGAGCCGGCGCGAGCGCGACCGCAACCCGACCACCAACCTGCCCGCGGGCGAGGCCATCGAGGAGCAGGTCACCGAGCTGCTGCGGAACAAGGAGCCGTTCTGCGTCCTCTATGTCGACATCGAAAACTTCCGCTCCTACGCCGACGTCTACGGCTACCGCAAGGCGGACGAGGTCATCGCCGACACGGGTAAGCTGATCCTGCAGAAGGCGCGGCACGCGTCCGACCCGCCGCCCTTCGTCGGCCACGTGGGCGGCGACGACTTCCTCATCGTCTGCGACGCCGAGGCGGCGCTGGCCCTGCCCAGCGCCATTGAGAACTCGTTCCTCTCCACGGTGGAGCAGTTCTACACCGAGTCGGATCAAAAGCGAGGCTACCTCTCGTTCCCCGAGGACACGGGCGAGTTCCGCAAGGTGGACTTCATGCGGCCCTCCATCGCCACGGTCACCGTGGGCCCCGGCATGTTCGCCTCTGTGGAGGATATCGCCACCGAGGTGACCAAGACGAAGTTTCAGGTCCGCCGCCGCACGCGCAGCGGGCTGTTCCCCCTGCCCCCCAACTTCCTCAAAAAACCATAAGTCGCCTCTCCTGAAAAAGATGCACGCTGCGAGGGCTGATTCATCCCGCCTGGCGGCGTCACTGGTCGGATCCGGTATATTCAACGTGATGTCACCTTCGAGCGACGGTGAACCATGCGCGCGGTGAAGGCAGGGGACACCCTCGGGCGATACCGGCTGATGGACGAGCTGGGCCAGGGTGGCATGGCGGTGGTCTTCCGCGCCGAGGATCCCTCCCTGGGCCGGCAGGTGGCGATCAAGGTGATGCTGCCGCACATGTGGGGCAAGGAGGAGTGCGCGGTGCGCTTCGTCCGCGAGGCCCGCGCCGCGGCTGCTCTGCGCCACCCCAACATCGTGGAGGTCCACGACTTCGGCGAAGGCGGCGAGGACGACGACGGCGAGCCGGTGCCCGGCTACATCGTCTCGGAGCTGGTCCACGGGCCGACCCTCGAGGCGTTCCTCGGTGAGCACGGCCGCCCGCTGCCCGAGGTGGCGGCGATGATCGTGCACCAGCTGGCCGGGGCGCTGCAGTGCGCCCACGACGAGGGGATCATCCACCGGGACCTCAAGCCGGAGAACGTCATGGTGGCCCGTGGCGGCCGGGTGGTGCTCACCGACTTCGGCATCGCCCGCATCAAGGAGGGCGACGTGGTGACCCAGACCGGCAGCATGGTCGGCTCGCCGGCGTACATGTCGCCGGAGCAGGCCCGCGGGCTGGACATCGACCACCGCTCGGACCTCTTCTCCCTCGGCACCATGTTCTACAAGCTGAGCACCGGCAAGCTCCCCTTCCAGGGCAAGGACCCGCTGTCCACGGTGCTGAAGGTGCTCGAGGGCAAGTTCGAGCCGCCGGCCAAGCTGGAGCCGAAGATGGGCGGGCCCATGGAGCGCGTCATCCGGCGCCTGCTGCAGGTGGAGGCGGACGATCGCTACCAGAACGCCGGGGAGCTGCAGCAGGAGCTGGAGCGCATGCTCGGCGAGGTCGGCGTGGACGACGTCACCGCCGAGCTGCAGCGCTACTTCGCTGAACCGGCCGAGCACACCGAGGCGCTGACGCCGCAGGTGGTGGCGGCCACCCTGGAGCAGGCGCGGGCCGCGGAGCAGGACGGCAACTTCGCCGCCGCGCTGTCCCGCTGCGATCGCGTGTTGGCCTTCGACGCCGAGCACACCGAGGCGCTGCAGCTCATCGAGCGCCTCACCGCGCGGGGGGGCCGGCGCGCCTGGCTGGTCGGTCTGGGGGCTGTGGCCGCGGCCGCGGTCGTGGTGGGCGGTGTCTACTGGTGGCTGGACGCGGATCCGCCGCCGGCTCCGTCGCGGCCCGACGCCCGCGCCGCCCTCGTGCTGGCGCCCGACGCGCGCCCCGCGGCGCCGGACCTGCCGCTGCCCGACGCGTCGCGATCCGACGTCCGACCGCTGCCGCAGCCCCCGCGTCACCGGCCGCGGAAGAAGGCGGCTCGCCCGAGGCCCACGCCAGAGCGGCCCCCCGACGCCGCCGTGGCCCGCCCAGCGGATCGCGCCGTGGCCCGGCCCGACAGGAGGCCGGCGCCGACCCACGCCTGGCTGCATCTGAAGCTGGGGCCCTGGTGCGAGGTCCGGCTCGACGGAAAGAAGGTCGGCATCTCGCCCATGAAGCGGCCGCTGAAGATCACCCCCGGCCGGCACACGGTGACCTGCCGCTTTCACGGCGGGGCCACGGTGACGCGGGTCGTCCAGGTAGCGGCCGGCGCCACCGGTCTGATCAAGGGGACCGATCCCGTGATCATCACCCTGCAAATACGGCCGGGCCGCGTGGTGCGCCTCGGCGACGGCAAGCTCCTGCGCTCGGGCCAGCGCCTGCGGCCCAAGCGGTACCGCATGGATCTGCTACTGGGCGGCGCACCGATCAAGGGCAAGGGCGGGTGGGTGACGGTGCCGCAGCACGACTGTACGCTGGTGGATGAGCCGGCGCTGAAGTGCAAGTGAGAATCCCTCACCCCCTTGCGGCCTGCCCCACCCCTGGCACATACTACTGTCTCTTTTTCAGGACCACGAGGTATCGACAATGCAAATGAAAGAGCAAGGAACCACCTACCTCATTTCTGCACTCCTCGGCGCATACGGGGTGGATCGGTTCTACCTGGGCTACACGGGGCTGGGGGTCCTCAAGCTTTTGACGTGCGGTGGGTTCGGCGTCTGGGCCATCATCGACCTGGTGCTCATCGGCATCGGCAAGATGCGCGACGCCAACGGGTACCCGCTGCAGCGGCCGTACCCCGCCGGCGGCGTCTCGGACAAGGACCAGACCACCTGCTTTTTAATGGCCTACTTCCTCGGCTTCTTCGGCGCAGACCGCTTCTACCGCGGACAGACCGGGCTCGGCATCGCCAAGCTGCTCACCTGCGGGGGCCTGGGCATCTGGGTCATCATCGACCTGTTCATGACCGGCATGGGGCTGGCCACCGACGTCCACGGCCGCTCCCTGCGCTGGGACGATTGATCTGGCTGCTAGCCTGGCCAACAAGGTAGCGCGAGGGCTAGTCCACCGCGTCGAGCCAGGCGGGGGTCGAGCCCCCGCCCTACAATTCGCCACAGCGTGATTTCCCGAAAAGAGATGATCGGCGTGGTCGCAGGAGCCCTCCTGCTGGGCGGGCTGATCACCGCGCCGGCCTGGGTCGCTCCGGGGGAGCGGATCATCGGCACCCCCGACTCCGAGGCCTTCGGCGGCGCCTGGCTCATCTGGTGGGGGCAGCAGAGCCTGCTGGACAGCGGCCTGCCGCCCCACTTCGCCGAGGCGTTCAACTTCCCCCGCGGGCGCCCGCTGCACTGCCTGTCGATCCTGGAGGCGGCGCTGCTGCTGCCCCTGCACGGCCTGCTCGGCGCCGTCTCGCTCTACAACCTGCTCATCGCCCTGGACGTGGCCCTGGCCTTCTTCGGCTGCTGGCTGCTGCTGCGCTCCCGGGTGGACGATCCCTGGGCCGTGGCGCCGGGGGCCCTGGCCTTCGCCACCAGCCCCTACCTGCTCAGCCACCTGCAGACCGGCCCCCAGGAGGTCTTCTCCATGGGCTGGATCCCCCTGGCGCTGCTGGCCGGTGAGCGGGCCGTCGAGCAGGGCGGCAAGGGGCGGGTGATCCTGGCCGGGCTGCTGCTGGCCGCCACGTTTCTGTCCGGGCCGTACTACTTCGTCTTCACCTGTCTGGCCGGCGCCTGGTTGGTGCTGGCCCGGGCCAAAGGCTGGCCGGGCTGGCCGCGGCTGCTGCGGGCGGCGGCCGTCGTCGGCGTGGCCGCGCTGCCCATGGCGCCGCAGATATGGGCCATCGCCCGATCGCGCAACATCTCGCCGCGGGCCTTCGATCCGCGGCTGGCGCAGCAGATGCTGGACCACGCCTACGTCCAGGACCTGCTCAGCTTCCTGCTGCCGGTGAGCAGCTTCTACAACCAGATGCCGCCCCTGCGGGTCTACCTCGGCCTGACCCTGCTCGTTTTGGCCGCGGCCGGCCTCGGCCGCGCGGGCTGGCGGCGCTGGGCGGTGCTGGCCGCCGGCGCCGGCGTCTTCGCCCTCGGCACACACCTGGAGGTGGGGGACGCGCGGCTCTTTCCGCTGCCCGCCGCCGTGCTGTGCAAGTACGTGCCGCCGTTTACCAGCATCAGCCACCCCTTCCGCATCCTGCCCCTGGTGCTGATCTCCTTGGCCATGCTCTCCGCCCTGGGGCTCACCCGCCTGCGCCCCGGCCTGCGCCGCCCGGTGGCGCTGGCGGCGGCGGCGCTGGTGCTCGTCGACCATCTGTTGCTGGCGCCGCTGCGCTTCCCCGTGCCCACCAGCCCCGCCGCGGTGCCGCAGTTCTACCACCGCGTGGCCGCGGAGGAGGGGCGCTACGCCGTGATGGACATGTTCTCCAGCACCGGCAGGCTCAGCTTCGGGCCGAGCTTGGTGTACCAGACCGTCCACGGCCGCGCCCTGGTCTTCGACCTGCTGCCCCCGGACGGCGACCTGATGAGCAACGGGCTGGTCTCCATGGTGGGCCACGATCCGAGCACCGGCCAGCCCGCGCCGCCGCCGGGAGACCTGTGCAACCAGGCCCGCGCGCTGGGGGCCAGAGGGGTCAGGTACCTGGTCAAGCACCTGTGGCAACAGCGGGACGATCCGCGGGTGGAGCAGCTGCGCCGCTGCGGCTTGAAGGTCGAACACCAGGACCAACAAGTGTTAGTCTTTCGGCTGGACCATGAGCAGCCTCCGCCGCCAGCGGCTCCTTGACGCCGCCCCGTACCTCACCCTCCTGGCCGTGGTGGCCTACGCCACCCGCGAGGCGCTGGTCGACCTGAGCAACCGCGTCATCGGCCTCACCGAGACCCACTGGGTGGAGGGGGTGATGTGGTGGTACTGGAACATCACCAACAACCTCTTCCGCGGCATCAACCCGCTGAACAACGACCTGCACGCCTACCCCGTGGGGTACAACCACTACCAGCTGATCGGCAGCTTCGGCGACGCGGCCAGCTCGTTCCCCTTCTTCATCCCCTTCGAGGCGCCGGTCTCCTACAACCTCACCATCTTCGCTTTCCTCTTCTTCAACGCGGCGGCGGCCTACCTCTTCTTCCACCGCTGGTGGGGCGGCCGCGTGCTGCCCACCCTCTTCGCCGTGGCCTGCACCTTCCACCCGCTGTTCCACATGTTCGTGGAGGAGGGCCGGCCGACCCAGCTGATCTTCGGCTGGGTCTTCCTCGCCCTGGCCGGGGCGCGGCCCCTGGTGGACGATCCGCGGGGCGGGTCGATCCGGCTGCTGGTGCTCGGCCTGTGGGGCTCGTTCATCTGCTTTTGGTTCAACGGCTTCTTCGTCTGCCTGCTGCTGGTGATGGTCTGGCTGGCGGCGGCCCGGGGCAGGGAGCCCGCTGAGCGCAGGGCGCTGCTGCTGCGGGGCGCCAAGGGGATGCTCTTCGGCGCGGCCCTGGCCTTCCCCTTCGGCCTGCCGCTGGCCTTCGGCGCCCTGTCCAGCGACGGCATCACCGGCGTGCGCCTGTTCAACATGCCGCCGGTGTGGGAGAACTACTGGTTCTCCTCGCGGCCCTGGGAGTTTTTGCTGCCGCAGCCAAACTTCCACATGGGCCTGCCCTACGCCGCCCTGGCCGTGGCCCCGGTGGCCGCGGTGGTCTGGGCGGTGGCGCGCCGGCGTCCTTCGTGGCGCATGCGGGCCTCCACGCCGGGGTTCCTCGCCGGCGGGCTGGTCTTCTACCTGTTGACCCTGGGGCCCTACGTGCGCCTGGCCAAGGAGGTGACCCTCAGCTTTGGTGACTGGTTCCCCGCGCTGCCGTGGGCCTGGCTCCACTGGGGCCTGCCCTTCTGGTCGCGGCTGTCCTACCCCTACCTGGTCTTTCCGTTTCTGCTCTACGTCGTGCTGTTTCTCTGCGGTCGTTTCCTCACCCGGGCCGGCGAGGCCGGGGGCTGGCGCCGCTACGCCGGCTGGGCCCTGGGCGTGGCGCTGGTGGCCGAGGTGGCGCTGCGCGGCGGCATCACCGTGGTCACCTCGCCGTGGTCCATGCCGGACTACTACCACACCCTGCGCCAGGAGCAGGACGTCACCGCGGTCATCGAGTACCCCTTCGGGGCGGCCGACTTCCGCCACGTCTACCAGACCGTGCACCACAAGCCGATGATCAACTCTCGCGGCCCGGAGTGGTTCTTCCTTCACCGCAAGACCCGGCTCTCCCTGCTGTTCAAAAAGACGCCGGCCCTGGCCACCCTGCTCAACTACCAGCTCCGCGGGCACCCGCTGCACATCAGCCCCGCCCACCGCCAGGGCCTGGCCAGGCTCGGCTGCCACCGGCTCATCGTCAGCGACCTGGCCCGGCGCAAGTCCGCGCGCCTCTCCCGGGTGCCGTTCGAGCAGCTGTGCGTGGACCTGGCCCGGGTGTTCGGCCGGCCGGTGCACATCTCCGCCGACCTCGTCGCCTTCAGGATCCAGCCGTGAGCCCCGGCAAGCGCTCGCCCCTGCGCAAGGCGATGATGGGGCTGGTGGCCGTGGTCCTGGCGTTGCTGCTGCTCAACCTGGCGGCCATGGGCTACGAGTACGCGCTGCACGGCACGGTGCGCCTGCCCTGGGTGGCGCCGGGCATCTACGTCGAGGACGGCCCCGAGCCCAAGGACGGGCACCGGCTCCGGCCCGGGGTGCGACAGGACGGCCTGGGCCACGAGCTGGCGGTCAACTCCCTCGGCTTCAGGGGGCCGGAGCTGTCGCCGACCAAGGGGCCCGACACCCTGCGGGTCTGGTGCGCCGGCGGCTCCACCACCTTCGATATCTGCGTCTCAAAGGACGAGGCGGCCTGGCCGGCCCAGCTCCAGCGGCAGCTGGCCGCCGCCAGCCCCGGGGTCAAGGTGGAGGTGATCAACGCCGGCGTTCCCGGGGAGGTGCTGTCCACCAACCTGCGGGACTTCAACCGCCTGGCCGACCGGCTGCGACCCGACGTGCTGGTGATCTACCAGGGCCCCAACGACCTGCGGAACATCGCCAACAACAAGTTCGGCCCCCAGGAGGTCAAGAGCGGCTGGTACATGGAGCTGCCCCTGGTGCGGGTGCTGGGAGACCTGCTGCCGCCGCCGAGGCCGCCGGCCGCCTGGGCCGCCCACCGGCTGGCGCCCGCCGATCTGGCGCCCCTGGAGCGAGATGTCCAGGCGCTGATCGAGGCCGCGCGGCGCCGGGGCACGCGGGTGCTGCTGGCCTCCCACGCCTTCGCCGTGGCGGACGACACCCCGGAGGCCGACGCCCACGGCGTCATGGGCCGAGACGCGCGCACCTACAGCATGACCAGCCGCAACCTCGCCGCCGCCTATGGCGCGGCCAACGGCCTGCTGCGCCAGATGGCGGCCCGCCAGGGTCTGGCCTTCGCCGACGTGCGGGCCGCCGTGGGCAGCGGCCGCGAGCTGTGGGCCGACGGCATCCACTTCACCGACGCGGGGGCGGCGGCGGCGGGCAAGGCCGTGGCGGAGGCCATGGTCAAGGCAGGGTTGAATCGGGTGAGGAAGTGATGGGGTGAAGTGGTGGGGGCGCCTCCTCGCGATTAACGACATTTTTGTCACGGTTCGGGGCTGACAGGGGGATCCGACAGCGGCGGAGGTCCCGGCGTTTTTTCAACGATCGTCAATCGTTGTCGCCGTATCGCCGGGTGGCACGGCCGTTGCTCCTCCCGGAGGCCGTGTGCTACCGTGAAATCATGCGGCGTAGGTGTGGATCGCTGGGCCTGCTGGCCCTCATTCCGGTGACTTCGTGCCTCTACCTGGGCGATCGGAACCACGTGCCCGAGGGGACCCTGGAGCTGCAGCAGAGCTCGGCCCGGCTGAACAAGGGGGGCAACATGACCCTCACGGCCCGCATCAACGACCCCGACTCCGACACCATGACCTACGAGTGGACGGTGAAGGTCGTGCGCCAGGTGGACGGCGGCACCTGTTACCTCAGCCACCGTGTGGGGCCAGACAATTGCAGCGACACCCAGCCTCGCGTGGCCTGGTCCGGCGAGGGCCCCACCGGCCACCAGCTGGTGCTGAACAAGCTGCCCTACCGCGGCACCTACGGGGTCAAGGTCAGGGTCTCCGATCCCCGGGGGGCGTCCACCACGGCGGTCCGCGCGGTGGTGGTGGCCAACGACGTGCCGAAGGTCACGCTGCGGCTGGGCGTGGACCCCGAGTACACGGACCTGGACAATGTGCCCGATGTCTACAACTCCCACCCGGCCCACGCCCACTACATGGTGCGCGTGGCGGAGAAGGGCCTCACCGACCTGGAGCAGGACCTGATCTGCGGCAAGAAGGCCACCATCAAGTGGACCCTGGAGTACCCCACGGGGCCCAAGGTGGACTACGAGAAGGTCAAACCGTGTCAGGGCAAGCAGGTGCTGGACCGCTACCTCTTCCGCTTTTTGCCGGCCTCGGTGAACACGATGTTCACCCTCACCATCAGGGCCGAGGTCAACGACGGCCACGGCGGCATCTCCACGGCCAGCATGCAGATCGCGCTACAGCCCGACCGTCCGCCGTGCATCGTCGGCGTCGCGCCCCTGGGCCTGTCCATGCTGGCCGCCAAGACGCCGCCGGTGGTGCCGGTGCCGCACCAGGACAAGCAGCTGTTCCAGGTCCTGTCGGTGAGCAACGACGTGACCGAGACGCTGACCTACGTCTGGCAAGTGAGCCAGGGCAAGGGCTGGCAGGTCCTGCCCGGCGTGAGCGAGGCGAGCTATACCATGCCGCCCTGGTTTGGCGCGCCGGGGGACACCGCGCTGCTGCGGGTGCGGGTCACCGAGGCCAACGCCAGCGCGCCCACCTGCGCCGAGGGCGAGCTGCTCTGCCGGCTGACCTCCTATCAGCCCGACAAGTGTTACCAGTGGGTGACATGGAAGGTGAAGTTCATATGACACGCATCCCCTTCAAGACCCTCGGGCTCATGGCCGCCGCCGCCGGCTGCCTCTGGCTGGCGTCCCTCGGTTGTATGGACGGCGACGCCATGGACGCCGAGACGCCGTCGGGCAGCGTGAGCCTGACCATCCTCTCCAAGGCCGTGGCCGCCCCGGGCGACAACGTGGAGGTCAAGGCCACGGTCACCGGCAACTACTACCAGGTGGAGACCTACGCCTGGACCATCACCGATCCCAACGGCGGCACCATCAGCAGCACGGCCATGGACACCATCAACCGCCGCGTCACCTTCAAGGTCAGCGACCTCGGCACCCACACCATCACCTGCCGGGCCACCCTGGAGGCTTCGGCCGGCGTGCTCGACGGCTCGGCCACCATCCTGGTGGATGACCCCTCGGTGCTGCCGCTGAGCTACACCGCGCGCATCATCCCCACGCCGTCGTCGGGCTTTCCGCCCACGGACAAGAAGCTGTCCGTTGGCCGGGCCGACCAGACCTCGCTGCAATGGACCCTGGACGGCGGCCAACCCGTCAAGGTCCAGGTCGAGGACGACAAGGCCGGCGCCCAGGCAGCCTACGTCCGCCTGTTCCGCACCGGCGCCGACCCCATGCCGCGGGACATCTACCTGCCCGGCGGCGAGGGCACCGAGCGTCTGACCGGCGTCTTCCATGCCCTGTTTTTGCCTGACAGCGCCACGGTGGCGCCGTATTTGAAGCTGTACGTCGACGCCGGCACCCTGAGCAAGACCTGGAAGGTGAGCATCCCCAAGGCCCTGGCGGTCAGCGGCAAGGTCACCCTGGAGAGCAAGGCTCTGGCCGGCGCCGGCGTGGCGCTGCACACCAGGGAGAAGGGCATCACCGTGCCCTCCACCCCGGCCAAGTCCGGCAAGGACGGCGCCTACTCCGTGGGCACGCGCTCGGGCTCGGCCACGTTCACCGTGGTCCCCCCCGCCGCCTCGGGCCTGCCCGTGGCCCTGGTGCAGGACTCGCAGCTATCGGTCTGGGGCGCCGCCTCGGGCTGGACCTTCGACTACGCCAAGGCGGCCGCCGTGGCCAAGGTCAGCGGCAAGGTGACCCGCAGCGACGGCAGCACGCCGGCCGCGGGCGCCACGGTGCTGCTGCGGCTGGCCAGCACGGTGGACGTGGGCACGCTGAAGAACGCGGCCGGCACCTTCAAGGCCAGGGGGCTTGTGCGGCGGACGCTGGAGGCCGACGCCACCGGCGCGCTGAAGCACAAGGACAACAGCGAGCTGACGCTGCTGCCCGGAACCTACGAGCTGGAGGCCTGGCCGGGCAGCAAGGCGCCGGCGGGGGAGGGCTACGCCAAACAGACCCTGGTGGTCGCAGCCGGCAAGGCGGCCAGCTTCACGGTCAAGCTGTCGCCCCGGGCCACGGTCAAGGGCAAGGTGCTGGACGCCCAAAAGGAGGCGGTGCGGGCCTCGGTGACCGCCACCGGGCCCACGGGCACCTTCTCCACGGCCACCGACGGCCAGGGCGCCTTTTCGCTGACGCTGGACGACAAGGCCAGCTACCGCCTGACCATCCGTGCCATGGGAAGCAGCAAGGTCAGCAGCTGGATCCAGCCGGCGCTCAAGGTGGCCGGCGGCGGCCAGCTGCCCACTTACACCCTGCCCGAGGCGGTGACTCTGTCGGGCAAGGTGACCACCACCGGCAACCTCGCCCTGGCCGGGGCGCTGATCCGGGTCTGGTGCAGCGGCACGGGCTGCGCGTCTGGCGCCGTGCTGGAGGAGACCCACACCCGGGGGGACGGGTCTTTCGCGCTGCGGCTGCCGAAGGTCAAAAAATAGAAAATACAAAACACGAAATAAGAAATGCAAAATGACTCATGTCGACCGTCGAGGTCGAAGAAGCTCTTGGATAGGCTGTCACCCATGGAAAACCATGAGCATGCCCGCTCCTCGAGGTGGTCCCTCAACGCGCCAGCTGCTGAGAATGGTGGCCGTGCGGCCGTTTTCAATTTCTTGTTTTTTATTTCTTATTTTTTATTTCCCGCATATGCCCACGCCCAGTCCAAGCCTGTGACCCCGCGCGCGCTGCTGAGCCAGGCCGTGGACCTCTACATGGAGGGCAAATACAAGGAGGCCGCCGACCGGCTGCGTCCCCTGGTGGAGAGCCGCGTGCTCGGGGACCAGGCGGACCAGAAGGAGGCCCTGCGCGCCTACGGCAGCTCGCTCTACCTCAGCGGCGGAAAGGTGGGGGCCGAGCGGGCCTTCCGCGACCTGCTGCGGCTGGATCCGAAGGAGAAGCTGGATCCGGGCTTTGTGCGACCGGAGGTCATCGTCTTCTTCGAGAACGTCCGGCAAAAGTACCAGGCGGAGCTGAACACGGTGGTCAAGCTCAAGACCGGATGGGCCTGGGTCAACGTGCTGCCGCCCTGGGGCCAGTTTCAAAACGGCCACCACCTCAAGGGCTGGTTGCTGCTCAGCGGAGAGGTGCTGGCCATCGCCACCTGGGCCACCAGCTGGGGGCTGCTCAACAGCTGGAAGGGGCCTCATGGCACGTTCCCGGGGCACGAGGATCACTTTCGGCCCGTGCAAACTGTTCAATTTGTAGCATTTTCTCTGACCATCGCCCTGGTGGCCTACGGCATCGCCGACGGCTTCTACTACTACTACAAGACCCCCTTCGCCCGGGAATCCCCGAAAGTGGGGGCCGCAGGCCACATGTTGGCTGCGCCACCGCAGCCCGCACTTTTCCGTTTTTAGTTTTCCGGAAATTCACAGCCTGATTGTGAGCAGGGGTCTCTGGGCCAGGGCCTGAAGCCCCCAAGTGTGATCCTCGTTGGGATGGTGGATAACAATTCTAATTGACTGTGTACTTTGCCATGGCTAATATCTGATCGACGGTCCGCTTTTATTACCCCTAACCCCAGAACCAGTCCGACCCAATGAGACAACCCATAGTATTCGGAAAGTATCTGCTCCTGGAACGGATCAGCGTGGGTGGAATGGCCGAGGTGTTCAAGGCCAAGTACTTCGGGGAAGAGGGCTTCGAAAAGATCCTGGCCATCAAGCGCATCCTGCCCTCCATGGCCGAGGACGAGCAGTTCATCACCATGTTCATCGACGAGGCCAAGATCGCAGGCGATCTGGCCCACCCCAACATCGGCCAGATCTACGAGCTGGGGCAGATCGACAACGGGCACTTCATCGCCATGGAGTACATCTGGGGCAAGGACGTGCTTCAGATCCAGAACCGCTTCCGACGGCTGCGCCAGAAGATGCCCCAGGCCATGGCCGCCTTCACCGCATCGCGGGTCTGCGAGGGCCTGGACTACGCCCACCGCAAGACCGACGCCAGCGAAAAGCCGATGCACATCATCCACCGCGACGTGAGCCCCCAGAACATCCTGGTCTCATACTCCGGCGAGATCAAAATCATCGACTTCGGCATCGCCAAGGCGCGCAGCCGCTCCTCCAAAACCCAGGCCGGCGTACTCAAGGGCAAGTTTGGCTACATGTCACCCGAGCAGGTCCGCGGCCTGCCCCTGGACCAGCGCTCCGACATCTTCTCCATCGGCACGCTGCTGTTCGAGATGACCACCGGCGAGCGCCTGTTCACCGGCGAGACCGACTTCGCCACCCTGGACAAGGTGCGCAACGCCGAGGTGCCCATCCCGTCCGAGGTCAACGACGAGATCACGCCGGAGATGGACAAGATCGTGCTCAAGGCGCTGAGCCGCAACCCGGACAACCGCTACCAGTGGGCCTCGGACATGCAGGAGGATCTCAACGCCTACGTCGAGGCCCTGGACCCGCCGTTTCGGCCCAAGGAGCTCACTGCGCTGGTGGCCCAGCTGTTCACCGCCGAGCGGGGGCGGGAGCAGGGCCGCATGGAGGAGTATCACAAGATAACCAAGGAGGACATGGAGCACTTCGTCAAGCCGTCGAGCGCGGCCAAGCGCGAGGTGGTGATGTCCCTCATGCCGCTGGACTCGGTGGTCAGCGGCCAGCACCACGAGGTGCTGGCGTCGGCCGAGGTGGAGGACCTGCTCGAGCCCGATGACGACGACTACGGCGAGAACGAGGCCACCATGGTGGGCGGCGCGCCCCAGTTCTTCGCTCAGCAGGACAACGAGGTGCTCGACGACGCCGACATCGTCGAGGTGGTGGACGAGCTGATGGAGGTGGAGGACGACGGCGAGACGCGCGTCTTCGGCGAGGGCGACGCGGCGGCCCTGCTGGACGAGCAGGAGCCCATGACGGCAGAGCCGACGTTCATCTTCAACGCCCAGGCGGGGAAGATGGAGGTGATGAACCAGCCGTCCGCCATGCTCTTCGACCGGTCCGATCAGCAGCCGGCAGAAGGCGGGGAGATGCCGAGCCAGGGGCCCACGGTGATCTTCGACACCCAGTCGCCCGCGGCGCCGACGCCCACACCGACGCCCCCGCCGGTGCGGACCAAGCCTGACATCCGCGACCTGGTCTCGGCCACGATGCCGGTACAGATTCAGCCCAAGTCGTCGCTGGTCAAGGACATCTTCATCGGCGTGCTGGTGGCGATGCTGATCATCGCCGGTATCGTCATCTGGCGCTTTGCCTCGTCGGGGGGCTGGAAGGGCGACGCCCCGGCGACGCTGGTCATCACCGCGCGGCCGTCCAGGGCCGCCGACGTCTACATCGACGGACAGCTCAAGGGCAAGATGGTGCTCGGCTCGCCGTTCACCCTCAAGGGGGTCTCGCCGACCAAGCACATTATCACCCTCAAGGCCAAGGGCATCGAGGACGTGCGCCGGGAGGTGGCGCTCAAGTCCGGCGACGTCAAGGTGGTCACCATGCTGCTCAACCTGCTGGCCGCAAAGGGGAGGTTGAGTCTCAAGATCGAACCGCCCGGCGCCACGGTCTACCTCGACGGCGACAAGGTGGAGCTTTCCAACGGGGCGCTGTCTTTGGAGGCGGACAAGGTGCACACCCTCAAGGTGGCCAAGGACGGCTTCAAGCCCGCGGAGATGAAGGTCTCGGTCAAGGGCGGGCAGGTCACGGGCAAGGACGTCAAGCTGCAGCCCGAGGTGTCGGCCGACCACGCCTCGATCAAGGTCTCCAGTACGCCGTCCGGCGCCTCGGTGCAGGTGGACGGCAAGGAGCGCGGCGCCACCCCGGTGACCGTGTCGGACCTGCCGCCCGGCAGCCACGAGGTCTCGGTCTCCATGGAGGGCTACAGGCCCCGTACGGAGAAGGTGGACGTGCAGAAGGGCAAGGTGCTGGACCTGTCGCTCACCATGCAGAAGGCCCCCGCCAGGGTCGCGGCCCGGGCGAGGGCGCCGCGCGCGCCGGCCCGCGCGGTCCGCTCCCCGGCGCCGCGTTTCAAGAGGCCGAAGCCCCGCAAGGTGGCCACGCGGAAGAGGCCGAAGAAGCCGACCGTGGTGCGGGTGATTCGCGGCGGCACCGGCAAGCCGAAGAAGCCGAAGAAGCCGAAGAAGGCCCCGTCAGGCGACGTGGGCTACCTGGTGGCCAACACCATGCCCTGGGGGGCCAAGGTCATCGTCGACGGCAAGAACACCGGGCTGATGACACCGGTGATGCCGCGCAAGAAGATCCCGCTCAAGCCCGGCCGGCACAAGGTGACCTTCGTTTTGGCCGGCAAGAAGCACAACTTCTCGGTCACCGTGAAGTCGGGCAAGATCGCGCGCCTGATCAAGAAGCTGCCGCAGTAGCCCTTTCCCTCACTTCGGGTCGCACGCACCCTGGCAGGGGTTGATCACCTTGCCGCCGTCCTTGAAGAACTCCTTGAGCTGTTTACGCCACTCCGGCTGCTGGCGCACCAGGAGGTGGGCCGACTCGTCGGGGTTCGGCTTGGGGGCTGGGATGTTCTCCGGGTAGGGCTTGACCTTCGGCTTCATGTCCCACTGGACGAAGGCGCTCTCCAGGGGGCCAGCCTTCTGGGTCAGGCCGTAGACCTTCTCCACCACCGGGGTCATGGCGGTGAGCCCCAGGGTGCGGGCCATGACGCGGGTGGTCAGGTTCGGCACCTGGTCGTCGTGGCGGGACTCCTGGTAGAGGATCTGCTTTTTGGCGTAGCCGGCCAGCGGGGACTGCACGGCGTGGGGGCCCCAGGTGATGGGGTCGGTGTAGTCCCACAGGTGCTGGGACAGGCTCACCAGCACCGCCCGGTCCACGGCCCGGGGGTAGCGGTTGGCCAGGGCCATGGCCATCAGCCCGAAGTTGGAGCTGCGCTGGATCATGGCCGACCAGACGCCGCCGGTGACCGAGAGCACGAAGTGCTTGATGTCCCTGGACAGGGCGGCGTAGGCCACGCCCTGG
>PVBE011781381.1_pt1 | contig 20193 bp, 20 predicted proteins | sample 1631181 | NCBI WGS metagenome assembly PVBE01 (sample SAMN08397723, study PRJNA350692) | Marine metagenome, whole genome shotgun sequencing project. | isolation source: water | place: Pacific Ocean | collected 2012-04 | reverse complement strand
CAACAGCCTTGTGGCTGTCAACACCATTATTCTAAAAAAAACTTGTGACCTATGCAAGTCCTGAGATTGACCCTTCTTCTTTGAGCAGGCCTGCAGAGGTGGATGTTTGGCTTGAGGCTGGTCGAGATGGACGTTGCTTTACCTATTTAGATAGTCGAAATTTGGGGGTTGAATTTGGGGATTTGGTAGTCGTTCGCTTGCGCGGACGATTGATTCAAGGCCTGGTGATGGCTAGGCGGATGGCATCACCTCAGCCGCGAGGGTCAGTTTCTGAACAAGGGCAACAGCCGCCGCGCTCCCTCCTTGCGATCGAGTCTCTGGTTCAGTCTGGAGTGGTTGACCCTCTCTGGAGAGAGTGGCTTGAAGCGATGGCAGAGCGTTGTCATATCAGTGCTTTCAGAATGCTCAAGGCCGCTTTCCCCCCGGGGTGGTTAGGGCAGCGAAAGGCCAGCCATGCGGAACCGCTTCGACTTTGGTGGGTTCAACTCGATGACGAGGCAAGCTCATCAGAAGAACTCCCCCGTCGCCAGGAGGACCTTCAGGCTGCCTTGATAGCGCGTGGTGGTGGCGCTTGGCAGAAGGATCTTCAGGGTGATGGCTTTGGTGCTGGTCTTGTCAACAGCCTGTTGAAGCGTGGTCGCGTTCGTCGAGAAAAGCGCTTGCCTTCTGAGCAGGGCTTTGGTGGCAAACCTTGCGCATCTTCCCCGCAGCATGGTTTTGAGCCTCCTCAACCGCTGACCAAAGAGCAGCAGATGGCGGTTGAGATTTTTTTGGCTCAACCTCCTGGAGCTGGGCTTTTGCTCTGGGGTGTCACAGGTTCTGGCAAAACAGAGGTTTATTTGCAGCTGGCCGCCATGGAGCTGGCTGCTGGTCGCCATTGTTTGGTACTCACTCCTGAAATCGGCTTGGTTCCCCAGCTGGTTGACCGTTTCCGCCGTCGATTTGGCGATCAGGTCTTGGAATATCACAGCTGCTGTTCCGACCGCGATCGCGTGAATACTTGGCGCCAGGGGCTTACTGCTGCAAAGCCATTGGTGGTGGTGGGTACACGCTCAGCTGTGTTTTTGCCTTTGGCGCCTCTGGGACTGATCGTTCTGGATGAGGAGCACGACAGTTCGTATAAGCAGGAGTCTCCAATGCCCTGCTATCACGCTCGTGATATGGCTCTGGATCGAGCTTGTCGCACTGGTGCCAAGGTTGTTCTGGGGAGTGCCACGCCTTCATTGACAACCTGGAAGAGCTTGGCGCCGGAAGGCCCCTTGGCGCTGGCTCGACTCACTGAGCGCATCTCGAATCAGCCCTTGCCGCCGGTGCATGTCGTCGACATGCGTCAGGAATTGGCTGATGGTCATCGTCGGTTGGTTAGTCGCCCGCTCATGGAGCGTTTGGCGGCCTTGCCTGAAACAGGCGAGCAGGCTGTGGTGTTGGTGCCAAGGCGCGGCTACAGCAGCTTTTTGAATTGCCGTAGTTGTGGGGAGGTGGTCCAATGCCCCCACTGTGATGTGGCGTTGACTGTCCATCGAGGGCGGCAGGGGCATCAATGGTTGCGTTGCCATTGGTGTGACCATCGCGCCGAGTTGGAGTCCAGCTGTCGTCATTGTGGTTCGAAGGCTTTTAAACCTTTCGGGGCTGGAACACAAAGGGTTCTGGAGCATCTCAGTGAGGAGCTCGAAGGGCTGTGCTTGTTGCGTTTTGATCGCGACACCACGAGAGGGCGTGATGGTCATCGACGTTTGCTGGAGAAGTTTGCAGCTGGTGAGGCTGATGTGCTTGTGGGCACGCAAATGTTGGCCAAGGGAATGGATCTACCGAGGGTCACGCTGGCGGCTGTTTTGGCCGCTGATGGCTTGTTGCATCGTCCTGATCTACAAGCTGGTGAACAAAGCCTTCAACTGCTGTTGCAACTGGCGGGTCGAGCAGGTCGAGGAGAGCGTCCTGGTCAGGTTTTGGTCCAGACCTATTGCCCAGATCACCCTGTGATTCTTCATTTGGTGGATGGTCGTTATGAGGCCTTCCTCCAGCAGGAGGCGCAACTGCGCAAAGAGGCTGGCTTGGTGCCCTACAGCCGAGCCTGTTTGTTGCGGTTGTCAGGTGAAACCGCTGCTGAGACAGCATCGGCGGCGGCGGTTTTGGCGGAGCAGATTCGTCCCCTTTGCGTGGCACAGGGATGGTGTCTGGTGGGGCCTGCACCGGCTCCTGTCGCCAGGGTGGCGGGCCGTAGCCGCTGGCAGTTGCTATTGCATGGTCCAGAAGCCAGTGCGTTACCGCTTCCAGCTGAATCGCAGCTTTGGGATGGCTTGCCTCGTGGCGTGGCTTTGGCAGTGGATCCTGATCCCCTTCAACTCTGAGCTGATCAAGGGATTGGTCGTAAAGCCGTACTTTTTGGCTGGGTAGTTATGACAAAACAAAGCAGAGTTTTAAGCGCAGTCATTGCAAAAATAAACTGAGTTCAATCATTGGCATTGCTTTCGTTTCATTGTTGAGGAGTTGTGGTGAGATACATGCAGGAATATTTCGGCAAAGGTTTTAGATCTATGGATATCAATTTTTAGAATCTATTCTCAGCTTGAGCATCAGAGCTTTGCTGCAATACATGATTTCCCCATCAGAACAAGACCCGTGATCAATCTCACAACTAGAGATGATTTGGCTCAGGGCTTTATGGTCTGATCGAAGAGAGGCTATAGGCATTGATACGACACCTTCGCCATGGACCGCACCACTAATCTCCAGGCCATGTTTGCAGTTGACTCTGCAATAGAAGATGCGCCGAGTTGTACTCAAGATTATTTGTTTGATCTCAGGAAAGCCTTCTATATGCACTTCATCATTGAGTCTGTGCTTTCTGAACGCGTAGATCGCCTCCCAACTTCTTCTTTGTCTGAAGTGGCTTGATGGGTCTATTGAGCAAAATAGCCGGAGCAGTCTGTTGAGTTTATTAGTGGCTCCTGCTGCTGTGATTGCCTCGGCGAAGGCTGTCTTTGCGGAAGTTATATCGGCAGCTCGAATGTGATTGTTTGTTCACTTGTGTTTTTCAGCTGGGCAATTCGGGAAAACCAAAGCCGAGTTTTAAGCGCAGAGTTTGAAGAATCAAACTTAAGGCAAGCAGCGCTAGGACAATTAGCGAACCAACGCCTAATCGGTTCCAGCTCCAACCATGAAGCTCTAGATGATTGGCTTCACCGGGCTGCAGGGGCCAGATCAGATCATTGCCGCTTTTCGTCGTCAGTAGTGGGCTGGTTTTGGCTTCATTCCTGAAGGAGGCTGCTGAGATGCGTATGGAAAGATTCAGGCCGGGCACATTCGGAAGATCGTTTAGGTCGATATCAAGAGTCAGGCTCTGCTTTACCCCGAGAAGCCAGTTTTGCTCTTGAACGATTAATTGGGGTTTATTCAAAGTCAAGCCAGCTGTGGTGGCCGCGCTGCTAACAACCCGCTGCAATAACTCATTGGCGGCGGCCGATGGCAGCGTTGGTGCTGTGATGATTTGTTGGCCGAGGCGACTGTTTTGTTCAACATTCACGCTTGGAGCGGAGAGGCTTAGAGCTTCCTTGAGATGCAGTTGCCAAGGCATGAGCTTCTGGGTGGAACTATTGACCTCCCAGCCGAGTTGAACCCTGTCTGGACCTGGGATATGGATTGTTGTTGTGATGCGAATGCAACCGCTCAACAACATGGTTAAGCCGATTAAAACGGCACAGACCAGAGCCGCAAAACCGATGGTTGGGTTGCGCGTTGGCCCCGTGGGTGGCGGTGGTGGTGGCGGTGGATCGAGATTTCGCCGCAGACTTCTTGGACCACTTGAGATCGAACCTGCGCCTGTCATGGCGTCCATTTCAAGATTCGGCAGCTTTAAAGACCAGTTGGATGGTCGCTGCAGGCTCGGGGCCTCCAAAACATCGAGAAGTTGCTTGGCTCGCTGACGCAGTTCAGGGTCTTTGCATTTTGCGAGTTGACGGCAAGTGGCTAGAGCTGTTTGCTCTTGACCTTGTCCCATCCAGGCGGTCACCATCAGCATTCTGATCCTGGCCCCCTCAGCACCTGGCAGAGGATTGTTTGCAGCTAGCGGCTCAAGCAGATCAAGGCTTTGGCCGTAGTCCCCACGAGCCAGGGCGGCTTCAGCGGCTGATAGATCCGCCCCCATCTTTTAACTGCGACCCATCACCATCGTGCCAATGCCGCTATCGGTGAAAACTTCCAGCAGTAGGGCATGGGGCACGCGTCCATCAATGATGTGAGCGGCGGCAACTCCTTGCGCTAAGGCTCTGATGCAGCACTCGGTTTTGGGGGTCATGCCACCTGCGACAACCCCATCGACGATGAGTTGGCGTGCTTCTGAGAGTTTTAATTGCCGAATGAGTGAGGCCGGATCGTCTTTATCGCTCAGGATCCCTGGTGTGTCTGTGAGCAGGATGAGCTTTTCTGCTTCAAGAGCAGCAGCCAGCTCACCGGCCACCGTGTCTGCATTGATGTTGTGAGAGCGTCCCTCCGCAGAAGCCGCAACGCTGGAGATAACAGGTACATAACCTTTGGCGAGCAAAGGCTCCAATACGTCAGGGTTGACCTTGGCCACATCGCCAACAAGGCCGTGGCTGCCGTCGCCCCATGGACGCGCTTCCACCAGGCTGCCATCACTGCCGCTGAGTCCCACAGCTTTCGCCCCAAGTTTGTTGAGGCCATTGACGATTTGCTTGTTGACCCGACCGACCAACACCATCTCCACCACGTCCATCGTGTCGGCATCGGTGACCCTTAGTCCTTCACGAAATTCGGCTGGAATGGCCAAGCGTTTCAGCCAGAAGTTGATTTCTGGGCCGCCACCATGAACCACAACGGGCTGGACCCCGACACAGGCAAGCAGTGCAAGATCGCGAAACACTGCCATCTGTAGATCGGCATGAGCCATGGCCGCTCCGCCGTACTTAATCACGATGCGGCGTCCAGCAAAGCGTTGGATATAAGGGAGAGCTTCACTAAGTACTGAAACCCTTAGCCCTTCATCGCCTGAAGGCAACGACATGGAGTTGTTCGAAAGGGAGTTGCTCGTGGAGGGGTCAACCAATGCTGCAGGTCATGGTGTTATCTCCATGCTGACTTGTCGAGTCCCGATCTCTATGAGCAGCCTGAGAAAAAAGATCCTTGATTTCAACCATTGAGCCATTTCTGGTTCCAAAATGAGGAGGAGAGATTGTTTTCATGGCTTCATCGCATTCAACCTCAGGAGAAATACGCGAACTGATCGCTCAGTTGGATGTCGATCGGGCTTGGTTGCTTGAGCAGATTGATCGCGGTCATTGGCCTGAGCTGCGCTTGGATCTGGCAGCCTTGGAGAGGGAGTTGGGTCAGTTTTTAACTCTTGCCAATGATGGGCTGGAGGGGAAGAGCCGCCTCAGCTAATGCGTTCAGAAAGGAATGTCATCGGTATCAGGAACAAGCGGTGCGCTATTCCAGTTAGCAGCTTCTGGTTCGGCAGCAGCCACTTGTCTTGGTTGGGGTTTGCTGGGCATCGTTCGCGGCCCTGGCGAAGGAGGGCTGCTGGCAGCGGGTTGGTTGCTTCCAGTGGCTCCCTGACCAGCGGGGCCGGAAACTGGTCCGGAAGCGGGGCCGGAGAGGGGATGCAGCCGAGACAGGGTGAATTCAGCGCGCTTTTCTTTGGTGCCGTCTTGGCGAGGCACTGTGTTCATTCGCAGCCGACCTTCAACAACAAGCCGCTGCCCAACCTGGACACGGTTTGGAAGTTCTTGGGCGAGGTTGCCCCAGCCCACAACTTTCATCTGGCCAGGGGCGTCGTCGGGTCGAAGCCCGTCGAAGCGCACATCCATTTCCGCGATAGGGGTTTGGTTGTCTTGGGTGTAGCGAATCGTCGGGGCCTGGATGACTTCTACTTCGAGCAGGCAGTGGTTCATGTCCCTTCCTTGCAATGAGCGCCATCCTGATGCAAGGTCGCTGGATTGGCCAGAGGCATCTCTGGTTGCTGTCAGGAACTGGTGAGGGACCTTTAATCGTTGCGGCTCTGCAGCAGCAGGGTTGGCGGGTGAGCGTCAGTGTGGTGACAGCAGAAGCCGCCAAGGTCTATGCCGATCTGTCTTTAGAGGCTCTCTGGATTGGACCTCTTGCTGGCTCTGGTGGCGTGCATAGGGTGCTGGATCAGGCCAGTGATCAGCATCAGGGTTTCGATTGGGTGGTGGATGCCACCCATCCTTTTGCAATCAAGATCAGTGCGGAGCTGAAACAGGCTTGCCAGCAGCGGGGTCAGCCTCTGCTTCGCTTTGAGCGCCCTCTGGAAGACATTGGCGAAGCCTTGTTGCTTAAGAACTCTGCAGAGCTTGCCAATCAGGCTTTACAAGGGAGTCGATTGTTGATGGCTCTCGGTTCCAGGCATTTGGAACCTGCAGTTGTCGCCGCTAAGCAAGCTGGAGAAGAAGTCTTTGCCCGTGTTTTGCCATCGCCGGAGAGCCTTCGGAAGGCTCTGAATCTTGGCTTGCCAGCGAATCACCTGGCTTTGTTGCGGCCACTTCAGGGAGTAAAACCTGGAGGAATCGAGGCCGCCCTTTGCAGGCGTTGGGGCATTACGGCAGTGGTCTGCAGGCAGTCTGGTGGGGTGACAGAACAGCTTTGGCAGAGCATATGCAAACAGATGCAGCTTGGCCTTTGGCTGATTTCGAGACCGGCGATCTCAGCGACAAACTCTGTTTTTTATAGCGTTGACGCATTGGTGGAGCATCTCGACAGGCTCCAATCAGAACCCCATCGCTGACCCCCTTGTTCGAGGACGTTATGGATGACAAAGGCTCGCTATCGCAACTGGTGCTGGTTTTGAGCACAGAGGTTGATCAGAACCATGCCGAAGCTTTGGCAAGCGCATTGTTGGAGCGTCGGCTTGTGGCCTGCGTCAGCTTGTATCCGGTGCAGTCGCATTACCGCTGGCAGGGGAAGTTGGAGAAGAGTTCAGAGGTGCAGCTGTTGATCAAAACAACACCAGATCGTCTTGATGCGCTTTTGGTCGCGATGAACGAGCTTCATAGCTACGACACCCCTGAGCTGATTCACTGGCGCGCATCGGCTAGTGCCGCCTATGGGGACTGGGCTGTCGAGGCTGTGGCAAGTCAAGATTTTTAGCCAGCTGGTTTTTGTCAGACAGGCTTTTAGCAAGAAGGCTTTTAGCAAGCAGGTTTTGGCAAGAAAGGCTGAGGAACCAGCTGAGAGCTCCTTTATGGCAACAGTTGGGAGCTACCAGCTGGCATCAGTTAGAGCCTTCCCCTGGAATCAGTTGAGATGTTTCGCCACCAATTCTTTCAGCGACACCTGAGAACGAGGCCCAAGTTGTGTGACCACTTGGCCGGCACACAGGGATCCCAACCGCCCACAGGCATCGATTGCTTCTCCTTGGGTGTAACCGTGAAGGAACCCCCCGGCATAGAGATCTCCCGCGCCAGTTGTATCCACAAGCTCCCCAAGCGTATAGGCGGGAATGTCCCAGCGTTGATCACCTGCGAGCACAACGGAGCCATCCTTGCTACGGGTAAGAGCAGCGACCTGACAGCGACCTTTTACTTCCTCTACAGCGGCTTCAAAGCTTGGGCTTTGATAGAGCGAGGTGATTTCGCTGTCATTGGCGAATAGAACATCAACATGACCATCGACCAGTTCAAGAAAGCTCTCGCGGTGACGATCGACGCAGAAGCCATCGGAGAGGGAAAGGGCGACTTGGCCTCCTGATGCTTTGCAGACTTCTGCGGCAGCAATAAAGGCCTGTTTGGCGGCGGGGCTATCCCAGAGGTAACCCTCTAGATAAAGAACCTTGGCTTCACTCACCATCGATAAATCCAGATCCTCTGGATCGAGTTGCACCGAAGCACCTAGATAGGTGCACATGGTGCGCTGCGCATCAGGGGTCACCACGATGAGGCAGCGTGCCGTTGAAGGTCCATCATTGGCTGCAGGCGTTTCGAACCTGGCTCCTACAGAGCGAATGTCGTGGCTAAAAATGCGACCCAGTTGGTCGTTTTTTACCCGACCAATGAAGCCTGCTTTCCCACCCAACTGAGCCAGACCGACCAAGGTATTGGCCGCCGATCCTCCTGAGGTTTCGAGTCCAGGCCCGCTGGCTGCGTAGAGCGCTTCTGCTTGGGCTTCGTCCACCAAGGCCATGCTGCCTTTGTTGAGACTTTGGGCAGCAAGGAAAGCATCGTCTGCTTTAACCAGCACATCGACAATCGCGTTGCCGATTCCCACCACATCCAGAGGGCGATCATTGAACCTGGTCATTGAGAACTAACGGAAGATTCCGGCAAGTATCGACCACTGCTGAGCCAGTTGTTAGGAAATGCTCAGGCGCTCAATAAGGCCCGTTTGGGTCCGTGAATCGGGTCTTCGACAACGATTGTTTGATCGCGGCTGGCCCCAAGGGACACGATGGCGATGGGAACCTCCATCAGATCGGCGAGGAAGCGGAGGTAGGCCATGGCGGTTGCGGGCAGTTCTTCAAGTTTCCGGCAATCTTCAGTGGAACATTGCCAGCCTGGCAATGTTTTGTAGATCGGCTCACAACGGGCAAAGTCTTCGGCATTACTGGGGAAGTGTTCAATCACTTCCCCGTCGAGTTTGTAGGCAACGCAAACTTGGATTTCGTCGAGTTCATCAAGGACATCGAGCTTGGTGATTGCGAGGCAATCCAAACCATTTACTTCAACGGCGTAGCGACCAATCACGCCATCAAACCAGCCACAGCGCCTGCGTCGACCTGTGGTGGTGCCGAACTCTCCGCCACGGTCACAGAGCTGGTCATTGAGGCTGCCTTCCAACTCTGTGGGGAAGGGGCCTTCACCCACGCGAGTGGTGTAAGCCTTGGCGACACCGATGACTCGGTCGATCAGTGTTGGACCGACACCGGCTCCAATGCAGGCACCCCCTGAGACGGGGTTGGAGGAGGTGACAAAGGGATAGGTGCCGTGGTCTAAGTCAAGAAGGGTGCCTTGAGCGCCTTCAAAGAGAATGTTCTTGCGGTTGCGGGCGGCTTGATGAATGGTCTGGGTGCAATCGACCACGTGGGGGGCCAATCGCTTGCCATAGCTGAGGTACTCCTCAATGACCTGGTTCGGGTCGAGAGGAGGTTGGTTATAGATTTTTTGGAGGAGAAGATTTTTGTCTTCTAAGGGCTCGATCAGGCGTTCTTTCAGTCTTTGAGCATCGAGGAGATCGAGGACGCGGATGCCATTGCGTTGCGCTTTGTCGGCGTAGGTCGGGCCAATACCTCGTCCAGTGGTGCCGATGCGGCGATCGCCTCGCTGCGCCTCCATCGCCTCATCCAAAAGGCGGTGATAAGGCATCGTCACATGGGCTGTCGATGCCAGCTTTAGGCCTGATATATCAATGCCGTTGGCTTGGAGCATGTCCAGCTCCTTGAGCATCACCTTGGGATCGATGACTGTTCCAGATCCGATCAGGCAGATCGTTTCTGGATAAAGGATTCCAGAAGGAATGAGGTGGAGCTTGAGCACCTGCCCATCGACGACGATGGTGTGTCCTGCATTGACGCCGCCCTGATAGCGCACGACGACATCGGCGGAACGACTAAGCAGATCGGTGATCTTGCCCTTTCCTTCGTCACCCCATTGAGCACCGATGACGACAACGTTGGCCAAGGATATTGCGGCTCGAAACCGCGTTATTTCAACGACTCTTTATTTTCGCAGATGCCCCTGCCCTACGTCAAAATCCCATCTTTATTAAGGTTTCTCAGCTTCCTCTTACAACGTTCCTTTCTGCTTTGCTCAGCTCCTTGTCGACCCGCTCTTTCAGGGCTTCTGGCAGTGGACGATTGGAATAGGTGTTGTAATGCCCCGCCAGGGAATTGAGGGCTGTTTGCATGGTTGTGAATGATTGAAGCCCATTCACGTTGGGGCGTGGTCGATATAAGGAGATGTAGTTGTTGATTAGGGCGCGAGCGTCAGTTTCTGCTTGCCCATGGTTTTCATCATCCTGAGGCATGGCGATGAATGTTTGCAGGCTGCCTGCTACCGCCACAGTGTCTTCGACGTAGTTCCCAGACAGATTGCTGCCATTACCGCCGCAGGCGGTGAGCATTAAACAGAGCCCTAGGCAGAGGGCCACCGCTGCGCGCATGAGCTGCTTAACCATGCGATGCAAGGCAGAGGTCATGCTGGTCAATGCAATTTCTAAGAGTTTAGAGGTGTGGCTATATCCCTCTTTTTAGCTGCGTGTTGATTTCCTTCGTGAGCGAGTCAATAACTTGCTCAGTATTCAGTAACTGGGTCTCTTTATTGGCTCTGCGGACGAGTTCCACCTGGTCATTGGATGCATCCCTGCCGACCACGATGCGCCAAGGGATTCCAATCAAATCGGCATCCTTGAATTTCACGCCAGCCCGCTCTGTTCTGTCATCAAGAAGCACGTCGATGCCGGCCGCTTTTAGCTTGCTGTAAATCTGTTCGCCCAGTTGTTGCTGGGTTTCGTCTTGAAGGTTGGCGATAACGACGACAACTTCAAATGGAGCAATGGCCAATGGCCAGCAGATGCCTGCATCGTCATGATGTTGTTCAACCGCAGCTTGGGCTAGTCGGGAAATGCCGATTCCATAGCAACCCATCCAAAAGTGCTCTTGCTGGCCTGAATCATTGGCAAATGATGCATCCAGTGCCTTCGAGTATTTGCGGCCGAGCTGGAAGATATGGCCAACTTCAATGCCTCGTCGTTCCTCCAGTGTTTGCTTTGGGTCGTGGAGGCAGCGATCACCTGCTTGGGCATTGCGCAGGTCGATGCTGATGGGAGTGTTCCCTAGGCGCGACCAATTCATGCCAATACGGTGCTTGTCGTTCTGATTGGCTCCACAGACAAAGCTTTCAAGGGCAAGAGCTGTTGGGTCGGCAAGGCGGAGAAACTGAGGGTTCCAGGTTTTTGCGCCGCTTAGGCATTGATCGTCGAGATCAGGCCCTAGAGACCCAAAAGGGAAGTTCTTTAAACCTTGTGATCGAAGTTGCTCGGGGCTGATGGGGGTCACATTCAGGACCCCAGTGCTGCATTCAACTGTCAGAGCATTAACCAGTTTGACCTCATTGAGATCTTGATCTCCTCGCAGGCTTACCAGAATTGGCTGCAATTGCCCGTCTTCAAAACTGGCAAGCATGATCAACACCTTGATCACTTGAGAGGCCTCTAGCCCTTGAGCGGAGCAAAGCTCTTCAATGCTTTTTTGCTTGGGTGTATCAATCAACCCTTCCTTTGTTTTGGCAAGAGGCTGAGCTGGTTGAGGTTGGGATACAGCCTTCTCCTGATTGGCTGCATAGAGTCCATCGGAGCTGGTCAGGATTAGGTCTTCTCCGGCATCGGCTGTGACCATGAACTCTTGAGAGGCCGCCCCACCAATGGCTCCACTGTCTGCATCCACCGCAACGGTTTCCAGTCCACAGCGTTCGAAGATTTTTCTGTAGGCCTCATCCATGGCTGCGTAGGTGGAGCAGAGGTCCGCCTCGCTGGCATGAAAGGAGTAGGCATCTTTCATGATGAATTCTCTGCCACGCATCAAGCCAAATCTCGGCCGAATCTCGTCTCTGAATTTCGTTTGGATCTGGTAAAGGGTTACAGGTAGCTGGCGGTAGGAACGCAGCAAGTCCCCAGCCAGGCTTGTAATCACTTCCTCATGGGTTGGGCCCAGTCCCAATTCCCTGCCCTGGCGATCTTCCAGGTGAAACATGATTCCTTCACCAGCTGTATACCCCTGCCATCTGCCGCTGCGTTGCCAGAGCTCGGCAGGCTGCATTTGAGGCAAAAGGGTCTCTAGACCTCCAGCAGCATCCATTTCCTTCTGGACGATTGCCGTGATTTTGCGCAATACTCGCCACATCATTGGCAGGTACGCATAGATACCTGATCCAATGCGTCGGATATAGCCCCCTCTAAGCAGTAATTGATGGGACGCGATCTCGGCGTCGGCGGGCACATCCCGCAGCGTCACCAGCATCAGGCGGGAGACGCGCATAAAACTAAACAACAGAAGGAATTGGAAGCTACCACCGACCTCTTGGGTGTGACAGTGTGCAAGCTGGCCAAAAGCTTCGGATTGCCTGCTGTTGCATGAGTCTCACCTGCTAAATTCTGCCAACTTTTATCTCTCTAGGGCTTGTTTTATGTTCCCTCAGTCGGTTGACTCTGATTATTCTCAGGTTGGTTCGTCAATTGATTCTGTAAAAGATATTCACTCTGTTGTTTCGCAATCAGAGTCACTTGTAGGTATTGATGATGTTCAGAAGTCTTTAAATCGTTCCAGGGCATCGGTCTATCGCTATACCAATACTGATCCTCGCAACCTTAATCCTCCATTTAATCCACGCAAACTAAATCCTGAGTACAGAAGCGATCAAAAAGATCCATTGATGTTTCATCCAAACGAAGTAGCTCGCTTTGCAAAGGATGTTCTTCGGATTAAAGAAGTCACGGTTGAAGTCCTGAATTCGCCTTCAACAGCAACCCAGCAGGTTTTGGCGTCAATACTTGAGGAACTTCGTGCGATCAGATCCCACCTCGACGGAGTCAGTGATGCTCCTTCCGATTTTGCTTCCCGTAGCGACCGTCCTACCGCATAGAGGCTTTTGATGAGAGAATGGCATTGAGCTTTTTGATGACTATTGGGATACGTCCTTCGTTAGCCCATCAAAGCCCCCTAGAACTTGTGATGTTTCTCTCTTGTTCAGGGTTGTTGTTAACCACCCTTGCATGGATCCCGAACCAGCTTTAGTCACCAGTCCGTCTTCATCAGTTGAGGTAACTTCATCTTCTTCTGATCAGATTGATCCTTCTGAACCAGACCCAGAGGAACCGTTAAGTTTCAGTGGTCCTTCAATCGCTTTGTTGGGGCTGGTCATTGCAATGGCAACAGTTGGAGTGCCTCTTGCGGCAGTGATGACTGAACGACCTGTTGGTGTCCCGAGGATTGTTCCAGCAGCCTCAGATAAAAGTCGAAGAGGGGGTGCAATGCCTATTTCTTTTGTTAGGGCTACTCAAGTTGATATGCACTCATCCAATGAGACTCGCCTTCATGAGAGATAGACCTTTGAAAGGTTTGATCGCTTCAGCTGATTTTATTCGAATTTTGAATATCTTTCTGGGGAATTGAATGATGGCTGCTTCAGTTCGGGTTTACAGCTATTCACGCTGTTCCACATGTCGTAAGGCCTTGGCCTGGTTGAAGGAGCAGCAGATTCCCTATGAGCTTTGCGACATTGTTGATAGCCCTCCTTGTAAGGAGGTGTTGCGTAAGGCCTTTGAGCAATTAGGTGATCGCAAGTTTCTTTTTAATACCAGTGGGTTGAGTTATCGCGCGCTGGGATCAGCGGCCGTTAAGGCCATGAGTGATGACGAGGCTCTCGATGCACTTGCTGGATATGGCAAGTTAATTAAACGTCCATTTTTAATCAATGATTCAGGCAAGGTTTTGGTCGGTTTTAAGCCTGAGGTTTGGACTGAGGTTTTGCTGAACTGAAGTTCAATCCATCCAGCTCGCTGATCAGTGCATCCACGCCGCCTTGGTCTCTGAGTTGGCGGAAACTGGAACGTTTGATCTCTTCTAGAAAAGCCACGATGAGTACCTGACTTCTTTCGAGAACGGGTCCTTGCTCCAATGTTCGAGCCAGTTCTTCCCAGAAACGATCGAGGGTGTCGATGCCCAGTTGATCAAGGACCAAATCTTTGCGTCCCAGGCTGTCACCAGCGTTACGAGACAGATCGAGAATGGCATCAATCATGCCTGCGGCAAGTTGTCGGCTCAATTCGGATTCGGCTTTCTCGATCACATCAAGACCTTTCAGTGGTGCCGGCACCATGACTCCATCCATGCTGCGTTGTAATGCATGGCTGAATAAAGCCAAAAGCTGAGGACGCATGCCTGGCCCTACCTGGGTTAGCAGTAGCGGCAACCAAAGACGTAGCAATTCGGCGAGTTCATTTTGGTCGTTCTGACCGACAGATTGATGGCTGCGAAGACTGCGGATTCTTTGGGGTAGCAACGGAGAACGAATCATTCCCTGCAAGGCATCAACGATGCGCAAGGTGAGAACTTCAAACAGCTCAATGGCCAACAGTGCAACAACGCCGCGGCTGATGACAGCTCTAAGGGGTTCCGGTTGAATGAAGCCCGCAGTGCACAAGCGTTCTGTCACTGGCACCACGCGTAACAGCCTCCAGAAGGGAAGCAGCAAGGGCAAGTCTGTCCAACGCCTCAGTAAGGCATCTCGCCAGCTGATGCCTGGGAATCGACGCTTTAGACGAACGGCTCTTAATAGAATGTCGAACAGGAAGAGCAGTTGAAAAGGAATATCCAGACGCCAGGCATGGTCAACGGGTTGTCCGTTCTCGTTGATCGCGCGCCAGTAATTCGTGGCGACAAGAGGCAAGATCTTCTCCTGCCAGAAGAGCCTCTCCTGCTGCCAGTCAAGTTCGTTTAGGTATTCGTTGCTAAGTAGATGCTTGGCTGCCTCTTTGGAAGCGTCGATGCCGGCTCGGGCCCGGAGCCGATTTTTAAGTTTTTCAAGTGTGCCGGCGTTGCCGGAGCTGACGAAGGGATTGTCGTCAATCAACTGGTTGGTGAGCACCAATTGCTGAAGGCGCAGTTGTTGGCTCTTCGGGCTGTTGATTCCATCCCGGTTGGCGGCTTGATCAAGTTCTTCGAAATGCTTGATGTAGATCTGCGTATCACGGTGTGGCGCAATGCCTTTGACGCCGTCATAGAAACGTGTGACATCGGGCAACCATGGCAATGGCACCACGACTGACATCGAAGGCAGTGGATAAAGGTTGCGGTGCAACCAGAAATTGCGCAGTGGAACGTAGCTGATATCGAAGATGATCCAGGTCAGGTTGGTTGCGGCGATCAAGGCCACAACTTGATCCCATCGTCGCCAGAATTGACGTTGGGACGAAGGCCTTAACCCTTGCCAGCGAGGACGCACCATATTGATCGTTGCCTTCGATCACGCTAAGGGTTCAGCCAGGCTGCGCCTATCGTGAAGAATCAAATTCGTCTCAGGTCTTAGTTTGTCTGAGAAGCATCAGGACGACCGTTGCGCCGACCCAAAGGAGTCGGCTGAAATGGAAGCATCCACAAAAAAAGATCATCCCTTCTGGGATTTTTGGGGTCCAGTTCTCTTTACTCTGGGCCTAGTCATAGGGATTCGTCATTACATCGCTGAAGCGAGATACATCCCTTCTCGATCGATGTTTCCTGGTCTGCAGGTCCAGGACCGTCTAATCGTTGAAAAACTAGCGTTACGCAATAGGTCACCACGTCGCGGTGAGATTGTTGTTTTCAACTCTCCCCATTCTTTTGATCAGGTCTGGAGCGCTTCGTATGCAAATCCACCTTCGTTTTTACGTTGTGCTCTTGTGAATATTCCTGTGTTGGGATGGGTCCAAGAGCTACGCCATCCTGCTTGTAGTGCCTATATCAAGAGAGTCGTCGCTGTTGCTGGAGATCAGGTTTCCGTTAATCCAATAGGAGAAGTAAGTATCAATGGGCAGATGGTCGATGAACCTTATGTCACCAATTACTGCCCAGTTGATAAGCAGGGAATGGGCCCTTGTCCCACGCTTAACGTCAGAGTTCCCCGTGGACATGTGTTGGTTCTCGGGGATAACCGAGGCAACAGCTCAGATGGACGTTATTGGCCAGGGGGGCCTTTCCTGCCGGAACGGGAAATAATTGGTCGGGCCGTGTGGCGTTTCTGGCCCTTTAATCGTCTGGGTTCTCTTGGCTCCTGAGGCCACAGGCCACTACGCGGCCAATCAATTGACGACTTTGCCAGGGTTGATTGGCTGCTTTGGGTGCATTCCTATGGAGTCGATCTTGAATCCATTCTTTATTTGGGTCGAAGAGTAACCAACGGCGGCTGCCACAGCTCAAGCGTTCTTCATGCATCTTGAGCAATTTGGATGGTCCAAAGCTGAGAACTCGCCATAGTTGCTCGACAGACCAGCCTGCTTTGACAACAAGCTCTTGCCAAAGAGAAGGTAAAACGAGCTGATGGCCAGTTAGGCCAGGTTGTCGCTGGTCAGGCGGTTGTTGCGTATCTTCCTCATCGAGGGGGATGGCATGCACGGCGACGGCATTGATGATGCCGTCGGCTAGGGCTTGGATTAGGGCTTGGCGGTCCTCTGGTCCCCCTAGTGAGGGTGTGACTCTCCAGCCGAGTTCGGTGGGTTGAAGAGTGGTTCGGTCAGCAACAAGATGCCACCAGCAGACACTTGCCATTGGTGGCTTGGGGCTAGTGGTCAACATGTTGACGCCTACGGCGGTTGAGACGTTCATGACCCGTATGGCTCTGTCCGGGTGTTGACGCTGCAGTTCGAGTATTTGGCCAAGGGGAAGGGTCTCGCTTGCTAATGGGTCTGGCGCCCAGCCGGCTCGAAGCGTTTCAACCCCTTCCCGAACCATGCCATCGCCTTGAATGCCTTGATCTCTTGGCGCGAGCAGCACGGGTGCTGCTCCCATTTCTCCTAGTAGGAGTCCACGTTGCAGGAGTGTTAGAGGCAGGATCAGATCGTCATCTGCAAGGCCAAGGGCACCGTGCTGCAGTAGATCCCCGTGGGTCGAAAGTTCTTTCCCTTCTCCGCCGCGGCTGAAGCCGCCCCAAAGATGAATCTTGATATCGCTTTGGCTATTCGCAAATCCCTGCAGTCTTTCTGGCCGGTCACGCCAAGATGAACTGCGGGGCAACAGAGCAAGTTGGCCGAAGCCACTTGCAGCAGCAGCGTTCCTCAGGCTTGATAGTGTTTCACTGCGGCTGCTGATGGGATCCTCCAGTACTGAATGGGGATCCACCAAGCAGGGCGCAAGGAGCTTTTCAGGGGCTGATTCGGGCGTCAGTTTGAGCTCTTGGGCCCGTTCTCTCGCCTTGCTGCCAAAGGCAATGATTTGGCCATCACTGATCAAGGCCGCATCGTTAACCACCTGTTGATCGGCCCCATGCAAGATTCGGACAGGGTCCAGCAGCTGTGCTTCGGGCATAACTTCAGAGTGCACCTGCAGCTGTGCGATCAAGCACACCACCAAGGTGAGAGGTGAGGTTTAGACAGGTCAAAACTGCAGGTTGGCCGGGTTCTTTCGGGATGTCGACCACCGTCACACCACCGTTGCCTTGTTTGACTGACCAGATGTCGGCCGGAGTCAGCCCAAGCAGGTGGCAGAGGATCGTCTTGTTGACAGCATCATGGGCCACCACGAGGGCTGTTTCGTGGGGCTCCAGCGTTGAGGCGATTTGATCCCAGCAAGTCACTGAGCGGTTCCAGACGTCTTGGATGGTTTCTCCTTCAGGCATTTGCACTGTTTCAGGAGCTTGCTTCCAGGCTTCGAGCAGTGTTGCCCAGCCATCCTTGATCTCCTCTTCCAGTTTTCCCTCCCAGAGTCCATGGCCGATCTCCACGAGGCCATCGGTAACCTCCAGATGGACATCTTGATGGGCTTTCAAGATCGCTTCTGCCGTTTGCTTGGGCCTGGTCATCGAACTGCTGAAAGCCTTTTGAATCGCCACATCGCTGAGAAATGATCCGGCTGCTTCTGCTTGAGCTTGGCCATTGCTATTGAGTGGAATATCGATCTGGCCTTGAAAACGACCCTGTCGATTCCAGTCGGTTTCGCCGTGGCGAACCAGAATCATTCGTGCTCCCTTGCCTTTGTTTGGGAGTGGTTGATCAAGGTGCGCTGTGCTGTTCAGGCATTCGATTTGAACCTCATGGGCTTGCTTTTGGCTGGGCATCAGGTTGAACACTGACAGCGAAGCGTTGTCGACCCTTAGCCGCCGCAATCCTTGCTTTGGTTTTCCTAATAAGACGAGCATGATGCAGCGAAGGATGGTGGTGTGTGCAACCACCAGAACCGTTTCATTGCCATCCACAGGGTGGCGTTGAACGAGGGACTGCAGGAAACTCTGAGCTTGCTCAATGAGTTCTCCGATCGGCTGATATCGCGTGCCATCCTGCCGCTCTAGGAACACATCTTCGGGGTCTTTCTGCCAGGCATGAAAGGCCTCTGGAAACCTGCTTTTCAGTTCGTCGCGAGTTAGGCCACTCCAGGGTTCAAGATCGACTTCAATCAGCGCGTCATCGAAACAAGGCGTGAGTTCCTTTTTGCCACGAGCCTCCAGGAGCTTGGTTGTTGTTTCTGCTGCTCGTTGGAGTGGTGAGCTGTAAACAGCATCGATCGGCACCTCAGCAAGTGCTTTTCCTGTTCGTCGAGCTTGCTCTTGGCCTGCCTCGCTGAGGTTGGAAAGGTCATTGCGACCCTGAATTCGGCCTTCATTGTTGAAGGTGCTTAGTCCATGACGGACCAGAAGAAGACGCAAGGACACCGGCAGAGATGTTTTGGCGCGGCCATCGTATGGGGGCCAGGCCAGCGGCCTTTGCAATCTCCATGGAGAATCAGGTTCAGATGATGCCAGGTTGTTGACTCAAACCCCTTCGCGACAAGCCAATCCGGCCTGGAAAGCATGGGTTGCGCTTGTTTCTTTGACGTTCGCTGTGGCGGTTTGGGTGATGGGGCTGGCGGATAGCTTCAATCGACCGTCTGTTACACCCGCCCTTTCTTTGCAGCAGCAAGAGATGGCTTTGCTCGCTGAGCCTGCCGTCCCTGAGAAGTTTCGCTCTCTGCTGGTAGGGCAAGACCCAAAAGCGTCATTGATGGAGGCGTTGCGCGAGATCCCTTTGGATCAGATGACTGAGCGACAGCGCCTTCTTCTTGCTGGCTTGCAACCTTCAGGGGCAGAAAGAGGCACAGTTCTGGCGGAACCATTTGAGGCGCCTGCTTTGCGTGCATTGCAGGATGCACTGCTGTCGAGTTCTGCCGAACAAGGAAAGGGTCTGGTTCTTGCTGACCAACAGATCCTGCAATCCTTGGCTGTTGATCCTCTGCTCAATCAGGTTGGTTGCTTCGCTCTTGGTGGTGCTGCTGATGTCTGTTTGAACTCCAACATCGCTAGCAGCATGGCGTTGAGGCTTGCGCTGAGCGAGACCTTGCCAGCGGTGGCTTTGCTTCTTGGCCTTGGCTTGTTGTTGTATCAACTCTGGCGCTGGTTCCGCAAGACAGAAGATCCTTGGCAGCCGTTGGTTGCGATCCCCCTCTCCATCACAGACATGGTGATTCTTGTCGCTGGTGGATTTGTGGTGTTGGGCGAGGTGATGCTTCCTCTTGTTGTGGCGCCATTGAGTGCTGCACTCACCAAGGGCTTGGTCAGTCCTTTAAGTGATGCGGTCACCGTGTTGATTGGCTATTGCGCCTTAGCCATCGCTCCGCTGCTGATTCTTCGCCAGCAACTGCAAGGCTTGGATAAGACGCAGCGGCCACTGCAGGGATGGTTGCAGTGGCGGCTGCGTCCTTGGTTGTCGGCCTTGTGCCAAGGAGGTCGTGGTTGGTTGATGGTGATGCCGCCAGTGTTGTTGACGGGTTGGCTAATGGGACTGTTGCTTGGCGATCAGGGTGGCAGCAATCCTCTGCTGGAGATGGTGTTACGTAGCAAGGATCCTTTAGCACTGTTGCTTTTGGCGACAACAGCTGTCGTTTTGGCGCCTTTGTTTGAGGAAGTTGTGTTCCGAGGCGTTTTGTTGCCTGTGTTGGCTTCCTCTCTGGGAAGGGCCTGGGGTGTGTTTGCAAGTGCTTTGGTCTTTGGGGTGGCACACCTCAGCGTTGGCGAGTTGCCTCCCTTGGTGGTCTTGGGCATTGGGCTGGGTTTGTTGCGGTTAAGCAGCGGCCGCTTACTTCCCTGCGTATTGATGCATGCCTTATGGAATGGAGTTACTTTTGCCAATCTTTTACTGCTGGCTTGATGGAAGAACTTCGCTACTGACTTTGCAGCTGATTGCGCGTCTGAATTGAGTTGTGATTCATTGACCTTGCCGCGGCGCTAGCAGGGTGTTTCACTGATTTATTCCAGTATCTTTTTCGGTGGTCGCCGTTCCTCAGCCGCGTCAGTCATCTGCGGGACGTGCTTTAAATTCCGCTCGTTCAGCGAACCCGCTTGAGTTAATCCAGGGTTCTCTTTCCACTCGGAAGGTTGCCCGCCATTCGCCGATGTTGGCAGGTCTTCATCGCGCGACTGATGGTGCCTTGCTTGGTGTGGTGATGGGCGTTGCCGTGTTGTCGGCGCTGACACTTCATTGGCAGCACCGTTGGACCATGGCCTTTGCAAGGCT
>PVBE011975927.1_pt1 | contig 20195 bp, 17 predicted proteins | sample 1631181 | NCBI WGS metagenome assembly PVBE01 (sample SAMN08397723, study PRJNA350692) | Marine metagenome, whole genome shotgun sequencing project. | isolation source: water | place: Pacific Ocean | collected 2012-04 | reverse complement strand
CCGGTTGCCGGCAATTACCGGAGTGGGCGAGGCGTAACTGTTCATCGCATGGATCTTTTCCGGTTCCGCTTGCTCAAACAGCTTGATATTGTGAATCAGCTTTCCACTTTTCAGACTCACGCACAAGGCATGCAGATCGACCGGACCACCTTTATTTTCCACGGCCGTTGTCATCCAGATGAAATCACCACTGATCACCGGCGACGACCACCCTTTGCCAGGTAGTTCAGCTTTCCAGGTGACAGCCTCTTTTTCACTCCAGTTTGTTTGCAGTGAGGTCGCGGCATGGCCATTGCCATGGGGGCCGCGAAATTGTGGCCACTCCTGCGAGAAAAGAGATCCGCAAGACAGTGTCATCAGCAACGCCAGGGATGAAATGTATTTGTGCATGGTGTTCCTTGGTTCCGGGGCTACTTTCATGAAAGCTCAGGTGCTTATGATGACGGACATGAGTGAAACCGTCAAATCATTCTCCTGTCGGATAACGTTTCTTCACCTGCTGGGGCGACAGCAAATCGTGCAGCGATTCGGGCGATATTTGTTTTCGAGAGAATAAACGTGGTGAGCGGCGCCTTCTGGTACTACTTGGCCAGGTCATGTTCTGCTACTTCCTCCAGCTTCATCTTCAGCTTCGTTTTGAGATTGGCAAGAATCTGTTCGTAACCAGGTTTTTCGAAAAGGTTGTTGTACTGCTTCGGATCATTGAGCATGTCGTACAATTCTCCCCTTTTCCCGTAGTCCAGCAGCGCCCACCGATCCTCTCGGTACAGCCGTCCCTTGCCGCTGCACAGGATAGCGTCTCGCACTTTCACCTGCGGGTCATCCAGCATGGCAGAAATGTTGTGCCCCTGCAGGTTTGCAGGCACCTTTAATCCGCACAAGCTGGAAACGGTTGGGTAGAGGTCCAGTAGCTCCACGAACGATTTGCAGAGAGCGGGTTTCTTGCCGGGCATGCTGACAATCAACGGCACACGTGCAGACTCTTCATGGACGCTCACCTTCGACCACAGGTCGTGTTCTCCCAGGTGATAACCATGGTCACTGGTGAAAATGATGATCGTATTGTTGCGCTGGCCACTTTCTTCCAGGGCCCTGATGAGGTTGCCGGTCAAGGCGTCCATGTAACTGACGGACGCATAATAAGCGCGAACCAATTTCTTTTGCTGCTCGATATTCATTTGAAGGTTTTGCGAGGTTCTTCGATTACCTGGAGTCCTGGGGATATCATCCCAGTCGCCGGGGACCTTGGGGGGCAATACCATCTTGTCAGCTCGATAAGGCGCGAAATATTTTCGGGGAGCGACCAGCGGAACGTGCGGTCGCACGAAACCAACGGCCAGGAAAAACGGCTTGTCCAGGCCCTTGTATTGATGGATGAGTTCAACGGCCTTGGCGGCAGTCTTTCCATCGGAGTGCACCAGGTCATCGCCGTCTGCCTCGACCACGGAAAAGCGATTGCCTCCGGCGGCACCTTTCTTGAGTCCATCGGGATTGTTCTGGAGGGTTTCCCCGGCTCCCGGTGCCCTGGACTCGGGGCCTGGACTGTTGAACGCTTCATCCCACGACGCAGGATCGTCGGCGCCATCCTTGCCGGGTGCAATATCCGTGGGAACACCCATGTGAAATACTTTTGAAATGCGAGCGCTGTGGTAGCCGTTCTTTCGAAAGTGTTGTGCCCAGCTATCCTTATCGGAACCGACCTTTTCGCGGCCGCTGGTATAGCCGGTTGCCTTGGTGGCATATGGATAATAGCCAAACATGAAGGAGGCACGGGATGGACCGCAAGTCGTTGCCTGGCAATAAGCTCGCGTGAAAAGCGTTCCTTCAGAAGCGAGCTGGTCAATGTTGGGTGTCTGGCACGTGTTATTGCCATAACATCCCAGGGCGGTCGATGTAAGATCATCAGAAACGATGAACAGTACGTTGTAGGGCCTTGCCGGTTCGCGGGCGATCAATGAGATGCCCGGCAAAAGGATCAGGTTGAGAAGCACCAGGGATCGCAAGTACATGGAAGCCTCCAGGGTGATCACTTGCAGAAGGTAATGAAGTTTAGCTCGAAAGAGGCTAGTTTAACGCGTTATTGCTGAGGCAATTCCAGGAGGGTGATATTCTTGAACTTGACCGGAGCTCCGTGTCCGCAGAAGCAGATGTAGCCGCTACGGCGCTTCACACCTTTATGCTTGGGGTGCTTCGCGGCCAACTCATCCAGGTTGGCTTTCAGGATGACATTGCCATTTAATTCCACGAGTACGCTGGGGCCAGCGATCGTGACCTTCTGATGGTTCCATTGGCCGACCGGCTTGAGGGAACCACGCTTGGCAGCCTGGAGCTTGTACAGGGAACCATGGTACTGCGCATCTTTCAGGTTCGCGTACTTGGGATGGCTATCATCAAGGATTTGCAGCTCCATTGCGACGCCGGAGGGTCGTCCTTCACCCGGGTAATGAATCCCCAGGCCGTTGTTGCCACGAGGTGGAAGCAGGAAGTCCAGCTCGAGAACATAGTTCGAGAATTGCTTCTCTGTTCGCAGGATCTTTCCCTTGCAGATCAGCACTCCATCCTTGACTTCGTAGTCTGCACCTGTCCAGCCAGAGAGGTCCTTGCCGTTAAAAAGCTGGATAGCCTCCTGGGCCAGGCCAGGTGAACAGGAGCTAAGCAGGGAAAAGGCGATGATGATGATAAGGTTTTTCAATGTCGTACCCTCAAAAGGTGTCCGTTGCTGCAGGGGCTCACTAGAGGCCCTCTGTCTGCCATGCTTTCCTGTACTCGGATCGCACAAAGACGTTTGCCTTGTCGTTGTTAGTAAACCTGAGATCCTTGGTGTTCCACTTGAGTTTCTCATTTGGAAATCTTACCGCGATATTACCAAGTAACACGGTTTCGGTAAGTGGTGCAGAAAATTCAAATGACGCACAGGCTGGTTTGCCGGTGCGGATTGCTTCACGCCAACTGTCGTAATGTCCACGTTTCTCGATAGTCGGTATGTCAAAACCGGTTAACAGGTCCACGGGGAAAACCATGGGGCTTCCTCCATGCGGATGAATGATGGCACCCTTTTCACCGACAAACAAGGTCCCCTGTCTTGGCAACTTCAGGTCTGCTGGTAGATGTTCAGAAGTCGAAAGGGGAGGGCGGCCTGCTTTTCCATCCCGCCACACGTAAGGGAAAACGTCCTCGGCGGTATATTGGTTGCCCGTGAACTCGTATTGAATGGTGTTGGCAGGTTGCCAGGTTTCCGGGTTGGGGGGCAAGCCAAGACTTTTGACGGAAACGGGTGGGCCTACATCCAGCGAGGAGACCATCGGTTCAAGGATATGGATTCCCATGTCCCCCAGGGTTCCCGAACCAAAGTCCAGCCAGCCACGCCAATTCATGGGCTGGTAGATCTTGTTTGCATACGGCCTGCCAGGAGCAACACCGAGCCAGAGATCCCAGTCCAATCCTTTGGGTATGGCATCCGGGCGAGATGGTCGCCCTTCTTTTGGACCAGCCCATCCCTTGTGGCTCCAGCCATGTGCCTCCTTGATCTTTCCGATCAAGCCTGCACGAATTAATGCTGCGGTGGTGCGATGTCCGACCAGTGACTGGTTTTGGATGCCCATTTGCGTTGCGACACCACTCCGCCGAGCCTCCAGCAAGAGTGCACGCGACTCATGGATCGTATGCGTCAGAGGTTTTTGTGTAAAAACATGTTTGCCTAAACGCATTGCAGCCAGGGTCGGTAAGGCATGCATGTGATCGGGGGTGGAGATGGTGACCGCATCGATGTCGCGACTCTCGTCCAACAACTTTCTCCAATCCTGGTAGCGTCTGGCCTTCGGCCACTTCTTTGCCGCTTCCGTATATCCACCCTTGCGGGTGGATACCTCGGTCACGACGTCACAAAAGGCGACCAGGTTATGCCCCTGGGAAGCGGAATTCACGTCAGACCAGCCTCTTCCCCCAACTCCAATGGCAGCGATGTTCAGCTTTTCACCGGGAGATTGGGCGCTGATGATCCCGGGTGCAGTGAACGGTAATCCCGCGCCAACTGCGCCCATTGCCTTGACAAATGATCGACGCGAAACAGTCATTGGAAAATTTCCTTCTGGAATTGCGATCAGCTGCGAAAACTGGCTAGCCGATGACCAGGTCTTTCGGTTAAGACGCCCGGAGACAGCCCCCATCTTCACTTGCTGGGGCAACGCGTGCAAGTCGTTTAGCAGCAGGTAGGTGCAACGAATGCGACAACACGGTAAGATAGTGGGCTTTACATGAAAGGGGGATGCCTTGATGCGTGCTGCTACGTTGGTGTTGGCCTGGAGCCTGGTTGGAGGTTGTTTGCTGGATGAGTCCTTGGCCGATTGGCCCCGGTTTCGAGGGCCTGCCGGGAATGGGCAGATTGGCGATTTAAATCATCCTGTGCAGTGGTCCATGGAAGCAAACATGGCCTGGAGTCAGCCGATTCCGGGTGGTGGCTGGGCATCGCCGATCGTCGTGGGAGAACGCGTGTTCGTTACTGCGGCAGTGGATGCCAATAACACCAAGCCGCTCGGATTCAGCGGGGGCGTTCGGAATATGCGTGGTAAGAAGCCGACGCAGCCACTGGACTTCAAGTTGATCTGTCTCAGTCTCAAAGATGGTTCTGTTCAATGGGAAACAACGCTGGCCCGCAAGCAACCCAGGTATGCGATTCATCCCTCCAATACCTATGCAACCGAATCTCCCACTACGGACGGTAAACACGTCTTTTGTTATTTTGCCACGATTGGTGAGGTTACCGCCGTCGACCTGGATGGCAAGGTGGCCTGGTCTGTGAATGTTGGTGCCTTCCCCAGTGGTAACGGTTTTGGGACCGGCAGTTCGTTGGCACTCAAGGACGGCAAGGTGTTTGTGCAATGCGATAATGACAAGGATTCGTTTGTCGTGGCACTCGATGCGGCCACTGGCAAGGAGGTTTGGAAACAGAAACGTTCCTCGGGGACGAGTTGGTCTACGCCCTTTATCTGGGAGCATGGCAAGCGAACGGACCTGGTGATTTGCGGTTCGGGTACGGTCACGGGGTATCATCCCAACACGGGAAAAACCCAGTGGCGATTAACGGATGTCAGCTCGGCCTTTACCGCCTCGCCGGCATCAGATGCCAAGCATATTTTCCTTGGTAATAGTGGGCCTCGGAGCCAGGGACCACTGCTTGCCCTGGGGCCGGAGATCCAGGGTGAAGCGAGCCTGAATGTTGACGAATTACCCAAGGGGGTGGCCTGGGCGCAGATGCGATCAGGGCCGGGGATGGCTTCACCGGTGGTGAGTGGTGAACATCTTTACGTATGTAGTCGGGGGTTTCTTTCCTGTTATCTTGCCAAGACCGGTGAACGAATCTACAAGTCCCGGTTACCCGGGGCCAAGTCCATCACGGCCAGTTCGTGGGCTAATGACAAGCATGTGTTCTTGCTGGATGAATCGGGCAAGACGTTTGTTATCAAGTCGGGTGCCGAGTTCAAGGTCGTGGGGGAAAACCAGTTGGATGATCTGTTCTGGTCGACGCCTGCCGTCACACAGGGAAGCTTGCTGCTACGAGGGAGCAACAAGCTCTATTGTATACGTGGAAAGGCTCCCTAGGTCAGCCTGGCTGATGTCGGGTAGCTGGCATGTTACTTCAAAGTTTCACGGTCTTGGCTCGTCGCAGGTAATTCTCGCTGATAGTAATGCCAAAGCCGGGGCCTGTTGGTACACGTATCACTCCGTCATGGCACTTCAGATCCGATGTATCACATTCGAAGGGAATCTTGCTGGTTCCCTTGAATTCCTGGTGTTCACCTGAATTCGACACGTAGGACGCAAAATGCAACACGTAAAGATATCCCAGGCCGGCACCTGACATGTGAGCGGTACATGGTAAGCCGGCGACGTCTGCCATGCGAGCAACCCGTGTGCTGCGAATGAAACCGCCAAAGTAATGCAGATCGGGCTGCACGATATCCAGGCCACGATTTTGAATCGCCCACTGGAAGCGCCGCATGCTGTATTCCTGCTCTCCGCCAGCCACCGGTATTTTCAAGCGGTCTGCTACCTGCTTGGTATCCCAGATATGATCGAATGGGCAAGGTTCTTCGAAGAAAGCATAGCCATGGTCTTCCATGAGATGGCCAATGCGAATCGCGTTTTCGACATCATAGGAACTGTTGGAATCAGCATAGAGTGTCATCTGGTCGCCGAACTCACGGCGCACGAGTGGGATCAGGGACTCGGTGCGACCCCGCAACGAATCCCGGTTGTTGCTCATGCGTCCACCAAGACGGAACTTGATGGCACGGGCACCGGTTTCGGAAACCAGTTGTTTCAGGTGTTCGATTTCCCGTTCCGGGCGGTTTCCCCGATTGCTGCTGGCGCGATAAACAGGAATATCACGGCGTAGACGGCCGCCGAATAACTCGGCGATGGACTTGCCACTCGCCTTGCCAAGTAAATCCAGGACAGCGATCTCGGCGGCTGCGACGCATACCCAGAAAGCCAGGCCTTGCAGCTTGTAATTACTGTTGGTGCGGTAAAGATCGTCCAGTAGGGATTCGATTTTCCGCGCGTCCTTCCCGATGAAAAAGGGAGCGACGCGTGCCAGGAAAATTGGAAATGTTTCGCGCATTTTCTTCGAGTTGGCGGCGGCAATCGCTTCCAGCCCGTCCTTGGAGCGAACACGCACCAGGAATTCACTCCCCTGTCGCAAGAGTTCCATCGATTCGATCACGAGTGGGTCTTTGAGCGATTCCAGTTTCAACAAGGGTGCCTTGGCCGCCTGTTGCAGGGCCTCGGCCGTGGGTGGTCCCTTGGCCTTCGGCGTATCACAAAAAGCGAGGTTCGTAGCTGCCAGTGAAGCGGTGGTGGCCAGGAAATCTCGGCGTCGGATACTCATCATCGTTTGATCCATCTGTGTAGACTCGTGGGTGAATGGAATGCATTGAGCAGGGAAATATTCTCGTCCTGTATGCCTGGCCTTGCGAGGCTCATTTGAACTCATTTAAAACAGCCGGTCACTCATTTCCTCGTTCGTCTTCTTCCATAGCTCTATCAATTCGCTGAGACGTTCGGGATGAGACGAGGCCAGGTTTTGTTTCTCGGAGATGTCCTTTGACAAATCATAAAGTTCCCACTTGGCGTTGCCCGACGTCATTCTTTTTCCCATGCGAAGAAGTTTCCAATCACCGTGACGAAGGGCCGTCTTTCCACCCTGGCGCCAGTAGAGCGTCTGATGCGGTCGGCCGTTGTCTTTGCCGGTGAGGAAGGGAATCAGGTCCACGCCTTCGACCTGCCTGGGTGTTTTCGCGCCTGCGATTGCTGCTGCCGTGGCGAAGATATCCATCGAGCTAACCGGCTTGTCATAGACCTTTCCTGAAGGCAGCTTGCCTTTCCATTGGATCATGAAGGGAACCCGTATGGCACCTTCATACATCTGGCCTTTCTCACCTCGCAAAGGCAGGTTGGAGGAAGTGAGTTCGCGAGTTGGGCCACCATTGTCGCTCAGGAAAAAGACCAGGGTGTTGTCTTCGAGTCCGGATTTTCGCAGTTGTTTCATGACCGCGCCGACGCTGTCGTCCATGTTCGCCAGCATAGCGGCAAAGATGCGCCGGTGAATATCTTTGATGTGCGCGAACTTTTTCATGTACGCATCGGCTCCTTGCAGCGGGCTGTGGACAGCATTGTAGGCGAGGTACAGAAAGAAAGGTTTGTCGTCGTGACGATCGATAAAATCGACGGCTTCGCGTGTGAACGCATCGGTCAGGTATGCTGTTTCGACAACAGGCTGACCGCCGCGGGTGATTGGATTGTCGGCATCGTAATCCGGCTCATTGCTGCCCATGTGATCGGTATAGATGAGCCCCTTGTTTCCGAGCCAGCGGCCGGTGCGTCCACCAGGAAGTGTCTTGCGGCGCAACATCGTGGTGACTCCGTTGTACGGAGGCGGCACAAAGTAGTGCCCCTCATGCAGGAATCCGAAGAACTCGTCGAAGCCATGCCGAAAGGGATGGTAAGCTGCGGTGCCACCTTGATGCCATTTGCCGATCAATCCAGTCGTGTAACCAGAGTTCTGCAACGTTTCGGCAATCGTGATCTCCGAAACCGGCAGACCGAAGCCCGGCTGTTCGTTGAGCGCACCAGTGGGATTGAATTCATACCCGAAGCGAGTCGGAATTCGCCCGGTCAAGAGTCCTGCCCGTGAGGGACTGCAGTTGGGACCGGCCACATAGCCGTCAGTGAAACGAACACCATTGCTGGCGATCGAGTCGATATGAGGCGTCGGGATCTCCGGGTTGCCCTGGCAGCTTAGCTCCCCGTAACCGAGGTCATCCGCAAATAGAACAATGACGTTGGGTTGTTTGGCAGCCGAAGCAGGAACGGTCGTCAATGCGGACAGCAGCAGGCAGGCAAGCAGTCTTTTCATGAAGTTTCCCTTCGGGACGTGGAAGTCTCTCTGTCACAGCCTCCATCATCGTCTCGGCAGAGAGCCTGTGCAAGTGTTCCTGGTGATGTGGTTGCTGTAGAAAGAACGGCAGAAAATCAACAGTTTGATTGACCAGAAGCATTGTATACTCATGCCAGAGGCATGGTCGTTTGGTCCCAGGTAAAAGATTTTAGAATTTCGCTTTTAGATAAAGGTGTTCGGAATGAGGAGCTTAATGATTCTGTTTTTGGTTTCTTTAATCTGTGGTTGTGGGGAGACTCGCAAGAAGGAAGAAGTCCGGATGCTGCATGACGATGCAGTACAAGGTGACCATGCAGTCCAACATGACCATGCCGTAAGAGATGAAACAGCTGCAGCTTCCCATCCCGATGGAAATGCTGGGGATGAAAAAGAAAATAGAAACGCTTTTCTCGGCAGGTGGATCGAGATCGATGGAGAAGAACAGATTCGGTTCATGGAATCCGGGGCGATCGCGATTTCTGGTGGTGAAATGGCCTTTCGTGGCAAATACCGAGTACCGCAAAAAGGTGTTACCAAGGTAACGTTGGGGGGGCTTGGTGAAATCGTTGGCACCATCACGGGCAAGCTTTCACCGGCAGGTGACGAATTAGTGCTGGTTGCCGAGATTGATCCGAATGATGCCACGCGTTACCGGCGAAAGAGCTCGTCTTCAACATCCTCGCCAGCGGGTGAACTCCATAATAGTCCGGAAGCACTGGCGACTATTGAAAAGGCTATTCGAAAAGCAGTGGGCAAGGAAACAGGTGAAATTACCTCGGCTGATCGCGAAAAGGTGACGCGCCTTGATCTTAGTAACAAGGATATTGTTGACGTGGCTCCATTAGCGGATCTGAAACAACTGGAGTTTTTGAACTTGAATGGAAACCTGATCAGCGATCTGAAGCCCTTGGCGGGGCTAAGTAAATTGACCGTTCTGGGATTAACAGACAATCGCGTTAGCGACCCAGGTCCTATTGCGGGATTAACGGAACTTCGGGACCTGAGACTCAATGGGAATCGTATTAGCGACCTGAAGGCATTGGCTACCTTAACCAAGGTGGTGCTGCTTCAGCTAGACGGTAATCAAATTACGGATCTGGCGCCACTTGAGTCGCTGAAGAAAACGAGGTTTATAGAATTGCAGGATAATGCGAATCTTACTCGCGCCGAGATCGCGAGGCTTCAAGCGATACTTTCACAATGTACCGTTAATCACAACGCCACAAAATAAACGAAAGCATGCCGTCGGCGATACCTGTTCCAGTCGGGCGTAGCAGCCCTGTAGGGCAACGCTGAGCAAGGCCGTCCAGCAGCAGATCATGCTGCTGGTCCCCTGACGTTGTGCAAGTTAGACAGGGCGCCGCAACACAAACGTGATTAAATGCCAGAGAAACCCTGTGCCGAAAACCATCCATCCTGCCGGACCAGTATGCGTTGAATCTACTTGCCACCCGTCCTGAAGCAGGGTGTTCAATTCCGTTTGCGCCTCCTCCGAAAGGGGGTGGAAGGCCTTGTCTTTGGCACCAACCTTGGGGGTTTGTGCCGTGTAGACCTTGTATTCATAGGTCACATTGGTTTCTGCAAGCTCGCTCATTGATACCTCTCCTAATATGTGTTGTTAGGTCTCCAGCAGACTAAAGGGCCATGCTACCCCTAAGATTGCCATCGGCTGCTAACACCGGACAGCCCTCATCTTTGCCCGCTGAGGCGGCATCTGCAAGTCTTTTGGCAGCAAGAGCCAAGACGACGCAGAATCCAACGCACCGGTTGCCTTTCCAATCACAGTTCCAGGGTTCCAGAGCGTGACCTCCAGGTAAGCCAGATGCTGAACAAGATTAACATTAAGCCAAATGTGGGAGCTAAGAACAGTTCGGCCCTGGCGCCCTGGATGAGTGTGCAGTTGTTTGGATCGTACGGGTTATAGAATACTTTACATTGAGATCCGTCGATCAGCCTTTCGAGTGCATCGGAGGCATCACTTTGGTCACTATATCCTCCTTTGCCGATGCGCAGACGTGTGCCTCGATACAGGTATCCATACACATGAAACTCATAGTTGATAACGACGCGATAACGCGTCGTTACTCCACTCTCGCTATCGCCTATTTCGTAAGATTGTATTTCTTGGCTAACAACTGTGCCGGTAGTCGCTGGCCATTTCCGGGACGCGAGCCCCTCGCTCACATCTTTATAGCGGTTCAATATGAACACCAGTCCGGTAACCAATATGACACCAATAAAGAAGACGACCCACCATACACTTTTCATCTCAAATATTCTCCGAATGGGTAGCCTTTGAGCTGGCGAAGCATTTCGGCCGTCGGAAAAGCGTAGCACACAGCCTCCATCATCGCCTCGGCAGAGGGCCTGTTCAATTGGATACTACTGACTATTCTGACTTGTCATTGTGAATTCAAAAAAGCGGCCAGTTTCGGGGTGTCGAGGGTGCGGGTCATCCGAAACACACCCGACGGGCCGTCGGGGTGGCCGGAGTAGATAAAGATGTGTTGGACACCTCGTTTGCGGTCGATCACGGCAGCGGCCGGATGGTAACCGTCGGCATCCTTGTAAAAACGGCCTTCACCTGCGAACAGCTGGCCGTCCCGCCGCCATTGCCCTGTCTCCCAGTCCGCTGGGTCCATGCTCCACAAGATGATTTTCATGGCATCCCGATTTGAGCGGCAGACCTCCAGGCGTTGTGTCATGGGGTTAAAGGACAGGTCCACGGTACCAAGTGCCGGTTTCAGGTTTGACAGGATGGCCTTGGTCTTCTGTCCGGGCGTCCAGGTTATCTGCGTGTGCGCATCCTTCTTGTCCTCGTTCCGCGAGATAAAGAGGAACCGGCCTTCGTGTACGAGCGCAGCCGGAGCAAATTGCGAGAATCCCGCGTCATGCTCTTCGTCCTTCCAGGTGGCGCCGCCGTCCCGCGACTTGAGTACCACCAGTTTCTGTCGGTCGGTCGTTGGCTTCCCGGGCGGGCCGAACCAGTTGCCAAACGCCATCAAGCCATGCTCGGGATGATCGATCATGCGCGGTCCGACGCTGAATATTTCCCGCGGGAACGTGTCTTCTCGCAGCGCGCGGGAAAAATGCTTCCAGGTCTTACCTGCATCGTCAGAGCGGAAAACGCCGTGGTTGTTGATTGCCACGACGGCACCGTCTCGCGTGGTACCGATGTTGTAGAGGTGAATGGGATAACCCTGCTTGCTCTTGTTTTCCGGGTCGAACTTGTAGCGATGCGAGAGAGGCACGAGGCCACCCCGGTAGCGGTCGAGGGGTTTCATGCTCATCCGCAGGTCATACGGCTTGGACCAGGTCCTGCCCCCATCTACCGACCGAATCACGATTCCGTAGGAATGCTTTTCGTTGGGCCAGCCGGAGTATTGTGGCGAGGTGTGTCCCGGGATGCGGCGGTGCATGACGACGATCGTGTCATTGACCATGGTGGCGACGGGCCAGCCGTAGTGGTTGCAGTCGCCGGGCGGGTTAACTGGCAGGTGAACCGGGAGGATTTCAATCAAACCCTTTCTTTGTCCTTGCTGGAGTTTTTCCAGTTGTCCCTGGGACGCCCTCAGTAGTTTCTTTGCCAGTGGGCTTAATGGATCCCCGCCGGGCAACTCAGCGGCAGGGGCGGGCACTGCCGCGCCTCCAAGCATGGCGCATAGCAACGCGAAAACCCGCGCCAGCCCCGAAGGTAAGGATCGTGACGCCTTTCCAGCGCCTGGGTTTCCAGGATTTATTTGGGAATCGGTGCCGAGGCCACGATCGGAAAAGGAATCGTTGGAGGTCTTCACGGTTTCTCCTTGCGGAACAGGTGGCGGTCACCGTTGCGAGGACCGCTTCAAGGTTGTGGTCGCTTGAACGGTACGGGCAGTATTCTCGTTGAAGCGATTGGTGTTGTCGAGCCTCGCGGCTGACAGATGTGGCGGGTCGCGTGATCAGCGAAGTGCTGACGTGATGCGTGGCTTTCCTTGTGTTCAAGCCGGACTATCGATTCGGCTGGTGTTGCGGCATTTGCTTCGCTGGCAGCGATCACTTCTTGCCTGCCTTCAACTGGCTACGGGCATGAGTCAACACGGTTTCAAGTTTCACGGGAACCCCATCGCGGCGTTTACTTTCGTGGGCAGCCTCCAGGAAGGCAAAGATCTCGATGGTCTCTGCAGCGCTGATGGGCGGCTTGCGAGTCCGAAAGAAATCAGCCATCGCCAGCGCCACGCCCTTGTAGCCCATGTACTCACCTTGCGGCGCCAGCCAATGTTCTCCCTCGGCGTCAGTTTTCAAGGTGGGTACACCACGGCCGTAGTTGCCGGCTCGCAGGATTCCCTTTTCGCCAAACACCACACCACTGTACTTGATGTTCCCCGTGCTCATTCCGCGGAAGGTGCCAATGCGACCATCCTTCCACTTACCGGTAACGAGTTCAGCCTGGGGCGTAGAAGCACGTGTCACGCTCACGCAACCGGGCCCCATGATGGTAAACAGGGTCTCGGCACTGTGAATCGAGTGCCAGAAAAAGTCCGCGTGAGTTTTCTCAAACTGGAGCCCACCGTACACGCTGCACCCCAACACCCGACCGACCTGCGGATGATTACGCATGCCACTGAAAGCGGGAACGAATCGGTGTTGCGAGCAAGAAAACAGCGGAGCCTCGTGTGCCTTGGCGAGTTCAAATAGTTTCAGTACGTCCAGCAGCGAGGCCGCCATGGGCCGCCCGATGTACAGTGGTTTGCCGGCCTTAATCACCGGGGTGGCCTGTTTGAGATGTACGCGGCCATCAAGGCTCATCAGGATGACTACGTCCGCACGTTCAACTACCTCAGCAATTGAATTCACGCGGGGAATACCCATTGTTGCAAAACTTGCGGTCCACCGCGGCAGGGCTTTGACACTCTCCGGAATGTCGGGGCTGCCACCGGGAAAGGCAGCGACCACCTCGAATCCCGCCAGGGGCTCACCCGGTTTCGCTGCCCGGAAGAGGCTGGTAAAAGCCACGGCCTGGTAATTATCCAGGCCGATAACACCAACTTTGAGGGGAGCCGCGTTGAGTGCATTAAAAGTCAGCAGTAACAAGCCGCTGGAAAACATGATGCGTTTTGTTTGATTCATGTGCTGGTACCTGTCGTAGTCAGGGGCGTGTGCAATTGTTGTGGCAGCCGATCATGCTACTGGTCGATTGGGGCTACTTGTCCCCTGGCGATGTGGGGTGGGAGCTTGTGTCGCCAGCGGTTGGCTCCTGGTTCCCGGAGACTTTATTTCCAGGCCAATAAACGACGTGCAGTATCGCGAGGAGCAGCTTGTGTTGCGGAGTGTCATGGTTTGCTCGCCTTCGTTTTTTTCGCCTTGCTGTTACGCGGCGGGGATGGTGGTAGCGGGGGCGTGATGGGACGTTTCTCCAGGGGGTCGAAAAACCGCATGTTTTTGCCAACCAGGTCATGATCGCCAAGGTCGGCTCGCATCGCTTGAGCTAGTCCCAACAAACGTTGGACCACTTCCGGATGATCGCCGGCAACGTCTCGCGTCTCACCGATATCCTCGTCCAGGTCGACCAGGAAGGGTGTCGAGAAACCGATACGATCTGCCGGAGCAATGTGCCGGTTCAACGTAAAGGGAGCCACCGAGGCTGGCTCCGCCTCGCGGGGCAGGTGTAACTTCCATTTACCCTGCCGCACTGCCTGCAGTTGAATCCGCAGGTAGTAATAAAATGCTTTTTCCGGGTTCGCTTTCATGAATTGTCCATGAAACAGGTGACTAATATCTTCACCGTCAATGACGCGATCACGTGGAACGTCGGCTCCCGACAAGGCAGCCAACGTCGGCAGCATGTCAAGGGTGCTGGCAATCCGATCGCACGTCTTTCCGACTGGCACACGCCCCGGCCCCCACAATACGGCTGGAACACGCACGCCGCCTTCCCATGTCGACACCTTGCCACTGCGCAACGGTCCGGCTGAACCACCATGATCGTCAGGCAGGTGCCCATCAGCGTAGTTTTTGTTCTTGATCAACCAGGGTCCATTGTCGCTGGTAAACAACACGTAGGTTTTCTTCTCAAGTCCCAGTTGTCGGACAGCATCAATAATGCGCCCGGTGTTAAAGTCGATTTCCTCGACCACATCTCCATAAAGTCCTCGTTTACTCTTTCCCTTGAAACGTGCTGATGCAGCCAACTTCGTGTGTGGCATCGTGTGAGGAAGGTAAACGAAAAAAGGAGTCTCTCGATTCTTTCGCATGAATGCGATCGCTTCATCGGTATAGCGGCGCGTGAGTGATGCCATGTCGGCCATGGGTTCAAGCAATGTCTCATCTCGGTAAAGCCTGGGAGCCGCGCCATTACTGGTTGGGGTTCCGAAGAAGTAGTCGAATCCCTGCCGCGTGGGGAACAGGTCGATAAAAAAATCCTCCCGAGCGTGCTTGGCCAGGTCCCACTTGCCAAAACAGGCCGTGGCGTAACCACTGGGCTTGAGTACCTCCGCAATCGTTACTTCGTCTTCATGAAGGATCGGGTGGACATTCTTGATATTGCCTCGTTCGGCAACTCGCAGCGGATAGCAACCGGTCATGATTGCCGCCCGGGACGGGCCGCAGATTGGCTGCGCATAAAAACTAGTAAATGTCACCCCTTCCCGGGCCATGGCGTCAATGCAAGGCGTGCGGATATCGGGCGATCCAAAACACCCAACGTCCTGGTACCCAAGGTCGTCGGCAAAGATAATCACGAAATTGGGTTTAACCGAGTCAGCTGCCAGTGCGGACACTGACAGGCAACAGGTGGTCAGCAAGGTGATTGCTCGAATCATGGAATTGAACCTTCTTGTAATGCCACGGGCTCAATGTACACCAAGCAAGGAGGTGTTCATTTGTCTCGCTGCTGCTTCAGTTGGCACGGATTGTTCTGTGCCGGCATGTTGCTGGAGACCGTCGCCTTTCCAACTCCATCTTCGCCCGCTGGGGCGGCGACTGCAAGTCTTTAGGCAGACTGTGTATGATTTTCGGACAGCAATCGGGTAGAACAAAAAAGTCTCGGACACCGGAGCCAAAGGACTTGCAGACCGGTGTCCGAGATTGAGTGGCGCTATACTAGATGCGAATATTCGGATCCGCCTTTAGTTTAATTCGCTTTTTCCAGGGCCAGTAAAAACCCGAGTCTGGATCAGTAGGACCGAAAGGACTTGGTCGCATTTGCAACTCGGGGCGGCCATTGGCGTTCTCCCTCGATCGCGTTGATCTAGATCCTCTTGTTACCGGACGACTCCCTTGGTTCAAGCTTCTCAACGGATCGACACTCCGGCGAACCGGTTGCGATTGACTGATTCGAGCAGTTGGAACCGATTTCGAAGATCGTAAACGCTGGCGTGTACCGACAGAACGACTACTGTCGACACGTTCTTGGATTCCCCGCCGGAGATGGTGCTGCGCCGGAAATGACGACTGACGTTTCCGCATGCCTGGCCAATAGTCTTTGGGGGGCAGGTCAATCGGGTCTCCAGGTTGAATTGGCGTCTTGTCTTTCGGCAGGCCGTCTGCAGTAGCAACGCTACCCGATTGTGTGATACCGAAAACCATGATACTCAAAATTCCGATAGCAAGCCTATTTAGAATCGATACTCTCATTTGACGTCTCCTTTTCAAAGCAATACCTGTTGAATAACGCAGCCGACGGCTGCATCCAACAAATGAATTGCCACTCTGAAGAAAAAGCGGACAACAAAAAAGGTGCCGTAATCATTACTGGTAAAAGCAGCAGTAATATCAGTGGAAAACGTCGTAGAAAACGCCGGCACCAAGTGACTACAGTTTTTCGTCGGGGGAATTCACGGGAGTTTCCTGACCGCTTTAACTTACGTTCGGCAATAGCTGGTTAGAGAGCGAAGACAATCGTTGCCAGTGTTGTAGAAACTATGATGGTGCCTTTTCAACCGGAGACCAGGTTCATGACAGACAAGCAATTAACACCGGGACGCGACTTCTGGCAAAAAGCCAACACCGTGAAGCTTAGCTGGTGGCCTGATGCGTTCATCCTTGTAATGGTGCTCGTGTTCCACGGCATACTCATGAGGTTATGTGAAACCTATCTCGGCAGTGAACATGTGGCCGGGGGAATCACGGGACTTGTGGGAGTATTTCTGGGGCCGAAATGGCTTGCTAACATTCAAACTCGCAATCTTCAGAATGCACCGGATCAAGAAGAGGCTGACGCTGACTCAACTGACGTTCCAGACAACACAGCAGGGGAATAAGTGTCCTCCCTAGCTAACCCGCCTCTCCACCCTTGCTGCTGTGCAGGCCTGCTCTCCGCACGCCACGGAGCGAGGTGAACTGGAACAGTTGCTGCTGACTCTGCTCAGCAAAGCAGAGTCAACAATGTCAGGTATCGGTGGGCGCTCGAGTTCATCTCTGCCAGGCATATCGAGGCGTTACCTTAGTTTTTTTTGGAGGGGACAGCTGGTGCCTTCCAGCCGAGCCGGTTGAAATTCCCCCATCCTCCCCAGGCCACCCTGGAGACGTGGACCGCCTTGAAATCAGTGAGGAGGACCTCGCGAGAGAGTTCCCAGTTTCGGTTGAGGGTCGTGTGAACTCGCCTTTTCAACTCGGGTGTCATCTTTTTACCACCGTTATCAAATTCTGCGAGAAGATGGTAGGCCGAGGCGTGGACCTCGGTGTAGTCGAGGCCACGGCGAAGGAAAGCGACTCGTGCACGGGTCTTCGGAGCTGACGCCTGGCGAGCGGCTTTATCGAGAATCGCCCGCAATTGTTCGATGACTTCAAAGGTGTACGGCGTAGTGGGGTGCAGCGCGGGGCTGGCTGCGGCGATCTCGTTTGTGAGGTTCTCGATTCGCATGAAATATCGTTTCACAGAATCAGCGGCGGCGCCAAAGCCAGATTGGCAATAGTCGTCGATCAGGGCATCAACATCGAGGTCCGGATTCCAATGGAGCCTTGCGGCTACATAGTAATTCAGCCCCTGGGTCGCCCAGTGATGAGTACAGGAATCGAGATCCGTTCCGATCATTGAATGATGGGCAAGATACTGAAAATCCTGGGCCAGCTTGTGCACATAAACAACGGGTGTGCCATAGCGACGGGCTGCGAGAAGTAGATTAGAGCGAAAATAGAGCTTGGAGGCCTTTTCAGACCACGCGTCCCAGCGCGCTCTGCCGACTTTGTGTTCAGCGTCGTCGAGATACCAGATGTCGACAAATCGAATCGCAATGTTGGGATGTAGTTCATGCCGAAGAGGTGGATCGGTGTAAACGCTATACGCATCCGCGGTCAGCCAGGCGTCGGGATGAACCGCGACAACGCGTTTCGCGATTTCATTCCAGAAATACACAAAACGATCGGTCAATGAAACGTATTTGAAGTAGGTTCGGCCCTTATTGCCTGTCGCGTCCAGCAAAGTGATCGACCGGCCTTCGGGTGGGTCGAGCATCTTGCATTTCGGACACATGCAAAAAGTGGCCAGCCCCCCATCATTCGGACCAATGGCCACGCTCTTCGCGCCAGCGCTCAGTTCTTTGATCTTTTCTTTCGCAATGGCCTCGATCAGCTTTTGATTGCTGACACAGAAGCGAGACCGCTCTGGTCCAAGCTTGCTCTGATCGCGAGACCCGTTTCGCTGCATCGCGAACCACTCTGGATGATCCACGCTCCACTGTTTCCACGCATCGCCAAATGCGTGTCCGCCGGCCAGTCCCAGGCTCCCACCGAGCCGCTGCCATGTGAACCAGCCGCCATCTTCCGATTCGGTTCTTTCGGATTTCGCACGAAGCCTGTGGTAGTCCTCTTCCGTGACACGCAGTCTGAGCAGGCCTTTCGCATCGCGGTCGCCGTATGACATGTTACGGATTTTTCGTTGGCCCAGTAGCGGAGTCTCAGATCGATCGATCGGCGCGATGGCGATCGTGGTACTAGTCGGAACGACTTTGCCCAGTTCACCTGGCCAGAGAAAACGGCAGCCAAGCGACTCTTCCAGGAAGGTAGTCACTGCATAGTGAGTTCCGTTGGGATCAGACGGTGTGGCGTTATCGGGTCCGAGAATGACCAGGGCGTTGGGGAATGAACGGATCAAGATTCCGCCAGGCCCCAGACCTTTTGCCGTAACCTCAAGTTTTCGAGTTAAAGAACTTTCTCCGACAGCAATGAACCTTGCGTTCTTCGGGATTGCTGATTCCTTGACGACTTCTAAACGAGCGCCGGAGATTTGGAAGAGATGATCGCTAAGAACTTTCGCTGCCTTTCTCGCGGCCGATGAGGGGGCTTCGGATAATACGATGACGGCCTTCGCTTTACCGTCCTTGGCGAGGATTAAATCAGCGGCATCAACACTACCGACGTCAAAGACAGAGAGAACAAGGAGCCCTAGAAATACCCAAAAATAATAATAATGGTAACAATCCCACTGCGTCCACTTTCGCGGCTTACAAGAAGGCACGCTGGGACCCCATGACGGACAACTGGCGGCACCTTCCGCTACCCCCTTTCCACAAGACAGTGATTTAAGCAACACCATGGAAGTTTCTCCTTTCAGGGGGGCTTGTGTCCTGGCGTCACACCCGGACGACCATCGCCTCATGATCGCTGCTGCACCAGGCGCCTGCAAGTCTTTTGGCAGGCTTTATATGCCTGCCAAAAACAATCGAGTATAATCACGATCAGCACAAAGGAATTCAGAATGACAGGGTGGAAAAAGACACCAGCTCGATGGGCGGTGGTCTGAAACATCTGGGGCAAGGATTCCTGCAGAACGCTACCGAGGCTACTCCGATCACAAGGAGAGCGAGTACTTATGGATGATCGGACCGATTCAGAAACTGTCGACGCAAAAAAGTCCGGACGCAAGGTGCGCCGGGAATTATTGTTGTGTTTCGGTTTTGCCGCGATTTTTCCACTGGCGATTATCCTCTACGGTCAGTACCAATTGCATTACGCGAGGCAGAGCAAGCAATGGCCTCACGCCCCAGGGAGGATCGTCACGTCGGAGGTCAGGTCTTCTAGCTCGGAGGGCGTGACCAGTTATTCTGCGGATATCGAGTATGTCTATACCGTCCAGGGTGTTGAGTATCGCTCGGATGTTGTAGTGATTGGGGGGCATTCCTATGGCGCCAACGCGACGGTGAAGCGATACTCACTTGGTTCAGAAGTTTCCGTGTCCTACGACCCGGGAAAACCCAAGCGGGCTGTACTGCAACCGGGTGTTTTCTTTTACGGCGCGCACGAGATTGGGGGACCGATTCTCTTTTCCATCGCAACCGTGGCAACTTTGCTTAGCCTTTTGTTGCGTCGCCTGATGCAGGAGAAGGTAAACTTCATGGAGAAGACTCTCTTCGTGACGTGCAAGACCATCTTTTTCCCGCTCACCTATTGCAAAGAAAAACTCTGGGTGGTGGCTGGATTAGTAGGTCTAGCTGCAGGCTTAATTGCGACAGAAGTCGACCCGGTACTAACCGTCTGGTGCATCTTCTTTGTCTCGTTTTATGGTTTGATCTTGACGCTTATCTTGGCCAGCAAGCTGGTCGGTTGGGTAAAGAGCATGCAAACGCAGTAGGGAGCGGGAAGTGGGCCTCGGCATGATTTGACGCGTACGCAGCTGCAGTTGCTCATCGAGCGCTGGCCGACGCTCAGCAAGGCCGTCCAGCAGCAGATCATGCTGGCGGTCGGTTAGGGAGAACTCGCAGTTGGGTAAGTCCTTTTGCAGGTCACTTCTGCGGCAGCGACTTGGTTGCATCTAGCCGCTCTACGGAGAGGAAATAGACTCCGTACT
>PVBE010370873.1_pt1 | contig 20202 bp, 18 predicted proteins | sample 1631181 | NCBI WGS metagenome assembly PVBE01 (sample SAMN08397723, study PRJNA350692) | Marine metagenome, whole genome shotgun sequencing project. | isolation source: water | place: Pacific Ocean | collected 2012-04 | reverse complement strand
GCCCACGTCTACGCCCGTCCCCTCCTTCCCAAGTCCAACGGCCTGACCTTCATGACCCCGGAGCAGCAGGTGCGGCGCATGGATGAGAAGGGTATCGACAAGGCCGTCATCCTGCCCCTCAACAGTGCCGACGGTCCCGCCGAGCGGCAGAGCATGGGCGAGGTGCTCTCCATCTGCGAGCAGCACCCCGGGCGTTTTATCCCGTTCTGCGAGCTCGATCCGCGGCGTCACGACTGGAATACCGTCGACGACTTCCTCGGGGGCCTGGAGGTCTACAAGGAGGCCGGCTTCGTCGGCTTCGGCGAGCTCACCTGCCGACTGCCCTTCGACGATCCCAAGCTGCTGGCCCTGTTCGGTGCCTGCGAGAAGATCGGCTTCCCCGTCACCTTCCACACGTCACCACCGGAAAAGCGCACCTACGGCGTCATCGACACCCTGTTCATGCCGCGTTTCGAACGTGTGCTGCAGACCTTCCCGGAGCTGGTCTTCTTCGGTCACTCCGGATCCTTCTGGAGCGAGATCAGCGGCGACCTGTCAGCAGACGCGAAGGAGGGATACCCGAAGGGGCCGATCGCTCCCGGTGGTACGATCCCGCGCCTGCTGCGCCAGTATCCTGGCCTCAACTGCGATATCTCCGCCGGCAGCGGCTTCAATGCCCTGACCCGCGACCTGGACTTCACCTGGGGGTTTCTCGACGAATTTCAGGAGCGCGTCCTGCTGGGCCTGGACGCCACCGATGTGGAGCTCGACTTCCAGCACATCGAGTGGCTGAAGCAGGCGGCACAGGACGGGCATATCACTCCGGAGATCCTCGACAAGATCCTCTGGCGCAACGCCGACCGGCTGCTCGGGCTCGGCCTGAACGACTGACCTCAGCTGATGCTGATCTCGGCGATGTAGACATGGCAGGGCGCCACGCTGCGGCCGCTGCCTTCGTGGCTGGAGTAGAACGAGAGCAACCCGCGCTCGTCGTCGAGAGCGACGAAACCCGGATAGGAATTGTCGCCGCCACTGGGTAGCTCAGCCGCTTCGTGGAGTGTCCACGCAGCGGCGCCAGTCTGAGAATCACCGCTGGGCGCCGCAAACCACAGCACGGTCCGAGGGTTCTCCGGGTCGGTCATGCGCCGGCCACCCACCAGCCACCGCCCCCCCCCCCACTGAAACAGAAGCGGTCCTCCCACATTCTGGTCGAGGTTTACCCGTTCCCAGTCTGTGTAGGGCGCCGCCGCCCGGCAGATACGCGCCGGCACGCCCTCGGCCCCACGCGCCAGAGCCCAGACCGTTCCCTGCTCGTCGAAATGGAAGGCCGTCTCGTTGCCGTAGTCCTCGGTGAACAGCCCCGCCGTGCGCCAGGTGAGGCCATCATCGCTGGCCAGCATGGCACCCTCGAGCAGCCGCCGATCCTCCCCATCTGCCGGCAGCGGCGCGAAACCCCGGCGACGACGGCCACACAGGTAGGCCGTGCCCCCGTGAGCCGCAGCATGCCAGACATAGTGACCGTACGTGCCTTCCAGCATTCGTGGGCCGTGCCAGGAGTCGCCGTCCTCGGTCCAGGCGCCGAAGCCGAGATGGTCGTTGCAGTCGCGGGGACGGTCGTCTTCGGCCACCAGCCAGGTGCCCGAATAGACAAAGAGCTTTCCGTTGAACACGAGCAGATGCGGGTCGCGCACGTCCCGGTGTGGTACCCCGAACTCGCACACCTGAGTCCAGCCGGTGATGCCGTCGTCGCTGACGAGGACGCGGATGCGCGATGTGGTGAACAGCATGTGGCCCTCGGGACAACTGCGGAAACAGAGATAGTAGCGCCCCCGGAACCGCGCCAGATCGGTGAAGGCGTTGTGTTCGCCGTCGTCGACCACGGGGTGAACGGCCTTGATCTGAATCGCCGGGAGCCCTTCGACGCTGTTGCCCATACTGATATAAGTTAGCCGGCCTGCGAAAGGATCGAAAGCATGTCCGACTCCATCGTCGTTCTCTACCGCGGCGGCCGCCTGCCGACCTGGCATCAACTGAGTATCGAGGAGCAGACCTCCTTTCAGGACGAACATGTCGACCTGATGCTGACCGTAGGCGCCCGACATGGGCTGCACGGCATCGAGGGATATTGATTGCTCGCCCCGAGGGAAAACTGGGAGCGCTGGTGGGCGATCCGATTTCCCGATCTGGCCGGGGCCGAGGCCTGGATGCAGGCGGAGGTGGCCCCGCCGTACGGTCGCTACGGCTACTACGAGTATGAACTGGCCCGCAGTTGGACGCCGCCATCCCTGGACTGGTTGCCCAGGCGCAACCCGCCGGAATCGACGCCGGGAGCTGACCCGCGTGTTGTTCCCCCACTGTCCGTCGACCGGAACTCCATCGTCGTCATCGCCTTCGGGGGGTGGGAACCCGGCTCGGGCGATGTGGCACCGCAGACCCGGGGGGACGTGGAGCGCAGTGAGCAGCTGCAGCAGGTCGCCCACAGGCATGGGTTGCTGCACGGTGAAGTCTTCCGCCTTCTGGGGGCAGGCCGGGACGGCGACCTGGCCTGGGTCCTGGAGTTTCCCACCCTCGACGGGGCCGAGGCCTGGATCGAAACCGAAGGCATGCCCCCGGCGGAGGCCTACCAGCGTCGTGCCTTCCATCTGGCCCGTCGCTGGGCGCCGGCCTACTTCGCCACCTGGGTTTCCTGAGGCGCCCATACGCCGCTGACGTCGTAGTCCAGCCGGAGACCGTCCTGCCGACCACTTTTTGACGAAGCCGCCCCATCTCCTGTCAGAATTCGTCCAGTCTATACACATATTACTATTCTATGTGCAATTTTTTCTTGTATTATCAGAGTATATCCGCATATTGACTTCATGTCGGACATAAATTTCCGAAACCGAGGACTCCCTCTCAGCTATCCCAGGGGAACCGAATGCGAAAACTGATCGAACGTTGCCCCGGATGCGGCGGCCCACTGGCCGTTAGCCGCATGGATTGCCACCAGTGCCATACGAGCGTCGAAGGCTCCTTTCGCCCCAGCGCCTTCGACAGACTGTCGCCGGAAAGCCTGGCCTTTGTCGAGCTCTTCGTGCGCCTGAAGGGCAACATGAAGGAGATGGAGCGGGAGTTGTCTCTCGCCTACAGCACGGTGCGCCATCGGCTGGATGAAGTCGTGCGCGAATTGGGCCCGGCAGCACCGCAGACCGAAGAAGCCATCCCCCCGGCGCCACAGGAGGCCGGGTCTGACGATGGCAGACGCAACGACATCCTGCATCGCCTGGATCGGGGTGAGATCACCCCGGAGGAGGCGGTACAGCTTCTTGGAGGAGGGCAACGATGAGCGACGAACGGAAGAAAGTCCTGGAAATGCTGTCGGAGGGTAAGATCACCGTCGATGATGCCGAGAGACTGATCGCCGCCCTCGGTGAATCTGACCGACAGGCCAACCAGCGTTCGGCCGCCACGGATTCGGTGGACGAAGAGGCGACGATTGATCTCGATGGCCTGGAATCCCGCATCCGCTCGGGCGTCGAAGGCGTGCGACGTACGGTAAGTGCCTCCATGCCACAGTTGAAGACGGCCATCCGTGACGCCTCTCCTGACGTGGAGCGCATCGTCGAGGAGGCCACGGCGTCCATCCCCGGTTTTATCGAAGAGATGACGCGAACCATCCGGGATACCTTCGGCAAGTCCGGTTACGGGGGTGGCGACGACGACCGCTTCCCTGCAAGAGTCGAGCGCGACTTCACGGAGGAAGGTCCCGTCGAGCCCGGATCTCAGTTGAAGCTGCACAACACCCGGGGCAACCTGGAGGTGGTGACCTGGGACGGGGACGGGATGAAGGCCGAAGTCCACCTCACGGTGCGGTCGATCGATGAACCCACGGCCCAGCGTTGCGCCGACTCGGTGCAGCTGGTGCAGGAGCCAGATGGCGATCGTCTGGTCCTGCGGCCCGTATTCCCCGCCGGCAAGGAGGATGCTTCCTACCGCCTCGACATCCGACTTCATGTGCCACAGAGCCTGCGGCTGGATCTGCACACGAGACATGGCGATCTGGTGGTGCCTGAAATGCAGAGCGATCTCGTTCTCGGCGGCGACCACGGTCAGCTCCACCTTGCCGGCACCGCCGGAGCCGCCGCCGTGCAACACAACCATGGCGCCGTACAGGTAGGCCGCGTGGGCGGCACATTCGCCCTCAACGCCAACCACTCTCATCTCGACATGGATGAGGCAGTTCAGGAGACCAGCATCAACGCCCATCACGGGCGGATCAAGCTGCGGCGCGTCGGCGGCGACCTGATCGTCAACGCCCACCATGCGCCTTTTGAGTCTGACGAAGTCCACGGCAGCGCCGTGGCCAACTCTCACCATGGTCCTCTGAGCCTGCGTCAGATCATGGGTAATCTGAAGTTGAACACTAACCATGGACCGGTCTCGCTTCAGGAGATTGCCGGCAATGTCAGTCTCTCCTGTGACCACGGACCCGTAGACATCGAGAAGGTGGGTGGAGAGCTTTCCGTCCAGGGCAGCCATTGCCCCTTGAGCTTCGGTGCTGTGAGCAAGTCAGCCGTGGTCCGATGTAACCATGGCCCGGTGGAAATCGGCCCCGTCGGAGAGGACGTCACGGTGGAATCCGATCGCAGCCCGGTGCACATTCGCGGCGCTGGCGGCCGCGTCAACGTGCGTGCCAGCCGCGGCGATGTACGCATCGAGAACCCCGTCGGCGAGGTCCTGGCGGAGAACAGCCGTGCCTCGATCGAGATCCTGCCCGGGGAGGCTGTGCGCTCTGCCTACACCCTCAGCAACAACCGCGGCAACGTCCGCGTGACCTTGCCGGAAGATTCCAGCGTGACGGTCCAGGGGCTCGTCCGTCGAGGACACGTCGACACCGATCTGCCTCTCGAAGTGACGGGCAACGGTCAGCAGGGGCAAGTCGTGAGCGGCACGCTCGGTGATGGCGGACCGTCCCTGCAGGTCGAGATCGACCGCGGTTCCCTGTCGTTACGAAGGTCCTGAATTCGCCGACCCGTCCCATTCGTTGCCAACCGGATGCCCTGTCCGCGACACTAACTCTGTCGATCTCAGGGTCCGTTGGTGCATCCGGCGGCGGGTTCACTGTGACCTTTCTGCGCCGGGGTGGGTCCAATCAGCAAACCCCTCGATGCAGGCGCGCCGTTGCAGCGCCTTCTGACTTGACACTGTTCGTCGAGTTCGGGGACTTTCGACAGGAACATTCGCGACCATTTTACAAGGAAGACACACCATCCTACGTATGAAGCTCAGGGCGGCTGGCCGCCTCGCCGCCGCCCTCACATTCCTGGCGGCAGGACTGGCCGCTGACGAGACAGAGCACACCGAAACCGACTCGGTGGATGATGCCCGCATGGAGCAATGGCTCGTGCACCCACAGCGTACGGCCCAGGCGGCACGCACCGCCACTCCACCGACGATCGACGGCAATGTTGAGGTCGCGGAGTGGCAGGCGGCACCCGTGCAAAGAGGCTTCACCCAGGACGACCCGAAGCACGGAGAACCGGCATCAGAGGAGACGACCTTCCAGATCCTCTATGATGATGAGGCCCTCTACATCGCCGCCATCTGCTACGACAGTCAGCCCGACAGCGTCAACGCCGTCCTGTCCCGACGGGACGACTGGCGTGAGCGAGACCTGATCGAGTTCAACCTCGATCCGCACCACGATCACCAGACCGGTATGCTCTTCATGGTCGGTCCTTCTGGCTGGATCCGCGACGCCATCATCTTCAACGATGATAACGACGACCAGACGTGGGACGGTGTCTGGGAGGCACGCACGACGCTTCGGCCCGATGGCTGGAGTGTCGAGATAAGGATCCCCTACCACGTACTCCGTTTTGGTGAGAAGCCTGTCTATACCTGGGGCTTGAACGTGTTTCGCTTCATCGCTCGCCGTCAGGAGTGGTCCCACTTTGCCTTCATGCCCCGCGGTGTCAACGGCTGGGTGTCACGCTTCGGCCACCTCGAAGGCATCGAGGGCATCCGGCCCGAGCGCAGCCTGGAGATCTTTCCCGTCGCCCTGGGGCGCACGACTCTGACTCGGGGCGAAGACGACGGCGGCAACGAAACCGATCTGTTTGGCACGGCTGGCCTCGACGTTCGCTACGGCCTGTCGTCGAACATCTCCCTCAACGGCACGATCAATCCCGATTTCGGCCAGGTCGATGCCGATCCCGCCGTACTCAACCTGGGCGTCTTCGAGACATTCTTTGACGAACGACGGCCCTTCTTCGTTGAGGGCAACCAGGTCTTCGAAAGCCCTGGTCCGGAAATCGTCGGCATCGAGAATCCCACGCGCCTCTTCCATTCACGCCGTATCGGGCGCCAGCCTGCCCGCTTCGGTCTTCCCGATGACAGCGACGAAGTCGACCGACCCGACAACACGACGATCCTCGGTGCTGTGAAGGTGTCAGGGAAGACCGAAAGTCGAACTGCCTTCGGTGTGCTCAACGCCGTCACCGGCAGCGAATACGCCCGCATCGATCAGCGGATCACCGACGCGCAGTCGGGGGTCACTGACACGACGCGACGCCGGTTCAGAGTCGAACCGACGACGAACTATTTCGTCGGTCGCGTGCAGCAGGACCTGTTGACCAATTCCACCATCGGGGCCCAGTTGACAGCGGTCAACGGCGAGGGTTTCGACCCGGCGTACGTTGGTGCCACAGACGTACATGTGAAGTGGTGGGACAACGCCTACCGCGTCTATAGTCGTCTGGCCGTCAGTCGCGCCGGCCAGGACGACGATCGCGATACCGGGTGGGAGGGAGCCTTCTACTTCTCCAAGTTCTCTGGCAGCTTCGGTGGCCAGGCGTACCTGGATGCGCGCTCACGCGGCTTCGAGGCCAATGATCTCGGTTTCATGAATCGCAACGATCGCACGCAGGCGGGAACTCACATCTTCTACAAGTTGCTTGAGCCTTACTGGTTCGCCCGGCACTCCGGCTTCAACATCAATATCTGGCAACACAACAACTTCGACGGCGACAATCTCGCCCGTGGCGTCAACTTCAACATGTGGCATGAGCTGCATAGCTACTGGGGCTTCTGGATGGGCCTCGACAGGAACTTCGACGCCTGGGACGACCTGGCGACACGCGGCGGAACAGTGATGCGCCGACCCGCATCATCTCGTTGGGCGATGGACGTATGGGCCGATGATCGCAACGCCATCAGTGGCTGGTACGGGACCAACGTGCGCTGGGGACTCGGCGGCGACGACCTGTCGACCTGGAACGGTCTTGAACTCGAACTGAAACCGGCCTCCAACGTCGAGATCGAGGTAAATCCCAGCTTTCGCTACGACAGGAACGATGCCCAGTGGGTGGAGAACGTCGACAGTGACGGCGATGACGAGGACGACCGCTACATCTTCGGCGAGTTGAAGAGCAAGATCTTCGAGCTGGGCATACGGGGCACCTGGGCCTTCACGCCGTTTCTCAGCACCCAACTGTTTCTGCAGCCCTTCGTCACCACCGGTGACTACGGGCGGATCAAGGAGCTGGCTCGGGCCCGGTCGTACGAGTTCACCGACTACGACGAGTTGGCAGAGAACCCCGACTTCCACCGCCGGTCGCTGCGCTTCAACCTGGTGATGCGCTGGGAGTACGCCCCGGCAGCACCGTGTTCGTCGTCTGGCAGCAGAACCGGGATCGCGACTTCGACGATACCCGCGATCCCGACTTCGAGCCCCTGGCCGACGCCGGCCGTTCCTTCAGCGACGAAGGGGACAACATCTTCCTCGTGAAGGTCAACAAGTGGATGGGATTGTAGGAACCGTGACGCCTACACTGCGGTGTTGGCCTCGTCCCGGTACTTATTGATCCCAGGAACGTCACTCATGCCGTGCCACACGCCGCGAAACAGTGATTGCCGCTTCGGCGGCATGGCGGCGATCACCTCCGGTGCCGGACAGCCCTTGCCCCACTTGGCGTTCACCGTGTTGTAGCAGGTGAACAGCGTCAGGCGAGCCCTGTCGGGGTTGGTCCAGCGCGTCCCCGAGTGACACAGCGCCTCGGTGAAGATCACCGCCGAGCCCGCGGGACAGGAGTACGTGTCCCACAGGTCGCTGTCCCTCCCGCTGAGCGTCTCTGGCCGCGGAAACGCCGCCTTGTGCGATCCGGTAAGAAACAGTGTGCCGCCGTCACCCTCCTGCACTTCGTTCAGCTCCCACACGACTCGCATCAGTCCTGCATGCACCCGTCCAGGCAGCATCTGGTAGATGTGTGAGTTGCCCTCGAAATTGAAGTAACCGCCACCACCGTGGGGATTGAAGTTGTCGTGCCCCGCCTCACGGAGGCTCGTGAACGTGTGGTCGTAGCGGAACCCGTAGCAGTCCTCGGAGGCCAGCGCCTGATGCGACAGCACCTCGTTGAGTACACCCACCACGGCGGGATGGTCCAGCAGGATCTGTGACGGCCCGCCATGGTTGTCACGTTCTTCAGGCGGCATCGAGTCTCGGTCCTGCAGGTATCTCAGTTGATGCTCACGCACCGGTCCCAGCTGCTGCTCCGTCAGCAGTCCCGGGAGCGCGATCCACCCTTTCAGGTCGAAGACATACTTCTGCTCCTCTGTCATCGGTACTACGGGCAGCTCATCGGCATTCGTGGTGGGCAGCTTGTCAGGCATGGTCTGCATTTCTCCTCGGATTCAGCACTGTATGGGATCGCGGCTCCCACCCCAGCAACGCCTTTGCTTTCGAGAGATTCACCTGGTCCTGGTTTTCGTCTCCGGCGATGAAGAACGCTTCGAACCGGCCCTCTCCATCCTGCACGAAGTCGAGCCCCGCCAGATAGGCCCTGGCCAGATCCTCCTCGTCCGTCGGCACGACCCCGAGGGTGGGCGGACCGTTCCGACGCTCGATGAATCGCTCCCGCGACGATGGCCCGGTGATGCGGAACACCGCCAGATTCATGCTGAACTCCCGTGCGAAGTAGCGGCAGATCTCCTCGGCGAAGCCCTTGGTCAGACCGTACACATTCGGCCCATCGAGGGGAACGTCGTCCTCACCTGCGTACCACGTGCGGTCCCTGTGGTGCACGCTCATCGTGCCGGTGTGGATTCCCCTGGGTATCCCCATCTCCTGTGCGGCCAGCAACAGCAGGTGCAGCCCCAGGCAGTTGACCGTGTAGTTGTCGATCGCCAGCTGGGCGGTATGGTCTCGTGTGAACCCGCCTTGCCCTCCCTTCATCACCACCGTGATGAAGGTATCCATGCCATCGAGTGCCCTGTGCAGGGCCTCGGGATCGGCGATCGACCCTTCGATGAATTCCACATCGTGCGACGGCGGTGCCACGTCGAGTACGCGCAGCGTGTGCTGTTGGCACAGATAGGGCGTGATGAACGTGCCCACCATCCCCGAGCCACCAACCAGAAGAACTTTCATGATCTCAACCTTCCAGGAACCGACAACGAAACCCGAATAGAAGCCAATCCCGTGACCCTGCGCACGAAGCAGAGGCGCCTCGCGGCCTTGAGGCGTTGCGCCAGCCCCCCTGCCCACCTCTATTTTCACTCTCATGAATGGCCCATCCACAGCAGAATCCCGCCGCCTGTCCGTCATCGTTTTCACCGATATCGTCGGCTACAGCCGCATGGTGCAGAATGACGAGGCGCTGGCCCTCGAGCTGCTCACCGAGCACAACCGCATCCTCGCCCATCGGATCGACGCCCATGGCGGGCGCACCATCAAGACCGCCGGCGACTCCTTCATGGCCGCCTTCGGGTCTGCCGCCTCGGCCGTTACTGCCACGGCCGAGATCCAGCAGGCGCTGACCGAGCGCAACGCCTCCCAATCCGAAGACCGGCAGGTCCACGTCCGCATCGGCATCCACGCCGGCGACGTCGTCTTCACCTCCGACACGGAGGGCGCGGCCGATGCCCTTGGCGATGGCGTCAACGTCGCCAGCCGCATCGAAGCCGAGGCCGGCGGCGGCGAGGTCTTCGTCTCCCACGACGTCTTCTCCATCACCTATGAGCGGGTGCCCTTCGGCTACCGCGATGTGGGCGTGCGCGAACTGAAGAACATCTCGCGACCGATCCATATCTACGAGCTGTTGTGGGATCCGACCCGCGCGAGCGAAGCTGACGCCGAGCCATCGCGTGCCAGGGGGCCAGAGAAGCACGGCGGCCGGGTAGGCTGGATCGTCGCCGCCATCGCTGTGCTGGCGGCGATCGGTGTCGTCATCTTCCAACCGTCGCCCCAGGAGTCACTTTACGCCGACGGACGCCCGTCCCTCGTCGTCGTCGATTTCTCCGATGATACGGGTGACGAAGGACTGGGGAGACTGCAGATCGGCCGCATCCTCGGCGATGCCGTGGCGCAGAAGTTCTACGAGTACCGCCCCGTGCACCTGGTCAGCCCTATCCGGGTGGAAGAAGCCACACGGGGGCTCGGCTTCGACCAGCGGTCGAGACTCGGGGAAACCGACCTGGCCGACATCGCCCGCGAGGCCGGCGGTCGCCTGGTCGTGTCCGGCAGTCTCGGCCATCTGGGCGGCGTCTACGTGCTGCGGGCGGAGCTCACCGACCTGAGCGACGGTGCTACTCTTGGACGTTTCCAGAAACGCGACGCCACCGAGGAGCAGTTGCTCGGCCTCGTCGACTCCCTGTGCGCCCACTTCCAGCAACGCCTCGTCGATGTGCTCGGCATCGGCACCAACGAGGACATCGTCCTGGCTCCCGTGGGCGAGTTGACGACCTTCTCGCTGGAGGCCTACAAGCATTTCCAGCTCGGTCACGACCTCTATCACGGGGGCCGCATTCTGGAGGGCGCCGAGCAGCTGGTAATGGCGGTGGAGATGGACTCGACCTTCGCCCTGGCTGCGTCCGACGCGGCGTGTGCTTTCTCCTTTGCCAAGGAACACGACCGAGAGGCGGTCTACTTCGACATTGCCCGCCGGCAGTCCGGTGACAACCTGCGCTCCGGTATGAGCAAGGGGGCACTCATCTTTCAGGGGAACGACGCGTGGCTCACCAGTGCTGCCACCGGCGCCGCTGAGACCGCACTGCGTGATTCCCTGCAGGAGCTTGCGCTGGCGCGCTACGAGACGATCGTCCGGCTCTATCCCGATGACCCGGATGGCTACTACTACTCCGGCATGGCACGGCAGTACCTGCGGGGGGAGTCGGAGGCGGCCATCGAGTACTTCGTGCAGGCTTCGGCGCGGAATCCGGGGTACTTCCCCATCTACTTCGGCTGGGCCATGGCTATTCAGTCGATGGAGGGAAACTCGGCAGCCGCCCGCTTTCTCAGTGACTACCTCAAGCAGTTCGGCGACGGCCCTGGCGCCGGGTCCGCCCGCAAGACGCTGGCAGAGTTGCGCGGCAGTTGAGACTCAACACACGCGGACTCGGGGGCGTCGTCCCGGTGGCGCAGCAGGCCCGGGGGGCGCTTATATTGCGCCTGCCATGAGCCTCACCGCTGCACAGCGCGACCACTACGACAGCGAGGGCTACGTTGTCGTCGAGGGGGGCCTGGACGCCACCGACCTGACACCCGTCATCCGCGACTACGAGGCGTTCATCGACGGCGAGACCACCAGGTTGCTCGAGTCCGGCGCCCTCAGCCGCCTCTATGCTGACGAACCCTTCGAACGCCGACTGGCGCGGATCTGCCTCGAGGACGTGTCGATCTACGAACAGATCGATCTGATGTACTGCCGTCTGCGGGGCGTATTCGAGTTCCTCCGCAACCCGCGTCTCCTCGACCTGGTGGAGGGGGTTGTCGGCCCCGAGATCACCTGCAGCCCGATCCAGCACGCCCGGGCCAAGCTGCCGGCGTCCCTGCTTGAAGACAGCCGGGTGCCCGAGGAACATCGGCAACGCCTTCGGCCTCTGGTCGGGGAAAATGTCGCTCCCTGGCATCAGGACGCCCAGGTTCACCTCGAGGTCGCCGATCCCCACGCGATCGTCACCGTGTGGGTTCCGCTCGTGGACGCAACGCCCGAGAACGGTTGTATCCAGCTGATCCCGGGTGTGCATCGCGAGTCCATCGTCTTCTGGAGTGAGGGCTTCGGCATTACCGACGAGAACCTGCCGCCGGGCGACACGGTCACGCTGCCCATGCGGGCCGGCGACGTGTTGCTGATGGACAAGCTGATCCCCCACCGATCGACGCCGAACCATACCGATGGTATCCGCTGGAGTTTCGACCTGCGTTACCAGCGCGCCGGTACACCGACGGGGCGGGACTTCTACCCCGTCTTCACCGCCCGCAGCCGCGCTCATCCCGACGATGAATTCACGGACTTTGACCGCTGGCGCCGTGACTGGAAGCAGGCCGTGGCCGAGATCCCACCCCCCGAACGCCCCCGGCGCCAGGACCAGCCTGGACACCCGAGACCTGTGCAGATTCTACCATGAGCGACATCCGCATCGTCATGCTGTCCGGCTCCTTCGAGTACGACTCCGAGGAGTCTCTCATCATCCTGCGCGATTTCCTGCTCGCCAACGCGGCCGTGCAGTGCGAGCTCGTCATCTTCCAGACTGAAGAGGACCCGGTCTCGCTGGCGCCCCTCGATGACGCTGACGTTGTGCTCGTGTTCACGCGAAGACTGCTGACATCAGGGACGGAGCTGGCGCGCTTCCAGAGATACTGCACCGACGGCCGCCCTGTCGTCGGTCTGCGCACGGCAAGTCACGCTTTCCAGCACTGGCTCGAATTCGACGGGCAGGTATTGGGCGGCAGCTACGAAGGACACTACGGCAGTGGTGAGACGACAAAGGTCGAATTCGCCCCGGGGACGGAGGGACACCCGATCCTGGAGGGCGTCGAACCCTTCGACGCCTACGGATCCCTCTACAGGAACACGCCCCTGGCCGACGATACCTGCCCCCTGCTTCTCGGCACCGAGGGTGAGCACCACGAGCCGGTGGCCTGGACCTGTGAACGCGCCGGACGTGCGTTCTACACCTCCCTGGGACATCAGAAGGACTTCTGGGAGCTCGACTTTCTGCGCCTCGTGCAGAATGGCATCCTCTGGAGCGTAGGTCAGCCGAGTACGGCGCGGTAGATCCGTTCAGCGTCGGCCCAAAGGCCGCGACATCCCGCCAATCGGTAGGACCGCGTCTCCTCTGGTATCACGCCAATACGGCGCGGTAGATCCGTTCAGCGTCGGCCTCGGTGACCTCCACCGGATTCGGGTCGAGGAGGCGCCGAACCTGCAGGGCGATCTCGATCATGCGCGGCAGATCCGCCTCGGAAAGCCCCGCGTCAGCCAGCGATCCGTACGGTGTGTGTTGCCGGCGAACCGCGTCGATCCAGTCCGCTGCGAGAGACACTCCCTGTTCCCGGCTCCTGCCCGCCAGATCCAGGCCCGCCACACCGGCGGCATAGTAGTACTTGTCCGCCGCCACCGGCGCATTGTGTTCCATTACCCCGGGCAGCACAAGTGCCACCGCCGTACCATGGGGCACGGGTTTGCCCTTTTCAAAGGACACCTTCTCGATGCCATATCCCAGGGCGTGGGCGGCGCCGGTGTTGATCGGACTCAGCAGCAGACCCGCCAGCAGGCTGCAACGACACATCTGGTAACGCGCCTCCTCGTCGTCACCTGACTCGATGGCACGCACCAGGTGGGGCAGTCCCGCAGCCAGCGACTCGCGCGCTACCGCATCACCCAGGGCGTCACTCTTCTTCGAGGCGGTGCACTCCAGGGCGTGTCCCAGGGCATCCAGCCCGGTGGTGGCCGTCAATCCCGCTGGCATACCCGACGACAGTTGCGGATCGACGATGGCGCCACACGGCTGGATGTGATCCGAGTAGATGGCCTGCTTGCCACCCTCGGCGACGATGACCGAAACGCGGCTCGCCTCGGCTCCGGTACCCGCCGTCGTCGGCAGACAGATGAGCGGCCATTCGGGGGGAGAGGCGAACTGATCGAAGCCGAAGTAGTCGGCTGCTGACCCGCCGCAGGTGGCCACGGCACAGGCCACCTTGGCGCTGTCCATCGTACTGCCGCCACCGACGGCGATCACAACCTCGCAGTCAGCTGCCTTCACCGCTGCCGCCAATGAATCAACGCTGGCGATCGTCGGGTTCGGGACGATCTCGGTGAAAGTGGAGACCCTGTCGATACCGGCTGCCTCCAGAGCCTCGACGACGGGAGCCGCCACCGGCGCGATGGCCGAATCCCGCACGAACAGGACACGTCGCGCCCCGAGCCGCTCGCACTCCACGGCCACCTCCCGGAGCGCCCCTTCGCCGAGCAGCACCCGACGGTGGTCGAAGCGAAAGACCTCACGAAGGGCGCCGCGGCGCTCTTCGGTATCGAAGTACTCGCTGCCCGCCAGCAGCTCCTCGTTGACCTGGACCCCCTGCGCCATCTGAAGCCTCCCTCGCCTCAATGTGTGAGGACGGGAAGGTAGCCCCGCCTGCGGACGCCTTCAATCTGTATGTCCGCGGCGGATACTTTCCCTGTTGCCCTGTTCCCTGCCGCCCAATACAGTAGTAGGATTCTCTGCTTGCGCTCCCACTCACCAGGATACTGCCACGACCATGGTCTACGAACTGCGCACCTACATCGCCCCACCCGGACGCCTCGATGACATCGTCGACCGCTTCCGCACGAAGACGATGGACATCTTTGCCCGTCACGGCTTCGATGTCGTCGGCTTCTGGACTGTCGACGAAGGGGGGGACAACGAACTCGTCTACCTGCTGCGCTTCGACAGTCCGGAGGCCAGCGAGGCGGCCTGGACCGCCTTTCGCGCCGACCCGGAGTGGGTCGAGACCCGCAAAGTCACCGAAGCGGACGGGCCGATCGTCGACACCATCATCGCCAAGACGATGACAGCCACCGAATTCTCACCCATGAAGTAGAAACTGACGGCGATTCCGGTTATCTTGTGAGGTACGCAACAAGAAGGAGACCTTCCATGCGTTCATCCAGACGCGACTTCATGACAGACCTGCCGCCGACCACCGACAGAATCTCCTGGCGTGCTTTGGCCCTGCTCAGCATCGGTGTGCTGCCCTTCCTGACGGTCTCCGGTCTCTGGCTGCAATATCCCAGTGACGAACTGGCCCTGTACGGCATCGTCCCGTGTGCACTGATGATCGTATTTGGTACGCTGGCGTATACCGTCGCCACCGGCGCTTTTTCTCCCGCGCCATCCCGCCACCGGCACAGGTAGGCGCCGCAGGAGTAGCTCCATGACCGTCGCCCCGAGCGATCTGGCCGCCGCCTATCAGCGCGACGGCTTCGTCTCGCCTCTGGACATCTTCTCCAACTCCGAGATCACCGACTTCCGCGCGCAGTTCGATGAGCTGGAAGCCCGTGAAGGCAAGGAGAACTGCCAGGTGGGACTGCAGGCCCGTCACATGGATGTGGAGTTCATCTGGCGTATGGCCTCCGATGTGCGCATTCTCGAGGCCATTGTCGCCTGCATGGGCGATGATGTCATGCTGCTGTCCACCCACTTCTTCTGCAAGTATCCCGATCCGGAAGCGTCGAAGTACGTCGCCTGGCACCAGGACATCACCTACTGGGGTCTGGAGCCTCCCGAGGCGCATACGGCCTGGATCGCTGTCGATGACGCGGATCTGGCAAACGGCTGCATGCAGGTCATCCCCGGCTCGCACCGCGGCGGCATCGTCGAACACGGGACCTCGGACGGCGGCACCAACCTGCTCAGCATCAACCAGGAGATCCCCGACGAACTGGTGGACAAGAGCCAGGCGGTGCCCATCGAGCTGCGTGCCGGGCAGGTGTCGCTGCATGAGGGCAGACTCTACCATGCCAGCTTCCCGAACACGTCACGGCGACGACGCTGCGGCCTGACGGCTCGCTTCATCGCGCCGGAAGCGCGACAGGCGCAGGCCAATTCCATCGGCAAGGATTGGGAACCCATTCTACTGCGCGGCGAGGATCGCCATCATCACTACCCGGACACGGCAGTGCCCTTCCCGTCTTGACATCTGCGGCTCTGGCGGGATGATTATCTGAAGAAGATCACCGATGTGGATCGCAGCAGCGTTCTACACGACCACTGAACAGGAACAGGGATTCTCATGGCCAAGTACGACCGCATGACCGTCCTCAACGCCATCAAGGGTGTGGGGATGGTGCCCGTTTTCTACCACAAGGACCCGCAGGTGACGATCGATGTCATCAAGGCCTGCGCCGACGGTGGCGCCCGCTGCGTCGAGTTCACCAATCGCGGCGATCTGGCGTGGAAGGTCTTCGTCGAGGCCCAGGAGCACATCCTGGCCAACGACCTGGATATCATCCTCGGCGTCGGCTCCATCGTCGATGCCCCGACGGCCGGGATCTACATCTCCAGTGGCGCCAACTTCGTCGTCGGCCCCCTGCTCAATCCTGAGGTGGCCAAGGTCTGCAACCGCCGCAAGGTGGCCTACTCCCCCGGCTGCGGCTCGGCCTCGGAGATCGCCCAGGCCGAGGAACTCGGCGTCGAGATCGTCAAGGTCTTCCCCGGCAAGGAAGTGGGCGGCCCCGACTTCGTGAAGTCCGTCCTCGGTCCGTGCCCATGGACCCGGATCATGCCCACGGGTGGTGTCAACGCCACGCGGGAGAGCCTCGAGGAGTGGTTCACCGCCGGTGTCACCTGCGTCGGCATCGGCTCCAACCTGGTGACGAAGGATGTCATCGCCAACAAGGACTACAAGGCCCTGACCAAGAACGTGAAGCAGGTCGTCGGCTGGATCGAGGAGATCCGCGCCAGCCTGTAGTCACCTATTTGCCGGATACTGAGCGGGGCCTTCCTTCGGGAGAGCCCCGCTTTCTCTGCCACCCTTCCGAGGCCGATCCACCATGTTCCTCACCCTCCTCGCCGTCACTCTCGCCGTCGCCTTCGCCACCGCCGCCATCATCGCCCGGGTCTTCAGCAACCCGATAGACCGTATCCTCTCGCGTATCATCGCCGACGACATCTCCTCGGCCTGGCGCAAATACCTGACCTTTGCCATCTACGTCACCGGCGTCTCCGGCGGGGTACGCATCTGGGACCTCGAGAAGTACATCACTCCGGAGAGAATCCCCAAGTCCCGCGGCCTGGAGGGCACCGTCGATGCCGTCGCGAAGGTCGTAGAACTGACCACCGAGCGTTGGATCCTGGAAGTCTACCGCACCCTCATCGGCACCCTGCAGAGCGTCGCCTGGATGCTCCTGGTCTTCTTCCTGTTCGCCCTCATCGCCTACGTAGTAGTAAGATTCGGCGAACGCCGAGCCGAACCCAAGAAAGATTGAGATCCACCCCAGGAAGGCTGACGGTTCCCACTCATCAGCCATCCGTCACAGCCGTCCAGTACTCCTCCACAGCCAGTCGATCTGCAACGTCTCGGTTCAGCACCGATCCCGGAGCGCGTTGGCGCCGGCGGGCGTAGGCGCATTACGCCGGCCCCGAAGCCTCGTTCTGGTGTGTATACCGTCGAGACGCGAAGCGGCTCGAATCTCGCCAGGTCATCCGCCGATCATCGATCCAGCGCAAGAGCCGGCGTACGGCGCCGTAGCCCGCCGGCGCCAACGCGCCCACGACAAACCATTGCAGAATCCACAAGAACCCGTAGCTTCTAAAGCTCTCCAAGAACCAGACCAGACAGCAAGAAAGGGAACACCCAAGTGGCTGATTCCATCTTTGCCAGTGACATCACCGACGAAGTGCAGCAGGTCGACAACCGATACAGACTGTGCCACGGGCTTTTCGATCGCGCCCGCAAGGTGAATGTCTCGCCTGTGACAGAGGGCAGCTTTCGCCCCAATCCGACCGTACGCGCCCTGACCGACTACTCCGGAACCACCCCGGTCGTGCCGGAGATTCCTGCCGAAAACTGAGGCAGAGGGGAATCTTGTTCCCCTGTTCGCCGCCGGTCTCGCCATAACCAGAGAGAGGCCCGGTGGCACAGCCCTTGCAATAGCTCTGAGTGAAGAGCGGCCTGAATTCACCTTTGAATGCCCCGGCGGAAGCTTTCCATAGACATGGAGCTTCGACAAAACGAACCGGCATTCCAGTGAGTTGGCTGCTCTTTCCTTTTCCTGTCTGAAACGAAATGAGGGGCTCGCGCGGCGCGCGAGCCCCCTTTTCGTTTGGGAGTTCTGCCTGAGAAGACGGTTCAGTAGCGGTAGTGCTCCGCCTTATACGGACCGCTCCGCTTCAGTCCCAGATAGTCCGCCTGCTCCTTGCTGAGCTTCTCGAGCTTGATGCCCAGCTTCTTCAGATGCAGTCTTGCCACTTTTTCGTCCAGCCGCTTGGGCAGGACGGTGACGCCCACCTCATGCTTCTTCGTGAACAGCTCGATTTGCGCCAGCACCTGGTTGGTGAAGGACATGGACATCACGAAAGAGCTGTGACCGGTGGCGCAGCCCAGGTTCACCAGGCGTCCCTCGGCCAGAAGGATGATCGAGTGCCCGTCGGGGAAGGTGTACTCATCGACCTGGGGCTTGATCTCCACGTGCTTGATACCCCGCACCTTCTTCAGCTGCTCCACCTGAATCTCGATATCGAAGTGGCCGATATTACAGACGATGGCGCCGTCCTTCATCTTCTTCATGTGCTCGGCGGTGATCACGTCCTTGCAGCCGGTGGTGGTGACGAAGATGTCGCCCTCCTTCACGGCCTGACTCATCGTCATCACTTCGAGTCCCTCCATCGACGCCTGCAGGGCGCAGATGGGATCGACCTCTGTGACCAGGACCCGGGCGCCGAATCCAGCCATGGAGGCCACCGAGCCTTTGCCCACATCGCCGTACCCGGCGACGACGACCGTCTTGCCCGCGGTCATGACATCCGTGGCGCGCTTGATGCCGTCCAGCAGCGACTCACGACAGCCGTACAGGTTGTCGAACTTCGACTTGGTCACCGAGTCGTTGACGTTGATGGCGGGAATCTTCAACGTACCCTCGCGCATCATGCGCTCGAGGTTGTGCACGCCGGTCGTGGTCTCCTCTGACGTGCCGCGGATCCCGGCCAGCAGCTCGGGAAACTTCGTGTGCACGCGGTTCGTCAGATCGCCACCGTCGTCGAGGATCATGTTCGGGCCGTCGCCGGGCCAGTTGACCGTCTGATCCGTGCACCACCAGTACTCCTCCTCCGTCTCACCCTTCCAGGCGAAGACCGGTGTACCGGCAGCGGCGATTGCGGCGGCGGCATGATCCTGCGTCGAAAAGATGTTGCACGACGCCCAGCGCACCTGCGCCCCGAGGGCCTGCAACGTCTCGATGAGCACCGCCGTCTGAATCGTCATGTGCAGTGAGCCGGCGATGCGGGCCCCCTTCAGCGGCTGGCTCTTGCCGTACTCGTCGCGCAGGGCCATCAGGCCGGGCATCTCGCGCTCGGCCAGACGGATCTCGTTACGGCCCCAGTCGGCCAGCGAGATATCGGCTACTTTGTAGTCGTTCTTGCGGGCTTTGCTGCCGCCGTTGCCCGAGTGTCCGTTCGCTTTCGTTCGGCTGCGCTTGCGGGTGGTTGTTGTTGCCATGGTTTCCTTCCTGTGAACGTGATGAGTCGAATCTCCGAAGTTTCGTCGTTGTCCTGTTCTGATTTCACCGTCTCGGCGTGCTCCACATCGAAACCGCTTCCCTTCAGCCAGCGGCGCATCTCGGCGGGCTGAAACCCGAGCCACAGGTCCGCCAGCTCACGCAGGCTCTCGTCTTCGTGGCGCGCCAGATCGACGATGGCCAGCTCGCCCCCGTCCCCGAGGGCCCGGCAGGCTTCCTCCAGGGCGACGGCGGGTGTCGACACATGGTGCAGGACCATGCAGGCCATGACCGCATCGGCCTCGCCGTCGCGGACGGGCAAGTGTTCGAGATCACCGAGACGGAAGTCGCAGCGATCGACGTCGGCGCCGGCTGAAACACGTGCCAGGTCGAGCATGGTCGGCGAGGCGTCGACGGCGATCACCCTGTCAGCGCGCTCGAGCAACGCCGGGAGCAGCAGCCCTGAGCCGGTGCCCAGATCGAGAATCGTGCCGCAGTGCTCCGGCAGCAGCGACAGGGCCACCTGGCGATAGTAGGCCCCCTCCAGCGATTGATGCCGCAGTTCGTCGCCATCACGACGGCTGTCGAAGAAGGTCCGCGCCTGCTGCCGGCGCCGCTCGATGGCCGCCTCCATGCGCTGCATGTCCTGCTCGAAGTGGGGCAATGCCCGTTCATGCTCGCTCACCAGCACCAGCATGTCGGCCACCAGCTTATCATCGGGATCGGGGCTGCGTTCGTAGTAGATCCACGTGCCCTCGCGGCGGCGGGT
>PVBE010221973.1_pt1 | contig 20203 bp, 17 predicted proteins | sample 1631181 | NCBI WGS metagenome assembly PVBE01 (sample SAMN08397723, study PRJNA350692) | Marine metagenome, whole genome shotgun sequencing project. | isolation source: water | place: Pacific Ocean | collected 2012-04 | reverse complement strand
CGATGTCCTCATGGGCGTCCACTACAAGCACGGCGGCAATCGTAGCGACAAGCGCCGGGGTTGTCAAACCGACCAGAGTGCTATAATCGCACGGTCATGTTGGTGCTGGCGGTGATGCTGGCGGCCTGCGCGCTCTTCGGGTTGCCGGGTGTGCTCATTCATCTTAACCTGCGCGCACGCGGTTTCGAGCTGATTCCGTCCCTAGGGCTAGGCGTGGCCGCGCTGGTGGTGATTTTCTCGGCGGCGGCCAGCGTGGCCGGTTATTCATTTTTCCCGCAGCTGGGGTTGACGTTGGCGCTGGATGCGGGCCTACTGCTGGCACTGCGCGCTGGCGGCTCCGCTCCCCCCGCCCGTTGGTGGCCACGGTTGCATCGTTGGCAGTGGCTGCTGCTGGCTCTCATCGCGGTGGTGTACCTTACACCCGCGTTTCTTATTCCGGTGCCGTTCGATACCGATGCGCAGGGCTTTGGCCTTCTCATCGCCACAGTGCGCGCGAGCGGCTCGATTAGCACGCTCACCCCGTTTTTCTCGCAGGTGGGCTGGTATTACTCCCCCGCTTATTTTCTTTTTGGCGCACAACTAACTGACATGACCGGCGCGGGCATCCACACAGTGATGCTCGGTTTTTCACACCTATTGAGCCTCGGCGTCATTGCCGGCATCGGCGCTCTGGGCCGGCGGTTGGGCGGTCGCGCCACCGGATGGTGGGCCACGGTGGTAGCGGCGGGCGGGGTGGCACTCTTCACCACCTTGATGGATTCGGCTTATACGAATCTGCTTGGCCTGTGGCTGACGACAACTTTCCTGTGGACACTTGGGAAAGTGTTAAAAAGCGGTGCGCGCAGAGATACACTGCTAGCCGGATTGTGCCTGTCTGCGGTGCTACTAGGCCACCCGGACAGCCTCCTGCACCTGCTACTGGCGTACATCCTTTTCTACGTGAGTGCTTTTTTCGTGCGCCCGCGGCTGAGCCTCCCGCAGTACCTACGGCTGACAGTGATAATACCCGTGCTCGGCGCGCTGTTCAGCCTCCCATGGCTGCTGCATACGTTTCCGCTGTTGGGGCAGATTGATGTGCATGAGCGCCAGTTCCCGCAGATGCAGCATCTTTTTTGGCTGTTTTCCATCAACGGCGGATGGGTGCCGTTGGCGGCTCTGTTCGGGCTGTGGTGGGCTGCGCGTCGACGGCACTGGTTGGACGTCTGGTCGCTCACCTGGCTGCTGCCGATTGTGGAAATCTCCAGTCTGGGAAACCTGGATGCGCTCTCCCGGCGCAGCGCGCTCGATCCACTCCAGATTATGTACCCACTCGGGGTTGCCTGGCACGCTACCATTGTCCCGCTCTCTTTGCTGGCGGCTTGCGGCCTGCGGCCGGTCGGCGAGTGGATGGACGCGCGTGTGCGCTGGCAGACATGGCTTACCGGTGGGCTTGCTCTGGGGCTGACCGGCTGCTTTTTCGGCGTGGCCTTTGCCCGACCGATTGTAGCGTGGAGCAAAGCGGTGGTTCCACCCATCACCGGTGCGGTGGCTTCGCCCGCGGATGTGGATGCCTATCGCTGGTTGCGCGCCAATTCGCCCCCGAGCGCAAAGGTGCTAAACTACCCCGGCCGCTATGAGGGTCAATGGGCGCCGGTGATTGCGGAGCGGGAGGCAGTTTATGTCCGCGACCAGCTTTTCTATATCGGCGCGGGCGCGCTACGGCAACGCCAGCAGACCATGGCTGCTGCGTTTCTCGATCCCGCTTCTGAGGGGGCTTATGCGTTGATGCACGAGTACGGGATAGACTATGTGGTGGTGCCGCAGTGGCTCAACCGGCCCGAGGTGCGCCCCACGCAGTTTCGCTGGCGCGAACCGGAGCGACTGCTGCAGCTCTCCCGCTTCGGTGATGCAGAGTATCTGGGGTTGGTGGCTGATTTCGACGGTGCGCAGATCTGGCAATTGAAGGATTCAAGTGTCAGGTCGGAGTAAACTTTCCGTGTAATCCCATGCGCATCCTGCACATCATCCCCTATTTCTACCCTGCTTGGGCGTACGGTGGCACCTGCCGCGCGGCCTGGGAATTGGCGCGCGCACTGGTGCGCAAGCAGCAGCAGGTGGTGGTCTACACCACCGATGCGCTGGACGCCCATTCGCGCGCGCTGCTGTCGTTTGAGGTGGTGGACGGTGTGGAAATCCATCGCGTGCGAAACCTGAGCAACCACCTCGCTTGGAAACGGGCCTTCTTCCCGCTCGGTTTTGGTCGCCGGCTACACGCGACCCTGCGTCGCGCGGATGTTGCCCATCTGCACGAGTTTCGTTCTTATCAGAACGCGGTCGCGCTGCCGCGGATGGAAAAGTTGAGCGTGCCTTTCGTGCTCACAGCGCAGGGCGGTCTGCCGCGCATCATGGGGCGAAACGCGCTCAAGATGCTGTACGATCAGTCCGTTGGAAAGCGCATTTTGCGCAACGCGGCGCGCTTGCATGCGCTCAACGAGATGGAACGGGAACAGTTTATTGAGCTGGACGTGGAGCCGGAGCGGGTTGCCATTTTGCCTAACGGTGTGGATCTAGAGCAATATCGGTCGCTTCCGCCAGTCGACGGTTTCCGTGCGCGCTTTGACATCCCGGATGGCGTGCCCATCGTGCTTTTTCTGGCGCGCGTGAACAAAATCAAGGGAGTTGATTTTCTGGTTTCGAGTTTCGAGCTGCTTCGCCGGGAATCGCCGCAGACGGTGCTGGTCATTGTTGGCCCGGACGATGGCTACCTGCCGGAAGTCAAGCGCCAGGTGCAGGGACTGGGAATCGGGGATCAGGTGCGCTTCACCGGCTATCTGGATGGGGACGACAAGCTGCAAGCCTATCAGGCAGCCAGCGTGTATGTGCTGCCCTCCGCCTATGAAATGTTCGCCATCACTCTGTTGGAGTCGCTCGCCTGCGGGACGCCCATTATCGCCACTGACCGTTGTGGGTTAGCTGATTTCGTGCGTCAGAACGATCTTGGCTCGATTGTGACCTACGGCGATGTCGGTGGCCTGAAAAACGAAATCACTCGAATCCTGGGTCGCCCTCAGGACGTGGAGCGCCGGGCTGGTTATGGACGCCAATATGTACTCGACCATTTCGGTTGGGATAGCATTGCGGAGAACTGGTTGAAGGTCTATAAAGCCTGCGCGGCGGGGCGCTGAAATATGTGTGGAATCTGCGGGCTGTTGCAGTTGCCGGGCGGGCAGCCGGTCTCTGGCGAGCTGCTCGAGCGCATGAGCGATTTGATTCGCCATCGTGGCCCAGACGATGCGGGCAGCTACATCTCACGCGATGGTCGGGTCGGCCTGGCAAACCGACGACTCGCCATCATCGACCTTTCGGCGGCCGGGCGGCAACCAATTGGCAATGAGGACGGCACAATTTGGATTGTCTACAATGGCGAAACGTACAATTTCGCCGAACTCCGTGCTGAGCTGCAGGCGTGCGGACACTGTTTCCGGTCGCACTCTGATACCGAAGTGATCGTCCATCTTTATGAGCAGTATGGCGTGGAATGCGTGCAGCGCATGCGCGGCATGTTCGCCCTAGCCATCTGGGACGAGCGGCAACGATGCCTGTTTCTGGCGCGCGACCGACTGGGCGTGAAGCCGCTCTATTATGCTTTCGCTCCGGACGCGTTTCTTTTTGCCTCGGAGATAAAATGCCTGTTGGCCCATCCGCGGCTGGCGCGGGCCATGGACGACGAGGCCTTCTATCACTTCCTCACATTCCTGACCGCGCCCGCGCCGCAAACTCTCTTCAAAGGCATCTTGAAATTGCCGCCGGGTCATCGCGCGGTGGTGAACGCGGAGGGCGAAATCAGGGTGGAGGAATACTGGGACGTGTTCACGTCTGCGCAGCCCGACGAGACTCTAGGCGCTGCCGAGCAGGCGGAGCGCGTTCAGGCTGGGCTGCGTGAGAGTGTCCGGTTGCGCATGCTCTCCGATGTGCCCTTTGGGGTGCTGCTCTCGGGCGGCATCGATTCGAGCATTAACGTGGCGTTGATGGCAGCGCATATGGATCGGTCGGTGCAGACCTATTCGATTGGATACAAGGGCGCTGCAGTGGATGAGTTCAACGAGCTGCATTATGCCCGCAAAGTGGCCGACCGCTTTGGCGCTGACCATCATGAGATTCTCATCGGTCGTGAGGATCTGACTAACTTCCTGCCCGACCTGATTTATCATCAAGATGAACCTATAGCCGACCCGGTTTGCGTGCCGGTGCATTATGTCTGCAAACTGGCGAAAGAAAACGGCACCACTGTGGTGCAAGTGGGAGAGGGCGCGGACGAGCTCTTCGGCGGATACCGGCACTGGCTGGCCGCGTTGCGCCTGCGGCGGGGCGCGTGGCCCGCTTTCGCGGCACTGCCCCGCTGGGCGCGGCGGCTAACGCTGGCAGCCGCGGCGCCGCTACTGGATGACTTGCGCGAGGAATACCTCCGCCGTGGAGCCGCGGGTGAGGAACTGTTCTGGGGCGGTGCTATAGCCTTTGGCGAGGGCAGCAAGCGCATGTTGCTGACAGATTCCTTTCTGCGGGGCGTGCGCGGGTTGAGCTCTCACCAGCCCGTGCAGCAGCATCGGCGGCGCTTCGACGAGCGCTGCCCGCGGCCTGATTATCTCTCGTGGATGAGCTACTTAGACCTGCATATGCGGCTGCCGGAACTACTACTTATGCGCGTGGACAAGATGTCCATGGCCACATCGGTGGAGGCGCGTGTTCCGTTTCTGGACCATGAGTTTGTCGAGCTGGTGATGGGGATTCCGCAGCGGCAAAAAATACCCCACATGCGCCCGAAGCAGCTCCTCAAGCAGGCGGTGCGTGGGCTCCTACCCGCCGAAATAATCGACCGGCGAAAGCAAGGTTTTCGTGTGCCGGTGCGGCAGTGGCTCGCCGAGGCTCTCGGTCCGCTAGCCGAGCGTAAATTGCAGGCTTTCTGTGCGCGCACTGAATACCTGCGCTGGCCGGAAGTGGCGAAACTGGTGCATGCTCAGGATGAACTGGTGTGGTATTTGCTCAACTTCGTGCTCTGGCACGAATTGTGGATTGAGGGTGTGCCGGCCGAAGGCCTTGTCTCACCAGATGGTTCTCAGGCATAATGTTGCCGGACTCAGCGGGCATTCATAAAACTGAATCTGCACTCTAATCAGGATGTGAACGCTCATTAGAAAAAGCAGCAGCGCCAGCCCGGCGACTGCGGTGCGATGAAGGCGCGTAGGCAGTAGCTGCATCCATCCCAGAGTAAAGAGCATGCTGCCCGACAGCATGGCGGGCAACCCGTAACGAGTTCCTGCAAAGGTGAACATCAGTGTGCGGTGGGGGTAAATATCCGCGCGCAGAATCACCATCAGCCAGATCAGGCCCGTGCTGGCAAGCAGCAGCCACGCGGTGCGCAGTGCCTCCGCGCTGAAGCGTACTCTCGGGCGCCAGGGAAGCCGCAACAAAAACATTCCTCGCAGCAACCCGAATCCAGCCAGTAACGTCAGCCCGAGAAACGGCCACAGTTGCCAGCGACTTAACCCCGGTTGCGTGCCCCCGAATCCCGACCAGTACATGGTGAACAGCCAGCCCGGCAGCTCGCGCAGCCAGGCTCTGGAAGTGCGCTGCCATGAAAGAAGCGACCACAACGCCCGGTTGGTAGAAAGCCCGAAAATATGCGGGACGCCCACGCGTGGCCACATCGATTCCGCGGAAGCGTTGCGCATCAGGTTGGAGAATTCTCCGGCACGCCCCCAATCACCCCTCTGAGCGTGCGGGGAGGGGAACGACGGCGGTACATCAGTCGGGTATTTTCCGCTTGCCAGCACCAGGTTGTCGTATAGCGCTGGCTCGGCGGTCCCCTTTGGGGCGGGAAGGCTAACGGCGAGATAGATTGCCTGTAAAGGCACATCTGCAACCATCGCGCGGAACTGCCACTCGCCGTTGCCGGTAGTGCTGTCACTGAAACCTCCGGAATTTGTCGCAATAGTAGGGAACCCTATTTCGACACCGGATGGCACGCGCACCCAACCGCCTACTGTAATTGTCCTACCTCGCAGCGTTGCAACGGTTGCTTCGGGTAGGTATTGCACCAGGCCGGACGCAGCGTATTTTGAATCTACCAACAGCGCGTTCGCGCCGATTCGGGCTTCTTTCTGCTGTACTCTAGCGGGGGTGAAACGCACGATTTCTCCGGCGTCTCGCACGAACCAGTGTGCGGGCACGACCCAGCTAACTGGCAATAGTGTACTCGCCAGTGTGATGCCGGTGATGGCCGTGCCGGCCACGGTCCACCGCCGACCCGCTGGCGGAAGCCGAATCCACAGCCATAGCGTGGCAATAGGCAGCCCAATCCATGCGGTTGACTTGACGAACAGACACAGAAGCAGCGCTGTCAGTAGGGCCAGCGCCCGCCCCGGAGTCATTTTCCTCCCCTTTGTTTCAGCCAGAATCCAGAATAGCAATGTAACGGCAAACACTGCGCCGGAATCGCTGTTAACGCCGGTGATGACATCCCCGAGATGCTGGTTGAGCGCCATTAGGATAGCGACGCCAATAGGCAGCGCGGAGCGCCTCGGGAACAACCTGCGCGCTGTGCCGTAGGCGAACACGGTTGTAGCCAGCCCGAGCAACAGGGTGGCAATTCTGCCAAGGTTGATGGAGGCTCGATCCGACAGATTGTTTAATAGTGCCATCGGGAGGCCAGCCCAGATGTAGTAAGCGGAATTTGTCAACCTGCGGCGGTCGAACAACAAGTCGCAGGGAGCGCTCTCCAGGCTATCGGGGTCAATCTTCATTAGCTCCTGCTCGTTGAAAGCTATCCAGGCGGTGACATCTTCGCCCCAAGGAGGGTTATTACGCGGCTCACTGTCATCACGGTGAAGCGACCATGATAGCCCGACCGCATCACGAAGACAGGCGGCCGCCACCAGCTTCGCGTGGGCGAAGTGAATGATTTCGTCAACATTGAAACCGAGTGGTACAATCTGGACGCGCAACATTCCATGCGCGAACTGGGCAAGGAGCAGAAACGCGAGCGCTGGGTTCAGACGGGCTAAACGTCCTCGTGTGGCGGGCCGCATGTTTGCTGGCATGAAGGACAGTCTACCGAGCCGAGGGACGATTGTCAATCTCCGCCCTGCCGTACGCGGCCTCAGGCCCTGAAAGCCATTTATCTGTGGATATTGTCTATCTATGCCAGTATTTCGTGCCGGAACCGGCTGCGCCTTCCGCTCGCGTCGCTGAACTTTCCCGCGCGTGGGTGCAGGCCGGGCACAACGTCACCGTGCTGACCGGAATGCCGAATCATCCCACCGGCGTCGTTCCCGAAAAGTACCGCCGTCGTCTGTTGGCGCGCGAGCGGTTGCACGGTGTCACAGTGCTGCGTAACTGGCTGTACGCGACGCCGAATAAGGGCTTTGCCAAGAAAACACTAAGCCACCTTAGCTTTATGCTTAGCGCCGTACTGCTTGGTCTGCCGCGTCTGGGCCGCGCCGATGTGCTTATTGTCAGTTCGCCTACTTTTTTTTCGGTGTTTTCAGGGCTGCTCATTAGCCGGCTGCGGCGCATTCCTTTCGTCTTTGAGGTGCGCGACCTGTGGCCAGCCGTCTTCGTAGATTTAGATGTGCTCACTAACCCGCTCTTGATAAAGTTTCTGGAATACTGGGAGATGTTTCTCTATCGACAAGCCGCGCAGGTGGTCACGGTGACTGAATCTTTTCGGCACGTGCTGATTGAGCGCGGGTTGCCGGGCCGCAAAGTGGTCACTATGTCCAACGGCGCAAATGTGGATTTCTTTCAGCCGGGCGAAAGAGATAATGCGGTACGCAGTGAACACGGTCTCACCGACTGCTTTGTAGTCAGCTATTTTGGAGCGCACGGGATTTCTCATGGCGTCGAGATAGTGCTGCGCGCCGCTGACATTCTTCGCGCCCGGAATGACATCGTCTTCCTGCTGGCCGGGGAGGGCGCGATGAAAAAGCGGCTGCTGGCGTTGAAAGAGAGAATGGCACTTGAAAACGTGCTTATGCTGCCGGCTCAACCTATGGAGCGCATGCCGGATTTCTATCGTGCCAGCGATGTGTGCATGGTGCCTTTACGTAATGTACCCCTTTTTGAGACTTTCGTGCCCTCCAAGATGTTCGAGGTTATGGCGTGTGGCGTGCCCATTATCGGCGCGCTTCGCGGCGAGGCGCGCGAGATTCTGAAGCGCTCTGGCGCGGCGCGGCTGGTCGCGCCAGAGAATGCGCAGGAGCTTGCTCAGGCCATTGAGTGGATGCAAGCGAACCCGCGAGAGCGATCGCAGATGGGCGCGGCTGGACGGAATTTCGTTTGCGAGCATTTTGACCGTGGCACGCTGGCAGGCCAATACGCGGAGCTGTTGGCGCGGATAGCCAAATGATTACCGTTCTGGTGACTGGCGCGACCGGTTTTCTGGGCCAACATGTGGTACGCCGGTTGCTTGGGAGAGGCAGCGACATCCTCGCATTTGTGCGCCCCGGCAGCCGGACCGGATGGCTGCGGCAGCACGCTGTCGGGCTGCGCGCTGGCGACCTCGCGGAGCGCGCGGTGCTCCAGCGCGCCCTACGGGGTGTAGATGTGCTTCTCCACATCGCATCTCTCGGGTTCGGGCATGCCGCCAATATCGTGGCGGCGGCAGAGGCGGCGGGTGTGGGCCGTGCTGTGTTCGTTAGCAGCACTTCGGTCTTCACGCAGGTGCCGACAGCCAGCAAGCCGGTGCGAATGCAGGCCGAGCGGTTAATTGCCGAAAGTGGATTGAACTATACCATTCTACGGCCAACCATGATTTACGGCGCACCTCGCGACCGGAACATCTGGAGGCTGATTAATTATCTACGCCGTTGGCCGATCATTCCGGTCGTCGGCCGAGGGGATGCGCTGCAGCAGCCTGTTTTTGTTGAGGATGTCGCTACGGCTGTAGTGCGGGCCGCGGGCGCTGACCACGCGATTGGGAAGGCGTATAATCTGGCCGGCGCTGCGCCGCTTTCATTTGTGCAGATGATAGATGTCACCTGCGCGAGACTGGGTCGGAATGTGACTAAAATCCATCTTCCGCCGCGGATGGCGTGGACGGGGGCAGCTGTGTTCTCGCGTCTCGGGCTCCGCATTACTCCCGAACAGGTTGCTCGCATCGAGGAGAATAAGGTTTTCGACATTGGTGCTGCCACCGCGGATTTGCGCTATGAACCACTCAATTTCGACCATGGCGTTGCGCGTGAGTTACAATGGCTCGACAAGTTGTAGTTATAATTGTGAATTCATGTCATCCCTCCGGGTAACACTCGCGCGATTCATGCGCCGCTCCGGTTGGTATCTTCTAGGTGACGCTGTCATTGTGGTGGTGGCCTATCGAGTAGCGCTGACAGGTCGCTTCGCAGGTGCTTCGCCGACCGCGCATTATCTGCAGGCATGGAACACATTCATCCCCATGATTGTGCTGCTGCATCTCGTCGCTAATCACTGGGCCGGAATGTATAGTCGCCTGTGGCGATTTGCCAGCGCCCCCGATGCGCTAATTGTGGTGCAAGCCTGGTTAGGCGCAACAATCCCGCTGATGTTGTTGGATATGCTGCCGGCTGCCCGGCTGGAACCCACAATCCGGCCGCTGCCCTTGAGCGCGCTGGCTTTAGGCGGTTTCCTTTCGGTGGCTGGGTTCACTGCGATGCGTTATCGCACCCGTCTGCTCGTGAGTCTGCTCTTTCGCTTGCGGCGTGCTCGGGAGCAAGGCGCGACGGGCAGGGGGCCAATCAGGGCGCTGATTGTGGGTGCCGGTGAGACCGGGCAGTCGCTTTCTTGGCAACTTCAGAATCGGAGTGGTGGCCGCGGCTATCAGGTGCTTGGCTTCATCGATGACGACGCGGACAAGCACGGATTTAATGTGCACGGAATCCCGATTATCGGCGGGCGGGAACAGCTTCTAGAGTTGGTCGTCCTCCATAGTGTTGAGTTGATTGTTCTGGCCATCCATGCCATTTCCGGTCAGCAGTTCCGTGAGATTCTGGGAATATGCCAGAGCACTCCAGCACGCATACAGATTGTGCCGGATGTGTTCGAATCGCTTGCTGAGAGCCCCCATGTGCCGCTGGTGCGCGATGTGACCGTGCATGACCTTCTCGGGCGCGCGCCCACCGAGATTGATATCGAAGCCTGCCGAGGCATGCTCCACGGATGCACTGTGCTGGTGACCGGTGGCGCTGGTTCGATCGGCGCGGAGCTATGTCGGCAGGTGCTGGCGTTTGACCCCGAACGAGTCTTGGCGGTTGATCTGAATGAAACCGGACTGTATGAATTGCAGGCCGAAACGCGTATGCGTGCCGGATCAGAGAATCTGGAAGTGCGCGTAGCCGATGTGACCGATGCGGAGGAGATGAGCGCTCTCATGGAACGCTATCGGCCGGCGGTGGTGTTCCACGCGGCGGCTTACAAGCACGTTCCGCTAATGGAATCGCATCCGCGCACTGTGCTGCGCACGAATGTAATTGGCACTCTAAACGTCGGTCGGGCGGCGCAGGCCGCGGGCGCTGACCGGTTCGTGCTCATTTCCACGGACAAAGCCGTGCAACCGGTCAGCATCTATGGCGTGACCAAACTGCTGGCGGAACACGTGACCGCCCGGCTGGCAGGCGAAAGCGCCGCCACCCTCTTTGCTAGCGTACGTTTTGGCAATGTGCTTGGCAGCCGTGGCAGTGTTGTCCCCCTTTTCGAGCGACAGATTGCTGCTGGCGGCCCGGTCACGGTCACTCATCGGGATATTACTCGTTTTTACATGACCATTCCGGAGGCAGTGCGGTTAGTCATTCAGGCAGCGGTATTCACGCGCGGCGGCGACCTCTTTATGTTGGAAATGGGCGAGCGCATTCGCATTGTCGAACTGGCCGAGCGGATGATTCGGTTGCGCGGGCTGCGTCCTGGCGTGGACATTCCGATTGAGTTCACCGGCTTGCGACTGGGAGAAAAACTCCATGAGGAACTTATCGAAGCGGAAGAACGCCGTGAGGCGACCGCACACGCGCAGATCTACCGCGTGCTGGCAGGCAGCCGGGGATCCAATGGGAGTGACCTGCGGCTACTTGAGGGGTGGATTCAGAGCACACTTTCGCTCCCCGAAAACGAGTTGCATGCCCTGCTGCGTAGTTATGGCCGCACGGGCCTTGGCCGTCTGGTGATGACGCCGGTGGAGGGTCAGGAGGCATGATTGTAGTTCGTACGCCGCTGCGCGTCAGTTTCCTTGGCGGCGGCACAGATTTCCCAGAACACTACCGAGAACACGGCGGCGCGGTCATCTCCACGGCGATAGATAAATACGTTTACGTAATCGTCAAACAGCGCTTTGACGATATGGTTTATGTGAACTACTCAAAAAAAGAAATTGTGGAGAGCGCGGACGAATTGCAGCACGAACTGGTGCGCGAGGCCATGCGCGTCGTCGGCGTCAAGCGGGGCGTGGAAATCACCACGCTGGCTGATGTGCCCTCTAGTGGCACCGGGTTGGGGTCCTCCAGCAGCGTAACGGTGGGTCTGCTGCAAGCGTTGCACTCCTATCGGGGGCGACTCGTCACCGCCGAGACGCTTGCGCGACAGGCATGTGAGATCGAGATTGAGCGCTGTGGCAAGCCAATCGGAGTGCAGGACCAGTACATCGCCGCTTATGGCGGGCTGCGTGAATTTATCTTCGGTGAGGATGATGACGTGCAAGTGGCTGCTCTCGGTCTTGACGAGGAACTATTGCGCCGCTTGAACCGCAACATGATGCTGTTTTACACGCATCTCACCCGTCCTTCCGGAAGTGTGCTCAGCGAGCAGCGCGAGAACATCGGCGAGCGCCGCGCGAGTCTCATCGGTTTGCGCGATCTCGCGACGCAAGCCCGTGACTGTCTGAGGAGCAGTGACCTGACTACATTTGGCGAGCTGCTGCATCAGGGCTGGGAACTGAAAAAAGGCCTTGCCAGCGGGGTAAGCAACCGCACGCTTGATGAATACTATGGCGTGGCTCGGGATGCCGGCGCCCTTGGTGGGAAAATATCGGGCGCGGGCGGTGGGGGTTTCCTGCTGCTCTACTGCCCCCTGACAGCCCAGGATGACGTGCGCCAGGCGCTTCCCACCCTGCGTGAGCTCCCCTTTACGTTTGAGCGTGACGGCAGCCGGGTCGTGTTCAATCTAGGCCGCTAACACACCACGACCTACTTACGGGTGGGCTACGCTGCCGGCAGGACGCTTGACGAAAACAAATCCCTTCGCTAGAATTCAAAAACTGAATGCTGTTGGAACAGCATCTTTATGAGAGATTACGAGTATCGTCTTCTTGGTGCCATTGCAGATAACCCCACTGTCACTCAGGCGGGCCTTGCGGCCCAGCTCGGCGTAGCCGTGGGTAGCGTGAACTGGTACATCAAGCGCATGGTGGCGAAGGGATACGTGAAGGCCACGCGCATGCAGCGCACTCGCTTGAAATACCACCTGACACCGGACGGCGTGGCGCTGCTGGCTCGGCGTACGAGCGAGTATATGGAACGGTCGTTGGGTGTATATCGGCAACTGCGCCGGGCCGCCAGAAAGACGGCGGCGGACATCCAGCGGCGGGGAATTGAGCGCGTGCTTCTACAGGGGGATGGGGATGCCGCTGACATTCTCAGACTCACTTTGTTGGAGCATGGGGTGGCCTCGACGAGCGCATCGACTGATTGGGCGGTTAGCTGCAGCGGCAGCGATTATCACCTCGAGCCCTGCATAGGCCGAATGGGAGCGGACGCGCCTGCGGAGAGGGAGGCAACCTGAGAAAGATGCTGGAGATATGCCTGCCGGCCAGCACCCGAAAGTGGTACGTGCTGCGCACCAAACCGCGGAAGGAGCGGCTGGTAGCCTCGCAGCTGCGCCTGCGCGATGTGGTGGTCTACTTCCCGACATATCGGCGGGCGAAAAATGGCAGACGCTCCACGCGCGAAAGTGCGTTCTTTCCGGGTTATGTGTTTGTGCATGTCAATCTTGATCAGATTGGCAGCAGTGCCCTAAGTTGGATTCCTGGCCTGCACGGATTGGTGCAATTTGGCCAGCGACCTGCTGCGATTGCCGAACACCTGATGGCAAATTTGAGAGCGCGGCTCGCGGTGGTTCAGCGGGCTGGGGGGAGAGCGTTTGCGGGTCTGGAGAAGGGCGACGCGGTGCGCGTGACGCGCGGGCCGTTCAGCGGGTACAAAGCCCTTTTCGATGCGCGCCTGCCAGGCCACAAGCGTGTGCGCGTGCTGTTGGCGCTTTTGCGCGGCGGCGCCCTCGGGCGCGGGCGCTGTCTCCCGCTGGAGCTTGATGCGGGCGACATTGAAAAACGGCGCAGACGGCGGCGTGGCCGCCGTCGTCACTGAGCCCTGGATGGCTGCCCGACCGGGCGGCCACAGACTCCCCCGCACTTGCGCGGGGCGCGGGTCGGGCTCAGGCGGTGTCGCCAAATACAGCATATTATTTGCGGTGCGGAACGACGTGCCGGATGGGCGGAGCATGGCTGATATATACTTGGTTTCCCGAGGAGTATCGATATGACGAAATTTTTTTGGAACGACAAACGTGTGTGTGTGACAGGCGGCGCCGGCTTCCTCGGCTCAGCCATCGTTGAGGAACTACGCCAACGCGGGTGCGTGCACGTGGCCATACCGCGCAGCCGTGAATTCGACCTGCGCACGCTGGACGCCGTGCAGCGACTGTACGAAGAGGCGCGGCCTGATATGGTGATTCATCTGGCGGCGATTGTGGGCGGAATAGGCGCCAACAGCGCGCAGCCGGCCGAGTTCTTTTATGACAACCTCTTGATGGGAACGCAATTGCTGCATGAGGCTTGGCGTGGCGGAGCGCAAAAGTTCGTAGGTGTTGGCACGGTGTGCGCGTACCCGAAGTTCACGCCGGTGCCGTTCCGCGAGGATGAGCTCTGGAATGGTTACCCGGAGGAGACTAACGCGCCTTACGGCCTTGCAAAAAAGATGCTGCTGGTGCAGAGCCAGGCCTACCGACAGCAATATGGTTTTAACTCGATCTACCTGATGCCAGTGAATCTTTATGGACCCGGTGACAGTTTCGATCCGCAAAGGTCTCACGTGATTCCCGCGCTGATAAAGAAGTGTACCGATGCCAGGCGCAGCGGCGCGGAAGAGGTCACGGTGTGGGGAGACGGTGAGCCAACGCGGGAGTTTCTCTACGTCAACGATGCAGCGGAGGCGATTTTGTTGGCGGCTGAACATTACGACAGCAGCGAACCGGTGAACATCGGCTCCGGCTTTGAGATTCCCATCAGAGAGCTTGCTGAGATGATCGCGCGATTGACGGGATTTGAGGGCGACCTATTCTGGGATTCGACGAAGCCAAACGGGCAGCCGCGCCGGCGGCTGGACACCAGCCGCGCGATGGAGCGGTTCGGGTTTCGGGCGCGCACCGGGTTCGAGGAAGGGCTGCGTCGTACCGTGGAGTGGTATCTTGCCCGTGAATAAAAGGTGACCGCGTGAGTCCGGCGGTGGAATCACGGGCTACTAGAAGCCCGCGCGTAACAACAGTTATTGACCCATTGGAAAGGCAGGGATGGACAAACCTCCGAGAGGTCTGAGATTACCGCGACTTATTTTTTCTGGTCTGGCGCGACATAAAAACGCGCTCCGCGCAGAGTGCGCTGGGAATCGGGCGGGCGATTTTTCAGCCGCTGTTCAGTATGGTGGTGTTCACAGTGGTTTTCGGGAATATGGCGAAGATCTCCTCTGATGGTGTGCCTTGTGCGATTTTCAGTTTCGCCGCTCTAGTGCCGTGGACGTATTTTTCCGGGGCGCTGACCAGCGCAATTGGCAGCCTGCTGACCGCGTGGGGAATCATCACGAAAGTGTATTTTCCGCGCATCATAGTGCCATTGGTGGCAGTAGTGGCCAAGCTGTGGGGTTTCGCGATTGCGCTGCTCATCCTTTTCGGGCTGATGGCGTACTTCGGTTTTGCCCCCACCGCGCAAGCGCTGCTTCTCCCGGCCATCACGCTATTGATGATTCTGACCGCTTCCGGAGTTGGCATGTGGTTCGGGGCCCGCTCCCAAATTGCGGGACACCGGCGGCGGACACGGCACTGAGGAAAGCCGACGAGGGTGTATTTGTCGGCCACATATTAGCAGGTCCTAGAGATGCTCAGAGAGGCGAGCTTGTCGAAAGGGCGGAGCGAGGTCAATGCAAACTAAGAGTTCAACAATAATCATATGCTGAAACTCTATTGGCGAATCGTGTTTCGCCCATATCTGTGGCCCATTCTTCTGATCGCAGCGCTCACATTCGTTGGCTCGACAGCGGAAGTTGCTAGCATCGGCATGATTGTGCCGCTTGCGGGAATGCTGATTTCGCCTGAGCAATCAGTGACCGACCCGATCTCTGGCCTCCTGCAGCGATTAGTCATGCTATTTGGGATCCCGCTGCGCTCGGAATCGCTAATCATCGCAGGTTTACTGGTGGTAGCCTGTCTGATCGTGCTAAAGAATGGCCTGTTGTTGGCTCAAAAGGCTTGGGTGACCCGGCTCGCGACAGGCGTTTCCCACCTTTTTGCGACTGGTCTATTCGAAGCTTTTCTCCGCACCCATATGGCCGAGTTCATGCTGCGTGGGCGCGGGGCAAGCCACGAAGACGTAAATTCGGTTGCTAACGCAGTCAGCAAAACCATCAGCGTAGGGGCGCAGCTGCTGTATTCCCTGATTTATGCTGTGTCGACATTTGGTCTCCTTCTCTATCTGTCATGGTGGGTAACGCTGCTCGTGGGCGGGCTCATGTTAATAAGTATGCGCTACATGCGCGGTGCACTGGAATATCGCTCAAAATGGATTGGGCAGCGGTTACACGAGTTGAACCAACAGCGGACTGCAATGCAATTTGACGGTCTCGACGGCATTCGCGTAGTAAAGGCCCACGCTTTGGAGACCTCCATCGTCGCGCGCCTGAGGACGATTCAGGGGCGTTTGCTGCCGCTGGTCGTGAGGCGTGCGATGCTATCAAGTGTACCGAATATCTTCTATGAAATTACTGGGGTCCTACTCGTTCTGCTGTTGCTGGTCATCGCTCTCTACTCCCCACACCTTGGTTTGACCTTGCCCAAACTCATGGCGCTTGTCGTAGGCTTGCGCCGGTTGACACCGGCGGTCGCCGGTGTCAACACCACTCTCGTTCGCCTTAGCGACGCTTTGCGACAGATTCAAATCGCCGATGAAGTGCTGAATACGCTTCCGCGGGAGCCGTCCGGGATTCGTCAGATGCCGAAACGGGGCGTGAGTACCATCTACTTGGAGCATGTCTCGTTTCATTATCCAGAACGTGCTGATACCCGTGTGCTGCACGATGTGAACATAGATTTCCATCACGGCCAGTTGGCGGCCTTGGTGGGCCATACGGGCGCGGGAAAGACGACTATTGCTGACATCTTGGCGCGGCTTTATGAACCTATCTCAGGTCGCATTCTGGTGGATGGCGTTGAAATGCGAGAGATTGATCTTGTAGCTTGGCGAAAGAACATTGGTTATGTCGGGCAGGATACATTCCTTTTTAATTCCACACTCCGTGAGAATATTGGGCTTTGGAATGAGACAGTCTCCCTCGAGAAGATTGAGGGAGCGGCACGTGTGGCACAGCTGGACGAGTTCGTGCAGGCCCTACCGGAGAGATACGATACAGTGGTGGGCGACCGAGGTCTGAAGCTCTCGGGCGGCCAACGCCAGCGCGTTGCGATTGCGCGCGCCATTCTGCATCGGCCGGGTGTCCTGATCTTCGATGAGGCCACTAGCGCGCTTGACAACGTCACCGAGCATGCCGTGCACACGGCGATTAGCCAGCTGCGCACAGATTCTGTGGTGATTCTTGTCGCGCACCGCCTGAGCACAGTGCAGGACGCGGAGCAGATATTCGTGTTGCATGAGGGGCGCGTGGTGGAAAAAGGCCAGCACGATAGCTTGCTTCAGGCACGTGGACATTATTGGGGGTTATACAAGGGACACGAGCTGGAAGTTGTTGGAGCGGATCGTGCCCTAGAGAAAAACCAATGAAACAAAGACTTAAAATAGCGTTTAGCGATATGTGGGGGTTTGTAGACCATACCCCGAGGGGTGCGTTATCATATGAGTTTAATCCCGATGATAATTATTTTACAGATTTGCTTAAAATGCATTTCGACGTCACCATAGACCACCTCAACCCCGATCTTTTAATTTATTCCTGCTTCGGCGCGAACTACAAGCATTACAAATGCAAAAAAATATTTTTTTCAGGGGAAAATCTGAGCTTCGGTAAAGGACACATCCCCCATTACGACGACGCAGACGTAACCCTATCTCATTATTCCGAAGACAATAAAGAAGTTTTTGTACCCCTATGGGTCATTTTTGTCAATTGGTTTAAGAAAACTCAGCCTCGCCCCCTACCCAGCAACCCTACTTACTGCGTGGACTTAGATTTAATACAAAACAATAGAGAGCGCTTCTTGAATGCAAGAAAGTTTTGCTGCTTTCTTAACAATAATGAAATATCTGACAGAATAGAGCTTTTTCAGGCGCTGGACCCTAGAGAGAGGGTAGACAGCTACGGTAAGCTGCTTAACAATGTAGGCGGCGCCCTAAGAGGCACCCAACAAGACAAAGTAAAATTGCTAGAGAATTACAAGTTCGTAATTTCATTTGAGAACTCTTACCACTATGGATATAACACGGAAAAAATTATAGAACCCTTCGAGGTAGGGTGCATCCCTCTATACAAGGGGGGGGAGAGGGTGAAAGAGTATTTCAATACAGACTCCTTCCTTTACATGAATGACTTCGCGTCCTTGGAAGACTATGTAGACAAAATTCTTGAAATAAACAATAACCCCGAACTATACGGGCAGATGGTTCTCTCTGACCCATTAAGAATGGACAAAATAGAGCAAGACTTGGCTCCCCAAGCCATTCTAAACAAAACTCTAGAAAAACTAAACCTATGAAGAAGGGGCTAATAAATCAGTACGGAGGACTAGGAGATATAATCTTTTGCTATAAGATAGCTCACTCACTTATCGAGAGGGGTCTCGTAGATATTGTAACTTGGCCCGTCCCCCCTCGGTATCTTTGCCTGAACTATTATTTGAAAAATGAAAAAATAATATTTTGCGAAGACGACAACTCCAAACCCCAAGTGGTAGACGGCACGGGCATCGCTGCCCAGTGTGAGATTTTTTCCAGACAAGAAGTAATAGAAACAGAAGATTACCTGTATCTACCCCTCACCCACCATACCAAGAACGGAGACAATCAGTTTGACATGTGTGAAAAATACAGCTTCATAGGGTTAGACTACAACGGCAGGCAGAGCTCCATAAACCTAAGAAGAAACAGAAACAGGGAAGAAAAACTTATTGATTTCCTGGGAATAGAGCCATCCGAGGACCTAACCTTAGTGAATCTCAACCTAGGAACGCCTCCTGACTATTGCAGTAGGCATCCCGATATAGAAATCGACGCCGAAAACCTTCTCTACATAGAATATTTAGACTTTGATTTCGTATTTGATTGGATACCGTACATCTTAAAATGTAAAAAATTCTACACGGTAGAAACGTCCTTCAGTCACCTAGCCGATCTCCTAGGCAAAGAGAGCGTAACGATTCTTCCACGCTTCGATCCCTCCACAGGAAATCATTCGAAGTCATTAGACTACTGTAAAAAATACTATAATAAGAAATGGAATTTTATAGAAATCTAAAAATACCAGTGTCTGTTGGTGAACTTTTTGACAAGATCTCTATACTTGAAATAAAAAAATCAAGAGTAAAAGATAAAGAGAAGCTTTCCAACATTAATCTGGAACTTGAGGACCTTGGTCGCCACCTGCACGATGGAGCAAGGGATGATAGCTTATTCTCTGAGCTCATGGTTGTAAACCTTACCCTCTGGAGAGCAGAAGACGAAATAAGAGACAAAGAGTCAAGAGGGGTTTTCGACGAGAGTTTCGTAAACCTTGCTAGATCCGTTTACCATTTAAACGATAAGCGATCCAAAATTAAAAGAAAAATAAACGCTAAATTTGGCTCTCACCTGACGGAAGAGAAAGAATATAGCAGCTATTAACCATGGGAACCATAGCTCATTTCGACGTTAGTCAAATTAATAATAAATACAATTGTAAATATTTTGTAGAAACCGACACCTTCCAGGGAGACAGCGTTGCCCATGCTTTAAATTTCGATTTTGAAAAGATTTTTTCTATAGAAATTAATGATGAGCTAGCCAATCATTCTAAAGAAAGATTCAAAGATAACCCATCGGTTGAAATCTTAAACGCTAGCTCTACCGATGGTTTAAATGAAATTCTAAACAAGTTAGACAAAAACCGTCCTTTCTGGTTGGACGCTCATTTCCCCGGAAGTGATTTCGGCGTAAAAGATTACGACGAAGAAAAAGACCACGACATTAACATGCCCCTATTGAATGAACTCAAAATAATTTCCAGCAGAAAAGAAAAGTACCAAGACGTAACGATATGTGACGACCTAAGGCTTTTCGAAGAGGTGCCAGATCCCTACCGAGGCCAGGGCGGAGCTCAAGGCGTAAATGGTTTTGATTGGCACATGAAAAACCTAGGGCAAACGGCCAGAAGAGAAAGCGTGGTTCATTTTGATTTAAACAAAGAGTTGCTTAATTTGTTTCCTGATTCTATTATCAGGAAAGACTGGATATCAGAAGGATATCTATCTATTCTACCGAAAATTTGATTACGAAAAAATTCACCCAAGACGTAAATGTTTTCGGCTTCAGAAATATTGTCAAAAATACCTAGAAACCACGAACCTCGAAAACCTTCATGTACTAGACAAGTTCGAAGGAAAACTAACTGCAGGCTCAGGATACTACCCCGACCAGAAACAAAATCTGCACAAAAAATTTTGCAAGATGATGGACGAAGAGCTTTCGTTTAGAGATCTGTACGATAAATTTAAAAACAATTTGTAACGGAACTGGTTGAACCCGAAGTCCACTCCCAGAGATTTCCGACGTTTAGGGTCCATCAGCCAGACAGCGTATGTGTTTTTGATCGGCGCAAAGACAAGGACTGGAACCATAGCGAGCACGAAATAAACCTCTACATGCCCATGACAAGAGCCCACGATACAAACACAATCTGGGCCGAGAGCGAAGAAGATGAAGGAGACCTTTCTCCCATACAGGCAGCGTACAGTGAATTAT
>PVBE010045118.1_pt1 | contig 20210 bp, 17 predicted proteins | sample 1631181 | NCBI WGS metagenome assembly PVBE01 (sample SAMN08397723, study PRJNA350692) | Marine metagenome, whole genome shotgun sequencing project. | isolation source: water | place: Pacific Ocean | collected 2012-04 | reverse complement strand
TGCATAGGTAAGCGTTGCTGCTGTTGGCTCGTTGATAATGTCGATCACATTAATGCCGGCAATTCGTCCCGCATCCTGTGTTGCCTTTCGGCGCAGATCATTAAAGTAATAGGGTACGGTGATGACTGCGTTGCCAATTTCACCAATCTGCGCTTCAGCGTCCTGCTTCAATTTTTTTAATATTAAAGCGGACAAAAATTCTGGGGTAATTGCCCTGCCATCAAAGGTCGTCTTATATTCTTGTTCGACCTCCCCCATATGGCGCTTGATGCGGTCAACAACATGGTCTGGATTTTCCATTGCTGCTCGCATGCGATTCGGGCCAACAATAACATGTCCGGTCTCCGCAAGTAGGATTAAACTAGGAGTCTCCTCCTCACCATCCTCGTTGGCGACCGCAACGGGCGTCCCGTTTTCATCCACGTACGCCAGTGTTGAAAATGTTGTTCCCAGGTCGATGCCGACCGTGCGACCCTCAAAAAAATCCATCAATGATGCCTTGGGTTAATCTTTCCACTATTGAATAGTAACCTCTTGATTGCCCCAAAGCCAGTAATTGCTACCGCTGCGCAAGAAGCAGGAGTAGAGCAAACAGATAGACACGGGGTGGAAAAATCTGGGTGACATTGGGGGGAGCCAAATTACTCTCCCTCAATGACTTCCTTGACCAGCTGAACAAAATGAGGTGATTTGCCCTTTTCCATCAAATCCGACGCCTTCTTATCGGCCTGACGTCGTTGGCTGTATTCATAGAGAGCCACACGTTTGAGGGATTGATTAAATACTCCCCAAAAGGCCTTCAGCCGGATTTCTGTAACAGCCTTTTTTCGTGTCCTTTTTGTCTTAGCCTTAGCTTTTGTCTTGGCCTTAGCCTTTACTTTTGTTTTAGCCTTGGCTTTTGTCCCGGAGGTCGCTTTTGCCCCTGAGGTCTTTGCGGCAGCTTTTTTCTTTTTTGCCTTGGTCGCCGCGTCAGCTTCCGCGCGTTTTGTTTTGATACTAACTTTTTTACGAGCCATGATGTATGCCTGCTTCTAACTGCTTCCTAACGGCAAAATGAACCGAAGACACTGCCACCACCGAGTCCGCCATATTAATCAATCGCCAAACAATCTACTAGATGCCCCTAATTAACGGTCGTGGCACCCGGCGGAGGCGTGCCGTGCCCGTCTTGAACGTATTTGCGCCGAGCCTCAGCATATTGCTCGGTTGTGGGTTCATCAAGCTCTCTCTCTGTTCCTGACGATGGCTTACTACTATCGGTCCGTTCAAATAGCTGGCACAGGTAGCTCCGGCACCAACCACAACCGGTTCCTGCCCCGGAACAATCGGTCAGTTCACTTGCGACACGCGGTTTGTTAATGCGAATAAAATTAAGAACCTTTCGTTTGCTCACATGAAAACAGAGACACAATTCATCATCCAGTTTCATGCCGTCGCCTCCAGTTGCCTGCCCATGAATTCTTGTCCGGAAGTTATTGCTCTTGTGATGTTGCTATCCGCATCGCAATTCTACATGCCTGATGAAACCAGGAAAGGTCCAACTGTTCTGAACACGTATGCTGAAACAATTGGCCACAACCGAGTGTTACCGTTGGTATCCCCCGGGCAGTCAGCCAATTTGCGTCCAAACCGCCAGCACTCACAAAACGCATCGGTGTGCCACCAATAGAACGAACGGCCAATTCGGCAATCTGCAAACAGGGCTGTCGCGATGATAATTTAAATGATTCGTAATCAAGATGGCCGTGAAACTCAACCTTTCCGCAATTGCCAGTCGCATTAGTGACCGACCTCGCGGCTTTTTTAAAGGCGTTTTCGATTTCGCGTACGATTCGCTTTCTGAAAGATTTACTTTGGCTGCGCGCTTCCACTTGAATCTGTACCCGATCAGCAACAACGTTTGTTGCAGTGCCACCTTGAATCACTCCAACATTGCTCGTTCCGCGATTCGATCCTTTTGCGATTGCCCCATGCCACCCGCGTTGCTGTAAATCGGTAATGGCCAGACTAGCGATTGTTATTGCGCTAACTCCCGCTTCCGGTGCTCCGCCAGCGTGGCTCGCCAAGCCCTCAACGAGAATTGTCATCCGATATCCGCCAGTAGCCCCAATGGTTAATTTCGTCGGCGAGCCGCCATCAAAATTGAAGGCTAATTTCGGTTTGTCGAGCATCCCCAGGCTAGCGTGTCGAATGCCCTGTAGCCCTACCTCCTCCTGAACGGACCAGAGGAAGGTGAGTGGGGGGTGGGGCACCTTTCGCCGCAACAATTCGAGGGCGGTACTTAAAACAACTGCCACACCGGCCCGATCATCGGCACCGAGTCCGGTGGCGGAATCCTTTGACCGGATACGGCCCTGCTCCAAAACGGGCTTGGCACCAACACAAATTGGTACCGTATCCATATGGGCCAGCAGCATCCGTCTTTCACGCCGCTTAGTTCCACGAAGCCGAAAAGCCAAATTACCAACCTGCCCAGTCAGGCGTGTGCGGCGATGTGCCTGATCGGTTTTAATTGCTTTCGGGTCTGCGCCAGCGATCACCAACTGTTCACGGATGAAATCGGACACCACCTTTTCTTGCCCACTAACACCCGGCAAAGCCAATAACTTGAAAACCAGCTGCGTAGCGCGATCCAGATCCGGCTCCATGGAGCAGAATGCAGAGGTGCGTTCGGAAGAACATGTTTGCGAATTCATTGTTTATATTTTTCAGGAGCCTAGTTTACACTTCCAATGCCGCCACCGTATCCTAAAGATCCCACAGAAATCAGGTAGGGGGATCGCATTTCCCAAGCTGCACTTTATGTATCGAGACGAGAAGGTAAAACGCGCATGCGAATTTTTTTAGCGGGCATCATGCAAGGGTCCCACCACACTGCCGTCTTGCACGACCAGCAATATCGACCGCGCCTGAAAAATAGCCTAGAGCATCACCTGCCCCGATGCGAGATCTATGATCCGTTGGCAGATCATGCCGATTCGCTGGAATACGGTGAGCAGCGAGGTCGCGATGTTTTCCTGCAGCACAATCGCATGTGCGGAGAAGTCGACGTTGTACTCGCTTGTGTCCCTGAAGCATCTATGGGGACGGCAATCGAAATGTGGGAAGCATACCGAAATAGCAAAGTAATAATTACAATCAGCCCCTTGGCGCATAATTGGGCAATCAAATTTCTCAGCCATATCCTGTATAAAGACGAGGCGGCCTTTGAGGCTGCATTGGAAAATGGATCTCTTCTTGAACAGTTGTCCGCACTTGGTGTCCCATGCTGAGATCCTAATTCGTCTACAATAGCCGCTTGGCTGAACGCCAATTTCAACATATCTCCACTTGGGTATACAATGACAAAGAGCAAGCACAAAATCCAAACTTCCTGGTTGGCTTTGGAGAGAAACCGGTGACAGAGACAGATATGACTCTTGAAACGATTGAGCCTGTCGGACTGCGAGTCTTGATCCGAAAGGACGCGGAGAAACGCACAACACGCGGGGGCATCCATCTGCCTGACGACGCCAAAACACCGGTGCTGACCGGTCGCGTGGTCGCAATCAGTGCGCAGATAGAAAGTGATCCAGACTATCCGCTACAGCAATACGACAAGGTGTTGATTGATCCCCGCAATGGCATTCCGGTTGACTTTGAACAGGATAATCGCCTGTTTATTGTTCCGGTCGAAGATGTTGTTGCCGTCTTTCGTAAAGAAGAGAAAAACAATACCTCCTAAAGTGGCATTGTTTTAGTGGACCGTCTCTTTTGAGGGTGCTTGCAGAACGCACCACTTGAATCTGAAGAGCCGGCAATCTGAAAAGCTGGCCAATGCGGTCTCGACCACTTGCTCTCTCGATTCGTTGACGGAAGGCCCGATTAGTTGACGGAAGGCCCGATTAGTTGACGGAAGGCCCGATTAGTTGACGGAAGGATCGTCGGGAACGTGTTTGATTTTTTCAGCCCCACCCAACACGTTTTGAGTAATATCTCTACCTATCTGATGCCAAAGATCCTTGGTCCCCTCGAAGAGATAGGCTTCGGTAGCTGCGGTTGTAATCCAGCCACCCTCTTCGAGTTCATTTTCCAGTTGCCCTTGTCCCCATCCCGCATATCCACTGAAAAGACGCACCGTCCTTCCAGGCAATCTCACAAGTTGGTCAAGAGTGTCCCGCTGTACCGCAAGAAAAATACCTGGAGAAATTTCGGCCTCAGCTAATGACATTTCCCCGTGGAGCGCCAGGATCGGCCCCAAAACCGGACCGCCGAGATTGATGGCCTGCTCGCCACCGAAAATCGGTTCCATCTGTTCATCCCAAATTTCTCCAACAGTTCGGTTGCTGGGACGATTCAAAACAACACCAAATGCCCCATTCTCATCATGCTCGATCAGAAATATCACCGTCTGAGAGAAATTCGGGTCTGTTAAATGGGTGGATGCTAGTAGAAGTTGCCCTTTGAGATAATTCATAGCAGATCGTTTTTCTGTCAAAAGAAAGATCCGACACATACTTCTAATGTCTTCTCTAACATTATTGCCACAAACAGACTCTAAGGCAAAGTAGTTCATGCAATCTTTGTGATGAGTCCGGAAAACCACTCGACTGCGTGAAGTATCTATGCCTACAATCGATGAGTGAGGCTACAGGGCAGTTTTAGGAAATGGCCGGTTGGAAAACGAAACGGAAGTAAATGGTGACAACGGGGTTCCGTCTCGGTGGGCTCAGATCCCCCCGGAAGCGCTTGACTTGGCATGCAACAAGAGGGACACTTCAGCAGTCTGTTCAGGCATCATCGCCCGTGCAGACGTCATGCACAAAATCTACGTAGTGGATTTCACGAAACAGACAGCAAGGTGATTGTCTTGCTGGAGTTATATTTTCAACAAGTTGTAGCGTGTTTTAGACGCTTCCGGCCAAAAAATGATCACGAATGGCCCACCCGATAGCTCCAGCGGTAGCCACTGTATATCTAACGAAAATCTATCTATCGAGAATTTCCCCATGATGGACACCCAAAAGCCCGAAGAGTCTGACGCGCCAAGTGATGCAGCGCATTTAACCGGCGAAAACGATGTCGAGCAGACCGACCAACCCGAAGAAGAGACTCCCTCTCAGATAAGCCCTGATGCGACTGCGGCATCAGACTCTGCCAACTCTGGCCAAACCGCGGCCGCAGCTTCACCCCGTCTGACTCGGCCCATTAAAATTGGATCCCAGCGCGATGACAGGTCGAGTACCGCGAAGGCGAAGGCAAAGTCGCCGATTCTCAATCCGACTTCTCGCTCAAACGAGAGTGGTCCCGTGACCACCGAGACGGCCGGTGGCGGACAAAAACCAAAGGAACACAAACCGGCGGCCCCGGCAATTGAGAGAACGATTTCCGCCGATATTCAAAAAGAAATGGATATGGCACTTGGCAGTGAAGCGATCGACGCGTTGATGCAGTCTGGTGCTGGCAACATCGCAGAAGGCGAACTCGCTGAAGGGGACCGGACGAAGGGGCGTATCCTGTCGATGAACGAGGAAAATATTTTCATCGACTTGGAACAACGAAACCAGGGAATCGTGTCGCGTAGACAATTAAAGGAAATCCCACCACTTGGAAGCGTGGTTGATGTTGTGGTCAGTCGCTTCGATCACGAAGAAGGCCTCTATGAACTCGCAATGTGCGGAGCAGCGGTCAATGTTGCTAGCTGGAACGAGCTTTCTGAAGGCCAGGTTGTAGACGCCATGGTAACAGGCCACAACAAAGGTGGCCTGGAAGTCGAAGTTAACCGACTCAAGGGTTTTGTGCCGATCAGCCAAGTGGCACTTTATCGGGTCGACAATCTGGAAGAATTTGTCGGTCAGAAATGTTCGTGTGTCGTCATAGAATTGGATGTCAACCGACACAAATTGGTGCTTAGCCGACGAGCAATACTGGAACGTGAAAGGGCAGAAGCGCAAGAGCAACTTATTGCCGAATTGGAAGTGGGTTCTGTTCGCGAAGGAATTGTCACGCGATTACAGCCTTTCGGTGCTTTTGTTGATATTGGTGGGATTGATGGTTTAATCCATATCAGCCAGTTGAGTTGGGATCGGATTGGACATCCGAAAGAAATTCTTGAAGAAGGGCAAAAGATCAAGGTCAAAATTTCTCGGATTGATCCGCAGACAGGCAAGATCGGCTTAAGCTACCGCGATATCGTTGACAATCCTTGGGATACGGCCTCTGCCCGCTACCAACCAAATTCTTCTGTTACCGGAACCGTTTCGAAGCTGACCGACTTTGGTGCCTTTGTGCGGCTTGAGGCGGGAATTGAGGGACTGCTACATGTTTCAGAAATATCGCACAAGCGAGTTTTTCATCCGAGTGATGTTTTGAGTGAAGGGGAGCAGCTGGAACTACAAGTACTCTCCATCGATCTAGACGCACAGCGAATCAGCCTTTCACGAAAGGCGTTGGAACAACTGCCCGCAAAGGGGGAAACACCGGGAGAAAAGGAGCCTCTCGACCCACCCTCGCACATCAAGAAGCAGAATCTTGACGAACTCAAAGGTGGTACCGATCAGGCTAGCGGGGGCGAACAATTTGGGTTGAAATGGTAGGCCATTACGATAGCTGCAAAAGTCTAAAAACAGCGTTCCCTTCGCCCAAGCCCGATAGTATCCCGATGCGACTGGACGGTTTTCAAAAAACGCTATCTCTTTATGTGGATATGGCTTGCAGGGATTTCTATTGCACCGTTCGATTTTTTTGTGACCTTTGTCTCTCTTCCGGCAACTTACTTCGCGAAAGGCATCAAACATCGCTTTAGCGGTGGTTTGCATGCGGGCAGTGCCCTTGGACGTCTCCAGCCAAACCGACGAACAGTTGGCAGTCGACGCCGCACGCGAGGGTTCAGACGGTCCGGCGTTTCAATGCCTCTTGGGGCGTTTTCGTCAGAGGGTCTGGCGAATTTGCTTTCGTTTGCTGGGCAACGAAACAGACACGAATGATGCAGCCCAGGAAGTTTTTGTTCAACTATTTCTTAACCGTGGCAAGTTTGAAGGAAGGTCAAAATATTCTACTTGGGTCCATAGTGTTGCCGTAAGAACGTGCTTGATGTTTCGCCGTTCGCGAGGCCGTAGACGCAAGCACGAAACCACGGATCTGGAAGAGTTTCATACAGCAACAAAAGAATCCAGAACAGCAAAACCTGACCTCGGCATGGATTTAATGACAATATTGGAAACCATAAATGAAAAAGATCGCGCCATGTTGATTCTCAAGCACGCTGAAGGATATAGCTACGAAGAACTCGGGGATATCTTCGACCTGTCGGTCAGTGCCTGCAAAATGCGACTAAGCCGAGCGAAAGACAAACTGAAACAACAATTCCCGGATCAAATATAAATACGATGGCAAACGATCTGTTCGATCAACTCGCTGACAAAGACGTTCCGCCACCTCCGGAACAGTTTGATCAGCAAGTTCATTGGCGACTCAACCGGACGTTGCTGGCAATGCATTGTTTCGAAATGTGCACACAATGCCTGCCTTGGTTTTTAAAACACTTCATTCCGGCTGTCGTCGCTACGGTTCGTTATAGCTTGACCGGTTGTTATGAAACCATTCGAAAAAATCAACATTAGACTGTTGCAAATCGCCATGAGAAGGAATGTGTTAAAAACTCCCCACACTTGCCCGATACCCATTTGGCAAACAGGGGAACCAAGATTTGTCAAACTACGGGCTGATGGATCGGCTCGGCATTTTAATTTTTAGGAGGAATTTAACATGAATACTTTATTTGCTGAAAGTTTTCTGTCCCAGTATCAGTTGTTAGGCCAGGGAGATGCTCAGAAATGGAGCGATAGCTTCGTTTCCAGTTTCCAGACAGCGATTACACAGATCGTTTCCATCGTTCCCAGTCTTCTGGCAATGATCATCGTCCTGCTCGTTGGCTATCTCATTTCTCGAGTTGCCGGCCGACTAGCAACCGCTATTTGTGAAAAGATCGGGCTCCAGATGGCGGCCGAAAGAAGTGGTTTGGTCGAATCGATGCAACAGGTTGGCATCCGGCGAAGCATTCCCTCCATTGTCGGTTTGATGTTTTTCTGGCTGTTGATGTGCGTTTTCCTGACAGCCGGGTTTAATATCCTCGGCTGGGAAGGCATCTCATCCGGAATGGAGACCATCGTTGCCTATATTCCCAAATTGCTTGTCGCTACGGTAGTCGTTGTTATCGGTCTGTTGATTGCAACGTTTCTCCGAGGTGTAATCGCTACCAGTGCAGATCGTGCAGGGATTTCGTATGCCCAGCAATTGGCCAGCGGTTGTTATTACATTCTGGCATTGATGATCTTCATGGCAGCATTTGATCAGTTGGAGATCAAATTTGAATTGTTCAACTATGCCATTCTCATCGCATTTACTGCCCTGGCACTTGGCTTCGGACTTTCATTCGGTCTTGGCGGACGGGATGTGGTTGGAGGCATCTTGGCCGGGTATTATGTGCGGCAGCGAATGGAAACCGGCGATAATGTCCATATTGGGGACATGAAAGGTACCGTGCGTGAAGTCGGACCGGTCGCGACGATCATTGAGACGGAAGAAAATGGTCTCATGCATCGACGCAGCGTTCCCAATACCCGAATGTTGAACGAAGCCATCCGTTAAAGAACGGGCTGGTTCATACTCAGTTCATCGAGTACCGCGGCCGAACATGTTCGGCCGCGGTTTTTTATTTCTATGAAAACAACATTCGGTCGTTTGCTACCGGTGTACAATGTAAGCTGCGAAGGAATGCTTCTTTTCAATCATTGACATCATAAAGATCGCGACGATAAAATTTGCTCCACCAGTCAACGGTTTTTTATGAAGCACATATGGCTCTAAATCGATTTTCCATCAATCGCATACTCGGGCTCTTTGCGCTGTTACTTCTGTGCGTTGGCGTCGCAAGAAGTGTATTCAGCGAGAATATCAACGAACCGGACCGTGCGGACCTGACATTACGAACCCGTGCCACGGTTGCGGAGGGTGAGCCTGTTGCGGGTCGCCTGTTGCGGGTCCCGCTTCCCATTACCGGCAATGTCGATCGCCGCGTTATAGCGGAGATCCAGCATCTTGTCGGACAATTGCAATCTGAGCCAAGTGCTGCCGGTCGGCGGAGCGTACTGGTTTTGGAATTTGATCCGGGTGCTTCGCAATTTGGACTTGGTAGTGTGTTCGAAGACTCCTTGAAATTGGCAAGATTCCTCATCTCTCCCGCCTTGGACGGCGTGAAAACGGTTGCCTATCTGCCCAGGTCGATCGGGGGCCATGCTCTACTCGCTGCAATGGCCTGTGATCAGATTGTCATGGCACCGGATGCGGTCATCGGAAATGCTGGCGCGGGACATGATTTAGACCATCCTATCGACAAAACCATCTTGAGTGGCTACCAGCAGATCTCAAAGAGTCGCCATACCGTCCCTATTGAACTTGCCGTGGCAATGCTCGATGACAAGCGGAGATTATTGAGAGTAAAAACGGACGAAGGGACGCAGCTAGTGTTCGCTAGTCAATTGGCAAAACTGCAGCAGACCCGCACGATCGACCAGGACGACACGACCGTTATTTTTCCTGGTGGACAGCCCGCTTTTCTTGCAGGCGACCAGGCTCGCAAACTGGGCGTGGCGGCCCATCTTGCTTCAGATCGAGAAGAACTTGCACGATATCTCGGCATTTCTCGACAGAGCATTCAAATAGATCCGTTGCGGGCAGGGACATTAAAACCCCGAATGATTCTTGTCGATCGCTATATCAATCCACGTTTTGTGGAAACACGTCTGGCAATGATGAACGACGCCATTGAAAACGACGGCGTTAACCTGCTTTGCCTCTGGATCGACTGCAAGGGCGGCGACCTCGGAGCGATCGCTCAATTAACCGCCTATCTCGCGGAACGTGATGCAACAGAAGTGTTTACGGTCGCCTACATCCCAGGGGCTGCTACAGGCACTGCCGCCCTCATTGCATTGGCTTGCGACGACATCATCATGCAACCGAATGCAGTTATTGGAGGGGGAGAGAAGTCACTTTCGCCTGAAGAGCAGGCCGATATCGACTCCACGATCACAGATGTAATCATCCCCAACACAGTACGCAGCTCTGCTCTGACATTGGCAATGTTCAAGAAGAATTTTCCAGTGTATCAGTTTCGCAATCGGCGCACTAATCTGGTGCGCTATTTTAACGAAGCAGAGTTCATACAACTTAACGATCAGCAGGACTGGGAGCGTGGTGAACAAATCACAACTCCCGGGAAGCCTCTGCAGCTCACCGGAATCGAGGCGGAAAATGTTGACATTGCCACAGCGATCGTTGATGATTTTGTGGGATTAAAAAGAAAATATGGTTTGCTGGATGATCCGGCACTCGTTGAGCCCAATTGGGTCGATCAGCTCATTGGTGCACTCGCCTCACCCGGTTTGGGATGGCTGCTGGTCCTTATAGGCATGGCAGGGATTTACGCCGAGGTGCAAATGCCGGGAATCGGGGTGGGTGGTTTTCTCGCAACGGTTGCATTTGCGCTCTACTTTTGGGCAAACTTCATGAATCATACTGCAACTGAATTGGAAATCATCTTATTTATTGTTGGCGTTTCCTGTCTCATTTTGGAAGTTTTCATTATTCCCGGATTCGGTATTTTTGGCCTCGGTGGGGGCATCATGATTCTTGTCTCTCTGATTCTGGCGAGCCAGACATTTGTATTGCCCCGCAGCGACAGCGACCTTCAACAGCTTCGCGACTCATTATTAATTGTTGGTGGAGCTGTTGTTGCCCTAGTTCTATTCTCATTTGTTTTGCGGCGTTATTTGCCAAATACTCCAATATTAAGTCGGCTCATGCTGCCGGCCACGGATGCCCGCCAGAGACAACAGAGACGAGATGAATCGCCGTTGGACGGCTCTCAATTGCTTGGCCAAATTGGTCGGACGACAACGCAACTAACGCCGTCGGGTAAAGCATCATTTGCCAATGAACTTGTCGATGTGATTTCCGATGCAGAACTTATTCCAGAAGGTACGGATGTTGAGGTGGTCGAGGTCCACGGCGGACATGTCCTGGTTCGAGCGGTTGAATCGTAATATTTTCATGAATTGGTAAGACATAACCGCATTTTGTCCGTCTAGGCGTTTTTCAATTTGACTTTGCCGGTTCACAAAATATATGCTGGGCCTACAGAGCCGCGTTGACGGTTGGAAAACTTTTAACAAACTGGATGTAGTCGTTTATTATGCACCCGATCATTTGGGCAATTTTGTTGATGACTCTAGGACTGGGCCTGGCCGCTCTTGAGATTTTTATTCCCTCGGCGGGAATTCTTGGTTTCCTTTCCATCGCATCCATCATCGGCTCGGTCGTGCTGGCGTTTTCTTTTGGTTCTACCGCTTCGGGATTTGTGTTTATAGGCACCGCTGCGGTTGGTTTGCCTGTGGTGATTCTTTTTGCCTTCAAATGGCTACCCCATACGCCCATCGGGAAACGACTCCTGCTCGGTACTCCGAAGAGCGATGATGTACTACCTGAAGAAGATCCAAGAGAAAAATATAGAGAACTGATCGGCAAGCATGGGATTGCCAAGTCGGCCATGCTTCCAGGTGGTGCCATTGTGATCGATGGGAAAACGTGTGAGGCGGTGAGTGAATCGGGAGCGATCGACCGGGGAGATACTGTTGAGGTTGTGCGGATTCGCAACAATCGCATGGTCGTCAAGAGAGTGGATCTCACAAAACGACACGAGGATTCGGCAAAAACCGGTACAGAGGACCCCCTCTCTCAGTCGATCGATTCGCTGGGAATCGATCCTTTCGAAGATCCGCTCTCTTGAACAACCGATCGAGTCGGGTTACAAAGATTGGAGGTTGCTCTCCGGTCAAATTCTTGTGAGGTTCGGTCATGCCGTGCTTATTCTTTGCCCCACCACTGTTCGGCGCAAGTACCGGCATCTGGATACCGATCGTCCTTTTCGCGATCGTTATTATTATTTGTCTTGTCTTGCTGGCAGTGTTCGCCCGGTATTTTCGACTCTGGATCCAATGTGTCACTACTCGGGCGCAAATCGGAATCGTTGATTTGCTCGGCATGACTTTTCGCAAAGTGAATCCGGCCATCATTGTCCGCAGCAAAATCATGGCTGTTCAAGCGGGTCTTGATGACTCGAGCGGCATTACTAGCAAAAATCTTGAAGCCCATTATCTGGCCGGAGGAAATGTGCCGTTAGTCATTCGGGCCTGCATTGCTGCCGTTAAAGCAAAAATCGTTGACCTCAATTTCAAGCAAGCCACGGCGATTGATCTCGCTGGCCGCAATGTTTTGGAGGCGGTCCAGACCAGTGTCAATCCGAAGGTGATCGACTGCCCCGCAAGCGATTCGGGAAGGCAGACGCTCGATGCGGTTGCTAAAGACGGGATTCAGTTGAAAGTGAAGGCGAGAGTTACCGTACGCGCCAATCTCAAGCGGCTCATCGGTGGGGCGATGGAAGAGACCATTATTGCCCGTGTGGGTGAAGGCATCGTCAGTGCGATCGGTTCGGCCGATTCGCACAAAAATGTGCTGGAAAATCCCGATACGATATCCAAAGCCGTGCTTGCCCGTCGTATGGACTCGCAGACAGCGTATGAGATCGTCTCGATTGACATTGGCGATATTGATGTCGGGAGCAATATTGGTGCCCGTCTACAGGCCGATCAGGCAGAAGCCGACATGCGTGTTGCCCGCGCCCGTGCTGAAGGCAAACGGGCCATGGAAGTGGCAAAAGAGCGGGAGAATGTGGCTTCCATCGAGGAGAGTCGTGCCAAAGTTGTCGAGGCAGAAGCAGAAGTTCCTCGGGCAATTGCAGATGCATTTCAGAGTTCGCGACTTGGTATTATGGACTATTACAAACTCCGCAATATCCAGGCCGATACAGATATGCGAAAGAGCATTGCCGATAGCGGTTTCACGAGGTCGTAATCTCTTTCACGGTCGTTCTAAAGCGGTAGCAGTTGCTGCCGATGTCAATCTGTAACGCCTCGGGGCACTTTAGCGGACGCAGACCGGCCTCTTAAGGACAAACGGGAGCCTTGCGGCTATTGATGCGGCACGCATATCTGTCAGAATGACAGATCCTGGATTCCGAATTTTACAAGGAGTACACCATGACACGTCCTGTCACACTGTTTACGGGCCAATGGGCCGACCTGCCGCTGGAGGACATGGCGCGCAAGGCAAGTGATTTTGGTTATCAAGGACTGGAACTTGCATGCTGGGGCGATCATTTTGAGATCGATAAAGCCATTGCGGACGACAATTATTGCACTGAAAAACGAGACTTGCTCGACCGCTACGACCTGCAATGCCACGCAATTAGCACACATTTAGTCAGCCAGGCGGTCGGCGATATTATTGACGAACGTCACCAGGCCATTCTACCAGAGTACGTCTGGGGCGATGGAGATCCTGCAGGCGTGAACGACCGCGCGGCAGAAGACGTAAAAAATACCGCGCGTGCAGCCCAGAAAATGGGGATCGATGTTGTCAACGGATTTGTTGGGTCAAGCATCTGGCATTTACTGTATTCCTTCCCGCCGGTTCCGGAATCGATGATCGATGCGGGATTTGAACAATTTGCCGAACGCTGGAATCCCATTCTGGATGTTTTTGGAGAATGTGGTGTGCGTTTTGCTTTGGAGGTCCATCCGACGGAGATCGCCTTTGACATCTACACTGCGGAAAGGGCGCTCAAAGCACTCGATCATCGCGAGGAATTTGGATTTAACTTCGACCCTTCCCACTTGATTTGGCAAGGTGTTGATTCCGTCGAATTTATCCGTGCCTTCTCCGACCGCATCTACCATGTCCATGTGAAAGATACCATCGTCACGCTCAACGGGCGGAGCGGAATTCTCGGCAGCCATCTCAACTTCGGCGATGCCCGTCGCGGATGGGATTTTCGCTCGCCGGGACGAGGAAGTGTTAATTTTGAGGAGATCATCCGGGCGCTCAACGACATCGGGTACTCAGGTCCACTTTCGGTAGAGTGGGAAGATGCCCGTATGGATCGCGAGCATGGTGCTCGCGAAGCGTGTGAGTTTGTGAAAAAACTAGATTTCGCGCCCAACAATGTCGCCTTTGATGCGGCTTTTGCGGACTGAGTCAGAAAACTCGAGCGGGACGCCGGCGATTCTGCGCCGCGTCCCGCTGCTGAGTTTTCCGCTGCTGAGTTTTTTAATTTAGGCATCTTGAAGACAGCTTGGCTAAAGCATCCCGGCTAAAGCAGCCCGGCTAAACGGGCGGTTTCTTGATAGTCTCGCAGCCCGCCAGTGGCCCCCAGACCGGTCACGCAGCATGCACCGCAGGCCGCCGCCAATCGTCCCGCCGCCGCTTCATCCATCCCGCGGAGTAATCCGGTTAAAAGACCCGCATAAAAACTGTCGCCGGCACCTGTCGTGTCGACAATTTCACCCGGGGGCAAGACCGGCTCCACGTCGATCCAGCAGCCCCCGGAGGTCTGCAGCAGAGCGCCGGCAGCACCCAATTTGACGCCCAGCAGTCCCGCTGCGCCTTGATCGCGAAAGACACCGATGATCTCCCGTGGATCGGTGCGGCCTGTCTGATTGGTAGCCTCGGCATGACTCGGTACATAAATATCGAGGTGTGGAAGAATTGCGTCGAGAGGCTGCATGCTCCCACCGTCCCCCGCCGCATCGAGGGCCGTGAGACAACCCTGTTTGCGAATCTCCGCAAAAACTTCTGCCAAATCTTGTTGTACATTCGGCATCAATGAGTAGTAACCTAGAAGCATCATCCGGCTTGCAGCAAAGTGTTCAATGCGATCCAGAAAAAACTCCCGGTCCAGTTTCTCAGGCGCACCGACACAGTGGGCAAAGCTCCGTTCTCCACCCTCGTCGATCAACACTGCTGTCGTGCTTGTGGGTGCTTGCTGATGGGTTACGAGATGTTCAAAGCCAAGCCCCTCCTCCTGGTAGCGGTTGCGGAGCAAATCTCCCCATTGGTCGTTGCCCACATAGCTCAATGCAGTCGCGCTCATGCCCAATCGTGCCATTGCAATTCCGGTATTGGATACAATGCCGCCCGTCGTCACCTCGATAGGATCGACCTCTACCAGACGTCCGCCACCGATTGCCGCTTCAAGGGGTACAGGACGGACCAGAATATCGACGACACATGATCCGCAAACAATACAGTCGATCGTTTTGTTCATAACTCACTTCAATCCAATAGGGATGACTCAAGCATCACGGGAACAAGCATTTCCATCGCGATTCTCTCTGAACAGTGGCATAAACTCAAACCGGGTCACGTCAAACAGACCGAGATCACTGAGTTTGATTTCTGGAATCACCAGAAGGGCCATGAAGGCGAGTGTCATATAGGGTGCCCGCAACGGACAGCCCAGGGCCTTTACCCCCTTGTCCAATTCGGCATACTTTCCGCCCACCTGCTCGCAGGACTCCGGGGACATTAAGCCCGCAATCGGGAGTGGAAGCAGATGGCATTCGTTATCCACTACCAAGGAGAGTCCGCCCCCACATTCGCTGATGAGGTTCACTGCCTCGCAAATCTCCTCGTCGCGTATGCCTACCGCAATCACGTTATGTGAATCGTGCGCGACAGAGGAAGCAAAAGCGCCCCGGGAGAGTCCGAAATTTTTTACAAATGCGACCGCCGGATTCGCCTTTTGGTATCGATTTACCACAGCAATCTTGAGAATGTCCTTTTCCGGATCACTCACCGCGTAGCCACCAATGTTCTTTACCGCAGCCGTCGTTTTCGAAGTGACTAACTCGCCATCAATCGCTTCGATCACATTTAGAGTCTTGGCTCCCGCGGGTACCGGCACCCTAAACATATCGGGACTTAACTTTCGGGTGAGAAACTGATTCACGGTGGGCGATGGTTTAGCGGCGAAAAGCGCTTTGCCCCGATCGGCAACGAGTTGGCCGTGAATAAAGGTTCGCAAAACCTTCCAGTTGCTCAAATTCTCAACTTCGATGAAATCGGCCGGGTCACCAATGCGGAGCATTCCTACGTCTAATCCGTAATGCTCTACCGGATTGATGCAGGCTGCCTGCAAGACTTTCATACGATCAACCCCTGCGTCGAGGGCCCGCTGCACCAATAGGTTGATATGCCCATGGAGTAGCTCGTCGGGGTGTTTGTCGTCGCTACAGAGCATGCAGCAGTCGGGATAATCCTGGATCAGCGAAAAAAGAGCATCAAAGTTGCGGGCCGCAGAGCCCTCGCGGATGAGGATCTTGGCCCCGGCAGCGAGTTTATCGAGGGCCTCTTCCCGAGTGGAACATTCATGATCGGTGGAAATACCAGCCTCGATGTATCTGCGGGCCTGATCGCCTCGCAGACCAGGGGCGTGGCCATCGACTACCTTGCCGCGCGACCGGGCCGCTTCGATTTTGGCGAGCAGTTCCTGTTCTCCAGATAACACGCCCCGAAAGTTCATGACCTCACTCAGATAGCCTATCTGTGGATCATCGAGTAAGGCCGCCACCTGCCCGGCATCAATGAGAGCACCGGACGTTTCAAACGGAGTTGACGGGACGCAAGATGAAGCGCCAAAGCAAAATTTAAAAGGAACATCTGCGGCCGATTTGAGCATGTATCGAACGCCATCGGTCCCGAGGACATTCGCAATTTCATGCGGGTCGGAAACAGTGGCCACCGTACCATGGACAACGGCCGCCCGAGCAAACTCGGGGGGCAGTAACATTGAACTTTCAATGTGGATATGAGAATCGATGAATCCCGGCAGTAGAAACGTTGCCGGTTCCTCGTTGATGGGGACTATTTCTTGGATACATCCTTTTGCAACCTTGACCTTTGCAGGCACAATCCGCTGCGCAGCGATGTCAACAATATTCCCAACCACTTCAAAAGACGGCATCACTCACTCCATCCACTGCCACGCGGACCGTTCCGGAAGAACCATTGTTTTGGTAATTGGAGCAGTTTTGATATCAACCTCAAGAGCGCGTGGCCATCCTGCTTGAACCGTTCTACAACAAATCGTATACAAGACGCCATGCATTATCGTCGTTTTGGCCGTACCGAATTGCAAATGCCCGTTTTTAGCTGCGGCGGTATGCGCTATCAATATCGATGGCACGATATTCCTCTCGAAAAGGTGCCTGCGGACAATCAGGAAAATCTGAAGGCGACCATCGATCGCAGCCTCGAGCTTGGTATCAATCATATTGAAACCGCTCGTGGCTACGGCTCTTCGGAACGGCAACTCGGCCTCGTGCTGCCCACCCTGCCTCGTGAGGAGTTGATTGTACAGACCAAGGTGGCGCCCGATCCCGATCCGGACGTATTTGTCGGCCAAGTACACGAATCACTCGAGCGGCTACAGCTTGACCATATCGACCTTCTAGGTCTGCATGGGATCAACAACCATGAACGATTGTGGTGGGCGATTCGACCGGGCGGATGTCTGGCGGCTGCCCGCGAGTTGGTTAGGGAGGGCAAGGTTCGCCACGTTGGATTCTCGACGCATGCTTCCCTCGATGTCATCTTAGCGGCGGTGGAACATGAACAAGATGGTGGGTTTGATTATGTCAACCTGCACTGGTACTACATTTACCAACAAAACTGGCCAGCCATTGAGGCAGCCCGACATCGCGATATGGGCGTTTTTATTATCAGCCCCGCAGACAAAGGTGGCATGCTTTACAGACCACCGAAAAAGCTTTCCTCGCTTTGTGATCCTTTGCATCCGCTCGTGTTCAATTGTCTATTCTGTTTATCAAGATCCGAAATTCATACCCTTGGAGTTGGAGCAAGTTGTCCGGAGGATTTCGATTTACAGATAAGTGCACTTTCCCAGATCGATCGGGCAAACACATTACTACCACCCATCGAAGGGCGACTCAGGTCGGCGCTGATTGAAGCTGTTGGCCCTGAACTGGCCGACTATCACGGCGAAGGGCTGCCCGCATGGCATGAGAGTCCCGGCTACATGAACATGCCGATCATGTTGTGGTTGCGGACGTTGGCACTGGCCTACGACATGCTTGAGTATGGGAAGATGCGGTACAACCTGCTTGGCAATGGAGGACATTGGTTTCCAGGACTCAATGCGGAGCAGATCGATCAACTCGAACTAAAAGAGGCCCTCACCAAAAGCCCCTTTGCCGAACAGATCCCCGCTTTCCTCCGCGAAGCGCATTCCATGTTCTATCAAAAGCCAAAAAAGCGATTGAGTCAAAGCTGATGGCAGTGCTAGCAAGGCCAGTAGCGCTGCTAGCAGGAAATACAATAATCATCGCCACCTCCGATCCGTCCGAGTCGCCCACAAGGCCCACCATTCTTGGGGGAGGCACCGATTTTTTGAGGGAGATATTTTTTTTTCTCCACGTGAGCGACCGTTGAAAAGACCTTCTACCACTAGCGTTAGCCAAAAAAGCTGCCAATTACCCAAGGACTTTGTTGTTGACCTTTTTGCCGGGTGATAATAAGCTACAAGTCCTCCAGTAGTTAGTACTTGCGTTCTGGAATCAGAAGATGCCGGGTGGCAATTATGCCTTCCGATCGCCCCTGGCAAGGATTCCATTGAATTTCGTTCCTGCAACCAGTGAGTGTTCACTTTACATGCATTCTCTGCTAGCTCTCCTTCGAACAAGTTGTCTGTGGCTGCTGATTTTCAGCTCCGCCCAGTTTACCGTCGGCGAAGACAAAAGCCTCCATCGGCAGATTGACGAGTTGGTAGATACGGAACGGGTTGGCCCCCCTGCGCCAATTTGCTCCGACGCCGAGTTTTTGCGTAGAGCGTATCTCGACCTCGTCGGAAAGATTCCCTCCACAAAAGAAGCGCGCGAGTTTCTCGCTAACGAAGCACCCAACAAGCGAGAGCAGTTGATTAAGAGGCTGCTGAAAGACCCGCACTTCAACCGAAACTTTATGCGGGTGCTTGATGTGATGCTCATGGAGCGGATGCCGGAAAAAGTTGTAAAGCCCGACACCTTTCGGACTTTTATCCGTCAATCACTTGAAAAAGAAAAGGGATTGGACCAACTTGTCCGAGAAATCCTCATCGCAGATGGTGCAAAAAAAGACCAACGGGCTTCCGCCAGATTTTTACTCGACCGGTCAGCAGAACCTCATGCGATAACTCGCGATATTGGCAGGCTGCTTCTCGGCATCAATATGGAATGTGCGCAGTGTCATGATCACCCTTCCATCGATGACTACTATCAGGCGGACTATTATGGCATCTATGCGTTCTTGAATCGCAGTTATCTTTTTGGCAACCCGGAAAAAGGTGCGGTGGTCGCGGAAAAGGGAGAGGGAGAAGCCTCTTTTTTCTCTGTGTTTATTGGAGATGCTCCCAAGGAGATGAAACCCCACCTGCCGGGCGGAGCGCACTTGAGTGATCCGGATTTGGATCAAAGTGACCTGTATCACGTTAAACCTGAAGAAGGGGTGCGCCCGATTCCCAAGTTTTCCCGACGAAGTCAACTGGCAGAAGAACTGACAAGCGGCCGCTACCCTGCCTTCCAGAAGAATCTGGCCAACCGAATCTGGGCACACATGCTCGGTCGGGGGATTGTCCATCCGCTCGATTTGCATCATAGCGCCAATCCGCCGGTCCATCCTGAGCTACTCGACTTGCTCGGAGAGGCCCTTGTCTCGTTTAATTTCGATCTTCGTCAATTCATACAAGAAATTGCACTCTCCCAGACCTATCAGCGAAGCAGCGAAATACCGCATCAACTCATCGAGTATGCCCACCATGCAGACACTGACAGAAAAGAGGCTCAGCGGCAGCAGCAACAGCACCAGCAGGTCGTCGAGAAAGCAGAGAAACAGCAGAAAAAGTTACGCAATGAAAAATCACAACTGGAACAGGAAATTGCAACCATTATAGCGCGTCGCAGCGAACTGATGACAAAAGCAGCCGCTGGGCGAGTGCGTGCAAAAAGCTTGAGAGCGGAACGCTCTGGTTATGAAGGACTTCTCAGTTCGCTGCAGGAGGCTACCGAGGAACTCCAAACACTGCAGCAGCAGGCGAGTACACTTTCCGATATTGAACCTGAGAATCTGTCCCTCAAAGAGGCGGCGACAAAAACCAAGCAGCGGGCCACACTATTGGCGCGAGAGTCCAAACAGTCTGCCGATCGCCTAGAGCAAATCAATGGGCAGTTGCAAGCTATCGCAGAGGCAGAAAAAGTAGCCAGGGATGAACTAAAAGCAAT